>ERZ778021.422-NODE-422-length-77623-cov-8.195080_pt1 | contig 77623 bp, 67 predicted proteins | sample MGYA00375751_ERZ778021 | MGnify/ENA primary metagenome ERZ778021 (study PRJEB29350, sample SAMN05389814) | bioreactor metagenome | isolation source: Thiocyanate stock bioreactor | place: South Africa: University of Cape Town | collected 2013-08-29 ... | reverse complement strand
GATGTTGAGTAATACCTGCTGCTCAAACTCGACCACGGAACCATCCCCCCTTGGGCCGATATTGAGTAGGAAATTCCCTCCCCTGCTGATCACTTTTACAAGACTCTCAATCTTTTCCCTTACTTTCGGTTGTACTTCACCTCTTTCTTGCCAGGAGCGGTACCCCCAGGTCTCATCGAACATGGAAGCAGCCGTCTGCCAAGGCACACCGATCTGGTAATCGGGATATTCGTTATCGGCCATCACCGAGAAGTCCACATAATCGTTCCCCAGACGGCCACTGATCATACATTGTGGTTGCAACCGGTTGACCAGTTCATATAACCCTTTACTCTGCTCGGGCGTCAGCGAACCCATATCGAACCAAATCTCGGAGAGAGGGCCATAATGGGTCATAATTTCCTCCACCTGCTTCAGGTTGAACGCATAATGCTCCGGCGTAAGCGGATCGGCATTATGACTTGAAATGGGATAAGCCTGCGGGAAATGCCAGTCGATCAGTGAAAAATAAACTCCGAAGGCAATCCCACCCCGTTCACATGCTTCAGCCAGTTCTTTCATCAAGTCCCTGCCATAAGGGGTAGCATCCACAATATTATAATCAGTATAAGCGGTATGATACATGCAAAACCCGTCATGATGCTTGGAAGTAAAGACAATAGATCCCATGCCCGCCCGCTTTGCCAGTGAGACAATACTGTCAGGATTCCATTTGACGGGATTAAACTCATTGGCTGTGTTACCATACCAGTCACTGAAGATACCAGCGAACGACTGGATCTGTTCACTGTAACCCCGCCTGACCGGCTCACCTTCATATACACCCCCGTACACGGAATATAAGCCAAAATGGATAAACATGGAGAACTTGCGGTCGAGCCATTGCTGCGAAGGCTTCTCCTGTGCAGAAAGTAAAACAGCACAGCAGCAAAGGATCAGGGTTATTTTCAGTTTCATACGATAATCAGTTTTAAAATAATGCTGTTGGCATCAAGTGTCAAATCAGTCTGATGCAAAGATAATGATTATCGCCTTATATCTTATTTCACGACCAGCAGCAATGTTCCGGCTACGATCAGTACCGCGGCGATAGTCGTACGCAAAGTGATGGTTTCACCCAGAAAGATAGCTGCCAACAGGATAGTCAGGACGATGCTGAGTTTATCCAGCATGGCAACCTGGGTGACATCTCCGAGTTGTAGTGCCTTGAAATAAAAAATCCAGGAGAGGCCGGTAGCCACTCCCGAAATAACTAAAAAAACAATATTATGCACTGAAAGGGTGTGCAACCCTTTCGCTTCACCCCGACTGAAAACGATCAGCCAGATCATGATCAGGATGACAATGGTACGGATACCCGTCGCGAGATTAGAATTGATATTCGCTACGCCTACCTTGGCAAAGATGGCCGTAAGCGCAGCGAATAAAGCGGATAGGAGAGCATATACCCACCACATATTTTATTTTTTAGAGTGCCTGCGATATTTCGTCTATCATCATGTTCACAGATGCAATTCCACCACCGGCAAGATACCACACTTCGGGGTTCAGGTAGAAGATTTTCCCGTTTTGAGCGGCATTGGTTTGTTTCACCAACTTATTTTCCACCTCATCCTTGTCCATGACACCATTTCCTACAATCATACTCCGGTCGACAATAAAAATAACATCCGGATTGGCTTTCTGTACAAATTCACTCGATACGGGAGTTCCATGAATCTGTGTACCTAACCCTTTTTCGGCTTCCTTGAAACCCAGCACATCATGGATAATGCCAAAACGTGAACCGCTCCCATAAGCGCTGAACCGTCCCCTGTTATGCAGCAGGATAAGCGCCCTATCGTCCGAAGTATCTATCTTTGCTTTCACTTCTTCTACTTTCTTTACGATCCCTGCATACGCCCGGTCTACTTCATCCTGCTTATCGAAAATCCGTCCAAGATCATCCAGATTGGATTTAAAAGCGCCAAGGAAATCGGTAGTGCCCATCACGGTAGGATATATTACAGGAGCAATGGCTGAAAGGTCGTTATAAGAATCGGCCAGTCTTCCCCCGATAATGATCAGATCGGGCTGCAGTTCATTGATCTTTTCAAGATTAACCTCCACCACAGTACCTACATCCGCTATGGAAGGATCATCTTTATATTTACTCAGGTGACTCGGTACTCCCGATTTAGGAATGCCAACAGGCTTAATACCCAGATAATCGAGATTTTCCAAAGCAGAAAAATCAAGCGCTACCACCCGCTGCGGGTTTACGGGCACTTCTACCGTACCCAAAGAGTGCGTTACCGTAACAGTCTCACCTGTTGCCTCTTTCTGTTTTTGATTACCACCGGTACAACCGGACAGGGCGACAATGGTGCCCAACGCAAAAAGGAATATTTTTGTTTTCATAAAAATTTAATTTAATAATTTACTAATATGCCAATTATCTTCTCCAAGTTACTACTCCCAGTCTCGAATCTTGGTTCTTGGCTCTAAAAGTCTTTATTCTTTATTCTTTACTCTTTATTCTTACATAAAATAATTACACACTTTCTTACTATTAAACTCCGAAACGGAGATCTTTATGTCGAACACATCCTCTAACACTTTCTCGTTGATAATGTTGTCGGTTGTGTCGCAATATTTTACTTTTCCATCTTTCAGGGCGACAATATAATCGGAATAATGTGATGCAAAATTGATATCGTGCAACACGATGATGATAGTTTTCTTCCATTCATCCGCCAGTCGCTTCAAAGTCTTCATTGTCTGCACCGAATGCTTCATATCGAGGTTATTCAGCGGTTCGTCGAGTAACACATAGTCTGTATCCTGCGCTACCACCATCGCCATATAGGCCCTCTGTTTCTGTCCCCCGCTCAATTCGTCGATATAGGCATCTTTGATATCTTCCAAATCCAAAAAATGGATTGCCCTGTTCACTTTTTCATTGTCCTCATCGGTCAGTTTGTCCTGCGAATAAGGAAACCGGCCAAATGACACCAATTCCCGCACCGTCAGTTTCAACCGTACATGATTGGACTGTTTAAGGATGGAAAGCCGTTGTGCCAATACCTTGTTCTTATAGTCCGTTACATTTTTTCCATCCACCATCACCACTCCGCCGTCTTGTGCCAGCAACCGGCTGACAATGGAAAGCAGGGTACTCTTCCCGGCACCGTTGCTCCCGATCAGCGAGGTGATCTTTCCAATGGGAAATTGCAGGTCGACACCATCCAGCACAATTTTCCTGCCGTAATGTTTCGATATATCTTTTACTTCAATCATAGTTTCCTTACTCGTAACAATAAAAACATAAAATACAATCCCCCCACAAGATTGATAATAGCACTTACCGGGATAGAGAGATGAAAGAGCCGCTCCATTACAAACTGCCCACTCAACAGGGTGACGGCAGTAACCAGGCAACAGGCGGCAATAACCACATCATGCCGGTGCGTTTTGAATAATTCATAGGTGAGATTGGTCACCAGCAAGCCCAGAAAAGTAATCGGTCCGACCAAAGCGGTGGAGACCGAAACCAGTATAGCGATAATTACCAGGAACAGCTGGACCATACGGTTATAATTCAGTCCCAGGTTAATCGCCTGATCCCTCCCCAACGCCAGCACATCCAAATACTTGGCAGTACGGAAGCCAACAACCAGTAGCACCGCCAACACTCCCGCGGAAGGCCATAGCAGATCACGGTTAATCTTGTTGAAGGTAGCGAACATCTTTCCCTGCACGATAAAATAATCACTCGGGTCAATCAGCAACTGCATAAACGAACTAAGGCTGTTGAACAAAGTTCCCAGTATAATCCCCACCAATAGCAACAGGTAGAGGTTATCCTTCCCTTTCTTGTATATCAATATATAAAGCAGGAAGGCAAAACCTATCATCCCCAGCACCGACAACAGAAAATTACCCCAGCCGGAGAGTACCTGAAAAGTCAGATCGCCATACATGAAGACGATCAAGGTCTGGATCAGCAGGTAGACCGACTCAAACCCCATGATGGAGGGAGTGAGTATCCGGTTGTTGGTAAGAGTCTGGAAAGCGACGGATGAGTATGCCACACAGCAGGAAACAACAATGATGGCCGCCACTTTTACACCTCGTAGGCGCAGTGCGAACTCCCAATTACTTCCCATATTATAGAACAGGTAGAGGGTAACTGCTGCTAACAGCAACAGGACCGTGATCAGAAAATTCTTTTTTATCCCCTTCATCTCTTCCTTATGATCAATATGAGAAAAATAATTGCCCCGATAATACTTACCGTCACGCCGATAGGCACTTCATAGGGATAGATCACTATCCGTCCGGCAATATCGCACAACAACAGGAAGATGGCACCCGACAAAGCCACCAACGGCAATGTCTTCTTCAGGTTATCCCCAAAGAGGAGGCTCACCACATTCGGCACGATCAACCCCAAAAAGGGGATAGCTCCGGCAGTGATCACTACGGCACTTACGGTGAGCGACACACAGAAAAGGCCGATATTCATGATTGCCCTGTAATTCAATCCCAGGTTCCTGGAGAAATCCTCCCCCATCCCCACTACGGTGAACTTATTGGCATAGAGGTAAGTAATGATGATGGCAGGCAAGCTAAGATAGATCAGCTCGTATCGTCCCTGCAGGATACCCGAAAAATCACCCATCATCCATGCATTGGTATCCTGTACGATATTCATCCTGACAGCGAAGAAGGTAGATATCGACCCAATGATCCCGCCGAACATCAATCCCACCAACGGCACAAACACCACGTTCCGGTAACGTATCTTCCGTACGATGGCCAGGAAGATCAGGCTGGCAATAAATGTAAACAGAAAAGCGAACAGCATCTTCAGGGCAGCTCCTGCGGTAGGAATAAAAATCAGGAAGATAAGCAATCCCATCTTGGCCGCTTCGAGCGTACCGGCAGTAGTAGGGGCCACAAACTTATTCTGCGTCATCTGCTGCATAATCACCCCCGATATGCTCATCCCCACTCCCGCCAGTATCAATGCAGCAGTCCTGGGAATCCGGCTGATGGAAATCAGAGCCAGTTTTTCCGCATCCCAATGAAATATATCGACAATAGAGATATCTGCCACCCCCACGAACAGGGATACCACCGCACAGACAAGCAAAATAAGTGTAAGAATAAGCGTTCTCAAATAACCTCCTTTATATCATCGATACAAAATCACATAAACTCATGTTCCACAACGTGATTGTCATAGAAAACGATAAAAAGCTGATTTCACCAAGGTACAAAGGTACAAGCCGGTGTTGTTCCTCACAATAGCAATAATTGGGTATTCACACCCCCATTTTTACCTTTTACTTACCATTAATGGGTATTTTTTTGCCAGTCAGGTATAGGTCAACTATAATAAGGAAAGCCCCGATGGATTATATACCATTGCGGACAGACTCTATTTTATAGGTAAATGAGTCTGCTCTATACCAACCGATATTATACTCTATGGGTAGTCCGTTTGTATCACTCACTGCCCGTTTCCGGATCAATATGGGATCACCGGTTTCAATCTCTAATTTTGACGCGATAAAATTATTGGCAGGGGCAGCGCTTATTTCTTCTTTTGATGTTTTTACTACAATGTGATAGTCGTTTCTAAGAATCTCATAGAGTGGCCTGTTGAAATTTTCCGTCCCGTTTAAAGGTATTTCAGGATTAAATTCGGAAACAAAATAAACAAACGGGAAGTTCACCTTTCCCCTAAGTCTCTCTATGCGCCACACCTTAGTATTCTCCGGAATGGAAAAAAAGGATCTTGCTTCATCACTGGGTATCTGTTTACTTATATGGAATTCAAAGTTTTCAATTTCCACACCTAAAACTTTCATTTCCTGAGAGAAGCTTAACCAATTAGTCGCTTCACTATAAATATTTTTCTCCGCGACTCTTGTACCTACGCCTCTTTTGCGAATAAGAAGTCCTTCACTGACCAGCGTATTGATGGCTTGTCTCAGCGTATTTCTGGACATTTTCAATTGTTCAGACAATTCAACCTCGTTAGGAAGCAGCTTACCGTCCCTGAATTCATCCTGCTCTATCAACCTCCTGAGATAGAGCTCAGCTTGTTTGTGCAGAGGTAGTTTGTTATAACCCATTTTTCCGGCAAAGGAATGAAAAATAAAAAAATATTCAAAATAATTTGGTGTTATTTATTTTCTTTTATACATTTGTCGCATCTATATGTTCAAACAAATATCTAAAATGTTCAATCATATGCAAGAAAATAAGTCTAAGTATGATAAATATCCTGCCACTTCCATTGAAAAGGGTACCCTCGTGAAAGGCTGGAAAAATATTTTACAACAAATCACTCCGGAGACCGGCAACAACATAATCGTTATTGAATGTTACACCGGCATTTATTACGAACAACTTCTCTCTCATTTCAAAAATATACCACATGTATTCTTTATGGATACTGCCCAACTTTTCAGGTCGGAAAATGAAATTCTTCGAATCACTGAAAATTTTATGAAAGAAGATATTCTGTTCGGCTACCTGAGCAATTTATCTATCGCAGATTATTTTGATAAAGAGAAAATATTGGCTGTTAATCAGGAAATGAAATCCATACAAAAAAACGGAAACATCGTTTTATTTGGTTACGGAAGCTCGTGTATTACTAAACCGGATATGCTGGTTTATGCCGATATGCCCCGCTGGGAAATACAGCAAAGGATGCGAAGAAATGAAGTGGCAGGTCTGGGCGTCGATAACAAAAACGAAGCATTTTCCCTTCAATACAAGCGGGGTTATTTCAATGACTGGAGAGTATTGGACAAGCATAAGAAGACATTGTATAAACAGGTGGATTATTGGCTGGACAGCACCGGAGAAGTACCAAAACTTATCGACAAAAAAACATTTTTTGAAGGCATAGAAAAAACGGCGCATAAACCTTTCAGGGTAGTGCCTTTCTTTGACCCTGCACCTTGGGGCGGACAATGGATGAAGACGGTCTGCGACCTGGACAAATCAGTGACTAATTTCGGCTGGTGTTTCGATTGTGTTCCCGAAGAAAACAGTTTGTTATTTGAGATTGACGGAGAGACTTTTGAGATGCCATCGGTCAACTTAGTATACCTAAAAGCCAAGGAGCTATTGGGAGAGCCGGTAGAAGCCCGGTTTGGTCAGGACTTCCCTATTCGTTTCGATCTTCTGGATACCATGGAAGGAGGAAACCTGAGCCTTCAAGTGCACCCTACCCTCCAATTCGCAAGAGATAACTTCGGATTACCCTACACACAGGACGAAAGTTATTATATGATCGACGCAAAGGAAGATGCAGTAGTTTATCTGGGACTGAAAACAGGAATTGATCGTACGGACATGATCAATGAGTTGGAAAATGCGAATAGTGACACGGACCTCGGTTTCGATGATAAAAAATACATCCACAGCATTCCTGCAAAGAAACATGATCATTTTCTGATTCCCGCCGGGACGATCCATTGCTCCGGTAAAAACTCGTTAGTATTGGAAATCAGCGCCACCCCTAACCTGTTTACCTTCAAACTATGGGATTGGGGACGACCGGGATTGGATGGGAAACCAAGACCCATCAATATAGACAGGGGGAAACAGGTCATTCAGTGGGATAGGGATGCAGAGTATGTCACATCCCAATTGGTAAATCAGTTTGAGGAGGTAGCACGAAGCGATGGATGGATGGAAGAAAGAACCGGTTTACACCCGACGGAGTTTATAGAAACAAGAAGGCATACCTTTACAGGACCAGTGCAACATATGACCAACGATTCGGTCAACGTGTTGAATCTGGTAGAAGGAGATGAGATCATTGTGGAAAGTCCGGATAGCAATTTTGAACCCTTTGTTGTGCATTATGCCGAGACATTTATTGTGCCGGCTTCGGTAAAAGAATATACCATCAGGCCCCATGGTAAATCGGCAGGACAGAAATGCGTGACCATCAAGGCAAGTGTCAGATTTTAAACAGATACAAGATGAACAGCGACAGAGTAAAATCAGGATGGCTTCCTAAAGCTGCTGTATTTTTCGGCTTCTTCATTATGGGATTTGTAGATGTAGTGGGTATTGCCACCAATTACATCAAGGTCGATTTTGATTTATCGAGCACCCTTGCCAATACCATTCCCATGATGGTATTCCTATGGTTTGCTGTTTTTTCCATTCCGGCAGGGATACTGATGGGACGGATCGGTAAGAAAAAGACGGTTCTGCTCTCCCTTACCATCACCACCGTGGCAATGATTATACCGTTTATCAGTTACACTTTCCCCTCAATTTTGTCAGCCTTTGCGTTACTGGGTATCAGTAATACCATCCTGCAGGTTTCACTGAATCCCTTGGTAGCCGCCATGTTTACAAAGGATAAAACGGCGAGTGTGCTGACTGCCGGCCAGTTTATCAAAGCTATATCCTCACTATTGGGACCTATAATCGCGGGAGCAACAGCCAACTATTTCTCAGACTGGAAAATGACTTTCGTTATTTTTTCGTTTAGCTCCTTACTCTCCGTTTTATTATTATTATTCTCTAAAACAGAAGAGAAGGGATTCGAAAGCAGGCAGGCCTCATTCAAAAGTGTATTGACTCTCTTAAAAGATAAATACATCTTGTATTGCTTTCTAAGTATCCTGTTTATTGTCGGTCTCGATGTGGGAATAAACACTTCGGCACCTGAACTACTTATGAAAAGGATGGAATTGGATTTAAGCCGTGCAGGACTGGGCAGTAGTGTGTATTTTGCGGCGAAAACCACGGGTGCTTTCGCGGGAGCCCTGCTCCTTCTAAAATTTTCTCCTCTACGTTTTTTGAGATCATCGCTCATTATAGCCATTCTTGCTTTTGCGGTGTTGATATTTGCCCAAAATCTCTGGGTGGCGCTGATCCTGATATTCATCATCGGGTTTACTTGCGCCAATGTTTTCTCGATAGTATTCTCATTCGCATTGCAAAAGGACCAGCAACGTTCCAACGAGATCTCAGCACTGATGATCATGGGCGTTTCGGGCGGAGCCGTTATTTTACCTCTCCAGGGACTGATGAATGATAATTTCGGATTAACAGCCGCCCTGTCCGTCCTTCTTTTTTGTCTGATTATAAATTTACTACTCACCAATATTTTCAAAGAAAATGTACCATAGAGATAAAAGATCCGTATTAACCCTCGATGCGGGAGGAACCAATTTTGTGTTTTCTGCCATAAAAGATAACCGGGAGATCATTGACCCGGTAGAACTTCCGGCATATCCTGACGATTTGCATCAATGTTTACATTCTATTGTCACCGGGTTCAAGGAAGTAGTGCAAAGAATAGATAACACTCCTGCGGCCATCAGTTTTGCCTTTCCGGGTCCTGCTGATTATGAGAATGGTATTATCGGGGACCTGCCCAATTTCCCCGCCTTCAGGGGAGGAATTGCATTGGGCCCTTATTTAAGAGAAAAATTTGGATTACCTGTCTTTATCAATAACGACGGGAACCTTTTCGCCTATGGTGAAGCCCTTGCGGGTGCATTACCCGAGATTAACAAAGAGTTGGAAGCTACAGGAAATTCCAAGCGATACCGTAACCTGCTCGCCGTAACCCTTGGTACAGGTTTTGGTGGCGGTGTGGTAATAGATAACAAGCTTTTAACGGGTGACAATGGCTGCGGAGGTGATGTCTGGTTATCGGCAAACAAATACGATAACCATCTTATCGCCGAAGAGGGTGTAAGTATCCGTGCCATAAAACGGGCATACCGTGAATTATCGGGAGATGAATCAAACCTCTCTCCTAAAGAAATATTTGACATTGCCGAAGGTATAAAAGCCGGTAACCGAGAAGCCGCCATCCAAAGCTTTGAAAGGCTGGGAGAGATTGCCGGTTTCACTATTTCGGAATCACTGAATATTGTGGATGGAATAGTGGTCATTGGGGGTGGGATTGCGAATGCGCAGAAATACATCCTCCCGGCGATGGTCAAAGAAATGAACGGGATCAGAAAAACCGTCAATGGAGACATCTTCCCCCGATTGCAAATGAAAGTTTACAATCTCGAAGATGAAAACGAAAAAGCGATCTTCCTGAAGAATGAATCAGAAATCGCCACTATTCCCGATAGTAACAAAACCGCCACATATCATGCGGTAAAGAAGATCGGAGTAAGAACAAGTATGCTGGGAACAAGCAGAGCCATTGCCATTGGGGCATATAATTTTGCACTGAATCAGTTATCCTAAACCATAAAATATTCCGGAAAATAAAAATAAACAACAACCGGGAACATCAAGATACTGAGTTCAGAAATATTATATAAAACGCATAGAACCATAAATTCAAAAAACAAAAACAATGAAAAACGTATGTAAAGTTATTGGATGTATTTCATGTATGTTGCTTATGTTCTTTTCTTGCGAGAAAAATGAAAGTATTCATCATGACGCTAAAGTAATTCTCGATAAATTACTTTTTTCAGGATATACCGGCGATACGGTCAGAACTACTGTAACATATGGGAACTCCGATATAAAGAAACTGGTAATCACAAAATGGGTAAATGGAGAACAAATTTCCGGATACGAGATAAATGTTCCGGTAAACAATATGTCGGATACCTATGAATTCGAACAGGAAATTGAAGTGGGTGACGAAGAAGGTACATTGATTTACACTTTTAGCGGATATTCGGTAGAGAATAAATTGATTGATGCTTCAGACCTGGCTATTTCGGTGACATTGACCGATTTTGGACGGTTGTCAAAATTTGATTGGAATTTGACCGAACAAACAACAAATGGTGACGACACCACAACGGATGCCATGTTAGACAATGTGTACCGGTTAAATAATGATTTGAGTTGGGAATATGATTGGGGTGATCCGGCAGGAGCAGGGTTGGATGTCTTAAATCAGTACTGCGCATGGAAGTATATCGGAACAGAGTTAAAAGCAGATTCTGTTTATTTGATAAGATTTGGATTCTTATCCACTACGCCTACTATTGACAAATATGAGATATTGAGGTTAGATGATGCCAATTTATGGATACAAACCTTTATGGACTTGTCGTGGCTGGGCGATCCTTACACAGAGGAAACTCCGGTTGTTGAAAAATATGTAGCCATTCCCAAATCGTCCAATTTTACTTCTTACAGAGGCGAAAATCCTGCAAATTACAGTTGGGCTCCTTGTACTCCAGGCAATTACTAAATAATCAAGTTTTATGAGCAAATACATATTCATCCTATTTATGTTTGTCGGATACAGCTTTTGCCTGTTTGCAGGGCCTGACAATATCGCACCTTCAGCCAGAGTAACGGTATCTTCCGAAAAGAACGCCGAATATTCGGCACAAAAAGCGGTGGATGGACTGATAGGTATCGAAAATCAGGGGGAATGGGCTTCGGCAAGCGGACAAACGTCCTGGGGAGCGATTGATTATCCGTGGATCAAATTAGAATGGGAGAAACCGCAAAACATCAATCGGATCATACTGTACGACCGGCCGATACAACAAAGTCATATCGCGGGCGGCACTTTACATTTTAGCGATGGTACATCTATTTTCGTCAATCAGATTCCTAACGACGGGAGGCCAAAGGCAGTCAATTTTCCAACCAAAAAAGTAACGTGGGTAAAATTCGAAACTACCGACGGCGACGGATTAAATATCGGGTTGTCTGAAATTGAAGTATATCCAGCTCCTGAGGATTACATCGATTATGTTTCAAAAGTGGACCCATATGTGGAATCAGCTCGCGGACGTTATTTCTTCTTTGTGACAGGAAGCCGTCCGTTCGGCATGATCAGCGCCGCCCCAATGACCCGTAATAAGAATCAGTATGGAGGCGGTTATAATTATAATTCACTGGAAATACTCGGATTTCCCCAGATACACTGCTGGATGTTATCGGGTATCAGCCTGATGCCGACTACCGGTGATATCAATCCTATATTAGGTGAGCAACACTGGAAATCTGCATTTTCACATGACGGTGAAATTGTACAGCCGGGATATCATCGGGTATTTTTAGAAGATTACGGCATTTGGGTGGAACAAACCACAACCGACAGAGTGAGTTATTATAAACTTCGTTACACGAAAGACAATACCTCAAATGTATTGCTCAATTTAGGCGGATATCTGGCAACCACAACAATGAATGATTGTCGTGTTACCAAAGTGAGAAATACCGAAATTGAAGGCTCAGTGAATACCACCGGACGTTTCTGGGGAGGGCCCGATAATGTGAGAATATTTTTTGTCATGGAGTTCGACAAACCATTTCAGCAATTAGATGCGTGGGATGATAAAGAAATCCTCAAGAATATCACATCCCATCAGGGGGTAAACCAAAAAACAGCCCGGAATGCAAATGAAAGTTACTATGATGCTCCTACCTGCGGTGTCAGCGCCATATATGATGTAAAGGCCGGTGATGAAATTCAAGTCAAATTTGCCATTTCTTACACAAGCATAGAGAATGCCCGCAAAAACATGGAAAGTGACCGGTTTGGTTGGGATTTCGAAGCTGTCAGGGAGGATTCACGACAAGAATGGAATGATTGGCTCGGACGTATCGATGTAAAAGGGGGCACATATGAACAACAAATTAAATTCTATACCGACTTATGGCATGTATTGCTTGGAAGACATAAGCTGGATGATGTTTCGGGCGATTATCCCGATTATACCCAAGGTGAACGGGTTGGGAATGCCACTATCAATGCCCAGTTAATTGTGCGTACATTACCCCAAAAAACTGACAGTTCGGTTCGTTTCCATATGTATAACTCCGACGCCTTTTGGTTAACACAATGGAACCTGAATATCCTTTGGGGACTGGCCTGGCCGGAAGTATTGGATGATTTTGCCGCCTGTCTTGTCCAGTATGCCGATAACGGCGGATTACTGCCCCGCGGCCCCAATGCCGGCGGATATTCCTATATTATGACAAGCTGCCCGGCAACCAATTTGATCACAAGTGCCTATCAAAAAAACATGCTGACCAAGACAAAACCCGAAAAGGCATACGAAGCAATAGTCAGGAATCATAAACCGGGCGGAATGATCGGCCCCGTAAAAGAAATTGATTTTTACATTAAAAACGGATATTATCCCGGCAATGCCGGAATTACTATCGAAGCGGCGTTTCAAGATTGGGCACTGTCTCAAATGGCTGCCAGAATGGGTAAAAGAAAGGATGCTGCCTATTATTTGAAACGCTCCCAGGGTTGGACAAAATTATTCAATCCCGAACAGAAATTACTCTTTCCGAAAGATGAAAAAGGAGAGTGGATAACATCGGATCCGTTAAGTAATAAAGGTTGGGTTGAAGCCAATGCCTGGCAGGCTACATGGGGAGTATCGCACGATATTCCCGGATTGGCCCGGTTGATGGGAGGAAATGACCTGCTGTGTGAAAAATTGAATTATGCCTTTGAACAGTCTGAAAAAGATGATTTCATATTTGGATACGGCAGCGGATATGTGAGTTATGCCAATCAACCCGGATGTTCAAATGCACACGTCTTCAATCTGGCAGGTCATCCATGGCTTTCCCAATATTGGGTAAGAAAAGTCGGAGCACAGGCTTACGGTGCAATTACACCCGACCGGGGATATGGAGGTCATGACGAAGATCAGGGACAAATGGGAGGCGTAAGTGCTTTGATGGCACTGGGATTATTCAGTGTGCAAGGAACCAGTACTCAAAATCCTTCGTATGAGATTACAAGTCCTGTATTTGATGAAATTACAATCAAACTTAATCCTACATACTATAGAGGAAACGAGTTTAAGATCAGGACATATAACAACTCAAAAAAGAACTGTTTCATCCAGAAAACACAACTGAATGGGAAAGATTACAACAAATATTGGATCGATCACAAAGATTTTGGAGCCGGAGGATATTTGGAGATCTGGCTGGACTCAGCACCCAACAAAAACTGGGGAACAGAACAATAATTTTTCACTTAGTATATATCTAAAAATGATGCACATGAGACCCTTAAAATTATGTTGTTTATTATTATATCTTTGTCTATGGGGTAGCCTATATGCACAGCACAAAGATTATTCAGGTATTGTAACAGAAAATGACGGTACACCCCTTATTGGTGTAAGTGTGCTGGTAAAAAATACCACCAATGGCACTGTAACCGATATCGATGGAAGATTTACCCTGCAGGCATCGCCAGGTGATTATCTCGTTTTTTCGTATGTCGGATATGAAACGATTGAAGTACAATTAACAAATAATACCTCTCTCTCAATCACCATGAATGACGAATCCATTTATTTGAATGAAATGGTTGTTGTCGGATATGGACAAATGAAAAAAAGTGACCTGACGGCTGCAATAGCTTCCGTAAAATCAGATGATTTAGTAAAAACTTCGATCACCTCTATAGACCAGGGACTTCAGGGACGTGCTGCGGGTGTAGTAGTGACCAATACCTCCGGTCAACCGGGTGCGGGAACCTCCATTCGCATCCGTGGTACAAGTTCCGTCATGGGGACAAACGAGCCGTTGTATGTGATTGACGGAATACCTGTCATTAATGGGGGTGCGAACTCGGGAGCCATGAATACCCCTCCCTTGAATCCCATGGCCCTGATGAATCCAAACGACGTGGAATCAATCGAGGTATTGAAAGATGCTTCTGCCACGGCAATTTATGGAGCACGCGGAGCGAATGGTGTGATTTTGGTAACTACCAAACGGGGAAGTAAAGGTAAAGTACGGACATCGGCAAACGCATATTACGGAGTACAGACCATCGCCAAAAAGATGGATATGCTAAATGCCGAACAGTTGGCAATTCTGGGGAATGAAGCGACAGATAATGCCAATATCGACCGGAAACTGGTATTTGCCGATTTGAACAACTTGAGAAAACAAAGTACGGATTGGCAGAATGAAATTTTCCGTGTAGCTCCTATCCAGAATTATGAATTAGCTTTTTCAGGAGGAAGCGACAAATCAGCCTATTTCCTATCGACCAATTTTTTCTCTCAGGACGGCATCATTCTCGGATCGGACTATAAAAAAGGGAGCCTTCGTTTTAATTTAGACCAGGAATTAAGCGAACGGATAAAAATCGGAAATACAATGAATGTCACTTACAGTCAGTCCAACGGTGTGGTAACCAATTATGAAGGCGCCATCGCTTCCAGTATAACATCCTGGGCTTTGGAAATGAATCCTGGATTGCCGGTGCATAACTCGGATGGAACCTATGTATATGAAAACAATATATCCAATCCGGCTGTGGGTAATCCGGTTGAGGATGCCAATACCTATGAGCAATTGAACAAAACGCTTCGAATAACCGGTAACATGTATGCCGATTTGTTCATTGTGAAAGGATTAAACTTCAGGACAAGTATTGGTCTCGACTATTATAACGTAAAAGACCTGAGTTTTGCGCCTGTCAATATTAAACGGGGAGAGGCCAGTGAGGGTATCGCTACTGTGGGACAGGCAGATGGTTATACCTGGGTTTGGGAAAATACCCTGAATTATAACAACACATTCGCCGAAAAACATTCGGTAAATGCTGTAGCCGGTATCACCACACAGCAATATGAAGGTACCCCGCTTCTGGTATCCAGATCGGGCATTGAAGATGGGCGGTTGGGTTATCACTCTATCCAGGAGGGAACCAAGATTCAATTGGCAAATACGGGATATAGCTCATGGCAAATGTTGTCTTATCTGGCCCGCGTAAATTACGGGTATGACAGCCGCTATTTGCTGACATTGACCGGCCGAGTGGATGGATCCTCCAAGTTCGGCACAAATAACAAGTATGGGTTCTTCCCCTCCACTGCGTTTGCATGGCGTATTTCTGAAGAAGCTTTTATGAAAGGTCAAACCACCATAGACAACCTGAAGTTGCGCATAAGCTACGGATTAGTAGGAAATGAAGGAATCTCCCCCTACAGTTCCATGGGGTTATTGCAAGGAACAGAAGCCTACATCGGCACATCCCAAATCATAAAGGGTCAATCGCCCTATACACTCGGTAACCAGGACCTGAAATGGGAAACAACCGCTCAATTTAATGTCGGCTTCGATATCGGCGTGTATAATGGCCGGTATTCCCTATCTGCTGATTACTATATCAAGAAAACAAAAGACCTGCTACTGACCATGCCCACCGAATCGCATATCGGATACGACGTGGCGATGCAAAACGTGGGTAATCTTGAGAATAAAGGATTCGATTTCACATTCAATGCGACACCGGTAGACAACAGCAAATTCAAATGGGAGTCGAACCTGACATTCGGGCTTAACCGGAATAAAGTGACCAACCTGCCAGGTAATGAAAACGGTATTTCCGGCACAAGTATCATGGGGATCAATTATTGGACAAAAATTATGGAAGGCAAACCCATTGGAACCATCTATGGTTATAAAACGGACGGAATTGTACAACTGGGAGAAGACCTTTCTCAAATTGTCCATTTCCCGGGAAGGACCATCACGTACGGTGACAGAAAGTATGTGAATAGAGAAGGAACCAGTGACGTGCTGAATGAGGATGATCTTTTTGAACTGGGAAACGCCAATCCCGATTTCACATACGGATGGAATAACACATTTTCATTGAAACTGGGAGAAAATAAAGGTGTTGTCAATTTGAATCTCTATTTACAAGGTGTGCAAGGTAACTCTATTGCCAATTTCAACCTATTCTCACTCGAAAGTTTTGATGGACAAAAGAATAATTCAACAGCCGCGTTGAAGCGATGGACAACCGATAATCCCACCAATGACTATCCGAGGGCAAATGCTTCGCCTATGTCCAATGTATTTTCTGACCATCAAGTGGAAGACGGTTCCTATTTGAGAATCAAAGATGTTACTTTGTCATATGACTTTCCGGTAAATCTGACAAGAAAGTTTAATTGTAACGCATTACAGGTGTATATAAGTGCAAAAAACGTACACACATTTACCAACTATTCGGGATACGACCCTGAAGTAAGCCGCTTCGGACAGAACAACCTGAGTATGGGCGCCGATTACGGCTCTTACCCTGTACCAAAATTATATATGTTAGGGCTTAAAATGAATTTCTAAAGACTACCACGATGAAAAAAACATATTTATATTTATCAATCTGGATTTCATCCATAGGAATATTTTCTGCTTGCTCCGATTTCCTTGATGAAGAAGCGAAAGGAAGCCAAGTCGATAAGAATTTTTACAAAACCGAGTCCGATGCCGTTGCCGCTACGGATGCCATTTACAGCTACCTGATCTCTGACGCGGATGCATATAATCTGTGGAGTGATAACTTTGGGGGATTATTTTACAATGACTTTTGGGAACTGCCGGAGTTAATGTCCGACAATGCAGTCTCCAAACAGTCGTCTCCTGAATATCAGTCTATTGATAAATTCCAAGTAGACGCATATAGCATCCGGGTTGCTTGTCTATGGCGTGATTTTTATACAACAATCAATGTTTGTAATACCGTAATTGCAAAAGTCCCCGATATTAGCTTTACGGATGAAATCAAAAAAAATCAATTGATCGCCGAAGCTAAATTCTTCCGTGCATTGTGCTATTTCGAGTTGACCCGTTTCTTCGGAGATGTCCCTTTACATACGGTTCCAACCGAAAGTGTTTCGGAAGCCCAGATTCCAAGGACATCTGTAGTCCAGATCTATCCTGTCATACTGGAGGATCTCGATTTTGCCGAAAAGAACCTGAAATATGAAGATCGCTTGGGTAACGGACGTCCTTATGCATTATCAGCATCTGCCCTATTGGCGAGGGTATATCTGACGTTGGGCCAGAAAGAGAAGAATAACACTTATCTCCAGAATGCGGTAACAAAGGCTGATGCGGTGATTCCTGCTTTTCCAATGGGTTCTTATGAAGATCTGTTTAAACTGGAGAATCGATTTAAAGGAGAACGGATATGGGAAGTCAATTTCAATGCATCGTTAAGCCAGGGATGGAAAGGAAACCAATTCCTCGTCCGGTTATTGCCTAAAATGGATACAGAGAAGGGAGGGCCTAACAATGCCCAAGGATGGGTTGCCGCAACTGACAACCTCTACAATATTTTTGAGCCGAACGATACACGCCGTGACGTGACATTGTTCAAATCATTCACTTACACCGATGGATCCACAGAAACATTCGATGCTCCCTATTTTTGCAAGTATTGGGACAGAATAGCCGAGCCCAAAGGAAATGAATCCAATGCCACATACCCATATCTTCGTACCGCTGAAATGTACCTGATAAAAGCGGAAGCATTAAATGAAATCAATCAAAATCCGACCCAGGCGGCCAAAGATGCATTAAATGCCGTTCGTCGCCGCGCGGGATTGGGCGATACTCCGGCTAATAATTATGCGGACTTCAAAAAGGCTGTCTTAGCGGAGAGGCGTATGGAATTTGCTATAGAAGGACATCGTTGGCACGACTTGGTAAGAATGTGCACATTGGACGAAATAAAAGAATTGGTAGGCACAGCGAAACCCGGAGTTGTTCCAAGAGAAGCCAACTTCTTGTTTCCGATTCCTAATAATGACAGGATTATTTCTAACGGGAGATTAACCCAGAATGATGGGTATTAATTAACATAAATCATTACAAAAATGAAAATCAAATTATTTTTACTATCGAGTTTACTATTTGTTCTTTCCTGTCAACAACCGGACAAACAGACAACTAAAGATGATTTTTCCATTGAAGATGGGGAAATAGTGATTGATACCAAAATGTTGGAATTTTTATTTCCTCCCGAAAAAGATATCCTTACTGGAGGTGATGGAGCCATATCCATCCAGATAGATAACTCCAAAAGTTTCTGGTTATGGGGTGATTCTTTTTTAGGTGAAGTCACCGATAACAAAAGGCCGGAATCGTCCACGTTTATCATGGGTAATGTATGGCAACTACTGGATGGAGAAACAGTAAAAACCATAACCGGAGGTAGCCCCCTAAATCCGGAATCATTGTTAACAACAGAAAAAGTAAACGGATATCCGGCCATCCTTTGGCCTATGCACGGTTTTGTAAAGAACGATATAGTCCACGTATTTATGTCCACTATTGTGCAGACAGGGACGGGAACCTGGGATTTTTACTGGCATTCAACCATATACTACCGTTTGAATCTTTCAGATTTATCCGTAATTGACAAACAGGAATTGTTGACAGAAGAACAGACAGACGCGCATTTCGGGTTTGGGGTCACCGAACACGAAGGTCTTTATTATATGTATGGTTCAAATCCGCAAAAAGATTTCACGGCGACATTACATATAGTAAGAGCACGTTTGAGGGATGATAAACTACAGGATTGGGAGTATTTTGACGGCAACAATTGGGTGCACGAAGCGAAAGAAAGCAAATCGTTACAGGGGATTGACATCCCTGTATCGGAACAATTCAGTATCTTCAAGCAGGATAACAAATTCATCCTGTTGACACAAGACAGATTCAAGCCCGAAATTTATACTTTTACTGCCGACGCGCCTGAAGGGCCGTGGTCAAATAAAAAGCATATTTATACTATACCTGAAGGAGAAAACTCAACATTATTCACCTATAATGCAATGGCGCATCCCCAATATGGTTCGGATGAGAATTTATTAGTGAGTTATTGCGTGAATGCAAAAAATATCCCCGATTTATATAGTGATGTATCTATTTATAAACCACGCTTCTTTTGGGTATCAATGAACACCCTACTGAATAAGTAAAGTTTTCAATATTCCCATTTTTTGATCCGTTCTACCGCCTCAGCAGTCTTCTCATGGCTGTTGAAGGCGGTTAAACGGAAATAGCCTTCGCCCTCGGAGCCGAATCCTACGCCGGGGGTGCCTACAATATGGCACTCTTGGAGCAGGCGGTCGAAGAAAGTCCATGAATCCATGCCATCGGGGCATTTTAACCATATATAGGGTGAATTCTCGCCGCCAAAAAAAGTCCAGCCTTTCTCTGCCAACCCTTCCCTGATTATAGCTGCGTTGCGCATATAGTAAGCGACCATGTTGCCTACTTCCTGTTGTCCCTGGGGCGAATACACCGCTTCGGCAGCTTTTTGTACGATGTAAGGCGTACCATTGAATTTGGTGGACTGGCGGCGGTTCCACAAGCTATGGATCGGGAGCTCATCCCCATCGACAGACCTTGCTTTCAGTGCTTTCGGTACTACCGTATAACTGCACCGCAGACCGGTAAACCCGGCATTTTTGGAGAAAGAACGGAATTCGATGGCACATGCTGTAGCACCCTCAATTTCGTAGATACTCCGGGGCACATCATTATCCCTGATAAAAGCTTCGTAGGCGGCATCGAATAGGATAAGGCTCCTGTTTTCCAATGCATATTCCACCCATTGTTTAAGCTGTTTCCTGTCCATCACCGTACCCGTAGGATTATTGGGATAGCATAAATAAATCACATCCAAGTGGTGCGAGGGTATTCCGGGTAAAAATCCATTCTCCTCATTACAGGGGAGTAACACAATTTGGGAGGACTTCCCAAGGCGCATGATATTGGTGTCAAGATAAACCGGATAGACCGGATCGGTAATACCCACCACATTGTCATCCCCCAGAATATCCCCGATATTACCGGTATCGCTTTTAGAGCCGTCACCCACAAAAATTTCGTCGGGTGAGATATCAATCCCTCTCCGCCTGAAATCGATCTCCGAGATCTTCTCCCGCAAAAAAGCATATCCCTGTTCCGGACCATAGCCGCGAAAAGTCTCCTTTACACCCATTTCATCCACCGCACTATGCATGGCACTGAGTATGGAGGGTGGTAAAGGTAATGTCACATCACCGATCCCCAGCCGAATAATATCGGCTTCGGGATGTGAAGCGCTGAAATTCTCTACCCTTCTGGCAATAGTACTGAACAGATAACTTTCATTCAGTTGCAGGTAGTTTTCGTTGATCTGGAACATATATTTGATTTGATGATTTACTGATGTGCTGATGTGCTAATGTGAATAATATGCCAATAAGACTAATTAGAAAAGAAGTCGGAAGTTGAGAAGTCAAGAAGTTTGGGATTGCCCAACCATTCAGGCACTTAACCACTTTAAAAAATTTCGCCCCGGAACACAAAATGGGCGTCTCCGGTAAGGAAGACCTGTTTATTGTCTTTCTCCCACTCAACCTCAAGGGTGCCGCCTTTTAACTGTACAGAAGCTTTCGGTTCACATCGGCCTGTGATCACTCCGGCGACCAGCGAAGCACAGGCACCGCTTCCGCAGGCAAGCGTTTCCCCGCTTCCCCTCTCCCATACCCGCATTTTCAAATGCGTGCGGTCGGTTACCTCGATAAACTCTACATTGGTACGTTCCGGAAAGAAAGGATGATGTTCTATCTGTGGGCCGATCTTCTCAATTTCAAGGTTATCGATACCGTCCATAAAAATAACTGCATGCGGATTGCCCATGGAGACAAAAGTGATATGGTATTCCTGTCCATTCACCCGCAGGGGATAATTGACCATTTCCTGAAGTGTGACCTGGGAACGTAATGAATCCGAAGCTGAGAAGATCGCTTTTCCCATATTTACCCGGACACTTTCTACTTCATTGCTCTGAGGATTTACCGTTAACGATAGATATTTTATCCCTGATTTGGTGTTTAATGAGATTTCTTTTTTTGTGGTCAATCCCCTTTCATAAAGATATTTTCCTACGCATCGCGCCGCATTACCGCACATAGCGCCTTCACTTCCGTCGGCATTGTACATCTTCATCGAAAAATCTCCCTCTGTATCAGGCCCGATAAGCACAAGGCCGTCGCTCCCGACACCGAAATGGCGATCACTTATCCGGCGGGACAATATTTCGGGATCATTTACCTGTTCTTCAAACAGGCTGACATAAATATAATCGTTGCCTGCGGCCTGCATTTTTTCGAATTGCATAATTATCTATTTTTTATCTATCCTACAAAAACGACATCCGAACCGGAAATAATAACCTATTATCCAAAAACACCTGCGCGATTCCACAGAATCAGGCAAGTGCTTTAAGATTATCATACTCACTCATCCATATTTCATCCGGCTTATCGTCAGTCGGACATCGTCATCACGAAATATTTGCTTTAGTGAATAACTCCCTCATTCCTGTTTCAAAACAACCGTTTTAAATAGACAATTGTTTATTTTTCTACAAAAATACTACTTTTTGTCGATTTTTAGCGTAAAATACAATCAAAATTTTATTTATACTTTACCCATTTGATCATTTCCTTGATAGAAGGTTTTTTACCGTACATCAGGATACCAACCCTGTATATCTTGGCGGCAAGGATGGAGATCAGGATAAATGTCCCGTAGAGCAATACAATCGATAACAGCTTTTCCCACAATGGAATTCCAAACGGGATACGCACCATCATTACAATAGGCGAACTGAACGGAATCAATGATGTCCAGAAGGCCAGCGGTCCATCGGGATTGTTCACGCTATAGATTCCGGCCATGAAAGCAAATACGATCACAAGTGTCACAGGTGTCATAAACTGCCCGGTATCCTCATCACTATCCACTGCGGATGCAAACATGGCAAAGATTGATGCGTACAATATATATCCCCCGATAAAAAAGAGGATGAAATAGAACCCAATCTCTAACCAGTTGATAGACATCACCGTATTCATCATCCCTTCCATATCGAAGTTCCCCATCCCGATCGTCATGGCAGTTGCGTCCATTTGTCCATGAGTGGCCATAAAAAAGGAGAGCCCACTGAAAAAGAGTCCCATCAATACCCCCCAGATAGCCAGCTGCGTAATGCCGACCAGCCCTATTCCTATTATTTTACCTACCAGCAGGTTGACCGGTTTTACGGAAGAAACCATCACCTCTACGATACGGCTCTTTTTCTCTTCCAGTACCGCCTGCATCACCATGTTCCCATACATCAGTATAAACATATAGATGAGGATGGTGAACAGCATTCCAATGATGGTCGCCAGTTCGGTGGACGATTCTGAGACACCCCCGCCGCTGTCGAGGCGGAATGTGCGCAGTGAGACCCTTGATCCTTCTTCCACGATGGAACGGACCTGTGTAATGGCTTCCCTATCTACATTGCCCGATGATGAAAGATCATCCAGTTTTTGTTGTGTAACCTTCTCACTCAACGCACTTACAATCATAGACTGCAATTCCTGCGGCGCCTGCTTTTGGGATGTAAGTGAAACCGCGCGGGGGTCTTTGTGCAGGTCTTCCGTGATTTGCAAAATGGCAAACAGATCCTTTCCCAACCGGGACTCCGTATCCTGCTGTTCCGATTTGCCTACGACTTGAAATTGGTAAGTATCGGTCGATTTCAGGAGAGGTGCATAGATGCCTGTATTGTCTATGACGGCTACATTTTTCACACTACCGTCGTTAAGCGTGGAAAGCCACAGGGGTACTAATGACAAAGCCACCATCAGCACCGGCATAAGGAGCGTGAGGATAATGAATGATTTTTTTCTTACCCTGGTGATGTATTCCCGTTGTATAACTAAGCCTAATTTGTTCATATCTTATATTATTTTGTTACAGTGCGGATGAATACATCGTTCATGGTAGGCAGTTCTTCATCGTAACTCACTACCTCATATCTGTCGAGGATTAATTTCATCAATTCATTGTTGCTGATATCACCTACCTTTTGGATACGCAGATCGATAAATTCATGGTAAAGTTCTTTCGACAACAAAGCAAAGGAAGGATGTGCCAGGTCGAATTCATTCCCCAGCAGGCGGAAGCGGAAAATATTGGGACGATGCTTCTTGCGGATATTGAACACTTTTCCTTGCAATACCACCTGCGACTTATGGATCAGTGCGATATTATCACACAGTTCCTCCACCGACTCCATATTGTGGGTGGAAAGGATGATGGTCTTCCCTTCATCCTTGAGTCTCAGCATCTCCTTTTTTACAATATCCGCATTGACAGGATCAAAACCACTGAAAGGTTCATCGAAAATCAGCAGATCGGGATTATGGATCACGGTGGAGATAAACTGCACTTTCTGCTGCATCCCTTTCGACAACTCTTCTACTTTACGGTTGTACCAGTCCATAATGTCGAACCGCTTAAACCATATCATCAGTTCCCGATGGGCGTCTTTCTTCGATAAGCCCCTCAGCTGTGCCAGATACATCGCCTGCTCCCCTACTTTCATCTTTTTGTACAAACCGCGTTCTTCGGGCAGGTAACCTATCTTGTATACATCCTCGGCTTTTGAAGGACTCCCGTCGATCATCACGTCCCCACTGTCGGGAGCGGTAATACGGGTAATGATGCGGATCAGTGTAGTCTTACCTGCACCGTTCGGCCCTAACAACCCGAAGACAGTGGCACGGGGCACCTGAATACTCACATTATTCAATGCCAGATGATTGGCATACTGTTTTACTACATTTCTGGTTTCTAAGTACATCTATTTTCAATTAATTACTAATTACTAATGACCAATTACCGCGTGAAACGGACTATCGCACGAAGTGCAAATATCAGCGCAGCTACTATCGCGAAACGCACTATCAGCGAAGTTAATTATCAGTATTTCAATATAATCCTTTCGCCTAACTCTTTCGAGAGAATTTTCTTTATCTCCTGAAGTTGTTGTAGCCGGACAATAAGAGAGAGCGAATCATCCTCATTGCTCTGTTTCATGTCCTCCTTTATTTGTTTTATCTGCTGCAGGACATAGGCATTCTTCAACTCCGTGGTAGCGCGGGGCACATAGGAATTCAGCAGATTCTCCTCCAGCAGTCGGGAATCTTTGTCACCGAGTTCTTCACCCAATATCTTCGCATGTATTTTACTTAGTTGATACCGGTCGCTCATCAACTCCGATGCCAATTTGCTGATAGCCGGATCGGCATGCGAGAGAAAGTGGCGGCCGGAATCAAAATCCAGATCCTCAATATATGCCACAGCCTCTTCAAAAACCCGTCTGTACAAACCGGTGGTAAATGTGATATTATCACGCTCCAGGTCGAACTTCACAAACTCGGTGACACCCGGCCCCTCTTCTACCAGCACATCCTCCTCGATGACCTCCTTACCCTGTTTCCGTTTTTGTTTCTCAAACTTCCGGTAAATAGGCCTGTTACCGTAGCGGACTACATAGCGGAGTATCTCTTTTTCATATTTTTCGTAAGGACTTTTTTGAAAAACCTTGCTTTTCGCCTCTTCTCCGGGTATGGGCATATCTTCCGCTTCATGATCAGGCGGTAAGACAGACGCTTTTTCTGTTTGGTCTTTTTTCCTTTCGTAGTTGCGACGACGTATCTTATTGATCTCCGAGATCAGTACCCGTTCCTGCGTATTCAACAGTTGGGAGCATTCCTGTATATAAACAGAACGCATAATCGTATTAGGTATCAATGCGATGCTCTCTACCACGCTCGATATCAATCCTGCACGCTTGACGGGATCATCTCCTACTTCTTTCAGCAAAAGTTGTGTTTTAAACCGGATGAAATCGACCTCCTGCTCAGCGATATATTGATGAAACCCCTCCGCATTCTGCTTTCTGGCAAACGAATCGGGGTCTTCCCCTTGGGGAAGGAGCACCACCTTCACGTTCATTCCGTCTTCCAACAACAGGTCGATTCCCCTCAATGCCGCTTTTATTCCTGCCGCATCGCCGTCATACAAGACAGTGATGTTTTCGGAGAAACGGTGTATCATGCGGATCTGGCCGTAAGTAAGCGCCGTTCCCGATGATGCCACTACATTCTCAATACCCGCCTGATGCATCGAGATCACATCGGTATATCCTTCTACCAGGAAGCATTTGTCCTGTTTTACGATGGCATTTTTGGCGAAATAGATTCCATAGAGTTCCTTGCTTTTGGAATATATCTCACTTTCCGGGGAATTCACATATTTCCCCGTATTCTCCACCTTTTTGAGGATACGCCCGCCAAAAGCAACCACCTTTCCCGAAAGTGTATGGACGGGGAAAATCACTCTTCCCCGGAACCGGTCATAAAGCGGCTGATTGTCATTACCGGTGGACAACCCCGTTTTGAGCAGGTAATCCCGTTTATATCCGGCTTTTTGCGCTTCCACCGAGAAGGCGTCACGTTGTTCCAGATTGTAACCAAGCTGGAACTTTTTCACGATATCGTCCCGGAATCCCCTCTCCTTGAAATAACTAAGTCCAATTGCTTTACCTTCGGGATGGGTATGCAATATCTTTACAAAATAATCGCGGGCATACTCATTGAGGATAAACATGCTGTCGCGATCACTCTGCGCCTGTTTTTCCTCGTCGGTAAATTCTTTTTCCACGACCTCGATATTGTACTTCTTGGCAAGGTACTTCAATGCCTCATAATAGGAAAGCTGTTCATGCTTCATCACGAAGTGTATCGGGGTCCCTCCTTCGCCGCAGGCAAAACACTTGCAGATATTTTTGGCAGGAGAGACGTAAAACGAGGGCGTGCGGTCGTCATGGAACGGACATAAACCCACATAGTTCACACCCCGCCGGCGGAGTGTGACAAAATCGGACACGACATCTACAATTTGTGCCGCATCCTGAATACGTCCTATAGTTATCTGATCGATCATTTGGCAGCACGAAAATAATGATTTTTCCTGTAAAAAAATGCTAATTGAAAAAATAAAGCCCTATATTTGTAGTGTATTTAGTCTAATTCAAATACTATTAAATATTAAGAAGATGGATGCAATCGACTGGTCGGGTTTATCATTCGGCTACATGAAAACTGACTATAACGTCCGCTGTTATTACCGCGACGGCAAATGGAGTGATATCGAACTGGAAACATCGGAATATATCAACCTCCACATGGCGGCTACCAGCCTGCATTACGGGCAGGAAGCCTTTGAAGGGCTGAAAGCATTTCGCGGGAAAGACGGGAAAATCCGCATTTTCCGGATGAGGGAGAATGCATTGCGCCTGCAATCCTCCTGCCGTGGTATCATGATGGCGGAACTACCGGTAGAACGCTTTGAAGAGATGGTGCTGCTTGCCGTAAAGAAAAATGCACGTTTTGTACCACCCTACGAAAGCGGGGCATCCCTTTATATCCGGCCATTGCTCATCGGCACCAGTGCCCAGGTGGGGGTAAAGCCGGCCAAGGAATACACTTTCCTGATCTTTGTCACACCAGTAGGCCCTTACTTTAAAGAGGGGTTCAAACCCACTCCTATGGTCATCATGCGTGAATATGACCGGGCGGCACCCCTCGGTACAGGAACGTTTAAAGTGGGAGGCAACTATGCTGCCAGTCTGTGCTCAGGAGAGAAAGCACACGATATGGGCTATTCCGCCGTGCTCTATCTCGATGCCAGGGAAAAGAAATATATCGACGAATGTGGTCCTGCCAACTTTTTCGGAATCAGGGACAACACCTATATCACCCCCAAATCGGAATCCATTTTACCTTCCGTCACCAACAAAAGCCTGATGCAACTGGCTGAAGAGTTGGGAATGAAAGTGGAACGCCGCCCGGTGTTGGAAGATGAACTGGCCACTTTCGAGGAAGCGGGCGCCTGCGGTACGGCAGCCGTGATCAGTCCCATTTTACGGATCGACGACCTGAGCGAAAACAAGAGTTACCATTTTTCAAAAGACGGCAAACCGGGACCGGTTAGCGAAAAGCTATACCATAAACTGCGGGCTATTCAATATGGCGATGAACCCGATAAGTACGGATGGGTAACGGTGGTGGAGTGAGTCGAATATATTGTTGGGGAAAGAAAAAAATATAACTATGTTTTTAAAATTGCGTATCACTACGAAAAAATAAAAACATAGTTAAGATTTTGGTTGGATTAAAAAATCAATGCGCGTAATTCTATTTTTCAATGAATCCATTGCAAATATAGGACATTCATACCAACCGGCAGAGGCTTCCTGGTAACTATTTCCTCATTCGGGGAAAATTTCCACACTGACCCATCATTGTATTTTTATTAGCTTGCGGATACGTATTGTCGACTTTGGAAGTGTCTTCATCTTAAAAACCGTATGCAACGATCCGAACCCGACATACGACTATTGTTCGTCCGCATAAAAGAAGGTGACAAGGAAGCTTTTAATCGTTTATTCCGGTTGAAATACGAAGCCCTTCTAAGTTTTGCGAAGAACTATCTGGGTGATACCGGAAAAGCCGGAGAGGTTGTCTCCGACCTGTTCGTCTGGCTTTGGCTGAATCGTGCGCAAGTTGCAGAAATTGATTCTCCGGATATTTATCTCTTTAAAAGCGTGAAAAACCTTTGCCTGAACGCATTGAGGAACAAAAATAAAGTCGTGCCTATCGATGAACAACCGCTACCTGTACAACCATCAGCCGACAATACGCCGCTTTCACTAATGGAACATAAGGAATTATCGGCAAGGCTGCACGCACTTATCGAAAATCTCCCCACCCAGCAGCGGCAGGTATTCAAAATGATCAAGGAAAGTGGTTTATCCGCCCGACAGACCGCTAAAATTCTCGATCTTTCACAACGCACCGTCGAGACACATCTCTATAAAGCCGTGAAAAAACTGGAAGAAGAAATCTCCCTCTATTTAGGTTATTCCCCCCGCAAAAAACAAATGAAAAAAATGCTGGCAGTGTTGTGATAGTTTCAAAATCAACCCACTTGCCGGGTGATTTCTACTCTCAAATTCAAAGCATTCATGATACGATAAAAGAATCCTACACTCGGATTGACAATACCGTTCTCTATTTTTGAAATGTACGACTTATCCACCCCGAGCCGTTTGGCCAGTTCCGACTGGGTGATCTTTTCACTTTTACGGGCATCCAGAATAACCTGTCCCGTATAAAAGGCATACGCCTTTTCGTCGAATTCAGCACGTTCGGGGGTACCGTGTTCTCCGAATTCTTTTGCCAATTCAGCACTTAAATCTCTTATTTCATTATCATTCTCTTCCATAATACGCTGCTTTAATTTTTAATGCTTTCTCAATTTCTCTTTTTGGAGTCTTTCGCGTTTTCTTTTGAAAACCATTAAAAAGAACAACTATTTTATCTCCATCAAAAATGAAAAATAGACGGAATATATTTCCACTATATGCTATTCTCAATTCATACAAACCGTCTTTTATATATTTGATAAATTTGACAGGCAACCGATCATAAGTTTCGAGCAATGATAATACATATTTTACTTTCAATTGCTCTTTATCGGTCAATGAATGTAAAAATGTATGATAGTAATCCCCAAAAGCAATAACTTTCCTTCTCATACAATTTATATTACGGTCATATGAACACTTTCAAAGGACAAATATATGAATAGTTGATATATATTACAACTTTTCCCGACTATTTTTTATCTGTTTGGTCAAAATTTTTCTTCCCGCTACGTATTTCCTGTTGTTGCTGTGTCTTCATTATAAACGACAAACTTTACAGCAATGACAAAAAAAACATTCGCCGCTTTGCTATCCAAGGAGATCGGCGGCAATATATCTGAAAAAGAACGGAGTGATCTGCATCGGGTTCTGGCAGAAGATCATCGGCTGAAAGGTGTCTATGATGAAATAGAAACTTTTATGCAGGAGAAAGAATCGTTGACCGATGTGGATATTGATGCCAAACTGGATGACGTATGGGATAAAATCGCCCAAATACCTGAAATTGATTACCACAGGCTGAAACAACGCAAACGAATAAAACCTTCCGCCATTGTTTGGGATCCGCAAGAGTTGTCCCGTATATCAAAACCGAGAAAACATATTATTCCGGTATGGGCACGGATTGCCGCGACGGTAGCGATCCTGCTTGGATTAAGCTGGCTGGCCTACTACGATTCTCAGCCCGGGGAAGATCTATATAGCCAGGTAATGGAGTCAGGTAATGAAAACCTGTACGCAGTCCTTGATGACGGTACACAGGTATGGCTCAATAAACACTCCCGGATCGCTTATAACAACCGTTTCGGAGAGAAACACCGGAAAATACGCCTTACGGGGGAAGTCTTCTTCGATGTGGCACATCATCCCGAAGTACCCCTCATCGTAACCGCCCGCGACATAGATGTGACGGTAAAAGGAACAGCTTTCAATGTGGATGCCGCTTCGCAGGATATTGAAGTAGCATTGATCCGTGGATTGGTAGCCGTGAAAGACAACCGCAAAAAAAACTCCAAAGAGGTGCTGCTGCAACCCAACCAGAAAATCGTAGTACGCGACGGGCATATCCTATCGAGCGACAGCAGTTACGTAGTCCTCGACATAGTACAGGAGAACGACACGATTATCCCTGAAACACAATGGTTGAAAGGCTCACTGGTTTTCCAGAAACAACGGTTTTCCGATTTGGCCAAACTGATGGAAAAGCGCTACAAGGTAACTATACAGATAAAAAACAGCGCGTTGTCCGGCCAACGTTTCACGGGAAGCATCAAGAGCGAGACACTGCAGCAGATGCTCGACGCCCTGAAACAATCCTACCCCTTCACCTACGAAATAAATGGCAAAGAAGTGATTATCCGTTGAGTTGAAAAATATCCCCTGCCACTTCCATCATGTAGGAGGGAACTAAAATAGAACATATATGCAACATATAAATGCACTTTATTTAAAAATAACACGACTTTCAATTACTCTACTTTTTCTGACGACCGGTTTGCAGGCGCAGACAAGCCTCGTCACTGTTTCTGCAACGAACGCGTCCGTGAAGGACGTGTTCGCTGAGATACAACAAAAAAGCGGTTACCGTATCCTCTACAACGACGAGATTGTGCCGGACGAGCTGCGGGTAACGATCTATGCTGAAAATAAACCGGTAAGGGAAGTACTCAATACGATGTTACTTAATACGGAGTTAATTTTCGTGATGCCGTCGGACGAATTGATCATCATTACCAAATCGGAATATGTACGGGATCGACAAGAGATATTCGGCACGGTGACCGATGAAAACGATGAGCCAATATCCTTTGCCAATGTAGTTTTATTCCTTGCCAACGACACAACCCAATTCGGCTATGGGGCTGTAACCGATTACGATGGCTATTACAAACTGTCCGGCGTGAAACCAGGTGATTACCGGCTGCGGATCTCTTTTATGGGTTACAAAACAGCTTATACCGGTCTGTATATCCCGGCAGATAGCCGTGAACCGGTCATCTCCAATTTCAAACTGGAAAAAGATATCACCCTATTGGAGGAACTGGTGGTGGAGGCTGATCATCCCGTAATGAAAGTAGATCGGGAGAAAATCATTTACCACATCCCTACCTTTCTAAAAAACAAACCGGTAACAAATGCCTACGAGGCGATTAAGGAAATTCCGGGAGTTATGGAGCAGGATGGGTTACTGTCTCTCATCGGCACAAACGGAATGACCATTCTTTTGAACGGTCAGAAAAGCTCTTTGCCTTATGAGCAATTAATGGAGACATTACGTGGCATTCCGGTCTCACGCGTGGAAAATATTGAGGTGATGTACAGTGCGCCACCACAATACAATGTGCGTGGTGCAGCGATCAACGTGGTACTGAAACAGATTTCAGACGAAAACAAGGAACAGGATGTATGGCAAGGTGAAACAGCGGTCGATTACATGCAACGCCATTATGCCGGTGGCAACGGCCGGGCCAATCTCCTCTACCTGGGAAAACATACTTCGGTAGATGCATCTTATTCTTACAGGAACGGCAAAAGGTTCAATTCGGAAGAACTGACGGCAGCACATACCTTGCAGGGCACAGTGTATGATGTCGTGCAACATAGTGAAGGAGAGTCAAGAGGCCAAAACCACACTGCCCGTCTGGCTTTACAGCACACCCTGAACAACAAGGATAAGATCGATATTGCTTACACCGGTATGTTTTATGATGGAAAGTCTGACCGAATAGCCGGCACAGATATTTCAGGAGTGATAACCGATATGAAGACCAGCTCCGAAGGTTCTTCCTCCACACACAACATAAAAACTGATTATAACGCCCATTTCGGATTGAATATCGGCGCGGATTATACTTCTTTCAACGATCGATCGGACTATCTCATGCAAAACTCATTCAGGAATGCTGAGGATGTGACGGAACAACTTGCTTACGCCTCCAGACAGAAAATCGACCGTGTGGTAGCCTATGCCAACCAGTCGCACCTGCTCAAGAAAAATTGGAGCATTGATTATGGGATCAATTATTCGGGAGTGCGTGTCAAAAACCGATCCGATGCTTTAAAAGATGGCGTTGAATATGATGAAGCCACCTTCGATACCCGGCAACAGGAACATATCTGGAACTTCTTTGCGGGATTCTCCAAAACGTTCACCGACAAATTATCCGCCCAGGCATCTATCGCCATGGAATATTATAATGCCAAAGAAAAGTCCCGGGAAACCGAAAAACAACTTTGGAATGATGTGGCATGGTTTCCCACGGTGAATATAAGCTATCGTCCCGCTCCCATGCATATCTTCCAATTCGCCGTTTCGTCCGACAAAAGATATCCCTCTTACTGGAATATGAGTCCGAATATGTTTTATTTCAGCTCCTACGGGGTGGTAATAGGGAATCCTTACCTCCGCCCACAGAGAGATTACAGCGTGGGATTGACCTATATCTTCCGGCAGAAGTATGTGCTCCGACCCTATCTGAACTACATTCCCGGCTATTTTGCGCAATTACCCTATCAATCGCCCCACGAACTGCGGCAGGAATTCCTGGAACAGAACTATACCTATCGCCGGAATATCGGGTTAATGGCGGTGATACCGTTCCATATCGGCAAGCGCATTTCATCGAGGTTTATCGCCAACGGAGTATACTGGAGAGAGAAAGACAATGAGTTTTTTGATATTCCGTTCGACCGGGAGACTGTGGTCGGGATATTCCAGATGAACCACGACATCATCCTCACGTCCCGACCCGACCTGAAGATGAATATTTCGGGATATGTCTCCACGCCAAGTGCCACACAGGGTATTTATGACCTGGGTGCTTCGGGTAACCTCTCAGGAGCATTCACCTGGACGTTCCATGAAGACCGCGCCAGGCTGATCCTGAAAGCCGATGATATCTTTAGTACAAGGATTCCCAGAGCATCCATCGATTTTAAAGGGCAGAAAAGCAGCCTGAAAGCATTTCAGGACACCCGGTTATTTTCCCTCTCTTTCGTTTACCGGTTTGGAGGGTACAAAGAAAAAGAACGCAAAGAGGTAGATACTTCACGATTCGGCGGGCTTTAGCTATCTTTTAGAAAAACTATAATAATATGTCCCTCTCTGTTTTTTCAGATACCCATAAATTTAAATGCGGGTGCAGGTTTAAAAGAGCTGTTTGCCTTTCCGCTGTATGTCTCAAAATTGTCCAAATGCAATTTCATCACTTTTCCCTTCTCACTCAGGTCAAAATCTGTCAGATTCACCCAAAATGTATTGGGAGTCAGTGCAGTCTCGAAGAAATAGACTAAATTTTTTTGATCCGATACAGATCGCCAACGGGTAGATGAAATGTTAGGTTCTGTTTCGGAAGAGATGCCGAACGGCACAGAGCAATTCCGAATGACGCTAAAGACACTGGCTATAGAAGTGCGGATATCGTCGGTTTGAGGAATAGCATGAATGTAATAGGAGGCACGGACAAAACGGTCGGCAGCCCGGTTAGTTCCCGGAAGCATCATCGTCCCGGGTATTCCTTTCCAATATTCATTCAATGCCAGTTGTTGATCAAAAACAGGAGAGTTGGTCATAACCACATAAGAAGGATCATGATGAATAACCAATTTTCCATTTATATATTCAAAAATTGCGTTGTCACCATGCGCATCGGATATCGATAAATGTAAGGTCGTAAACTTATCAGTGCCGGGTATGTAATCACTCACCAGGACAAATGGTTCATCTTTCAACCGCTTAACAGCTTCCTCTACTGTCGCAAAATTATCTAACACATACTGGGCCCATAGAGAGATTGCTATCCCCTGTTTTGTACCGTTGGGATCGAATTGAGGATATTCTGACTCAACAAGCCATAATACATTGGTCACCAATCCTTTTTCGTTCATACCGTCTGCCGTTGCAATATCCCATGCACTCGCAATGATGCTACCATACTTCGATGTCCATTCTACAGAAAGTGGACCTACCTCTCCATTGCGTTGCATCCCTTTGGGAAATACCCATAAGTTAGCGTCTATTTCACTCTTCCAATCCATTGAGCGGGCTGTTATCACAGTATTCTCCGGCCCTTTATATACAACACGTGTGCAAGCGTAAGCAGACGGATCAAGTATCGAACTTATCAAAGTCAGAAAAACAACCAAACTAAAAACCTTCATAACAGTATAGTTTTATTTAAATTAATATAAATAAGATCTTTTTATACTGAAACCATTTTAGCTTGCTTTTGTTCAATCAATAAACAATATCACAGAATTCTATAATGACGCAACTTGCTATTATTTAAAATATATTACTTTATTCGCAGCACCGACATACAAGGTAAATGATCGGAAATATCGCCAAACTCCTGAAGTACCCGGGAATCGATCAGTTCAAATCGGTCAGTATTCAGGAAAATGTAGTCAAGCCGTTCATCCGCATTTACCGAAGGATACGTTTTAAAGCTTGTCGCCGGGGTACTTCTATCGAAAGCGGCAATGGAAAACCGGGTATCGTTCAGAAAGATATCGATCTCGGCATTTGGAAAATCGGGATCCGAATTAAAATCGCCTAACAAAATGACGGGATATTCTTTTTCGAGTTCCCAAAACAGATCGTAAATATAGTTCAGTTGGCGCCGGCGTGTTTCGGCATCGAAAGCCTCGGCATGCAGGTTGATTACTTTAAATGGTTTTACCGGATGATTTACCGTTACGATCTGCGCCAAACGATCCAAATACAACGCGTTGTAATAAAACGGATTGCTTTTTACTTTTTCTAGGCGACGGACCTCCTGATCGAGTAACGGATATGCACTCATAACAGCCTGCCCCGAAAGTACCTTTCCGAAATGCACTTTCGGCGGCCACATCGGGAACGGTACATACCGCTTATCCCAATTAACTGCAAAAGCGCCATACTGAAACAACGAATCACATATCATCTTCGCCTGATCCGTGCGATAAGAGCGTTCACTGTCGAAATCGATTTCCTGAAACGCGACAATATCGGCATTCAGGGCGCGAAGCGCGGGAATAATCCGTTTTTCGTTATTCGCGTAAAATTCACGGGTGGGACGTTGCGGCGTATTATTCGTCATGCCCGACAGATAACCTATGTTATAGGTAACCACACATAAAATACTATCGTTCCGATGTCCGGTATCCGTAGCCGTTGCCTGATAAAGTATATTGTAATCGCTTTCGGGAACAGTAGGACTTTTTGCCCAAAAGAAAAAAATGGCAAGTAGAATCAATATTGAAATCAATATGATACCAGTTGTTTTCAAAATTCTGCTCATATTGCGCAACTATTTTAAACTATAACTCACTTCCACACCGAACATACGCGGAGAACCGGCTATATAGGTCGGAATACCGAAATTCCTACCGGTATTTCCGGCGTCGATAATATATTTTTCATTGAATATATTGTTCATAAAGAAAGTCAGATGAAGATGCTGCTTAGGCAAGCGGAATCCGGTGCGAATATTCAACAATCCGTATCCTTCTTGTGATTCGTTTTCCTGATTGTCCTCTTCAAAATAGACTTTTGATTTGAATTGATATACCGGCCGTATGAAAAAGGCAACATTGCGCGCGATACCAACGGAAGCGTCAAATCCGAGGGCAAAGCTGTTTTCCGGCGTCAGGCGGAACGTGTTTCCGGCATATTCCTGCTTGTTTCCGTTTGCGTCTTCGTCATCGAAAGTGGCATGTATATAGGCATAATTGCCAAATGTTTGTAAACGAGGGGTCAGCTGCCATTTAAACGATGTCTCCAATCCGTACGAGGTGGCGTCGCCTGCATCTACCGTGATGGATTGAAGCGACTGGGGATCGATAGTACCGGTCTGGAAATGTGAATATTTATAATAATAGAAAGCGCCGTCCACATATAAATTGCCGTTCAGGGCCAACCCTTTCACTCCTACCTCATAACTGTTTACCAACTCATCGTGCAATACCTGCGGTTCATAACTGCTTGTCAGCCCGTCCGTATTCGGATTCGATTTAAACTGGATCACGTTGGGGCGACGGCCGTGGGCAAACGTGGCATATGTTTCCCAATTGGGATCGATAGCATAGTTCAAAGCCGCACGACCAACAACGGAATGAAACTTTTTCCCATGGGTGAGTTTACCGTCAGTAGGCATAAACAGCAGGTTGGTCCCGGCTTGGCGCAACATACCCAAATGTGCGATATCGCTTCCGCCTGCCTCAAATCCCGACTCGATGTTTTCAAATGTATAACGGATACCTGCCGTCGCTTTCAATTTTCTCGTAATGGCATACGTGCCGTCCGCAAAAACTTCGAAAGACGAATTATTACCGTAATTCTTGTAATATTCTTTATGCGTCTCGCTTAACGGAGCCTGTAACAGTTTCAGCGTTGGGTCATTCAACGCTTCTGCAAGTTGTGGATTACTTAATGCCTGTTGCAAAATAGCCGCCGTTACCGGATCGGTTGTTGCTATTTGCGCGATAACAGGGTTTGTAGGCGACGGATCTGCTAAAATAGCTTTCAACAATGGCGTAAAGTTAATCAAATCACCTACGGAAGCGGGCAGAATGGCATTTCCGTCGTTATCGATCAATGGGACAGCCGTAAATTCAATATTGTTCAATCCCAATTGTGTAATCATATTGTTAATGGCAGCATCGGGCAATCCGGCACCTTGACCCATTAAGGTCAATGCTTCGGCCAAATCGCCGAAGTTCTTCTTCAGCAACGGGTTTAATGCCGGCGCAGCCAACGGCGATACCAATGCCAGGAAACTACGCTCATCGGTCTGCAACGGAACCCGTTGCCATCCGTTCTCACTAAAATAGTTTGCTCCGGCAAAACCTTGAAATTTATTCCCGATATTGAAATTCATGCGAAGTTCCTGGCTGAATTGGCGTCCGTAAGCCTCTTCCGCAAAAAACAACGCCGGAGCCACGGTTCCGTCCGCATCGAATTGCTCATTCGAATCAAATTCGCGATAAGCGGTGATGGATGTCAACGATAGATTAGGATGAAAGTGATGTCTACCCTGCAATGTAAGTCCCCACACGGTACGGTCTAAACCGAGATTTTCCCCCTGCTCCAGATCGGCAAACGTATTCGGGCTTAAATCACCGCCTTTGGGCGCGTACGTCCCGCTTTTGAAGGAGGTTCCCGGAGGCGTATCGTTCTGATAGTTATAAATGAGCGTGAAATTGGTTTTAGGAGTCACACGGTAAGCCAGCGATGCACGAAGGGCTTTGGTATCTTTTCCGTTCAATGTGCCGCCCGAAAGGTTGTCGATGAATCCGTCCCTGAATTTATAGATTCCGGCTGCGCGAAACAGCAACTGATCTTTTACAACCGGTGCGTTTACAAATCCTTCGGCATGTTTATATCCGAAATCTCCCAAACCGAGCGTTGCACCTGCATCTACATAATTTTTCGGCTTGTTTTGGATGAAATGCAACGCCCCGATCTGTGCTCCGCGTCCAAAGAGTGTTCCTTGCGGACCTTTCAGCACTTCGATGCGCTCCATATCGAAAACTTCGATAACGGAACCTCTCGATTTGCTGATAGAAACGCCATCCTGAAAAATTGAAACCCTCGGTTCAATGTTTGCCGCACCGTCATCACTTGTAATACCGCGGATTACAAATCCCGGATTGTTCGGGCTTTGTACCTGTACTTCCAATCCGGGTATATAAGCCGCCAATTCATTTATTTCGGATTGTCCGGTCTCTTTAATGAATTGACTGCCGAGAGACGTGAGCGCCGAGGGGATATCTTTGATGGATTGCTCTCTTTTCTGAGCCGTAACAACCAATCCTTCCAGTACAATCCCCGAACTCAACTGAAAGTTTACGGTCAGGCTATTTCTGACTTCAACGCTTTTTTCCTGTGCTTCATATCCTACATAGAGCGCGGAAAGCGTGTATCTGCCGACCGGAACATTTCTGATGAGATATTGTCCGTTCAAATCGGTGGCAGCACCATGGGAAGTTCCGTCGATGACGATATTCACACCCGGCAGGGCTTCTCCGTCCGTATCCGTTACTTTTCCTTCAATTATAAAAGTCTGTTGGGAGAATACACTCAAAGAAAACACAAGAAACAGTAAAAGCGCAAGAAGAGATTTTTTACTCATTTTTCCGAAATTTTGAGGTTGATAAATCTAATACATCTGGAATGTAAAGAAAGACAAACCCCCTCGATTTTTCCGAAAAATGCGGTTAAGTTTTTGTGAATTTTTCAGGGTAAAATAATAGAAGGGATACAAGGAAACCGAAGGTAAAAAAGTGGATACTTCACGGTTTGGGGCATGTAAATATAACGCCCAAGGTTGAATGTCTAATTTTTGATTACTACGCAATAAAAAGCATATGCTGACCGAAATTTTAGAGAACCATATTAAACTCCTGACGCAAGAGTAGTCTAAACAAAAAGAGAAAGGTAACAGAATAACGAACAAAATAGTTAAAACAACGTTTACAATTACCCTATTATAAATATGTTATAATTTTGCAATTATATCAATGTGATAAATTAAACAATAAGCATAAAATCTATGAAACATTATTCGAAAGATACGATAAGCAAAATAGGGAACGCTATTGCAAAACGCCTTTTTGCGATGACGAATTTTCGGACATTGATATAGAACTGATAGAATATGTTGTTTCTAAATATGGAAACAAAACGGCCAAGCAATTAGTGAAATATACTCATAATAAAAATTCCGCCTGGCATAAGGCTGCCTCTGAAAACGGTTTAATTGAACTGTTTAATTCGGGAAGGGCAAACCATTCTAATATCGAAGTTGATTTAACCCACTACCTATCGGGGTGCAATTCGCAACTTTATGCGGAAAACAAAGAGGTAATGGACGCATTCAATATGCTTAAAAAATAGAAAATGTTTGCACCCGGAACGATTTTGTATTTCACACCATTTTATTTTGAAAATGGCAATCCGCCAAATTTTCCATTAGATACCTATGTGTATGGAGAACAAGTAGACACAATGAATTATAGTTTGCTTACCGAAATATACAAAGTGGAGAATAAGGATTATATTAAATTAGGAAGATTGTCAGAAAATGAGTTTAGTGCCCTAAGAGAGTGCCTTACCAAATCAAGCAGAGTCAAAAGAAAGATAAAGAAACTTCTTTCCAAAATTATTTAGACCTCACTTCCGCAACATATAATCCACGAAAAGTAATAAAATATCTGAATATTTACAAGTACTCCTTTATTCCATCTCAATATCCCATATCCCGCAGGCGCGCTCCAGCTCGACCAGGGCGGCGGCGCAGGTAAAAAGCGTTTCGTTGTAGCTTACCTGCACCTCGTTATGGGTGCGCTGCGCATTCAGTACTTCGAGGATACTGGTTTCTCCCCGCTCATAACTGTACTTCTTCTTCTGGAAGATAGTCTCCGCCTCTTGCAACAATCCGGTATTAAACTGCTCTACCTGGCGACGGGCGGTTAAATATTGATGGTAAGCCTGCACCACCTCCGTGCTGATCTGTAACTGGATGGCTTCATATTGCCTTTCCTGTTGTTCCGCGGCAAATTGAGCGGCTCTTAACTCTCCTTTGTTGGTATTGGAGAATTTCAAAGGGATACTGACCCCCGCCATAATACCTTTGAAGGCGGGTGCCGGCGCTATCTCATTCCTTACGATAGAAGAGTACGTTCCTCCTATGCTGATGCCCAGGTCGATGGCACGGTTGGCTTTCGCCAGCCGCAGGTTGTTTTGTGACACCTCATTGCTTTTCAACGCAGCTTGCAAATCGGCTCGGTTGTTTTGTGCTTCGACAATCAGTGCAGGCAGGTCGAACTGACGTTCATAATAACCAAGATCGCCTCCTATGGAGTCTGCCAGTTCCACATTTACATTGCCTTGTAATAATGCCAATTGAACCAAAGCATCGTGTAATTGACTTTCACTCTCATACAGATCATTCAGCATGGTGGCAGCTTCGAGCCTGGACTGAAGCGCATCGACTTCGGTGATATCTCCCAACCGGAACCGTATGCTGTCTGCACGGGCCAAGCCAGCCATCTGCCGGTACGATGACCTTTGGATTTCCAGCAGTGATTTTTGCTTCAGCGCTTCGAAGTATGCAATGGTCGCGTCTGCCCTCAAATTACGGAAATAATCTTCCAGCAACGCTTCGGTCATCTCTTTCTCACTTTGTGCCAACCGGATACGTGCTTTCCGTTTGCCTCCCAGTTCGAGGGTATAGCTCAACTCGGCATCCACACTGTATCCCATTTCAAGATTCCAGTTCTGGTTGTTGGCATAGCTGACCGACAACTCGGGATCGGGAAAGACTTTCGATGCTTTCACCGCCGCATCGGCAATATCCACATTATACTTCTCAGCCAGATAGTCGATATTGGACTTCTTGACGTTCTCCATGTATTCATTGAATGTCAGGATCCGTTTTCCCGCTTCATGTTTTTCCTGTGCATGCGCAGTGAGAGCCAGCAGGCACAATACAGCCGGCAGGAGGGATTTCAGGAAATATATTTTATTTGTCATTGGTTCGTAGTTTGAGTGGTTTTTCCTTTTTCCATAATATAATAGAGTGCCGGCAATATATAGAGGATAAGGATAGTTCCGAAAAGTAATCCGTACACAATCACTGTTGCCAGCGGGCGCTGCACGTCGGAACCGATGCCGGTCGACAATGATGCCGGCAATAGTCCCAGCACAGCCACAGTGGCGGTCATCAATACCGGACGTAACCTGTGCGATGCACCCGATATCACGGCTTCTTTCAGTTCGACTCCTTTTTTCCGCAGGATATTGATATGGGAGATCATGATCACGCCATTCTGGATAAAAACCCCGAACAGGGCGATAAAGCCCACGGCCGATGATACGTTAAAACTCATCCCGCGGACTACCAAAGCCAACATCCCTCCAAAAACCGCGAGAGGTAACATCCCGATCAGCAAGCCGGCCTGGCGGAATTTCCCGAAGGCAAAGAATAACAGCAGGAACATCACCGCCAAGGTGATGGGCATGATGACGGCCAGGCGTCCGAATGCGCGGTGCTGGTTTTCCAACTGTCCCGCCCAATGGAGATGGAATTGGGTGTGGTCGTATTGCACCTCTTTTTCTATGCTGGACCGGGCTTCCTTCACGAATGAAGTCAGATCCCTGCCCCGCAGGTTCATACGCACAGTAGTGAAACGCTGGTTCATCTCACGGGAGATCATACTGGGACCTGTCGTCGTTTTCACCTCTGCCACGGTGGAAAGGGGTACCCTCACCCCGGATGCGGAGGTAAGCATCAGTTCCCCGATCTTTTCCGGCGTGTCGCGCGACGCTTCGTTATAGCGGCAAATTACATCATAGACACGACTGTCGATAAACACCTGGGAGATAGCTTTTCCACCGATAGCCACCTCAATCAGTTCAGCCACGTCGGAGACATTCAAACCGTACTGTGCAATCCTGTCGCGGTCGGCCACGATCTGCAACTGTGGAAGGAAAGGCTCTTCCATAATGCCCACATCAGCCACTCCATCCACCTTTTCAATCACTTCCACTATATGTTCGGCAATACGCCGGCTTTCGGTCAGGTCCTCCCCATAGACTTTGATTGCCAGATCGCTATGCGCACCGGCAATCTGGTCCATCACCATGTCGATGATCGGTTGCGAGAAACCTACGCCATAGCCCGGCATAGTGGCGATCACCGCTGCCATATCATCGATCAGGTCCGACTTTTTACGGCCATTCTTCCATGTCTTATAAGGCGTAAGCCCGATCATCACTTCGATATGTGAAAAAGAGAACGGGCAAACCCCTTCGTCGTCACGGCCGGTTTGCGTCATCACATAAGTCACCTCATCAAAATGTTTGAGTTTATCCCTGAGCACGGTAGCCATTTCGGAAGATTTCTCGAGCGACATGCCGGGAGGCAACTGCACCTGTATCCAGATGCTCCCCTCATCAAGGGCCGGCAAAAAGTCCTTTCCCACGAAGATAGAAAGGCTGACCACCGCTGCCAGTACAACCGCGATGGGGGCAATCAGTCTTTTCGGTGCGGCAATAACCTTTGTCGTCTGCTGTTTGTATATCTCCGTGAGCCGTTCGAGCCAGCGGTTATGATATACTTTCTGAGGCTTTCTATAGACCGAGAAGGCCAATCCGGGGATCAATATCATCGCCGAGGCCAGTGCTCCCAGCAGGGCAAAGCATAACGTGAACGCCATGGGAGTGAAAAGCTTCCGTTCCACCCGGTCGAATGCGAACAGCGGGAGGTAAGCCACGATGATGATCAGTGTTGCGAACAAAATAGGCTTTGCGACTTCCGCAGCCCGTTTCGCAATGCTCGACTCCTCCAGTTCCATATCGGGATTATCCTCCCGTTTCTTAAGGATGGTCTCCATCATCACAATGGTGCCATCCACGATAATACCGAAATCGATCGCTCCCAGCGAGAGCAGGTTGGCCGGAATATCGGTCAGCAACATCAGGATAAAAGCGATCAGCAACGAGACAGGAATGGTGATGGTGGCAAGCAGTGCTCCTTTGGGACTTCCGAGGAAGATGATCAACACCCCTATCACCAGCAGGATCCCAAACGAAAGGGTGTGTGAAATGGTATGCAGGGTGGCATCCACCAGCTCGGTGCGGTCGTAGAAGGTATGGATCTTCACATCTTTGGGTAGGATATTGTCGTTCAGGTCATCCACCGCACGGTGTATCTCTTCGAGCACCCACGAGGGGTTCTGATACCGTAGCAGCTGCACCATGCCCTGTACCCCGTCTTCATAGTCTATCTCTTCATCCACATAGCCCATGATGCCCTTGCGTTCGAGGTTCCCGTATTTCAGTTCTCCCAGGTCTTTTAGATATACAGGTGCTCCTGAGACGGTTTTCACCACGATATTGCCCATATCCTGCAAATCCTGCACAAGGCCTACCCCACGCACGACGTAACTCAAATCGCCGCGGGTAAAGGTACTTCCCCCGGCATTGGAGTTGTTACGCTCGATCGATTCGGTCACTTCTCCGAGCGAAAGATTGTATTTCGTCAGCATATTGGGATCTATCTCTATCTGGAACTGGGTGGTGATACCGCCGAAGTTGGATACATCGGCAATGCCGTGTATCTGCCTCAGGCGGGGAATGATGACCCAGTGATTGAGTTCGGTCAGTTCCCGCAGGCTCCTGTTTCCCTTGACCACATACCGGTATATCTCCCCGGTGGGCGATGTCAGCGGGTCGAGCCCGGGCTGGGCATCGAAAGGCAGGTCAATATCGTTGATCCGCTCCAGCACTCTTTGTCGCGCCCAGTATTCATCTGTTCCGTCTTCAAAGACAAGTGTGATTTTGGATAAGCCAAAAAAGTTCTTACTCCGCATGATCTTCAGGCGGGGAATACCATTGAGTTCACGTTCAAGGGGAATGGTGATCTGCTGTTCTATCTCGGTGACAGCCAATCCCGGCACTTGCGTGGCCACGCCGACTGACACGTCTGCAATATCGGGATAGGCATCTATGGCGAGCTGCCGCCAGGCATAAATTCCGATGGCCGACAAAATAATAAATATCGACAGCATCAGCCAGCGGCGCTGGATCAGGGTGTTCATTAATTTTTCCATCGATTTACATATTTAGAAAAATCCCACCCTTGGCTACTACATTCTCTCCTTCTTCGACACCGTTAAGGACAAGCACTTCTTCCATACTGACCGTCTCGGTTTGCACCTTGCGGCGAAGATATTTGCCCTTCGAGGCCTCTATCAGCACATAATCATTCTCCTGTTCCTGCATGACGGCGGTAGCAGGCAGGACGATGGATTTTGCCGGAGCGTTCAGGAAATGTACCTTGCAGAACATCCCCGGTTTCAGTTGCCTGTCGGCATTATCGCAGGTAATGATCACTTCCAGCGAGCGGGTTTCCACGTCCAGCATCTCACCCACATGGTAAATAGTGCCCGGGATGGCCTGGTCGGGACGAGCATCGGTAAATACCTCTACCTGTTCACCTTTTTTGATGGTGCCGAAATTCCTTTCCTTCACCAACGCGGTAACCCAAACCGTGGACAAATCGGCCACGATGGCCAGCGGTTCCGCATCTTCTCTGACATAACTCCCGATAGTGATATCATACTTCACCACATCACCTGCAATAGGCGATACAATTTTCAGGGCCTGTCCCATTTGGAGCGAATTAGCATCGATATTGAAAATCTGCATGGTTGCTTTTGCCTGTTCCCACTCCTTAGCCGCAATATTTGCTTCATTGCGTGCCAGCTCCAGTTCTTTTTTCGAAGCCACTCCGTTGGCCTCCAACTCTTTCTGTCGGTTATAATTGGTCTGGGCCACCTCATTGGCCGACTGGGCGGCAAAGTATGCCTTCACGGCTTCAAAGAACTCGGAAGAACTCAGTTCGAAAACCGGTGATCCGGCATTCACTCTTCTTCCCAACTCGACAAATGATTTTGTGATACGTCCTGAAAAGGGAGGGGCGATCTCCGCATATTTACCCGATACGGGACGGATGGTACCGACGGTCCTGAAGCCGGCCGAAAAATCGCGGGACTCCACTTTCTCTATCACTATTTGTCCCAGAATGGGCGAATCTTCTTTCACGACGATGGTATCGCCCCTATATTGTACTTCAGCACCTTCCTGTGCACTGTTATTTTGTTTGCACGAAGCCAGTAAAATGCACAGGCCCGCAAGTATGAATAATCTATTCATATAATTAAAAATAAGTATTAATGAAACTTGCCCTACCATGTTGGTTTTGATGCTCATTTCATATGGTACAATGATTTTTCTATAAAATGATGGAATACACTCCGTTTGTCAGCGGTGTGTTTGACTAACTGTAGATACACTGAACCCTTTCGGTAGAAAATAGAAAACTATTTTTCAATATAAACAGGAAGGCAGTGCCAAATGATCAGGATAAGATTTGATTAGAATAAGGAAGGGGGTGCCCGCAAGGTGATACAAGCGGCAGGTTTGGAGTAAATTTTTTCTTCAAAGAATGGCAGGATAAACATCCCCAACAACATCAATACTCCCAAAATTACGGGAGACATATCTGCTGCCAATGTATGGAAAGCGGACAACGATGAGATCAGTTTTAATTCACTGTCGCTGTGCGTTCCTGTTTCGGTATGTGCTTTATTGTGAAGATGGGAGTGGACAACGGTGGTGCCGTTAATGGTATGGCTATGGGAAAAGAAGCAGATATCCACATAGTAAAATGTGAAGACCACAAATAGAACAGAGGCGATTAACCGTTTACCTTTCCAAAGCATTCTTTTATTTTAGATTTGCAAAAATAAGATTTTTTATTGAATAGCAAACATTCCAGATACAATATATCATTTTTCCACTTTCTACACAAAATAAATTGTACCCCAACCCAGATTTAAGATAAATGTAATTGAAAATTCTGTATTTCTACAAAATTGGAGGATACTTTTGGGCTGTTTAAGTCAAATCTTAAACGATGGCTGTATTTGTGTATTGTTTGCTTACCGGTGGATAAAAAAACGCTATATCAATTACCGGGTCAATGATATTAATTTGGAGTGATTTATGCAGGGGACAAGCATCTGGATTTATGGAATTGGCTTTTTAGCCCAACTCTTCTTCTCGGCACGAATACTCTACCAGTGGATAGTGACCGAAAAAGCGAAGAAAATAGTCTCGCCTCCTATATTCTGGGTCCTGAGTATTTTCGGCTCTTACCTGCTCTTTATCTACGGAGTGTTGAGGAACGACTTTGCCATTATATTCGGGCAATTCATCGCATATTATATTTACCTATGGAACCTCAATATGCAAAATATATGGAAGCGGATACCTGTCGTTCTCAGAGCAACCCTTATATTGACACCTGTGGTTGCTTCGATTTTTCTGATGCGTGACATGGATGCCTTTACCACTCTTTTCTTCCGGCAAAAAAATATACCTCTCTGGTTAGTGATCTTCGGTTCAGCCGGCCAGATGCTTTTTACATTTCGTTTCATCTACCAATGGATCTATTCAATCCATCTTCATCGGTCGGTGTTACCCATTGGTTTCTGGATCATCAGCCTGTTGGGATCAGGCATCATCGTCGCTTACGGGATCATTCGCCACGACCCCATTCTCATATTGGGACAATCTGTCGGTTTTGTAGCTTATGTCCGTAATATTATGATCGGCTTACAGGCTAAGGGGAAGGTGAAAAAGTGGGAAAGTTGATGATGATAACGCACTGTGTGCTGACAGTGCACTTCACGCGAAAAGTAATTAGTAATTGGTAATTAGTAATTGGTAATTAGTAATTGGTAATTGGTAATTGGTAATTTTATGAAACCCAGGCATCTCTATCTTTTATGGTTTATAGCACTGCTCCCGGTGATGATTTTGCGGGATTATACTCCCAATAATGAGTTGCGTTACCTGAGCATTGTCGATGAAGCTTTGCGTCAGGGCAATTTCTTTACTTTCACGCTTGATGGTGAGATCTATGCAGATAAGCCACCCCTAAGTTTCTGGTTGATGATGACAGGGAAAAGGTTGATCGGCAGCCATCAAATGTGGTTCTTGTCGCTCTTATCGTTTTTGCCGGCTCTGGTAGTACTGATGGTGATGGAAAAATGGATGAGAAGGGAAAAGTCTTCCGCCTACCAACCCGATGGCTTGCTGATGCTGATGACCGGCGGCTTCTTTCTGGCTTTGACCATTACTATCCGTATGGATATGCTGATGGCGATGTTTATAACTCTTTCGCTCTATACTTTCTTTAAAATATACAATGGTGAAGGAACAAAAGGGGACGCTTACCTGTTTCCGGTCTATGTTTTCCTTGCCCTTTTCTCAAAAGGACCTGTCGGTATCCTGCTTCCGTTGCTCTCCACAATAATATTCCTGCTTTATCGGGGTAAAATCCGTACGTGGAAACAGTACTGGGGATGGAAAAGCTGGTTGGTACTGCTACTGGGATGCGGCATCTGGTTTACAGGTGTTTACCTGGAAGGTGGCGACACCTATCTCTACAACCTGCTGGTACACCAGACAGTAGGAAGGGGAGTGAATGCCTTCCATCATAAATCCCCGTTCTACTACTATGCCATCGCTATCTGGTATTCATTGGCACCCTGGATGCTTTTATCGGTGGGACTGATCATTGCTGGAGTGGTTCGTAAAAAAATCCAAACCGAAACCGAGAAGTTCTTCCTTACCATCATACTGACAACTTTCGTCATGTTGTCGCTGGTCAGTTCCAAACTGGCTGTCTATCTGCTTCCCGCCCTACCTTTTCTGATCTATCTCCCGGCCATGTTGCTCGATAAATTCGATGAGAAAAACATCTGGGTGCGGCTTTCAGTAGCAGTACCGGCCCTTATTTTCGCAGTTGTACTGCCAGCCCTTTTCTACATAAAAAGGATTGACGGAATTTCTTATATAGCCGTACCGCTGGTGTATGCAGCGGCAGCTGTCATCTCCCTTGGCGGACTCATGGTTTTATATCTGCTTTTTAAGAAAAAAGCGCTCCGTAAGTCTATCCGTGTAATGGTATTCACTCTTTTTGTGACCATATTTATTGTCGGATTATCCTTGCCTCAACTGAATCCTTATATGGGATGGAATACATTATGCAAGGAAGCGACCCGGATTGCAGAACAGAAAGGCATTTCCGGATATTATGTGTATAAGATTCCACGACCCGGGAGTATGGATGTTTTTCTTGGAAAAGAAATCATGGTCGCTTCCGAAGAGGATATACTGAACGACACACTATCCGGGCAACTCCTACTGTTGCCCGAAAAAGCAGTGTTAAATGACACCCCGATACAATCTGTCATATCGGGCAAAGAGCAATACAAAACGGGTCCCTACCTTATTGTTGTTTTATAATTCGATGAAGATGAAGATATTGGTTACCGGCGCAGCCGGATTTATTGGTTTTCACCTCGTGCGGGAATTGGCCCGGCAGAGATATGACGTAGCCGGACTCGATAACATCAATGCCTACTACGATGTACAACTGAAATATGCCCGTCTGGCCGAAACAGGCATACCCCGGGAAAAAATAAAAGAGGGTAAATGGGTACAGAGCGATAAATACCTGACATACCGTTTTATCCGGCTCGACCTGACTGACGCCGAAGGACTTCTCGCACTCTTCCGTGACGAACAATTCACGCATGTCCTCCATTTGGCTGCCCAGGCAGGGGTTAGGTATTCCCTTAAAAATCCGCTTTCATACATCAATTCCAATATAGTAGGGTTTACCCACCTCTTGGAGGCGTGTCGTTCCTACCCTGTCCGGCATCTGCTCTACGCCAGTTCCAGCAGTGTGTATGGAGATGACACTCCTACCCCATACAAAGAATTTGCACGGACCGACCATCCCGTAAGCCTTTATGCAGCGACCAAAAAAGCCGGTGAAGTGTTGGCCTACTCCTATAGCAAACTCTATGGAATAGCTGCCACCGGCATCCGTTTTTTTACGGTCTATGGTCCCTGGGGGCGACCTGACATGGCGCCCTGGCTGTTTATGTCGGCCATTACGGAAGGAAGACCGATCAAGGTTTTCAATAACGGAAAAATGCAGCGTGATTTTACTTATATCGACGATATTGTGGAAGGGGCACTCAAAATTATACCTGCCCCTCCGCAAGCCGATATTCCCAATGTTATATACAATATGGGCTGCTCATCTCCGATACAACTGATGGATTTCATCCGTATTATCGAAGAAACCACAGGAAAGCAAGCTATCCAAGAAATGGCAGATATGCAACCCGGCGATGTGGTATCTACTTACGCCGATACATCATTACTCGAACACCAGTTTGGGTACAAACCCCGCACGTCGATAGAAACCGGTATCAGGAATTTCTATGCCTGGTTCAAGGAATATAGTCACAAACACCCAAACAGCGCCATCCAGTTATTTTATTTTTGAAGAAAAGTTATATTTTGATTTTGCAGAAAATCAGAACTTAAAAAGGTAGGAGAACAACACTGAAACAATGCCTGTTATCCCTGAATTCATAAATGATCTCCCAGTTGTGAAGAATGCAAATCTGCCGGACTATCGACAGGCCTAATCCATTTCCCTTTTTCTCTTCCGAAGTACGGCTAAACCTCCTGAAAATTTTATCCGGATTTAAAGGTTCGGATTGGCCTGTATTCGAAATGGAGAAGATATTATCTTTCAATGCTATATGGATAATTCCTTTGCCTTTCACATTATGCCTGATCGCATTAACGATCAGGTTATTGATAAGGCTCTCCAGAAGTATTAAATTGGCATCTATCGTAAGCGGACTCATTGATTCAACTATAACCTCTATTCCATTGCTTTCCGCCATTTCTTTTAACGGAGATAATTGGTCGAAAAGTACTGTGGAAAAATTAACTGTTTCCCGCTGTTGAAACTGTTCATTATCCATTTTTGCCAGTAGAAGCAGGTTTTTATTTAATCTCGTCATGCGTGACGAGGTGGAATAAAGAGATTGAATGATATTAGTCTCCGTTTCCGTCAAATCCGGTTGTTGAAGAAGCATATCGAGTTGAGATTGAAAAACCGCCAAAGGGGTCTGTAACTCATGCGAAGCATTTTCCACAAACTCCTTTTGTTGCTTGTATATTTTTAAGTTCTCCTTGATCAACCGGCTCAATTGCTCATTCAAGCTGACAAACTCCCTGATATCTGTAGATTTAAATTCCGGTTCTTTGCCCAATGCAAGGTCAAACCGTTCAATTTTTTGAAGTGTATTATAAAAAGGCTTCCAGAGCCGTTTCGAGACAAAAACATACACTATCGATAAAGAAATAATCAATATAATGAATACCACTCCATACTGGGTAAGGAGCATATTAAAAAGATCGTGGAATTCGATCATCGGTACCCTTGATACCAATGTATAAGGCTCACCTTCAATAAAAATATCAGCATAGAATATCCGGTAATCAATTGTATGCCCTTCCGATTTATTAAAATATTCTTCCTGTCTGACTATCCCTCGAGGGTATTTCTCGTCGTGCGGAAGTATGTAGAGGTCTTCATTATATTCATTCCATAGCCCAATATCATTGGCGGTAAACGAAGGAAGTTTCTCTTTCTTAAACTCTTCCGCTCGAAATTGTATCAGGTCATCAAGATCCTCCGCATACTTACTTTCCATCAGAGTGTATAACAAAGGAAAGCAGCACAGCAGGATCACTACCGTGAAAATAAAAAACCTGAAAAGGCTTTTGGTGGTAAGTGATTTTAATCGAGCCATTGGTATCCTGTTGCGTAGATTGTTTTAATACAATTGGCGCACCCTGCCTCGGCCAACTTCGATTTTAAGTTCTTGATATGGGCATAGACAAAATTATGGTTATCCAGCATATCAGCCATATCACCCGATAGATGTTCCGCGATGGCATTTTTCGATACTACCCGATTTTTATTCCCGATAAGATACAATAACAGGTCGTACTCCGATTTTGTCAGGACAACGTGTATATCGTTCATCTTCACCGTTTTCGATAAAAGATCTATTTCCAATCCATTTGTCTTCAATAGATTGTTATTGGAAAATTGCCGTCTTCTCATAAGGGCATATATCCTGATGCTTAATTCGGACAGCGGGAAAGGTTTTGCCAGATAATCATCGGCTCCGACTTTCAATCCGGCGATCTTATCATCCAGAGAACCCCTTGCGGAAATAATAATAATTCCGCTGTCGATATTCCTTTGTTTTATTTCTTCTAATATTTTCAGACCATCTCCGCCGGGAAGATTCAAATCGAGCAGGATACAATCATAATCATACAGGGCAATTTTCTCCTCTGCTTCGGCAAAATTATATGCCTGCTCACACAGATAATCATCCGCGGAAAGGTAATTCACTATATTCCGCGAGAGTTCCCGTTCATCTTCTATTACCAGTATTTTCATACGACTAAAATTATTTATTTTCAAAGGTATCGTATGGAACTCGCTTTTAATCATGTTCTTGTGTGAGAACAGTTGTTATGCTCGTTTCATATGATTAAGAATCTATTAAGTCACAAATATAGTTTTTATTTACGTGATTTTTGAATGCAATATCGTATTCAATCTTGTAGAAAAGTTGAATCTTTTATCATCATTGGTTATATTCTCATACTCACTTTATTCAGTACAAGTATTATAACAATTTGAATAGAATCACTATTTCTTGGTATTAACCTTCATTTAAAATCCTTGTTTATAGGGATTGCATGCATCATTATATTAACTGACCTTTGTACTTTCAAATAGAAAATAATATATGATTAAATTTTTCATTGATCTTATTCAGTTTCTGAATTCGACCGCTCCCCTGCTTACATCCCTCGCTATATTTACCCTGCTGGCTATTTTACTGTCAAAATCAATAAAAAAGCACGCAACCATATACTACATTGTATTGGCAATACCTTTTGCCTTGGTGGCAATTCCTTTTATAGGCCGGTTATTTGGTGTCGAGATGTTCAATTTTAACCGGATCCCGTTTTTGGGAGGTATTTTGAGGGATTATATCCATTTTGGCACATTCGCATTTCCCATACTGATTATCGTCATGTATACAGGAGCGTTAAATCCCAAAATCCCATGGGTGAAGAAGCTACTCAATATCCGTAAGGAGCTCTCTATCATATCAGGCTTTCCTGTCCTCACACATGCCCTTATTCGTGTTACCAATACTTTCCCCCGTTCACTCATGTATTTCACAAACAATGAGGAATATATGGCTAACGCAAGGGTGACAAGCGAACTCGGCGCAGGAATAAGCAATTTCAGCTTTGTCCTTGGAATCGTGCTGCTCGCTTTATTCCTACCGCTCTGGATAACCTCTTTCAAGTCGGTGCACAAACGCATGGGGAAGGTGAAGTGGAAGAAATGGCAAAAGTGGTCATATCCTTTCTATGCCCTCCTGTTTATCCATGCCATGGGCATACAGGTAGGCGGGTTGCTTAGTACCAGGGAAGCTTTAAGACAAGCGCAAGCCGTGGAAGTAACGGCAAAAGGGGAGACAGCCGGAGGATCCGACAATAAAACTGCCCGCATCGCCCTATCTGAAAACGACGGACGCTCCGGGGAAAAGGTCTCCACTCAGGAAAGAGGCGGACATGCACGAAGCATCGGATTTGCAGATATCAATGTCAGCCGTGAGACAAAACGGTATATCCACATCACTTCCCTCATCCTGATTTTTGGTTCGTATCTTTATATAAGGCTTAGAAAAGCCAAAAAAGATGCAACAAAACGAAGATCAAAAATAAAAATTATTTGAAACAATCAATATATCTAAACGGTCCATAAACCGGTCAGCCTTACTAAGAAGGATTATCACCTGCATGTCGTCATTCTCCCATTGTCTATTCAACAAAGAGGGTTGAAAACTTTTATACCCCCCTTGACATATTTAGCCTATTGGTTGTTCTATTATCGAAATCAAAGAAAAATTTGCAAAACCGAAAAGTTGCATATATCTTTACAACCGATCAGTTTCTTATGCCAAACATTTCGACACAACCCGCCAAGCAGTATCCAAACATCTACGGGTTTTGAAGGACTGTGAACTGATAAAGCCGACCAACTCGACAATTTATTAGTAACATTTAAAAATCAGCAGAAATGAACAAGAATCTTTTATTTGATTTTTCCGTGAATAAGGAAAACAATACCATTCACGTACGGCGTGAATTTGATGCCAGCCTTGAACTGGTCTGGAAAGCGTGGACAACAGCAGAATTACTCGACCAGTGGTGGGGACCGGAACCCTGGAGAGCAGAAACCAAAACAATGGATTTCCGGGAAGGTGGATTCTGGCATTATGCAATGGTCGGTCCCGAAGGCGAGAGACATTGGAGTAAAGCTTCATACATCACCATTGAAAAAGAAAAATCCTTTACTGCAAAAGATGGATTTTGTGATGAAAACGGAATAATGAACCAGGCATTCCCTCAAAATTTATGGGAAAACAACTTCGTTCCGAAAGAAAACAAAGTGCAGGTCGATATGATACTCACTTTCGATACACTTGACGACCTCAATGTAATAATAGAAATGGGATTTGAAGAAGGTATGACTATGGGTTTAAATCAATTGGACGAATTACTATCCACTTTCTGAGTTCAATTGGTTCGTATCTTTATGTAAGGCTTAGCATTTAATCTGCACTTTGTAAAATGTTATCCGGCAACGTCTCTTTTGGAAGACAGAAATTCAAAAAAGATTAGGATTTCGGTATAACTTGTCTAAATGTCGTATTTATCAAAACGAAAGAACTCTTATGAAACTTTAAGGTTCTGGGAAAGATAGAATTATCCGGCTCCGATATAATGAATAACCTACTTTCGCCAATGAGGGTGCATCATCAGGATTTGATTTTTGATAACGTCCCCATTTTAATGGGCCAGTAGTGATTGCGAATAATGAATCAATATATTATCCAATGGAAAATATTGTCTATATTTGTACTGTCAATTATACAATAACAGATAAATAGTATGTGTAGTTATGGAAAATAAGCAAGTAACCACATTGTGCCAGATCAGAAATGTATATCGGGCCATTTATGAATTTGAATTTGAATTTCAAGACTCTTATGATCTTTGTCTTAACGAAGGGATGTTACTCTGTTCGCTGAATCAGCAGAAATATTCATCCAACGAATTGGCTGGACTATTAGGCCTTAGCAAGTCTAATACATCAAAGGTTATAAAGTCGGTCGAGAATAAATCTTTAATAAAACGAATCGTAGGCAAAGAGGACAAACGTCAGATGTATTTTGTTCTAACTGACGCGGGACAAAAGAAACTGGAATCAATCAAATGTGGAAATTTTAAAATTCCCCAATTGTTGACACCGCTAATTAAAACAGAGGAAGTATAGGCCTTGATGGAAAACCTGTCATTCTACTTAATTTCCATCTTATCCAATATCACCTCCAACGGACAAAACTTAGTGAAAGATAACTGGATAAGATTTAATCCAACAAAAGCAGGCAGTAACAACCATTCTATTGTGACAAAATAGGCTAACGAAATGCCAATCAGCACCATCGAGCCGGCTACTATACGGATAATAAATTCACGTTTCATAACTATATCATTTTAGAAAAATTCTCTACATCCATAATGAAAGCATGCACAGGAAATGGGGTGTTGGCCTCGATGTTACAACCGTCAATTACTGCGATAGCCTCTTCCGCAATCTCTTTCGAGGTAAAACTAAAAAACATAATCGAATTGGTTTTGGCATTCTTCCCGTTGACAGCAAACCATCCCAGATTCTCTTTCCGCTTCTTATAACCTACCATATCACTCACACTAAAACGTGTTACTCCCGCATCTTGGAGCAGACTTGCTACCCGCTCCTGGGATTCTTTTATGCTCAGTACAACTAATAACTTCATAATTCTTTTACTTTTTTCTTCAACATCTTGAAATACAATAACGGCACAACAATCAGTGTCAGCACGGTAGAAGTAATGGTTCCACCCATCAACGATATTGCCAAGCCTTGAAATATAGGGTCGAACAGAATGACGGTTGCTCCCAGTACAACGCCTCCGGCTGTCAGTACGATGGGTGTGGTTCGTACTGCCCCGGATTCTATCACAGCCTGTTTCAGAGAAATACCATCTTTCAGGCGGATGTTGATAAAGTCGATCAGCAACACCGAGTTACGCACCATGATACCGGCAAGGGCTATAAATCCAATCATGGAGGGTGCACTGAAATATGCTCCCATAATCCAGTGTCCTCCAATGATTCCGATCAGCGACAAAGGGATGACTGACAACTGCACCAGAGGAGTAATAAAGTTTTGAAACCATGCCACAATCAACACATAGATGATAATCAGCACGAACATAAACGCCAGTCCAAGATCACGGAACACTTCGTAGGTTATCTGCCATTCTCCATCCCACTTTAAGCCAAAATTGTCTTCATATTTTGGTTGCTTGCTATACTCCTCGCTCAGGGTATAACCTTCGGGCAGGTTCATTTCCGACAATCTCTTCGATACCTCAGTAATGGGATATACAGGGCTTTCGAGGCTTCCTGCCACTTCGGTCAGTACATATACCACACGTTTTTGATCTTTCCGGCTAATACTTTTTGCTTTCTCGCCTTTAATCACTTTTACCAAATCGCCCACCGGAATAGCCATTCCATGCTGGTTGACAACCTTCATGCTAAGCACATCTTCGATGCTCGACTTTTCTTCTTCCGATAATTGCAATACAATTCCCACCTGATTGACTGTCGAAGGTTGATGCAACACTCCGACCGACATTCCCGATAGTGCAGCATACATATTTTGCACTACTTGTGCGGTGGGTATACCCAACTTCATTGCTTTGTCTTTGTCCACTTCAAACTTGAATTCGGTTTGGGTATCCTCTACCGACCAATCCACATCTACCACATTGTCGGTTGTCGCCAATATTTCCTTCACTTGCCTGGCTACCTCTATTTGTTGCCCATAGTCCGGACCATATATCTCGGCGACGATAGTCGACATTACAGGCGGTCCGGGAGGTACTTCTACCACTTTCACGTTGGCATTGTATTTTCGCCCAATGGCTTGCAATCCCTCACGCATCGAGCTGGCTACCTCGTGGCTTTGTTCTCTACGCTCGCTTTTATCTATCAAGTTGACCTGTATGTCGGCTACATTCTCGCCCATACGCATGTCGTAGTGGCGTACCAATCCATTGAAACTGATAGGACCAGATGTACCCACGTACGTTTGGTAGTTGGTTACCATTTTATTACGGCTCACATATACAGCCAATTCTTTGGCTACAGCAGCTGTACGTTCAAGTGTTGTGCCTTCGGGCATATCTATTATTACCTGAAACTCGTTTTTGTTGTCAAATGGCAACATTTTTACAGGCACGGATTTTGTGTAAAACAATATGAATGAGGCAAAAAGAACTACTGTCAGCCCAATCATAAATATCCATCGATAGCATCTGTTTTCGAGAAACGGAGTTATTATTTTCGCGTAAATCTTGTATTTTCTTGTTTCATGCAGTGCTACTTCTTCGTATGCATCTTCTTTCTCTCCTCCATTTTTATTTTTATGCCTTAAGAATAGATATCCGAAGTAGGGGGTTAGAGTAAGGGCAATAACTAACGAAAATATCATGGCAATGGATGCTCCTATGGGCATCGGGCTCATATAAGGACCCATCATTCCCGACACGAATGCCATAGGCAATACAGCCGCTATGACAGTCAATGTTGCCAAGATGGTCGGATTACCCACCTCGTTGATGGCATATAATGCGGCTTGGAGAGGGGGCAATTTCTTCATCTTGAAGTGTCGATACATGTTTTCGGCAATCACAATGGAGTCGTCTACTACAATTCCCGTCACAAATACTAAGGCAAAAAGTGTAATCCGGTTGAGCGTATAGCCCAAGAAATAGTATGCAAACAGCGTAAGGGCAAACGTTACGGGAACAGAAAGGAATACCACCAATCCGCCTCGCCATCCCATTGCTACCATTACAAACAAAGTGACCACGATGATGGCAACAGACAAGTGCCAGAGAAGTTCCGATACCTTGTGCGATGCTGTTTCGCCGTAGTTGCGGGTCACTTCCACTTGAATATCACTGGTAATAATGCCTTTTTTCAGATGGTCTACTTTGGCTATTACCTCCTCTGCTAACTTCATGGCATCAGCCCCCTTCTTTTTGGCAATGGAAATAGTTACTGCCGAATAGTCATCAGGCATATCTGTTTTCTTACTGTCTGATGCAATACCATAACCAAATGAAACATATTGCTTTGGGATTTCTGCCCCATCTTCCACTTCGGCAATTTGATAGAGGTAGACAGGTTGATTGTCGTTAGTGCCTACAATCAGGTTGCGGACTTCTTCTACATCAGAGAAAAAATTGCCCGTTTTTACGGAATAAACCACATCGCCCGAAACAATGTTTCCACTTTGCATCTGCGCATTATTAGCCTGTAAGGATTGGGCGACTGCCCCAAAGTCTATTTTGCTTCCTGCCATCTTATCCTTATCCAGCATCACCTTCACTTGCCTGCTTTGTCCACCAACAATGTTTACCTGAGCCACATCGGGTATTTTCTTTATCTCGTTACCCACCACTTCAGACACTTGACGCAACTGATAGTCTCCCACTTGGTCACTCCACAGGGTGAAAGCTAATGCCGGCACATCATCTATGGCTCGCGATTTTACAAGGGGCATGGTTGCCCCTTGTGGCATACGATCCATATTCTTCATCATCTCGTTATACAGTTTTACCAATGAACGTTCTACTTTTTCACCCACATAAAACTGCACGGTAAGCATGCCCATACCATTCATCGAGGTTGAATATACATGCTCTACACCTTGGATGTTCGAGATGATTTTTTCGATAGGTTGTATTACCCCCGATTCTACTTCCTGGGGTGTTGCTCCCGGATAACTAATTATGATATCCGCCATAGGAACTTCGATTTGAGGTTCTTCTTCGCGCGGAATGAAAGATATGCTGAACAGTCCTAAGAGCATAAAGGCAAGCGCGAGCAAGATGCTCAACTTTGACTTGATGAATGCACTGGCTATTTTTCCTGAAATTCCGTTTTCCATTATCGTATTTATCTATACACAGATACTTTTGCTCCATTATATAACTTGCCTTCGGCTTTGGCCACAATGCGGTCGTGCCCGTCCAATCCCGAAAGGACTTCTACCTGGTTGCCTATTGTTTTTCCCAAACGTACCCAACGCAAGTTGGCTTGGTCTTGACTGTCTACCACATATACGCCCGTAAGTTGGTCGCGGCGGACAATCGAACTTTTATCCAACATAACCTTCGAAGTAAGATTTTCTCCTGTTTTGTTCGGTATCAAAATATTGGCATACATGCCCGGATGAATATTTGTTTTATCCTTTGCGTCGATAGCCAACTTCATCGAATATTGCCCTCCTGTACGGAATGCAGACGGACTTAGTTCCGATACTTTACCATCGATAGTTATACCTAACGATTTTAACTCTATTTTGGCGGCATCGCCCACCTTTACATATTGTATATAGTTTTCGGGAACAGAAGCCACCACTTGCAATTCACCGCTTTGTTCCAGCATAAGAATTGGCATTCCCGGATTTGCCATGCTACCCTCGTCCATCATCTTTTGGGTGATAATTCCCGAAAAAGGGGCACGGATATGGGTGTAAGCCAACATGGCGTTGACCTCGTTCATCTGCTGACGAGCCATCTGTACTTTGGCATTCATTGACGTGTTCTGCAAGGCTACGTTTTCCAGTTCCTTGTCCGATACGCTGTTTTGTGCACGTAAGGTTGTAAATCGTTCAAGATCGCGTCGCGAGTTGGCGGCAGCAGCTTCGGCTTCAGTAACCATGGCTTGCACTTGCGCACGTTTTGCCTGAATATCGTCGCTACTGATAGAAACGAGCAGTTGTCCCGCCGATACCTTATCGCCGGGTTTTACATATATTTTGTTGATGTAGCCCATCATGCGTGTGCTGATTGCGGCTGTTTGCTTGGCAGTAACTTCGCCACTGAGGTAAAAACCTTCATTGGATGACTGAGCCGGCGAATAGATTTCCACTTTCACCATCGGTGTACTTATCCCTGTTTTTTTGTCGGATGATGAACAGTAATAGAATGTGGCTACTCCGATAAAAACTAATGTTGTATTCCTAAAGAATTTCATTGTCATATTATTGTTTCGTTATTATTCAGTTTTTGTCAAAAAATGCCAATAAGCCTCGGTAATATTGTACGACATGATGGTCTGTGCCAATAACAGCCGCTGTTGCGATAACTGTGCTTGTGCCATCAACAAATCGGTAGTACTTGCCAAACCTTCGCGGTGGCGGTTGCCAAGGATGCGCAAGGCTTCATCGGCTTGCTCTACACTGGTTTTCTGTTTGTTGATTTCTATTTGCGAATCGTTAAGGTCGCGTTTGGTTTTGTCCAGGTCCAACTGACTTTGCTTGATGTGCAGATTAAGTTCCTCTTGCATCTTGTCGCGTTGAAATTGAGATGACTTGATTTTACTTCGGTTCTGATTTCCCGAAAAAATAGTCCAACTCAATTGGATGCCCACCAGATACGAATCGTTTCTGAATTTGAAAGCCTTATCATCATTCAGATTGTACGTCCCAAAAGCATTAATACGAGGTAGGAACGCCATTTTGGAAGACTTTACCATCATGTTGGTGGCATCTATGGCTTTGTTTAGTGCCATAATATCGGAGCGATAGGACGATAGTGTTTGCGTTTGATGCAATGCCATTTTTTGCTGTAACGAATCAGTTACAAAAACTTCACGCTCGTTCTCCATTCCCATAATCAGGCGAAGTCCATCCGACGCGTTATGTATATTGCTTTCGGCTTTAGCCAATGCGGCTTCGATAGTGTTTACCTGCACTTGAGCATTCAGCACGTCCGATTTCTGGATTAAACCCTGATTGTAAAAATTTGTAACCGATTGATGTATTTGTTCCACATCTTCCAACGACTTTTGCAATATGTCTCGTGCCTGGTACGACATTTGTAATTGAGCGTATGCCTTACACACTTCAAATTCGATGTATTCTTCGGTTCGTTCTGTTTTATATTTATACATCTCTTCTTGCGCTTTAGCTCCTTTGCGGGCATAAATCATATCAAGATTGAATAAAGGCAATTTAGCCTCCACTTGCGTACTATAGTTTTGCGTAGATCCCGGATTGTTCAGCTTTTCCGGATCGAAATCCATTGCCGTTACCGATTCCTGCTGCAATAGAAATCCAAAAGCATTCAGCGGATTGTTTGTGCTGAATGCAGTATATCCAACACTGATTTGCGGCAAAAATATTGCATCTGTCTGGTGATAATTGGCATTGGCAGTTTTCTCATCCAGCTTCGACATTTTTATGTTGCTGTTATTTTGCAAAGCAATAGTTACCGCCTCATCCACGGAGATATATCGGATACCTTGTGCTTGAACAGTGATAGCCGAAAGCGTACATGCCAGTGTTGCTACTATGGTTTTTACTCTCATCTTTTTAGTTCAATTACATTAGACTATTTGAGTCGCCTGCGCTCCTCTATTTTCAATTCTCGCTATGGCATAGAATGAGCAAGCTTATCCTCTGCTCATTTAGCTTATCGAAATAGTTCAATTTCATCAATAAACAATTATGTCCTTTGGAAATATATTACAAAGGAAATCATTATTTTCCAAGACAACAAATTTCCAACGGAAAATATTTTCCGGGTAGAATAATCGAGACGGGGATAATGTTTACCGACGATCAGGCAAGAATAAAGCGTAAGAAGCTTTATCTGACAATTTTACATTGACATGACACTTGTGAGTTTTACAACAATGGTAAAACAAAATGCAGGTCGATATGAATTGGGATTTGAAGAAGGTATGATTTTCTTTCAGCTACGGGCACGATCAAACAACTTCATTGTAAAGATTGTTTAAAGAGACATTGTCATACAAACAACAAATAAGTAAAATGAGTAACTTATTTTCTCCAATAAAAATAGGCGGGATAGAATTGAATAATCGTATAGTTATTCCCCCAATGTGCCAATACTCTGCAGGAGACGGGCAAGCCAATGAATGGCATCTGGCGCACTATGGAAATCTCGCCATGTCGGGTGCCGCTCTGCTAATCATCGAGGCAACCGGCGTTAGCCCACAGGGACGCATCAGTTATGCCGACTTAGGATTATGGGACAAGAATACCGCCCATGCTTTAAGCAAGGTAGTCAACTTTATCCGTTTGCATTCCGATATCAAGATCGGGATACAACTTGCACATGCCGGAAGAAAAGCATCTACCGATTTAGGTTGGAAGCCTCATACATATTTCCATCCTGATGATCCTCGCGGTTGGCAAGTTTATGCACCGTCTGCCATACCGTTTGGGGCAAATGGCATGGTTCCCAAATCCCTGACAAAAGAAGAGATAAAGAGCCTCATCACCCAATTTGCCGAAGCAGCGAGACTGGCACATTCTATCGGCATCGACATGGTGGAAATACATGGCGCGCACGGATACCTGATACATCAGTTCCTTTCACCGATCACAAACAAACGGACGGATGAATATGGTGGAAGCCCGGAAAACAGGATGCGCTTCGGCCTCGAAGTCTTCGATGCTATGAAAGCAGCCGTTCCGGCAGATTTTCCGATAGGTATCCGTATATCAGCCACTGATTGGATAGAGGGTGGATGGGATATCGACCAGAGTATCGAGTTCGCCCGTGAACTGGACAAAAGGGGTTGTGGCTATATCCATGTTTCGACAGGTGGTCTGGACGGATCACAACAAATGCCGGCCTTGCATCCGGGCTATCAATTACCACTTGCCGAAGCCATAAAAAAAACTGTGAAAATGCCTGTAATCGGTGTCGGGCTGATTACAGACCCGCCAGAGGCTGAACAGGCAATCAAGGAAGAAAAGGCAGATTTAATCGCGATAGGGCGGGCTATGCTCTACGACCCGCGATGGGGATGGCATGCTGCAGCGGCTTTGGGTGCACAAGTCACTCCTCCACCTCAATATGACCGGTGTCCGCCACACGATAAAAAGAGCTTATTTAAAAAATAAGATTTATATCATTCTACTTCACGATGTAAGATTAACTTCTGTCAATCCGTTGTAGAAATCAATCAAAAATAGCTAAAGAATAAGAAAATCAATTCATTAACAAAATAGTAGAAATATGAGTACGGAAAAGATGAAAATTGAGATATGGGCAGATATTGCCTGTCCATATTGCTTTATAGGTAAAAAGAAATTAGAAAATGTCCTTCAGAAGTATCCTCACGCCGATCAGGTGGAACTTGTGTGGCATAGTTACGAACTTGATCCCGGCCTGAAAAAGGAGCCAGCGGGTACTTCCTATCTCGATTATTATAAGGACGGAAAAGATATTCTGGACGGGCTCTATCAATTGTCGGAAGCGGTCGGTATAAAATTCAATTTCGACAGGGTAGTTATTACAAGTACGGCAGATGCGCTACGAACGGTTAAGTTTGCACGCAATTATGATTTAGCGGCGGATACCATCGAAGCTTTCTTCCAGGCTTATTTTACCAACGGGGAATGTATCAGCGACAGAAAGGTCATCACAGAGATCGCGAAGAAGGTAGGTCTGCCTGTCGATGAACTTGTCAGAACGCTCGACAGCAACGAGTATATAGCCGAGTTAACTCAAGACATCCGTTACAGTGAGGATATATTGATTTTGCAATATATCCCGTTCTATCTGTTCAATAACAAAACAGTTATTCAGGGTTCCATTCCCGATGAAGTATATCTGGAAACATTAGAGAAGTCTTTTGCCAATTGGAATGTCAATGGAATATCTACCTCCGAAGAAAAGGAATTTGCCTTCTGCTATTCACCCAATGCATCCGGGCTGTCATGTTCTATAGGATGACCGTGCTATAATCTATCCAATAAATTTGTAATATAAGTAAAGATGTATTTACGAGGACGTGCCATATCATATTTCTTCTAATTCTTATCGGATAGCCAGAACGGATAATTCTGCGGTTATAGTTTTAGGCGCTCAGGATCTTGTCTATTATCCCAAAAAGAAAGTATATATAAACTATCCTCTATCACGGTGTAATAGATAGAATAATCATGCATAACGGTAAGGCGTCTTACATTATTCCTGTCCTTCACTTTTTCACCGATATACCTGTTCTCTAATATTACGTTTATTGCTTTGTCCGTTTCAGCCTCAATTTTTTCTGAATACGCTGGATAACCATTACGTTTGACCCAATAACGCAATATATCCGATCTTTCTTTTACTGCCCTATTGCTCCACTTTATAGATAGCATCGTGAAATATTTTTTTTGCTTCACTATGAGACATGACATTTCCGTTTTTCACATCTTCCAATCCTCTATCTATCGCTTCCAATTCTGCGGCTGAAACTTCTACCTCGTTTTCGTCGGTATGGGTCGTAAAGCGAATACGCATTTCTTTAAGCATAGACTTTACCAAGTTGCTTTGCCTTTCGTTTCCGGTTGTAATTATTATTGTTTCCATACTGATCTCCTTTTATTTCTCGTAAAGATATACGATTTTTTCCTTTTATCAAATACAAATATTTTTATCCGATAAACAAAAAAATTAAAGAATGCCACCTTTTTAAGGTGATGAAAAAATGAAGTCTTTACTCACAAAATAAGAACTATGTAGGAATCAATAAAAAGCACCTATCAAAATTCCATTGATAAGTGTCTTATTTTTAAAGTGACCCCGCTGGTACGAAACTCGAACTCTTTTATCCTATCTTTCATCCTGTTCCTCCATTTTCTTGATAAGCGTTTCCCTAAGCGTATCAAGGAATTTTGTCGGGTTCATCTTTCGGTTTCGCAGTTCTAAATATGTTTGGTAGAAATTGCCTTTGCTATTAACCTTATATCAGCATTCCCATTTTCAAAAACACCTTGATAATGCAGGGCATAAATCAGTTCTATCAATGCCACTTTGCTACTCGTCCAATTCAACTTCTTGATGGCTGTTGTTTTTCCGTTTTGGTCTTTATTATATAATTGATCTTCGATATAGACTTGTATCAAGTCATTAGCAATAATCTTAGCGACTTTGTAATCATGGGAGGTAGAAAATGTGAGGTCGGACTGAAAATAACCCGTGTCCAAACATAACTTTATATCGTGGTTACCCCGTACAAAAAGTTTCTCATCAAGAGAAGTGTTATTGGTGCGGTAGTATTTGTAAAAATCGAGATTATTGTCAAAGTGTCGTTTGAGTTTTTTCAATTCCCTATTGAGGTATTTCCTTATAGGTTTTGACCCATAGGGTTTCTTTGTCTCGATTTTGTAAATAGCATTGTAGTAAATCAGCTTGGCAACAATGGTGGGTTTCAGAAATTTGAAAAAGCGTATTTCCCCGTCATTGTCCTTAAACCCTGTTTTTGCCACATATTCCTTATTTCTGATAGGCTATCTAAAATGAGGTTGATAACGGCTTCAATCCGCTGTATGGAGTAATCATCTTCAAACTCCAATTCGTTGATTGCCGTTTCCAGTTTATATAATGTTTCATCGTAGAATTTATCCATTCGGTTGCTTAAATATTAATGTTAGGTCTAATATTAGAAATGCCTAAATATGTGATTTAGGCATTTCGTTTTTTTCTTTATGACATATTCGTTTTAGTCGAAGGAGTTGTATTCTTCATCGGTTACCTCCTCCAACCAAACCGTTTCGCCTTTTTCCCGTCCTGTTATGGCTATCTGTACAAAAGCGGTATCGGCACTTGCTCCGTGCCAATGAGAAATATCGGGTGGACATTTTATTGCATCGCCTTTGCGAAGTATTTGTTTTGGCTTTCCTTTTTCTTGATAATAACCTACGCCGTCAATTGCTAACAAAATTTGCCCTGCTGGGTGTGTATGCCATTTGCTTCTTGCTCCCGCTTCAAAGGTTACGTTGCCTACAGATATAGCATTAAGACTGTCTGCTTCTATAAGCGATTGCAGGTAGGCCGTTCCTGTGAAATTGGCATTAGTTATTTTTTCGCCCTGCGGAAATACAAGGTCATTTTGCTGTTTTGTTTCCGCTGTGTTCTGATTGTTATTACACGCTGTAAAAAGAGCTATTACAAGCGGTAGGATATACTTAAAATTATGTTTCATCATTTTTTTATTTTATTAAGTTCGTTTGATAAAAGTCTACTAATTTATTCACTGCTTGTGATACATATTCGGGCTTCCAATAGGTTTCAATATGGGTTGCTCCGTCAATCAAAAGCAATTGTTTGTTTTTGGCATTGATTGCCTTATTAAATGCTTCATCAGTCATATAGTAACTGTCTGCTTTACTTCCTGCAATCATCAGTAAAGGTTGATTGATTAAATCCATATTGGTACTCGCATCAAAAGTCATCAAGTCCATTAAACTACTCATCGTATATTTGAATGTAGAGTTTGGGTGTGCATGGGTTCTATTGTAATAATAATGCCCTTCACGATACATATCAAATGGCATTTTGTCTGCCATTTCATCGGTTATTTCTGCTTCGCCCATATAAAGGACTTTTCCCTCGGTTGCTTCCAATGCTCTCGCATCTGATGCCTGTTTTAACCGTTCCTGTATGGTTGAAAATTGCGAGTTCATAAAACCATTTCTCCTTACTGCTCCCGAATTGAACATACTCAATGTAGCAACTGCTTTAAATCGTTTGTCGGATTGAGATGCTTTGAGCGTATAGCCTCCGCCACCACATATACCCAAAACACCTAAACGGTCTGCATCAACTCCTGCATACTTAGAAATGTAATCTGCCATTGCGTGTATATCTTCGATACGGTTTTCGGGCTTATCTACATTTCGGGGAGTACCACCGCTACCGCCTTGATAACTTGCATCTGCGGTAATGGTAATATACCCTTGTTCTGCTAACCGCTGTGCGTACAAGCCTGCAACCTGTTCTTTTACACCACCGTTAGGATGTGCTATAATTATTGCAGGATATTTCTGTGAAGCATTATAATTTGCAGGTGTATAAACATTGGCTACTACGTTAATATCCTTTATTTTGTAGGTAACAGGATGGATGTTTACTTTACCTTTTATGTTCTCTGTGATTGCGCCCTCATACACTAATGTAAAGGGGTTTTGCTCTGCCTTTTGGTAGTATTGGGCATTTACCGTACTGATAGCTGTTGCTGACATAGCTAATGCGATTATTAAAACTGTTATATTTTTCATATTATACCTATTTTGATTTCTTTGTTTTAAGCACTTCGTCTAAAACGTTTTGTGCTGATTTTGCTTCTTTTTTGCCTACTGTTGATTTTATAATGTTTACAAATTGTTTTAATTGCTCCTGTGTTAAACCTACATTCAGACAATTGTTCAGATGCGAACGGAGCATAGGCTCTGCCTTGCCAATAGTGGCTATTACGGAAACAGTAACCAACTGCCTTTCGGAGTATGTCAATACATCACGGTCAAAAATATCGGCAAACAAATGTTCTTTCAGAAAAGTATCCATTGTCGGTGCAAAAGCTGAATATCCTGTAAGTGTTTCGGGTTGTGGCGTTTTGGTCAATTTTTCCAAATTCCTTTTGCCACGTTCGTATTTGCTCTGTGTTTCATCAATGGGCGAAGCATCTTTGCCCGTGTCGTCTGTGATACCTTTAGCTTTTCGTTCATCAAGTACATCCATAAATGTTTGCAGTCCTCTGATACTGCGAGGAAAACCACAATAGGCATATAGATGTACGATTGCCTCTTTAATTTCATTGACGGTTAACCCTGCTTCAAGCCCTGTATTTAAAGCCGTTTTCAGTTTTTCCAAATCGCCCTTTGCTGTCAATGCTGAAATAGCAACAATGCTTTGCTCTTTTGGGCTTAGTGTTCCCGATTGTTGTGCATTTGCTGTAAAGCCTACACACATAAGGCTAAAAAATAATCCTATTACAATGGTTCTTACTAAATGTATCATAATGCTATCCTTTTAGTAAACCAATTTTTAGCAACCATACCTTTACCTGCTGTTGCACCTCTACCTCTTTTTCGCCCTCCATGACAAATAAAATTCCGTCTCTTTCTACACCGCCTTTGGTTGAATATCCCTCTAATACCGTACTGTTAGGGCATAGCTGTTTTACTGTTTCAAAACTGCGACCAATACCGTAACCTGCATTTGTGATAACTGTTCCGCCTACTGCGAAACTTCCCTGTTCCTTAATTACCAAAGGTTTTTGGGCATTTACATGAAGACTTAGAGCAACCATAAGCGAGGTAATCAATAGACCGTTTATGTTTATTTTTTCGGATAAAGTCATATTCAATAATTTTAATTAGCATTATTACGGCTTTTAGGATTGAGGCAGAGGCGACAATCCGTGTCCGTCCTGTGATGTTGTTCCCTCTCTTTCGCCAAAGTCCATTCCCTCCATTTGGGCTACGCCCGAAAACGCTCCCTGTATTTCGATGTTTGCGAAACCGTCATTTAGTGTTTTTAAATCCTGTTCACTCAACACGACATTAACAGCCGATATATTTTCGTCAAGGTGTGCGATTTTGGTAGTACCCTGTATCGGAACGATAAACGGTTTTTGCGCCAATAGCCAAGCTAATGCTACCTGCCCCGAAGTTGCTCCTTTCTCTCTGCCGACACGGTTCAGAAGATTTATAACTTCCCAATTTGCCCTGCGAGCTTCAACGGTAAAACGTGGAAAACCACCTGTTGCTCGTAAGTCTTGAGGTAGGTACTCCGTTTCGGCTGATACCGTACCTGTCAAGTACCCCATTCCCAACGGAGCCCACGGAACAAAGCCGATTCCCAATTCTTCGCAGGTTTTCAAAACTTCTACTTCGGGCTGTCGTGACCAAAATGCGTAATGGTTTTGTACGGCTGTAATTTGTTGCACTGCGTTGGCTCTGCGAATGGTCGCTTCGCCTGCTCCCGATAATCCGAAGTGTTTTACTTTGCCCTCTGCTATTAGGTCTTTAACAGCTCCTGCTACATCTTCTATCGGCACATTCGGGTCTATGCGATGCTGATAGAAAATGTCTATATAGTCTGTTTGCAACCTACGCAATGACTGTTCACAAACTTGTTTGATGTATTCGGGACGGCTGTTTTTCCCAACCGTTTTTCCCTCTGGTGTAATCTCGAAACCAAATTTTGTACTTATGATTACTTCTTTACGAATATCCTTTAATGCTTCTCCAACCAATTCCTCGCTTGTGAACGGGCCGTACACTTCGGCTGTGTCAAAAAGCCGGATGCCCCGTTCGTAAGCATGACGGATAGTTTTGTAAGCAACATTTTTATCGGCAATCGGTGTTCCGTAAGCGTGTACAAAATTCATTGCTCCGTATCCAATAGCTGGCACTTCAAGTGAGCCTAATTTACGGGTAGGCAGAACTGTACTTTTCAGATTGTTATCTGCCTCTTTATTATCGTCCGTTTTCGTAGTACAGCTTTGGGCAATCCCCATTGCTCCGAGTGCAACGGCAGATGTTGCCAACGCTCCTGTGGTAAGGAATTTTCTGCGGTTGAAATTTGAATTTTCCATATCAATCTTATTTTTTAGTTTGAGGATAGCCTGTTGTATAGCGTTCTCCTATGATTTGAATTTTCGATAGATTTTCTGTGAGTTCTGCCAATTCACTTGCGGTAAATTCATAATCTGCCGACCATATATTTTCCTGCAAGTGTGCCAATTTTGTTGTACCCACTATCGGTACAACAAACGATTTCTGTGCCAATAACCACACTAACGCAACCTGTGCTACGGTTAACCCTCTGTGGTCGCCAAATTCTTTTAAAATATCTATTATACCCCAATTAGCAATTATATTTTCGGGTTCATAGCGTGGCAATGAAATTCTATTATCATTATTTGGATTGTACTTTGTCCGCTCATTGATGTATCCCGAAATAAGTCCACGACTTAACGGGCTATATGGAAGAAAACCTATTCCCAATTCTTCACAAAGGCTTAAAACGCCATTCTCGGGATTACGGGTCATAACTGAATATTCACTTTGTATCGCTGTTACGGGCTGTACGGAGTGTGCTTTGCGAATGGCATCCAACCCGTCTTTACTCGTGGTAAAATCTCGCTCGCTCAATCCAAAGTGTTTTACCTTTCCCTCTGCAATAAGGTCTTTTACTGTTCCTGCTACATCTTCCATTGGTACGCTGGTGTCAATACGGTGTTGATATAGCAAGTCTATATAGTCTGTCCTTAAATTTTTAAGTGAATTTTCAACAGCTTGTCTAATTCGTTTTGGACTACTATCAAGACCGATTTCGGGCTTGCCGTCTATAAAACCGAATTTTGTGCAAAGGATAACATCTTTACGGATAGGTTCAATGGCTTCTCCGACTAATTGCTCATTGACAAACGGTCCGTATGCTTCGGCTGTGTCAATGAGATTAACACCTAAGTCAGTGGCTCTACGGATTAAAGTAATCATAGCCTGTCTGTCGGGTACAAAACTCCTGTGATAGCTCATACCCATACAGCCCAATCCCAATGCTGACACCTCAATACTGTGACTGCCTGTGCCTAAAGTTCTTCTTTTGGATTTTGGCGGTGTGTTGCTTTTCTCATCGGTTGCCGTATTGCTACAACTTGTAGCAACTGCTCCAAGTGTGGAGGTTGCTAATAAAGCTACTCCTGCCATTGCTCCTGTTTTCAGGAAATCTCTGCGATTGTTCTTTTCCATTGCTTTATATTTTAATTTCAATCAAGTGTCTTCTTGCACCATTTTACACTACATTGCAAATTTCGGAAGATATAATAAAGACTTACTTATACAAATTACTGTTTTACTTACCAAAATCACTGATTTAGATATAACATTGCAAAACGGGGGGATTGTTTTTGTAAATTTGTTCTAAAGATTTAAACAGTTAGGCAATGGAAGATATTATCAGCTTCAGTAGTATAAAGGAGTATAACGCCTTTAATAACAACGAAACCCTACACCCATTGGTGAGTGTGGTGCATTTGGATAAAGCCAATCCGAGAAAACTTAAACGTCTGCGGTATGAGTTTTACACAGTCTTTTTGAAACAAATTTACTGTGGCGATTTACGCTACGGTTTAAGCAATTACGACTATGAGGGAGGAACATTGATTTTTCTTGCACCCAATCAGGTTATTGGCGAAAATAAAAATGAATATTACCAGCCACAAGGCATTGCGTTAGTATTCCACCCCGATTTAATTGCAGGTACATCACTTGGCAAAAATATAAGCGATTATCATTTTTTCTCTTATGCTGCGAATGAAGCTCTGCATTTGTCTGAACAAGAAAGGAAAATTGTACAGGATTGTTTCGCTAAAATCGAGTACGAGTTACAACACGCCATTGACAAACACAGCAAACAACTCATTGTTTCAAATATTGAGTTGTTTCTGAATTACTGTACCCGTTTTTATGATAGGCAATTTATCACAAGGGATAACGTCAATAAGGGGATTTTAGAACGATTTGAGGATTTGCTAAACAACTATTTTGCTTCGGATAAACCGCAAAATATCGGGTTGCCGTCCGTTTCGGGCTGTGCTGAGGAACTGCATTTATCTACTAATTATTTTGGCGACTTAATCAAGAAAGAAACAGGTATTTCGGCACAAGAATACATACAAGCTAAAGTAATTAATATTGCCAAAGAACGGATTTTTGATGCTGATAAATCTATTAGCGAAATTGCTTTTGAACTTGGGTTTAAATATCCTCAACATTTCACACGACTATTTAAACAAAAGACAGGCATAACACCGAATGAATTTAGGTCATTGAACTAAAAAAGCTGTAAACACCGACTTCGGAGGGTGTTAATATCACCTGCAAGGGCAAGTAGTTTTGAGGTGCAGAATCTATTTCGAGCACCTCAAAACATAACTTGCTCTGTTTAGACGAACAGAAAGTTTCTGAGTTTTTAAGACGGCCATCAGCTGAGCTTGCTTGCATTCAAGCCATACGACTACCTTGATAGATAGAGGTCAGTGTTTAGCTGAAACAAGGTTTTGACTGAAAAATACTATCCGCCCAAAGCGGATGGAGATTTTTTAGCAAACCGAAGGCTTGACCTTGTAAAGCGTTAAGAACACTGATTTACCTTTGCACTTGAAAATGAAACGAATAGCATGCCTACTTTTCAATAAAATAGAATAAGTAACTGAAAACAATATTGTTATAGAAAAATAAGTAAGAGCGGGTTCGATGTTCCCTAAATTTCGGTGATTTTACGAGACACAACATCGAACCCCCGAAGACAATTTTTAAGCCAACGTGTATCTATCAGATTATCAGTAAATTGCAGAAGAACAAAAAAGGGACAAATCTATTGTTTTCAGATTTGTCCCAAGAGGTGATCCGGTTGAGATTCGAACTCAAGACCCACAGCTTAGAAGGCTATATTTTTACTTTCCGTTATTTTTGCATATTTATTAATTATTTGATTTAGTGTTTTTTATGTAAATTAATACTGTTAAAGTTCTCGGTATTTTTGGTTGTTTTTGGATGTTTTTTTATATTTGCTCGACCAATGCTCGACCAAATATGATATGTTATATATCTGTATTTTAATCTCTAAAGGAATTATGTAACGAATATTTTTATTAATAACTTAACAATATCGATATGGTTCACTATAGAAACAATGGTATAGGGGTCAAATTAGTAAGGAAAAAAAGATACCAGGAAGACCTAACCATAGAGCCAATATATTGGCAAATCACTTATAAGAGGAAATCGAGACTTTACTCTACCGGATTTTCATTTTCAGCGGAAGAATGGAACGATGTCGTCAACAAACAATTAAGAAAACACAAAGGGTTTAAAGACACGACACAAGGTTTTTTCGATAAAACTCTACGTCCTTTGATTGATGATTTTGCTGAAAATAATTCATTTTCATTTGAAGTGCTCGAAAACAAATTAGAAGGTAAGGAGAACGAAACGACCGATGAAACGATTAGCGTAAATAAAGCCTTCGAGAATAAAATTGCCTCGTTGATAGAAGAATTCAAGATAGGGAATGCTTCGCTATACAAAACGACATTAAATGCCCTGGTACGGTTTAAACATTACAAAAGTCTCAAAAGTAGCAAGGATAGAAAAGATTTTATTTCATCCTGCATCGAAAAAAAGAATATTACAGTTGGCAAGAATGTCCTGACTGTTGACAAAGCTATCTCTTTCGACGAGATTACTCCACAATTTTTAGAAGAATGTGAAAAGTTTTGGCTGGAAACTTCTATTACATACGCTACCATTAGTCTTTATATGCGCACCTTACGTTCAATAATCAACAACAGCGAGGGTGCGGAACCCTATCTTAGTGGAGCTGAATATCCTTTCGGGATAAAACGAGGAAAATATGCTATCCCTGAAGGTGGCAGAAGGGAGATTGCTTTACCGATTGAGGCTATATGGAAAGTAGAGGATTACGAAACAGACAATGAGACCTTAGTAACCGCACGTGATATTTTCGTTTTCATGTTTTATTGTAATGGGTTAAATTATGGTGATCTCTGCAGATTAAGGTATGCAAATATAGATGCTCCTTCAGAAGAAATAATATTTCAAAGGAAAAAGACCTTGCGAAAAGGAGAAGCACCTACTTTTATTTATGCACCGATGCTACCACCTATGGTTGAAATAATCAACCGGCAAGGAAACAAAAATCAGAAAGGATATATATTCCCCTTCTTGAATGGCATTGAACCAGTTGATGAAAATGAAAGCAAAATAAAAAATACAATCCGTCTTACTCTCGATCCGATTAATTCATCGCTAAAAACAATCGCAAAGGAATTGGAGTTAGACCCTAATTTATCTACTTCTTACACACGGAATAGTTATGTATCACATTTGACGAATGAGTTACTTATTAGCCCCATAGTTGTAAGGAAAATGATTGGGCACAGTACAAAGAAGGATGTAACTGCAGGATATGTCAACCTGAATGCTAAAAAGCGAAGGGAAATGAATTTAAAATTGCTGAACCCGAAAAAGAAATATACGGCAATAAATGTGGGTAAAGTGGTAGTGGGATAAACGATTTGTGAGTTGTGGCATTCTCTATAAGAAAAATTTGAATTACAAAATCCAAATTATTCATTTTTATCTAAATAATTGTTACATTTGCACCTAAACCCTGATACTGATGTGAGACAAAAGCTACAAATTTAAAATTTGCGAATACGGCAATAGACATTCGTATATAACATGTTAGCGGTAATTTTAAGACGACAGCAAAATGAGTTTAATAGACTATCATAGGACAACATCAAATGAGCTTTTAGCCTTGACAAACAAGGTTAGAAATCTAATCACTCATTGGGGTGAAGACGGACGTTATAAAGAAGCAGTCTTAAAAAACGTCATTAGACGTTTTCTTCCTGAAAAATTTACTATTGGGACAGGTTTTATTATCAAACAAACTGCCAATAGAGGTGAACACCTTTCCTCTCGACAAATTGACTTAATAATTTATGACGATGCAAATCCAGTTCTTTTTAAAGAAGGAGATTTTGTGATTCTAACACCTGACGCAGTAAGAGGAATAATTGAAGTCAAAGCAAACTTGCAAAATCAGGGACTGACACCAATTCTAAGACAAGCTAACGAAAATGGACAGTTTATCTTTTCTGGAAAGGACGACAAGATGCGGAAGTTCTTTAACGGAGTGTTTTCCTTTGAAGGTTATGCAAATCATTTTGACTTAGATACCTTTTCCGAGAATTACAGAAATAGCAATACGGACTTTGAGACTGACCCTGATTACAAAAAATTCAAGGTCAATCACGTATCACTGAACAAAGATTGGTTTATTAAACTATGGAATGGTGATGCTAATCCACATTCGCTATACAACATTCAAGACTTGTCATTTTCTTTTTTTATATCAAACTTGACAGACACTTTATCTAACAAATCAGTTAAAAAGAATAACTTCATTTGGTATGCGACTGACAAAGAACTTAATCTTGTTAGACAATTTTGACGAAAGAAAAACTACCGCTAAGGTTTGGCGTCAAGTAAGCTGACATTCTACACGGAAATTTCGGTACGAAATTTCCGCCCGAACGCCAAGCCCAGAAACGTTATAGGGCATTTTATTAAGACAATACAGTAAACATGGCACAAACAGCGGAATTTGAAGAAAAAGAATATGAGCATCCACTCAATGTTGAATTGTTATGCGACAATAAAAACCCACTTTGGACACCCGGACAGGTTTTTGAAGAACACTTCGGAATTGATGCTGCTTTACATGCGACACATCCAAGATTTTGGCAACTTTTCGGTTATCCTTTTATTCCACACGGAGTAATTCTTGGCCACTTTCGATGGGGGCGCATTTGGCGACACACAGGACATCGTAGACAACTACCCACATTTCGGACAAATCTATTGTTACAAACAAAGCGACCGCATCACAGAATTGGTAACAATGCAGCATTTACCAAGTATGGTATAGCTGGCCAATATTGGCAATTTGAAAAAACGGAACATCAGCAAAAAGCGTTAGAGTATCTTCATAACAGACTTTCAAATCGTGCTTTGATTTGTTATGCATGCGCAGCTTTTCATTCCTTGGCAGACCTTTATTTTCACACAAACAATCAATCATTAGTTGACAACTCGACTTTCGTTCAGGTTCATAGAATGACCAATCATCATAAATGGGTTTACAATCAACCAGGGACAGTTGGTATTGCTTGTTCTGAAATTGAAAAAATTGAGGACAAGAATTTTAGAGACCAAATCAAAGGTTTAAGCGAACAAAACACAGGGGATAATTCTCCATTACAAAATTTACTTGACTTGGAAAAATCTGTAATCGGTATTACAGAAGAACTTGGACAAAAGAATCCTGTTGCAAATGAGTTTTACCGAAGACAGCAGATAATTGCAAAAGAAATCGAATACAATTTAAATAGTGTAAAGGATATACAAGCATTGAAAGCATATTTGACGTTCTCTACTTTTTGCGACTTGACAAACACAACTTGGTTTACAATAGGATATGAATAAAAAACGTCTTATAACAGCCCCTTAGCTGATAAATTAATTGAAATTGAACGATGACACATTTACTCACTGAAATATCAATCAAAAATTTTAAGTCAATTATTGACGAAAGTTTTGAACTTTCTGCTTTTACGCCACTTGTTGGCTACAACAATGCAGGAAAATCCAATATGCTCGAAGCAATAAAATGGCTTTTGAGAAAATCAGCATTGGCAGAAACTGCTTTTTTTGACAAAACCCAAGCAGTAGAAATGGAAGGTAGAATTTCGGGAATTTCAGAAACCATTCTTGAACAATTACCCGATAATCAGAGAGCCTCAATAGAACCCTTTTTATTTACCGATTCACTTTATATAAAGCGAGTTCAGGCACAGCCAAGTATACCCGTTGGGCAAATTCGTTTGTTGGTTAAAGATCCTGTAAATGTTGACACTGCAAATGAATGGAGAGCAAATCCAACAGGTTTAGACCAAGCATTGCAAGCATTATTCCCTGAACCAATCCAAATTGGGGCAATGGAAAATTCAGAAGAAGATGTAAGCAAGAGTAAAAATACGACAACGATTGGCAAACTGCTTTCTGAAATTATCGGCCCGATTCAAGCAAGTTATAGTACGCAAGTTCAGACTGCTTTAGATGGAATTAAAGAACTACTTGATGCAGACGGAACTTCAAGAGCAACCGAACTCAATGATTTTGATAGGGCTGTAAATGGTAAGGTTGAATCCTTTTTCCCAGGCGTAAATATTAAAATCCATGTTCCCACGCCTGAACTCAAAGAAGTTTTCTCAAAGGGAACTATCAAAGTTTTTGAAAATCTAAATCCAGATGGTCGTGATGTTTCGGCTTTAGGCCACGGTGCACAACGCTCAATTCAAATGGCTTTGGTTCGGCATTTAGCTGATATAAAAAGAGAATCAGGAGAACAGACATCAAATACTATCCTATTAATTGATGAACCTGAATTATACCTACATCCGCAAGCAATTGAAGTTTTGAGAGATGCACTCAAAACGCTTTCAACAGAAGGTTATCAGGTTATTTTTTCAACACATTCGCCTTTTATGATTACATCAAAGGATGTTGAGAATACTTTATTGATAAGGAAAAACGACACACAAGGTACTCATAAAAGAAGTTCATTAAGAACTGCCATTGCTGCTGTGGCTGCTGCTCATCCAAGCCAGCTTGCAATAGTATTTTCATTGAGTAATTCCTCAAACATACTTTTTTCAGAAAGAGTAATTCTTGCGGAAGGCAAAACAGAAAACAGACTATTTCCAAAAATCATTCAAAAAGTAACAGGTAAAACATTAGGACTTCTTAAAACAGCTTTAGTTCCAATGGATGGTTCAGGAAGCACGAAAAAAACTATTGAAGTTTTATCTGCAATGGCAATTCCAACAAAAGCAATTGTTGACCTTGATTACGCCTTAAAGGAAGGAGAATCACAAGGTTTCTTAACTCCAGGCGACACAGATGTAGCAGCAATCAAGGCTCATTTAGCATCCATTGCACAAACTCATTCAATTAATCTAAATAATGGATGGCCCACAAAGTCACGTAGTGCATTAACAGCAGCACAAGCCTTTGTAATATTAGCCCAAGAGCCTGCAATACAAACTAACTTAACATCTTTAAAAGCTAAGATGCAAGCAGCAGGAGTTTATGTTTGGACAAAAGGAACGATTGAAAGTCATTTAGGCGGTATTCCAAAAAATGAAATGGGTTGGGCAAGTTTCAACGCAAGATTAGAAACTGAAGAATTAGATATCATTTTGCCTAATGACCATTCAGAGATCGCAAATTTAGTGACATGGCTAACTACATAAAATTAAATGGAACAAATAATAATGTATAAAAATAATAACCGAAACAATAGTAAAATCAAGCACTTTAGCCCACTTTAACCTCCTTGTAACTTGACAGAAAAGGGCTACGCAATCGACTATGATTCTTAGACTCAACCGTTAGCTGTAACCATAAAATGACAACAATAAGGCAGAATGAGACTGATAAACAATTTATTAAGAACAAGAGTAAGAACTACGTGATAACTTTATTTTGTTGCGAATACCCTACTGACGATATAGTTTTTTGTTTCAGATCATTATTTGTTACTTCACCCTTTGAAATACAAAGTAAATGATTAGGCACGGCAGTATACCGGCCATTAGGCCGAAGAAAAATAGCCTGAATTTTGTACTGCCGGCAGCGGTGGTTTTTTCTTTCAACTCTTTGTTCTCATTGACCAAGGTTTTAACCATGAGCTGCAGATTGGTATTTTCCGTGATTAGAGTTTCATTTTCGGTTGATGTTTGCTGAATAAGGGTTTCATATTCCTTAATCGTTTTTTCCATCCAACTCTTGCTAATGGAGATGATTTCTGATGATACAGGCGGCCTACCGGTTGCGGTGTCAACCGGGGCGCTTGTATCGTAATGTATTTCGTGCTTCGATATCTCGCTACTTAGATTTATGTTTTCGTCCTTTGCCCGCTTTAAATCGGTTTCGAGAAGGGTTATCTGAATTTCTTTCTTATGGAGTTCTTTTTCCAGGTTCCATACTGCGGTACTGTCGATTTTCGTGATTACTTTTTCCGTGACCAGTTGATTGGGTTTGCACCCTGAAAGTAATTGCAGAATTGCAATTACTAAAGCTGCAGCTATTATCCTATGTTTTGTTGATTTACTCATGGCGTTACTTTTTTATGATGCTTTTTTTATTGCGTCCAGGAACTTATAATGATATTCTGTTATCTGATTGGCTTTATCAAGACCGTTCACAATTCTTCGTGCACGTATGGGATCATCAGTGTGTGAATTGAAATAGTTTTCGAGTGATACGCCGGTGAAATCACCACGATTAGACGCTCCTTTTGTCATGCCTTCTATCATTATCCGTGCGGATATGCCGGGTTGAAGGGCGA
>ERZ778021.407-NODE-407-length-79654-cov-7.253672_pt1 | contig 79654 bp, 69 predicted proteins | sample MGYA00375751_ERZ778021 | MGnify/ENA primary metagenome ERZ778021 (study PRJEB29350, sample SAMN05389814) | bioreactor metagenome | isolation source: Thiocyanate stock bioreactor | place: South Africa: University of Cape Town | collected 2013-08-29 ... | reverse complement strand
ACGGCGCACTCTTCTAACGGTTAGGAAAATTGTTTCTCAGGCAATGAATAGCGGTTCGATTCCGCTGTGCGCTACTTCACTCCTGATTTACATATTACAGCGCTCTGTTTTTACCCTCTCTCCAAAGTTTTATTCCCCTTCCGCCATGTTATGGAAGACATTCTGTACGTCTTCGTCCTCTTCAAATTTCTCCAGTAATTTTTCGATCTGGGCGCGTTGTTCGTCGTTAAGTTCTTTGGTGTCGTTGGGGATGCGCTCAAATTCGGCAGAATGGATTTCAAAACCGTTTTCTTCCAGATAATTCTGGATATCGGAGTAAGATTTGAAATCACCATAAAGGAGTATGTCCTCTTCGTCGGCCTCCACCTCATCCACACCATAGTCGATCAGTTCCAGCTCGAGGTCTTCCAACGAGATACCCTCTTTGGGGGCAATTTTGAACACGCATTTATGGTCGAACAAGAACTCCAGGCTACCGGAAGTTCCCAGAGAACCGCCATGCTTGTTGAAATAACTCCGGACGTTTGCCACGGTGCGTGTGGGATTGTCGGTCGCTGTTTCCACCACGATAGCGACACCGTAAGGTCCGTAACCCTCATATACCATTTCCTTATAATCGGAATGATCCTTGTCGGTCGCCTTTTTGATGGCACGTTCCACGTTCTCTTTCGGCATATTTTCTTTCTTTGCCTGTTGTATCAATACACGTAGACGCGGATTGGTATCGGCATCGGGGCCACCATCACGTACAGCTATGGTAATCTGTTTACCTAATTTTGTGAATACGCGGGCCATATTGCCCCACCGTTTCAGTTTTGTCGCTTTTCTATATTCAAATGCTCTTCCCATATCTGTTTGAAATTACCAATTATCAATTACCAATTACCAATTATTAATTACCAATTGTTTGAGGACCAAGAACCAATCTCCCTCTCTCCCAGTCTCCCCAGTCTTATCTCAGCTGCGCTCCCAGTTCGTTTTCCAAACTTTTCCGGATCCGCAACATCACATTGTCGATTTGCTTGTCGTTCAACGTCTTTTCTTCATCCTGAAGCAGGAAATTGACCGCATACGATTTTTTGCCTTCGGGCAGGTTTTTCCCTTCATATACATCAAAAAGGGATATTTTTTTTAGTAATTTCTTTTCTGACCCGAGGGCTATCTGCCGGATTTGATCGAAGGTGATTTGTTTGTCGATTAAAAGGGCAAGGTCTCTGCTTACCGCAGGGAATCGGGCAATCTCCGAAAAGCTGACCGATTGTTTTTCGGATTCTTTCATCAACATGTCCCAATTCATCTCGGCGAAGAATGTTTCCGTATCTATATCGAACTTTTTACATATCGCGGGGGAAACAATACCAAAGAAACCTATGCTACGTGTATGTGTTCTGACGCTCATACCTACGGAAAGGAGTTCGTTTGTCTCTGTTTCGAAGAGTACCTGATTACTGTTAATTCCCATTCTTTTCAGGATATTTTCCACATGCGCTTTCAGTTCAAAGACTGAACTTTGTTCCTCGGCTGTCGCCCAATTCTTATGGGTGCGTTTACCGTAGATCCATAACCCGATATGGAATTCTTCGGAGTAAGGGGCAAGGATTTTCTCGTCGCTCTTTTTTGTCTCATTGAAGAAATAACAGTTACCGAATTCATAGAACCGGAGGTCACCATTTTTACGGTTGCGGTTATAGGCAATGCTCTCCAACCCTCCGAAAAGCAGTGTCTGCCGCATCACATTAAGGTCGTTGCTCAACGGGTTTACCAGTGGGACGCAGTTTGCGGCAGGATAAGTTTCTAAAGTTTCATAATACCCTTTTTTAGTGAGAGAGTTATTCAATATCTCGTTAAATCCGTTTGCCGTGAGCTGTTCCGAGATCAACGTCTGCATTTTCTGTTTGCGGTCTGACAGCGTTTGAGCAGAGAGATTTGCTTTTAGTGAGTCGCTGATATCCACGTTATTGTATCCGTAGATACGGAGGATGTCTTCGATCACATCCACATCGCGTGTCACATCCACCCGGTAGGTCGGGATGCGAAGTGTGAGTTGGTCATCCGTTTCGTTTTCTATCTCAATTTCCAGACTGTCTAAAATACTTTTGACAGTCTCTTTAGGGATTTCTTTGCCTATCAGCTTGTTTGTCTTGTCGTAAGAGAGAGTTACCTGTACTCTTTCGACAGGTATAGGATATATATCGCGAATATCGCCTTCTATTGTACCGCCAGCCAATTCTTTCACCAACATTGCCGCCCGTTTCAATACATACACGGTATTGGCGGGATCGGCACCCCGCTCGAAGCGGAATGACGAGTCGGTGTTCAGCCCATGCCGGCGGGCAGTCTTCCGCACCCATGTGGGATTGAAATAGGCTGATTCGAGGAATATATCGGTCGTTGTTTCGGTTACACCCGACTTCAATCCTCCGAATACGCCGGCGATACACATCCCTTCTTCCGAATTGCAGATCATCAGGTCGTTTTCGCTTAATTCGTGTTCCTGTTCATCCAGTGTGATGAATTTGGTTTTGTCGGGCATAGTGCGGATCACAACCTCGTTTCCGATGATATGTGCTGCATCGAATGCATGCATCGGGTGTCCCGTTTCATGCAGTACGAAGTTGGTGATATCTACTATATTGTTGATGGGGCGAAGTCCGATCAGCAACAACTTATTCTTCAGCCAATCGGGGCTCTCCTTTACTGTCACGCCACGGATAGTGAGTCCTGAATAGCGTGGGCAGGCTTCCCGGTTCTCCACGATTACTTCAATACCACCTTCCCGGATATCTACTGTAAACCCTTCCACGGATGGTTTTGTGAGTTTGTATGGTTTGCCCGCCTGTTCCAGCCATGCTGCCAAATCGCGTGCCACTCCGAAATGGGAGGCAGCATCTATACGGTTCGGGGTAATGTCTACTTCAAGTACGTAATCGCTTTTAATGTTGTAGTATTCTTTGGCAGGTGTTCCTGCTTTGGCATCTGCCGGTAGTACGATAATACCTTCGTGCGAGGAGCCCATACCGATCTCGTCTTCGGCGCAGATCATGCCGAATGACTCTTCACCACGGATCTTGGAGCGTTTTATCGTGAACACATCATCGCCGGAATACAATTTCGTACCGATGGTGGCAACCACCACTTTTTGTCCCGCTGCCACATTGGGCGCACCGCAGACTATTTTCAGCGGCTCCCCGCTATTGCCGATATTTACGGTAGTCAGATGCAGATGGTCGGAATTGGGATGGGAAACACATGTCAGCACTTCACCTATCACTAAGCCTTCCAATCCCCCTTTGATGGTTTGTATCTCTTCTACGTTTCCCGTTTCCAGTCCTATGGAGGTGAGCGCATCGGCTGTCTCTTGTGGCGACAGATCAAATTGAAGGTACTCTTTGAGCCAGTTGTACGAAATGTTCATTCTATAAAAATTGCATGAATGGTTACGAGCTTAAATCAGGCATATAAAAATCCATCAAGATTGATAGAAATCAAAATGGATTGATATGGATTGATTATCAGTTGTTTGTCAATCTATTTTAAATCAATGTAAACCTGTTAAAATCCGGAATCCTTATTCTTTTTCAAATAGGGTTCAAAATTACAAAAAAAAGCGATAACTTTTATGATTTATGATTTAGGAATTAGGATTTAGGAAATCTTGGTTGAAATATATGGCATGTTCAAAATTTTACTACTCGTATATTTCGGCTTCTCTACTGTTTTAGCTAAATTTGCCTATGAAGGAGTTGTTACTCAAATAAATCATCCATCGTTACCTCTGATTGGATATCGTTCCAATACTCGTTATGTACAAGTCCATATGTTGTAATCATTGTCAGGTGGACGGCTTTACGGGTTTTAGTCTCATTGATGAATACCGATTTCTTGTGCATCAGGTTTTGATGTGTCTTTTTGTCAATGCAAAATTTTTCCTTGCTGAATTTCATCTCGCACAGGTTGATCACACTATCATTGCGATCGATGAACAGGTCTATCTGTGCCGCTTCTTCTTTGGATTTACTACGCCAGGAATGGGAATAGGAGATAATGCCATTGATGCCTAATTTTTTACGAATTTGATCTTCATGCATCAGGCAGACCAGTTCAAACCCGTAACCGCTCCGCGCGCGATGCTTCGCGTTGTCAATCAGGTTTGTCCAATGGCTCGTGTTGCTTGCATTCGAGCCTTTGATATAATTGAGATAAAAAAGCGTATAAGAGTCTATTAACTGATAGATTGTTTCTCTTGAGATTTTTCCGATGGGATTGTATCTTTTGATAAATCCGCACAGCTCAAGTTCTTCGAGCTTGACCGACAAGTTACCGCTGTCAGGCAACTTAGAATATTGTATCAGTTCGTTTCGTGTCAAACCCATCTTTTTCTTGCTTAACGTCTCGACAATCTTGACATACTGTTCAGAATTTTGAAATAGCGAAGCGTACAGTCTGGAGAATTCTTGTCATAATATTCTGTTTTTATTGGCGCTAAGTGGGTAAAATTATATAGATAACGCCAGATAAAAAATAATTTATTGGCGCTAAGTATGATAAAAAGTATAGATGCCGCCGATAAAATGATATCATGCGACTGAATAATTGGATGAATTGTAGACTTTTCAAATGCACGTGAAAAACTTAGCTCCTTTATATTTCCGAATCTCCGTTGTTTTGCTTAATTTTGCCTTACACCCAAATAATTGGCCCCTGAGGTTGCCATACATTGTGATAAGATGGACAACAATCAATTAGCGTTTGAATTTGCACTGCATACCAATCGGAATTTGTTTATTACCGGAAAGGCGGGGACAGGGAAGACCACTTTCCTGCGCCGCCTGAAAGAGATATCCGGAAAGCAGGTGGCGGTGGTGGCGCCTACGGGTGTGGCGGCAATCAATGCAGGGGGGACTACTATCCATTCTTTTTTTCAATTGCCGCTTACGCCATTCAGTCCAACGCCAGAAGGCCGGAAACAACTGATCAGCCAGACAAGGATGCGGGGACATCGCCGTCGGGTACTACAGGAATTGGAGTTATTGGTGATCGATGAGATAAGCATGGTGCGTGCCGACCTGCTGGATGCTATTGATGCCTGCCTGCGCCATTTCCGGTACCGGGGTGACCAACTTTTCGGCGGGGTGCAGGTGGTTTTTATCGGTGATATGTTCCAGCTTTCGCCGGTTGCGAAGGAGGAGGAGTGGCGTTTACTGTCGGAATATTATCAAAGCCCCTATTTCTTTCACAGCCGGGCGATTATGCAGGACTCACCTGTCTATATCGAATTTGAGAAAATTTACCGTCAGACGAACAACGATTTTATACGGGTATTGAATGAGATCCGCAACGATTGTCTCTCCCCCGAGAGCTTCAAGATGCTCGGGCAGCGTTATAATCCGCAGTTTACGCCTAAAGATAAGGATGACTATATAGTCCTCACCACCCATAATTACAAAGCGGACCAGATCAATAGCCGGGAGTTGGCCAAATTAAAGGGTGAGACCCACAGGTTTGCTGCCAGAGTCGACGGAGATTATCCCGAGAGGAATTATCCAACAGAGCCGGTTTTGGAACTAAAACCAGGGGCAAAGGTGATGTTCCTGAGGAATGATACCGAGGCAGCCCGTTTCTACAACGGTAAAACGGGTGTGGTCGATAAAATTGATGGAGACCGCATTATCGTGCGTTGCGAGAATGATGAGTATATCGAGGTAGAACGTGCGGTATGGGAGAATATCGGTTACTCGGCTAATCAGGATACAAAACAAATAGAAGAAAATATACTGGGACGTTTTACGCAGTATCCCTTGCGGCTGGCTTGGGCTATCACTATCCATAAAAGCCAGGGGCTTACCTTTGACAAGGTGGTGATAGATGCCGGACGGGCTTTCGCACCGGGACAGGTATATGTGGCATTAAGCCGGTGCCGGTCCTTGGAGGGCATTGTGTTGTTGAGCAAGATACAGTTGGATAGTATCCGTAACGATCGTCAGATTATAGACTATGAAAGAAATAAACCGGAAGCCGACGTACTTGAGGAGCAGTTGGAAGTGTCACGTAAAACGTATCGTTTACATCTCTTGTTGTCGATTTTCGATTTTGGAGGTATCTTGTCACAAATCAGGCGCTTGTCGTTGAAGATCACCGAATGGGGTGCCTCCTTTAATGATGAAACACAACCCTATCTGCAAAATATTCAGCAACAATTAGCGGAAATGGAACAGGTTGCGCTGAAGTTTCAGCGGCAGTTGAAGTCGATCTTTACCCGGCAACCTGTCAATGAGGAGTATTTGAAAGACAGATTCAATGCTGCCGCCCATTTCTTTGTGGAAAAGATGGATTTGTTGATGAAAGATCTGAAACAATCTCCCGCTTCGACCGATAGCCGTGCAAACGCTGCCGAATATAATGAGGAAATTCAGGATGTCTTTTCTGACCTGGCCTTGAAAAAATGTTTGCTTGGTGAGTTAAAAGCCGAAACCACCATCGAAGCCTATTTTAAAGCGAAAAACAATTTTAGGCTTCCTTCATTTAGCATCAATGCTTATGCAGCATCCTCCACGAAGTCTGACCTCTCACATCCGGGATTATACCGTTTGCTGGTGGAGGAACGAAATAATATCTGTGGGCCACGTGATTTACCGATTTATTTGGTGGCTGGTAGTAAAACGCTCTATGAGATGGCAGAATATTTACCCCAAAATAAAAAGGAGTTGCTTCAAATCACCGGATTCGGTCCTGCTAAAGTGGAAAAATACGGAGAAACATTCTTATCAATTATTCAGGAGTACTGTGAAAGACATGGTTTGCAATCCTGTCTGCCGGAAAAGGGAGTATCCAAAAGAAAACAGAAAGAAAAGAAGCAGAAAAAAGAGAAGAAACAGAAAGGAGACAGCCGGCGTTTGAGTCTGGAGATGTTCCGTGCTGGAAAAATGATCGAGGAGATCGCGGAAGAGCGGAATCTGGCTATGTCGACTATCGGCACGCATCTGGCAAAATATGTGGAGACGGGTGAGTTGACCGTCACCGATTTTATCCCGAGGGAGCGGTTACGTCAGGCCGAAGAGAAGCTCATGGCCGGTTCTCCGGATGATCCAATATATTATACGTTAAGTCCTGATTTTTCAAATATCGAAATCATGATGATCCTGGCACATAAAAGGAATGCTTTTTAATTCTTATTACGAAATTCGACAGGTGTTTCTCCTGTCTTGCTCTTGAATAAACGGCTGAAATATTGCGGGTATTCAAATCCAAGTGAAAAAGCGATTTCATTGACAGATAAATTGGTGTTCAGCAGCAAACTTTTTGCTCTTTCAATTAAATAGGCGTGAATATGCTGCTGTGTGTTCAACCCGGTCAGATTGCGGAGAAGATCGCTCAAATAATGTGTGGACATGGCTAATTCCGATGCGATATCGTTCGCCGCAATGAGGTTGTCTTTATTCTTTTCAAAATGATTTTGGAGGACTGATTGAAAGCGTGTCAATATGTCCGACTCGACACTGTTCCGTGTGCGGAATTGCCGGCTATAGAAACGTTCGGAATAATTCATCAGCACATCGAGTTGGGAAACGAACTAAACAAAACGAGGATAGTTGTATACAAAACGGATTAATTGCCACTTTTTAGTGCACATAAAATAAAAGGGGTGGAGACTCATACCAATAAGTTCCACCCCTGAGTTAGATTGACTTTTTAGAACCAAGAATCAAGACATTTAGAGCCAAGACTGGTTACTTTACCTGAAGGCTATGTTTTATCTGTTCATTAGTATCCGCGGATTGCTTTGATTCCCGGAAGCACTTTGCCTTCGATCATTTCAAGCAGGGCACCGCCACCGGTAGAAACATACGATACTTCATCGGCCTGGCCAAATTTATTGACACAAGCAACTGAATCTCCACCACCTACCAGTGAGAAAGCACCTTTTTTGGTAGCAGCTACAATGGCATCGGATACAGCACGGGATCCTTTATCGAAGTTGTCGAATTCAAATACGCCGACCGGTCCGTTCCACAGAATGGTCTTTGAGTTTTTAATTACATCAGCGAAAGCTTTTTCCGAATCCGGACCTATGTCGAGTCCTTCCCATCCGTCAGGAATTTCATTTACAGAGGCAAAGTCGGTCTTGGCATCATTGCTGAAACTGTCTGCAATTTTTGCATCGGTGGCCAGCACTAAGTTCACACCTTTCTGTTTTGCCAGTCCCACCAGTTCTTTCGCCAGATCGAGTTTATCATCTTCTACAATAGAATCTCCGATTTTTCCCCCGAATGCTTTGGCAAAGGTGTAGGTCATGCCTCCTGCAAGGATCAGATTATCTACTTTGTCTAACAGGTTTTGGATGATTTCTATTTTGGTAGATACCTTTGAACCACCCATAATTGCTGTGAAAGGACGTTGCGTTTCGTTCATCACTTTCTCCACGGCGGTAATCTCGTTTTGCAACAGGTATCCAAACAGTTTGTGGTCGGTATCGAAATGGTCCGCAATCAGCGCTGTGGAAGCGTGGGCACGATGGGCTGTACCGAAAGCATCATTTACATATACATCTGCATATGAAGCCAGTTTTTTTGTGAATTCTTTCTGTGATTCTTTCACCTCTTTCTTTGCTTTGGCAGTCTCTTCCTCAGTAGCGTCGGCAGCCAGACGGGGTTTGCCCTCCTCTTCCGCATAAAAACGAAGGTTTTCAAGCAGCAATGCTTCGCCAGGACGCAATGCGGCAGCTTTGGCTTCTGCCTCTCCACCTATGCAGTCGTTGGCGAACTGTACATCCACTCCCAACAATTCAGATACGCGAGGGAGGATATGCTTGAGTGAAAATTTATCGGTCGGGCCTTTCGGTCTGCCTAAATGTGATCCTATAATGACGCTGCCCCCATCTTTCAGAATTTTTTTCAGCGTAGGAATAGCTGCGCGGATACGTGTATCGTCGGTGATGTTGAATTTTTCATCGAGAGGTACATTGAAGTCCACACGCACGAATGCCTTTTTACCGGCAAAATTAAAAGTGTCCATTGTTTGCATAATCCAGAATATATTAATTTGTTGTTCAAATTTACGTTGTAAATTTAGATATTTGCTGCGCTCGACATAGTCAAAACAACTCGCTTATCGCAAATATTCAATTGTATTACGTGCGAAGCACAAATAACGTGAAGCGAATAACGCACGAAGTGCAAATAACGGCGAAGCCGAATAACAATAAAATTGAATAACGGCGAAGCCGAATAAGGTGCAAAGTTACTAAAAATATGGAAAATTTTCCGTAATAGTCAGAAGAAAAATTCAGGCATTCTTTATGACTATTTCATAGGTCACCGGCACTGCTTTTTTGTACATGGCCAATACACCGCAATAGTTATCGAACGAGAGTTTACATGCCCGTTCCAGCTTCTCTTTCGGGAGGTTATCACCTTCAAATTCGTAGATCACTTTCAGGGACGTATATTGCTTGGGATGTTCTTCGCTCATTTCGGCTTCCATGCGGATGTCAAAACCCTTGAGATCGATTCTCATTTTGCGGACAATTTCCACTACATCTAACCCGGTACATCCTGCGGCTGCAATCATAAGTAACTTCTTGGGTCTGGGTCCTTCATCGTCTCCTCCTGCTTCTACTGCCAGATCAATCGTAATCTTATGCCCGTCGATATCAGTATCGAAAATATTATTTTCCCTCCAAACCGTTTGAATAGAATGTGTTGCCATATTTTTAGTTGATCATTATGTAATAAACTAAACAATTCAATACCGGTTTAGTTCGATAACGCAAGCGACAACAATCGTGCCTGTTTATATGTTATGAAAAAGGATAAAGGTAAAATACGGATTACCATAGAATAGACTTTTGATCGAGAGGTAAACCGATCTCTAACAACTAAACAAGTAAAAAAAATGAGTAACAAAGTAGAATACATTAATCCTGATAGACTTTCAAAAAATCCGGCATTTTCACAAATTGTGACTACACAGGGGAGTGGAAAGACTATCTACATTGGCGGACAAGATGCAGTAAACGTAGAAGGAAAGATAGTAGGTAAAGGAGATATAGCCCAACAAACGGATCAGGTAATGAAAAATTTGCAGGTAGCGCTTTCCGCTTGTGGGGCGACGTTTGGCAATCTTATAAAACTAACTATACTTATTGTTCAGGGACAGGATTTATACCGCGGATTCCAGGCATCTCAGAAGTACTTGGAAGGAGTAAAGAATCCTCCGGCAATTACGGGTTTTTTTGTTTCGGCATTGGCTCATCCGGATTTTTTGATTGAAATAGACGCTGTTGCTTTTGTCCCGGAATGATAGGAATGGATCGGATTAAGAAAAAGTAAAGTTTTTGAGCACAACTATTTCCGTTTGGAGGTTAAATTCTATCAAAAAGATAAGTAATGCCTTTCAAACTGCTATATTTGCATAAAATTTATGCAGGTATGATCGATAGAAATGCGAAGGTGCTCCTGATATACACAGGAGGAACCATTGGGATGGTAGAAAATGCGGAGACAGGAGCTTTGGAACCGTTTAATTTCAGTCATTTATATGCTAATATGCCGGAGATAAAGCGATTGAAATTCAATGTGGAAACTTACCTGTTTGATCCTCCCATCGATTCTTCTGATATGTCGCCTTCTATCTGGCAGCATATAGTACATGTAATTGAAGACCTTTACAATGAATTTGACGGTTTCGTTATTCTCCATGGTACTGATACGATGGCTTATACTGCTTCGGCGCTAAGTTTGATGTTGGATAATCTTACTAAACCTGTGATACTGACCGGATCGCAGCTTCCTATCGGCAAACTCCGGACGGACGGGAAAGAAAATCTTATCACGGCGCTTGAAATTGCGGCCGATAAAGATGCTGCCGGCCGCCCAATCGTTCCGGAGTTGTGTGTGTATATGCAAAACCTGCTGATGCGCGGGAACCGTACAGCGAAGATCAATGCCAATAACTTCAGCGCATTCACCAGTCCCAATTATCCTTATCTGGGCGAGGCAGGTCTTAATATTCGATATAGTAGCCAGTTTATCCTTAAGCCGGATTATACGAAACCCGTATACTTCAATTATGCGATGGATCCTCACGTGGTGATCCTGAAACTGTTTCCCGGAATTTCCGGAGAAGTGGTGCGGGCACATCTTGAAATACCCGGCCTCAAAGGGGTTGTATTGGAAACGTATGGCACGGGAAACTCTCCCATTTACCCGTGGTTTACGGACCTATTGCAGGAAGCGATAGGGCGGGAAATAGTGATTGTCAACGTTACTCAATGCCTCTATGGAGGTGTAGAGATGCATCGCTATGAGAATGGACAGCGTCTGGAGAAACTGGGCGCGGTGAGCGGACACGATATCACTACCGAAGCTGCTTTGGCCAAGCTGATGATTCTTTTCGGTGAAGGAAAAACACCGGCAGAAGTAAACCGTCTTATGCCTGTTCCCCTCCGTGGAGAATTGACAGTGAGGGGGTAAAGAGAAAAATTACTATCTTTGCCTGTTTCTGATAAAATATGGAAAGTAAATCCTTAAGGATAGATCGCTTGGTTATACTTAAATAAACATATAATCTTATGGCAGAGATAAAAACAAAACAGCATAATGGAGATGTTCACGAATTTATCAACTCGTTTGCTGATACTGAGCAGAAGAAAAAGGATAGTTTTGAACTCATACGACTGATGCAGGATATTACGGGTTATGAACCCAAGATGTGGGGAGAGTCCATGATCGGATTTGGAAGTTATCATTACAAATCGGAGAGAAGCCGTCAGGAAGGAGATTGGTTTCTTGTCGGTTTTTCACCCCGAAAGGCTGCTATTTCATTATATGTTTATTCGGATGCGCCGGGCCAGGAAGATTTGTTGAAAGAGTTGGGGAAATTCAAAATGGGGAAAGGTTGTATCTATGTCAAAAAGTTATCAGACATCAATCAGGAAAACCTAAGAAAAATGATGACATCAACGATTAACTTTCTACAGTCGAAATATGGATAATACAAGAATTTACAAAATGTCCTTTGCCGGTGTTTATCCTTTCTATATTCAAAAGGCGGAGAAGAAAGGACGTACTAAAGCGGAAGTGGATGAGATTATCTTTTGGCTGACAGGGTATGACGAGCAGACTTTGCAACAGCATATTGAAGATAATACCGATTTTGAGCATTTCTTTGCACAGGCGCAAATCAATCCCAATGCATCTAAAATCACCGGAGTGATTTGTGGTTGCCGGGTGGAAGAGATTGAAGATGAACTGATGCAAAAGATCCGTTATCTGGATAAGATGATTGATGAATTGGCTAAAGGAAAGGCGATGGGGAAGATATTAAGGAAGTAAGAGTTTTGAGGTAAAATTAGGAAATAATTCATTAAGGTATTGATTTAAAATTGGACAATTATGAAATATCCGGAACCGACAGTAGGAGCAGTAATATTTAATCCTGACAATAAAATTTTACTTTGCAAATCTCATAAGTGGAATAATAAATATATAATTCCTGGGGGTCATATCGAATTGGGTGAAAAAATGGAGGAAGCTCTCAGAAGGGAAATACGGGAAGAAACCGGTCTGGAAATCTATGACGCCCGGCTGATCAGTATAAAAGAGAGTGTATATGATAAAACCTTTCATGATAAGAAGCATTTTATATTTATTGATTATATATGCAAGACAGACTCATATAATATCGTTTTAAATGAGGAAGCGCAAGAATATGAGTGGGTAGATTTAAACGAAATTGATAATTTTGAATTAGGTGGATTTGTTAAACCATTATTAAAGGAAATCATAAATAGAAAAGAATCAAAATATAAAACCGAGATTCTTTATGGCTATTAGTTTAGTAATAGGATAAACCGTGACAATAAAAAGATTATGCCGAAACAAAATAATATCAAGTATTTTGAAAACCGGGAAGACTGGAGGAAATGGCTCGGGGACAACTTTGAAGCAGCCGATGAAATTTGGTTTGTATTTCCCGGCAAGTCTTCAAACAAAAAAAGTATATCATACAATGATGCTGTTGAAGAAGCCCTTTGCTTTGGTTGGATTGACAGCACTGTAAAATCTTTGGATAAGGAACACAAGATCCAACGCTTCACGCCAAGAAAGGCGAAAAGTTCGTACTCACAAGCGAACAAAGAAAGACTTACATGGTTGCTTGAAAACCGGATGATACACCCCAAACTTGAGGACGAAATTCAGAATGTTTTATCCGCATCTTTTATATTCCCGGATGAGATAATTTCCAGACTAAAAGAAGACAAGATAGTTTGGGAGAACTATCAGCAATTTTCCGAGTCATATAAGCGGATCAGAATTGCATACATTGAAGCTGCGAGAAAACGACCTGAAGAATCTGAAAAACGGTTAGGCAATTTTATCAGAAAAACGAAAGAAAATAAAGTGATAACCGGATTCGGCGGAATTGAAAAATATTATTTATTATAAATATCTCCACATCTTTAAACTTGCTGGATGACTTGAAAAAGAAGAAGGGTTAGGGTATTTTTTCTTTTTCTAAACTGGAATCCTTATCTTTGTTTTTACAGAGAAGTTTTAGGAACCCGTAAAAATTGATTAGGATGAAGAATTTAGATTACGGAATAATCGGGAATTGCCGCACTGCGGCGTTGGTATCGAAGACCGGGAGTATCGACTGGTTTTGTCTACCTGATTTCGACTCTCCTTCCATCTTTGCCAAACTGCTGGATGAAGAAAAAGGAGGGAGCTTTCATTTTGAGGTGTCGGAGGATTATACCATCACCCAAAATTACCACGGCCATACCAATCTGCTGCTGACAAGGTTTGAGTCGCCTGAGAGCGGATTTATCGTATTCGATTACATGCCCCGCTATAGGACAGAGGATACCCTTTATTACATGCCGCCGGAAATCCACCGTTATATACGCGTCATCAAAGGCCGTCCCCTTGTCCGGGTAATATATGACCCTAAGATGAACTATGCCCGCGGAGAGGCTCGCCACGAAATAGTGGACGGTTATATCAGGACACATTCCACGAATGATCCCGAAGATAAGATATACCTCTATACCAGTCTGGATCCGGAGGTCGTAATAAATCGTGAAGAGATTGAACTGACCGGTCATCATTTCTTCCTTTTGTCCTATAACCAGAAATTGATGACGGTGGATATCAACCGTATCTTGCTGGAATATGAACGGACGAAGGTGTACTGGCTTAATTTTGTGAACCGTTCCAGGGATTACTATCAATATAACGATATGATCAAGCGCAGTTTGCTCGTGCTGAAACTGTTGTCATACCAGCAATCGGGTGCCATGCTTGCAGCGGTAACTACCAGCCTGCCTGAAAGCCTCGGAGAGAACAGGAACTGGGATTACCGCTTCTGTTGGCTGCGCGATGCCTCCATGTCGATAGACACTTTGCTGTTCATGAAACAGAGGTCCTCCGCAGAACGCTTTATCAAGTTTGTAAAAAGTATCCTGAAGTCGTCACGCAACGAAACGATTCAGATCATGTACGGCATCCGGGGCGAGCGTGACCTGACGGAAGAAGAACTGCCTCATTTGAGCGGTTATGAGATCTCCCGCCCCGTGAGGATCGGGAATGCCGCCTATTACCAGGAGCAGAATGACTCTATTGGTTATCTGCTGGATGTCATCTATAAATACTATCTTTATTTCCCGGGAACACAGGATGAAATAGAGGAGATATGGGAAATCATCAAAAACCTGGTACGCTCGGTGTTGGGTTCCTGGCGCAAACCGGACAGGAGCATCTGGGAGTACCGGACCAAAAAGATGCATTTTGTCTTTTCGAAAGTGATGAGCTGGGTGGCCGTGGACAGGGCTTCGCTGATTGCAGAGCTGTTGCAGAGAGAATATTACGCGGAGTTATGGCGCCGTGAGGCGGATATCATCAAGGCAGAAGTGCATGAAAAGGGCTGGAACGAGGAATTACAATGTTTCACCCAGGCCTATGATAATAATGATTACGACTCTTCACTGCTGCTCATGCAGTTCTATGATTTTATTGAACCCGACAATGAGCGGTATGTGAAAACTGTGAGGGCAATCAAAGAGCACCTCTATCATGAAGGACTCATGTACCGGTACAAGGCAGAAGATGATTTTGGTGTGCCCACCTCTTCATTTACCATTTGTACTTTCTGGCTGATTGAAGCACTTTTCAAGATAGGTGAAACAGAGGAAGCCCGCGGGATATTTGAGAAAATGATCTCTTATTCCAATCATCTGGGGCTTTATAGTGAAGATCTCGACTTTAAGACCAAGCGTCAGTTGGGTAACTTCCCGCAGGCTTATTCACATCTCGCTTTTATTAACACCGCAGTGCTGTTCTCCGAGGAGAAAAGGCTCTCGCAATTTATTCGTCCGTAACGGAAACCTCTTTCCGGTCGGTGCCGAGAGCATTGATTTTCGCAAATGAGCCGGGATAGTACAGGTTGATGAAGTCAATCAGCTTTTCGCGGACAGCTACACGCAGATCCCAGTTCCGGGATGAGTCGCTGCTGCTGACCAACACCCGTATCTCCTTGTACCACTGCTTGCTTTCGGTAACCTGGATATTCTGTACACGCCCGTCCCAATTGGGGTCATCCTTCACTATGCGTGCCAACTCTTCACGCAATGGTTCCAGGGGAAGGTCGTAAGAAACATAGAGGAATACTGTCCCTAATATATTGGAAGTCGCCCGTGTCCAGTTTTGTATAGGATTGTTCAGGAAATAGTCAATAGGCACGATTAGTCGTCGTTCATCCCATATTTTTACTACCGCATAGGTGATATTGATCTCTTCGATCCGTCCCCATTCTCCCTCAATTACTACTACATCATCCAATCTGACCGGCTGTGTAAACGCAATCTGGATGCCGGAGAATATCTGTCCGAAGCTGCGTTGGGCTGCAAACCCGATAATGATCCCTGCCACCCCGGCCGAAGCGAGCAGGCTGACGCCCAACTGCCTCACGGAATCAATGGTCATCAACGCGATCGACAGAAAGATAAAGGATACGATAATGATCGTGATCCGCTCAACCATGCTCATCTGGGTAAGTCTTTTCCGGGCTTCAAGATTGTTGGGGTTGTTGATGTCGAGCTTGTTTTGCCAATAACGGAATGTGCCCCTGATAACCTGTACAACCAACCATCCGAGAGTGATGATGAGCAATATCCGGCTTATTTTCTGTAAAACGTCAAACGTACGTGCGTCCTCCTGTAACAGACTACTGAAAATGTTTAACAATACCGAGAAAATAATCCATATACCCGGGATCCTGAACATGCGGATAATAAAATCGTCAATATGGCTTTTGCTTTTCCGTACACGTATCCTCCATTTTTTGATGATAAAATTAAAAATAAGTACCAGTATAATAAATATTACTATAAATAGCAATGCGATAAATGGATATCGTAATGAACTGTCGGGTATAAGATGGTCTATAAAATCCATAGGCAGTTTATTATTTAATGAGATTAGACAAGAATGTGATGACAGATGACTGTAAAGGGATACGGTATTTCGCAGTAGGAGAGAAGTTTCCTACTTTGATACTAACACCGCCCGGCGGCAGCACCCTGAACATATCTTCGTCGGTAGTATCGTCGCCTATGGCCAGGACAAAGTCGTAATCCTTTTGTGCCAACCGTCGCAATACTTCGCTGCCTTTATTGAAATCGGGTGATTTGATCTCCACGATCTTGTTACCCGGTACAATCTGAAGATTTAATCTGGAACAGGGGCCTATAAGGGCATTCACCAGTTGTTGCGTGCGTAATTCGGCAAGCCATACGTCCACTTTGCGATAGTGCCATACCAATGATGTGTCCTTTCTTTCCAGATGGGAACGGGGCGTCTTGTCTATCGTATGCTGAAGGATGTCGATGATCTCATCGTCCCATTCCACTTTCTTCTGCATGTTTTCATGCCAGCGTCCGTTCTCTTTGTAAAACGTCCCGTGTTCGGCGGCAAAATCAAGGTCGAGGCCCCGGAACCATTGGTCGAGCACTTGGCGATTTCGTCCACTGTTGATGACCACTTTGTTCTTTTTATCGGAAGTCATCTTTTGTAAAAGATCCAGCAACTGGGGCGAAGGTATAGCGTCCTCCGGCCTTTTGACGAAGGGGGCAAGGGTCCCGTCGTAATCAAGCAGGAGCAGGCGGAAGGCAGCATCGTCATAAGCGCCCTTGATCTGGTTGAGTTGCCTTTTTCCTACCACCTTTTGTAGTATCTCCTTGTTTTGGGCCTTGATTGATTGTAGTTCTTTCACAAAATCTTTCGCCCATTTCTTTACATCCTGCGTGGAAATACGTTCCTGCATTTTATGTAACCGTTCTTTTTTTTCTGCTTCGGGCATGGTTAGCGCATCCACAATAGCCTGTTCAATTTCAACCGCATCATTCGGGTTGATGGTGATGGCGTCCTGCAATTCGATGGCTGCGCCCGCCATCTCGCTAAGGATAAGTACCCCGTTATTTTCTCCTTTACAGGCCAGATACTCTTTGGCTACTAAGTTCATCCCGTCGCGCAGGGGCGTTACCAGGGCAATTTCAGCAATATTATACATAGCAACCAGCTCCTCGAACGAAAAACTACGGTAAAAATAGTAGATCGGTGTCCATCCCAGCCGGGAATACTGCCCGTTGATTTCGCCGATAGTCTGGTCGATTTTTGTTTTCAGGTCCGCATAAATATCTACGTTGTCACGTGAGGGAACCACTATCATGGCCAACGATACTTTCTTGTGATATTCAGGATTATGTTCGAGAAACTGTTTGAAGCCTTGCAGACGGTGCAGGATGCCTTTGCTGTAATCGAGACGGTCCACTGAGAGTATTACGGTTGTGTCTCCCAACTCTTCACGGAGCATCTCCGACTTTTCCCTTACTTCCGGGAGTGTGGGTGCGTTATGGAATTGTTCATAATTGATACCCATCGGGAAAGCATCCACATGTACAGTCCGGTCTTGCAGGTTGATCTCATCGAGGGTGCAGTTCAGGTCGAGGACACGGTAGATGGCACTGATGAAATGTCGCATATAATCATGCGTATGGAAACCGATGAGATCGGCTCCGAGCAGCCCTTCCAATACAGCCTCCCTTTCAGGAAGCACCCTGAAAAGTTCGTAAGAAGGGAAAGGAATATGATGGAAATAACCGATATTGGTGTCCGGCTTTTCCGTACGGATCATTTTGGGCAACAGCATCAGTTGATAGTCCTGTACCCATACCATGTCCTCCTTCTCGATAAAAGGGATTGCTTCCCGGCAGAACAACCTGTTCACCTCTTGGTATGCCCCCCAATATTCTGCCCTGTATTCCATGTAGGAGAAAAAATAGTGGCACAGCGGCCAGATAGTACTGTTGCTGTAGCCTTCGTAATAATTCTCTATCTGGTCGGCAGACAAAAAAACGGGATGAAAGTTCATCTCATGCAATTTCCGGATAATCTCTTGTTTTTCATTTTCATCCTCAGTGTGGATACCGGGCCAACCCACCCAAAATATTTCGGTGTCAGTCTCTAATGATCCGAGTCCGGTGGCAAGACCGCCCTCACTTCGGACGATGCAAAACCCTTCCTCTTCCCGTTGGATTTTAACGGGTAATCTGTTGGCTATTATAATTATCTTCATAAACTAAGAACTAAAAACTAAGAACTAAAAACTAACCGCCTAGGCACCTAACCCTTTTCCACTCAACCACTCAACCGCTCAATCTCCTAACCACTCAGGCACCTAACCACCTTCCCTCCTTATTAAAACATCACAATCCGAGGAAAGATTATTATTTAACGTATTTTTATGTTTTTAGCTGTTTTTATGTCAATGCGCCGTGAACAAAAAATAACTATGGTTTGTTGCTTCCACATTTTTGTAGTAATTTCGTCGCTCAGATTACGATTATTATTGAAAAGTCTCTAAACGAAGGATTGCAATTTATAGTAACATCATCATATAATTATGGCAAAACAAAAGATTTATTTAACCTGCGACGGTAATCAGGCCGCCGCTCACATCGCCTACATGTTCAGCGAGGTGGCTGCGATCTATCCGATAACCCCTTCTTCCACGATGGCCGAATATGTGGATGAATGGGCCGCATCCGGAAGAAAGAATATTTTCGGACAGCCGGTGCTGGTACAGGAGATGCAATCGGAAGCCGGAGCTGCCGGAGCTGTGCACGGTTCTTTGCAGGCGGGAGCACTTACTTCCACTTTCACTGCTTCACAAGGCTTGTTATTGATGCTTCCCAATATGTATAAAATAGCGGGGGAGTTGCTTCCCGGCGTATTTCACGTGTCGGCACGTGCGTTGGCTTCACACGCCCTTTCCATTTTCGGTGATCACCAGGATGTAATGGCTGCAAGGCCCACCGGTTTCGCACTTTTTGCTACCGGATCGGTACAGGAGGTGATGGATTTGGCGGCAGTAGCCCATCTGGCTGCGATAGAAAGCCGTGTTCCTTTCCTTCATTTCTTCGATGGATTCCGTACATCCCACGAGATCCAGAAGATAGAGGCCTTGACGAACGACGACCTGGCGCCACTCATCAATCAGGAAGCATTGAGGGCTTTTCGCGACCGCGCATTGAATCCCGATAATCCTGTTACAAGAGGGACAGCCCAGAACGACGATATATATTTCCAGGCGCGCGAAGCATCCAATCCGTTCTATAATGCGGTGCCCGGAGTAGTAGAAAAATACCTCGAAAAGCTGGCAGCAGTGACCGGCCGCAAATACGGTTTGTTCGATTACTATGGAGATCCCCAGGCTGAACGAGTCGTAATTGCCATGGGATCAGTAACAGAAACTATCCGCGAAGCAGTAGACTGGCTTAATCAAAAGGGGGAAAAAGTGGGAATGGTTGCTGTTCATCTCTATCGTCCTTTTAAAGCTGAAGCATTCCTGTCGGCGGTTCCTGAAACAGCGAAACGTATCGCCGTACTCGATCGCACCAAGGAACCGGGTGCTACCGGACAACCGCTCTATCTCGATGTAAAGGATTGTTTTTATGGAAAAGAAGACGCTCCGGAGATTGTGGGTGGAATTTATGGCCTTTCATCCAAAGATACCACTCCCGCACAGATCGTATCGGTATTTGAAAACCTCTCTATGAATATGCCGAAAGACGACTTCACTATCGGTATCGTAGATGATGTGACATTCAAATCGCTTCCCTTGAAAGAAGAGATTACCATCGATGAGACCACCTACGAGGCTAAATTCTATGGATTGGGATCGGATGGTACGGTAGGAGCCAATAAAAACTCCATCAAGATCATCGGGGATAATACCGATAAATATGTACAGGCTTATTTTGCCTACGACTCCAAGAAATCGGGTGGATTTACCTGTTCGCACCTTCGTTTTGGCGACAATCCCATTCGTTCGACCTATCTGGTGAATACGCCTAATTTTGTGGCATGCCACGTGCCGGCCTACCTGCATCTGTATGATGTGACCAAAGGATTGAAAAAGAACGGGACGTTCCTGCTCAATTCGGTGTGGACTAAAGAGGAGGTGCACAATCATCTCCCGGATCATATCAAAAAGTATTTTGCCGAAAACAATATCCGGTTTTATATCATCAACGCTACGAAAATTGCCAATGAGATCGGATTGGGCAACCGTACCAATACCATCCTGCAATCGGCATTCTTCAAGATATCCAACGTAATTCCTTATGAACTGGCAGTGGAGCAGATGAAGAAATTCATCGTGAAATCCTACGGCAGAAAAGGGGAAGAAGTGGTGAAGATGAATTATGCCGCAGTGGATCGTGGAGGCGATATAGAAGAGGTGGAAGTACCTATGGAATGGGTATCTATCCAGACTACGGCCGACACTTCTGACGATGCGCCCGAATTTGTCCGCAAAGTGGTGCGTCCGGTGAATGCACAGCGTGGTTACGGCCTGCCGGTATCTGCCTTTAGTGGTCGCGAGGATGGTACCTGGGAAATGGGTACAACGGCTTATGAAAAACGTGGTGTAGCGGCCAAAGTACCGGTATGGAACCCCGAAGCATGTATCCAGTGTAACCAGTGTGCTTATATCTGTCCCCATGCTACTATCCGTCCGTTCGTACTCACTGAGGAAGAACAAAAGGGTGTGGGTGCGGATGTGGAAATACTGAAAGCGCAGGGCAAGCAATTTGCCGATATGGGCTATCGTATCCAGGTCGATGTCCTCGATTGTCTCGGTTGTGAAAATTGTGTGGACGTATGTCCCGGCAAAAAAGGACAAAAGGCACTTGAGATGGTGTCGATCAGTACCCAGTATGAAAACCAGAAAAACTGGGATTATATGATAGATCATGTGACCAGTAAAGCGCATCTGGTGGATGTGAAACTCAATGTGAAGAACACCCAGTTTGCCACGCCGTTGTTTGAATTCTCCGGTGCTTGCTCAGGTTGCGGTGAGACACCTTATGTGAAACTGATTACCCAGCTCTATGGAGACCGCATGATGATCGCCAATGCTACCGGTTGTTCTTCCATCTATGGCGCTTCTGCCCCGGCTACGCCTTATCGGAAAAATGAAGAGGGAAAAGGACCGGCATGGGCCAACTCGCTCTTCGAAGATAATGCCGAATACGGATATGGTTTCGCCATTGCGCATATGAGTATGCGGAAGCGCCTTCGGGATTTGATGCAAAAAGCGCTGGTCTCGGGAGAATTCAATGAAGGACAGCAAGGGCTGTTCCGTGAATGGATTGAAAATGGAGAAGATGCCGATCTGTCGAAGGAGCTGGCTCCCAAAATCGTGACTTCTCTCTCAGGTATGGATAACCATATTGCGACCGAGATTATTTCACTGAGAAAATATCTCTCCAGGAAGTCGATCTGGGTATTCGGAGGAGACGGTTGGGCATACGATATTGGCTTTGGCGGCCTCGACCATGTATTGGCAAGCGGCCAGAATATCAATATATTGGTGCTCGATACGGAAGTCTATTCCAATACAGGAGGACAATCATCCAAATCGACTCCTACCGCCGCGGTAGCTAAATTTGCCGCTGCCGGAAAGCGTATTCGTAAAAAAGATCTTGGTATGATCGCTGCTACCTACGGATACGTATATGTGGCTCAGGTAGCCATGGGTGCCAATCAGGCACAGACCCTGAAGGCGATCAAAGAAGCGGAATCTTATAACGGACCTTCTATCGTGATCGCTTATTCACCTTGTATCAGCCACGGATTGAGAAGAGGGATGGGACATGCTCAGTCTGAGCAAAAGACTGCCGTAGAATGCGGTTATTGGCATCTGTGGCGTTACGATCCGCGCCTTGAGGAAGAGGGTAAAAATCCTTTCCAACTCGACAGCAAGGAGCCGGACTGGAGCAGATTCAAGGACTTCCTGCTCGGAGAGGTGCGTTATACCCAATTAATGAAATCATTTCCACAGGAAGCCGATGAGCTTTTTGCTGCAGCAAAAGAGAACGCACAATGGCGATACCGCTCTTACAGGCGTATGGCTGAAGCATCGTTTGCTGTACCTGTGGCGGAGGAATCAATCCCGGGGGAGATCGACGAAGCGAACTAAGAAGTAGTCATAACTGTTATATTGCCGGGGGTATTACGTATTGTGATACCCCCGGTTGATTTCAGAATAATGATGTATCTTTGTGGTCTAAAAAAACAAAATAGTCGTATGAAAATTCAAATTATCAACGGGCCAAATCTCAACCTGCTGGGTGTCAGAGAGCCGGAAATATATGGTGGTCAAACATTCGGGGACTTTCTGGACCGGTTGCGGGCAGATAATCCCGGTATTGAGATTGGCTATTTCCAATCGAATGTGGAGGGTGAGATCATCAACAAGATACAGGAATCCGGATTTGAAAGTGACGGCATCATTCTCAATGCCGGAGGGTATACCCATACCTCCGTGGCTATTCGTGATGCTATCAAATCGGTTCCTGCTCCGGTCGTGGAAGTGCATATCTCTAATATACATGCGAGGGAAGAGTTTCGTCACCACTCAATGCTCTCGGCTGTTTGCCTTGGCGTGATCGCCGGTTTTGGTACCGACTCCTACCGTTTGGCTCTTGATGCGCTTCGTGCGATAAAAAAATAAAATTTCACTATTCACTTTAAAACATATGTATAAACATACGAAAATTATTGCTACTATTTCCGATAAACGTTGTGATGTGCCTTTTTTAGAGCAACTCTATGAGGCAGGAATGAATGTAGTAAGACTTAATTCTGCCCATCTCGACGAAGAAGGATTCCTCAATATTATCAATAATGTACGAGCAGTATCCGACCAGATAGCGATATTGGTAGATACCAAAGGTCCGGAAATTCGTACTACTGTGCTGGAGAATCCTATTGAATTGAAAACAGGAGACAAGATAAGAATCATAGGAAATCCGGAAGGAATATCTTCAAGGGAGACCTTGTATATTACTTATCGGAATATCACTGATGAGATGCATGTAGGTGATGATATCCTGATTGATGACGGAGAGGTGGACCTGGAAGTGATTGAGATCACGAATGATTCTCTTCTTTGTAGTGCAAAGAATGACGGAGTGATCGGCAGTCGTAAAAGTGTAAATATTCCCGGTGTACGAATCAATCTGCCCGCAATTACCGAGCGTGATAAGAGTTTTCTCGAGCTGGCCGCGAAGCATGACGTGGATTTTGTGGCCCATTCGTTCGTCAGGAGTAGGGAAGATGTAGAGGCTGTACAGGAGATTCTGGATGAATTGGGCAGCCCCATCAAAATTATTGCCAAGATAGAGAATCAGGAAGGCGTGGATAATGCCGATGAAATACTGGAAGTAGCTTATGGAATGATGATTGCCCGTGGTGACCTGGGGATAGAAGTGGCGCAGGAAAAAATTCCGGGGATACAGCGTGTGTTGATCAGAAAAGCTATTCATCATAAGAAACCGGTTATAGTGGCTACTCAGATGTTGCACTCTATGATCAACAATCCGCGTCCTACACGTGCCGAGATTACCGATATTGCCAATGCAATTTATTATCGCACCGACGCAGTTATGTTGAGTGGTGAAACAGCTTATGGCAAATATCCGGTAGAAGCGGTACGTACCATGGCTAAGACCGCTTATGAGGCAGAGTTGACAAAACTGTCTGAAAATGATATTCGTGTTCCTTATGATCCTGCCGATAATCGTGAAGTAACCGAATTTCTGGCCAAGCAGGCAGTGAAATCGTGTGCTATCCTGAATGTAAAAGCAATTGTGACCGATAGCCACACCGGCCGCACAGCCAGGGTGCTGGCGGCATTTCGAGGTAAAAGCCCTGTCTATGCTATTACCACTACCAAAAGACTGGCGCGTGAATTGGCCATGTCGTATGGTGTCTGGGCAGAATATCAGGAAGGTAAAGGCGATGGCAATACCAAGGAGAGCCGGAGAGCCTATTTCACGGAAGCTATCAAACAGTTGATCGGTAAGAAAATGATTGAGTCCCAGGATAGGGTGGCTTATCTGGGAGGCAGTTTCGGCGAGACAGGGGGAACCACCTACTTAGAGATTGTAGATGTATGGAGGATTCTCGAAGCGAAAGAGAAATACAACCTGCCCGATTATACGATGTGATTTAAGTGAAAAGTTAAGAGTTAAAAGTTAAGAATGAAGAGTGAAAGCGCTAATTTTTAGTTCTTAGTTCTTAGTTCTCAGTTCTTAGTTATTAGTTATTGACAAGGAGAGGCGATTGAATAAAATAGAAGAGTACATACTATCCCATATAGACCCGGAGCCGGAGGTTTTGAAAAAGATCGACCGTGATGCACATGTGAATCTGTTGCAGGGAAACATGACTTCCGGTCATCTACAGGGACGCTTCCTGAAGATGATCACTCAGATGATTCGTCCAAAGCGGGTACTCGAAATCGGTACTTTTGTCGGATACTCGACTCTTTGTTTTGCGGAAGGCCTCGAAGAGGGAGCTGAACTTCACACCATCGAAATTGATGATGAACTGGAAGACCGGATACGCGCCAATTTTGCCCAGTCTGAGTATGGAAACAAGATCATACTTCATATAGGTGACGCTTTGGATATCCTCTCCCGGTTTCCGGCTGAGAGTTTTGATCTGGCGTTCATTGATGCAGGTAAAGAGGCTTATTGGGATTATTTTGAGGTTACGCTTCCCAAGATCATACAAGGTGGTTTTATGCTGGTAGACAATACCCTTTGGTATGGTAAAGTTGTAGAAGAGGTGAAAAGTAATGATTGGTCAACTTGGGGAATATTGGATTTTAACAGGAAACTGGCTGACGATGAAAGGGTAGAGAAGGTGATTCTGCCCCTTCGTGACGGACTGACATTGATAAGAAAGAAGTAGCAAAAGCATGGATACAAACAGACAACAAAAAGTAAACCGGTTGATACAGAAAGAACTCAGTGAGATCTTTTTGCTGGATGCCAAAAAGATGCAGGGAGTATTGATCTCGGTAACCAACGTGCGGGTATCACCCGACCTGGGTATCGCGCATGCCTATCTGAGTATTTTCCCGTCGGAAAAAGCGGAAGAACTGGTCAGTAATATCAATGAAAATGTGAAGACTGTCCGTTACGATCTGGGTAAACGGTTGAGGAACCAACTGCGGGTAATCCCCGAACTGACGTTCCACGTGGATGACTCGCTCGATTACATTGAAAATATCGACAGACTGTTGAAAGACCAGTAACTTCCCACGGTGAATATTTTCATTAAGTAATATGAATGTTTCCTTTTTTATAGCGCGTAGATACCTCTTTTCGAAGAAGTCGCACAATGCCATCAATGTGATTTCTACTATTTCAGTATGTGGTATCGCCATTGCTACCATGGCGATGGTAAGTGTGCTATCCATATTTAATGGTTTCGGTGGTATTGTAGAGGGTATGTTCAGCGCATTCGACCCCGATCTGAAGATCACCGTGAAAGAGGGTAAAGTATTCGATTACGATACACCGGAATTCCAGAAAGCATTGCAGCTTCAAGGGATACAAATGATTTCCGAATCATTGGAAGAGAATGCTCTTTTTATGTTTGATGAGAGCCAGGTTCCAGTGCTGATGAAAGGTGTGTCTGAAGAATTCAGGTTGATGGCCGATATGGAAAAGCTGTTATTGCACGGATCTTTCAGGTTGCGGGAAGATGTAGTGGATTACACTACGTTGGGATCCGGATTGGCAATGGTACTTGGTGCTCGTCCCGGTTTTATTGATCCAATTGAAATATATGCTCCCAAGCGTAATGTAAGGGTGAATTTAGCCAACCCTGCTGCGGCATTCACTAAAGGGTACGTTTATATCGGTGGTGTTTTCAGCCTTAATTCGCCCGAGTATGACGAGCAGATGGCCATTGTTCCTATCCAATTGGCACGTGATCTTTTTGGTTACGATAACGAAGTAACCTCACTCGATATCAAACTGGGACCCAACGTCTCTCCGGGAAAAGTGAAGCGTGAAATAGAACGCATACTGGGAGATGATTTTCTTGTGGAAGACCGGTATGAACAGCAACGTGAGTCTTATCGGATGATGCAGATCGAAAAATGGGTTACTTTTCTTATCCTGGCTTTTATCTTGTTGATAGCTGTTTTTAATGTTGTAGGATCGCTTTCGATGCTGATCGTAGAGAAACAGGATGATATCAAAAGCCTGCAGCATATGGGTGCCTCCGATCAATTGATATCACGCATCTTTCTGTATGAAGGATGGCTGATAACTTTTATAGGTATTATTGCCGGAATTGTTATGGGATTGGCATTGTGCCTGTTGCAGCAACATTTTGGGTTGCTCCGGTTGAGTGATACTCCGGGTGCATATATTATCGATGCCTATCCGGTGATCGTCGAAATAGCGGATATCGTGATCGTTTTTGCGGTGGTAAGCCTGATCGGGTTGTTGACGGTGCTTTATCCGGTCAATAATTTAAGGAAGAAACTCAGACGTTAATGTGACTAACCCCGATGAATCGGAACAGGTCGTGCCAATGTGATTAATTAGAAAGGGAATTACTAATTAGGAAGTGAAGAAATTATAAAGTCTTTATTCTTTGTTCTTTACTCTTTAATCTATAGAAAAAATGAAAATTGCAATTGTTGGAACGGGATATGTAGGATTGGTTTCAGGGGCCTGTTTTTCTGAAATGGGCGTGGATGTGACTTGTGTGGATATAGACCGTGAGAAGATAGAGCGACTGAAAGAGGGAATTATACCCATTTACGAACCGGAATTGAAGAATATAGTCCTGCGCAATCATAAAGCGGGCCGTCTTCATTTTTCGACTGATCTGCCGACCGTCCTGGACGATATGGAGATTGTGTTCATTGCAGTGGGAACTCCTTCCGACGAAGACGGTACAGCCGACCTTTCTTTTGTGATGACTGTGGCAAGCACCATTGCCGAACACATGACCAGACCTTTGCTGATCGTCACCAAAAGTACGGTTCCTGTGGGAACATCCTATCGTATCAGGGACTTGGTGAGAAAACGGCTCGATGAACGCGGATTGACCGACCTGCAGTTTGATGTGGCCTCCAATCCCGAATTTCTGAAAGAAGGTGCGGCTGTAAATGACTTTATGAGTCCCGACCGGGTGATTGTGGGGGTGGAAAGCGAAGGAGCTAAAGAGCTGATGACCAAACTATACCGTCCGTTCCTGTTAAATAATTTCCGGGTGATCTTTATGGATATCCTTTCGTCGGAGATGACCAAATATGCGTCTAATGCCATGCTGGCTACCCGTATCAGTTTTATGAACGATATTGCCAATTTGTGTGAAAAGGTAGGCGCCGATGTGAATATGGTACGCCGTGGTATGGGTAGTGATTCCCGTATCGGCAGAAGCTTCCTTTATCCCGGTTGCGGTTATGGAGGAAGTTGCTTTCCCAAGGATATCCGCGCGTTGATCAAGGTAGCCGAAGATGCAGGATATGAGATGACAGTACTGAAAGCGGTGGAAAAGGTAAATAACCGGCAGAAAGATATTCTGTTTCAGAAATTCAAGCGGCATTTCAACGGGGAGTTACACGGAAAAACAGTAGCTGTATGGGGGTTGTCATTTAAGCCGGAGACCGACGACATGCGTGAAGCGCCTTCTCTCACTCTGATCAGGAGCCTGCGTGAAGCCGGTGTAGCTGTGCGCGCCTATGATCCGGCGGCTATGCAGGAAGCACGTCATTATCTGAACGATTCTATCTATTATGCCACGGATATCTATGATGCCGCCAATGGTGCCGATGCGCTGATCGTGCCTACCGAGTGGAAAGAGTTCCGGTTACCCAACTGGAGTATCCTCAAGAAAATCATGAATCACCATGTGGTGATTGACGGTAGAAATATCTACAATATGGAGGAACTTGCCTCCTACGGTTTTGCTTATAGTGGCATTGGACAGTAATCATTTCCATCAATATCTTCGGTCTCTCATGGAGACTGAAGCAGCGCCGGACGAACTTGTCGGGGATTTTCTTTTTCCCCGACGATTTACTTTCTGCTGTTGGGGAACAGCGGGGTAGTTCTCTTGTTTCCAGAGATTCTTCTCAAAATCAATCAGTTCCTGTTCAATTCTTTCCTGTTCGGCTTTCATCTCTTTGGGGGTGGAGGTGTATTGCGAGATGGTAAGGTTGCGTGGATTCTGCGCTTTGTATATCTCACCGTCGTATTTTCTCATACGGAAAAAATCATCAATACTTCCGCTCATGCTGTTATTGAGGGAAGAACCCATGACCGGCAACCGGCGCGCATATGGAGCTATTTCTTCGTATTGGATCCAGAAAAGTGGATAACGGGTGATAGTCCCGTAATCTTCCCTGCGTTGCAAGACGGGACAAATAGCGAGGGGTTTCACTCTGAAAGAGGAATTGTCCGTATCGAAATAGTAGGCTTCTTTCACGAAATAGCCTTCTACCTCATTCCCCGGAATATCCACATTATTGACTACAATTCTCCCGTCCATAGTCTCATGATAGATTCCAAATCGGTCCAGAAATTCCTGAAAATTGATCCGGTATTCGTCAGTGAATTCTTCCTTCCCGTCCAGATATTCATAAGCTGGAACAGTATTTTCCTGCAATAAATTGAATATCAGTGTAAACAGACTCGTCTTTCCATCTGCCGGCGTAACCGGATAATAGAGCGGGGCATTGGCTTCTTTAGTGAGGTCGAGATGACGGTAGATGATACGCGACCATTTGGCATTTTCTATACTTTCATCGCTGTGCCGGTTCCGTTGTTCCATACGGATATTTGTACCGGCAGCCTGCTGTTGCACCGTGCTCTGCTGCCGCTGTTCTATCCTTTCCCTCGCTGTTTCCTGGGAGAAGAGAGTAGTAACCGCTCCTGCTACCAGGGAAATGAATATCAATAATCGTTTTGTTTGCATATTTTTATAATAGAATAAAGAATAAAGAGTAAAGAGTAAAGACTTTTAGAACCAAGAGTCAAGAATCAGGACTTTATTAATTGACAATGGATAATTGACAATGAATTCTACACTTCAGAATTCTTAACTTCTTAACTTCTCAACTTCCTTTCAATTAGTCACATTATTCATATTGGCACATCATTTACACATCATCACATCAATAAATCATCACATTATTCTCACTTCCATAACGGCAATCTCCCGCTCCGTCCCGTCGGGACCGGTAGCCCGTACACCCGATATATAGAAATAACTTCCTCGCGCAAGACGCCTGATCTGTTCTTTCTGCCTTTCGGAGAAACGGTTTCCTTCGGAAATTTCGGGAATGGCATTTCCCATGGAGTCGAAGAAGACGGTGCGAAAACTGGTCACCCTGAATGGAATGGAAAGGATTCCGTCATCGATGGCGGCCTTGATCTCCCCCGCATTCATCAGGACGGCTTTCTGTAATCCTCCTCCCTTGAACATCACCGGATTTCCATTGGCATCACGGTGTTCAATATATGGAGTGGGATCGGGGAGTGCGCGTACCCTGAACTCTTTGGTGACCACGCGACGTACGTCCCCGCCTGCCGTATGAACCGATACCGATATGGCGACATTCTGTCCTACAGTTGTGGGGCGGGCGATCCACATATTTCCATGACGTGCGAGTGTACCGCCGGTTATAGTGGCATTTACATCCTGAGGGGCGATACCCGGTACGGAAATGCTTACTTCATTGTCGATACCGGCATACAATACATTCATAAGGGTAGGGGCAATGGTGGCTACCGGTTCGATCACGGTGTAGCTGCTCTTGAACTGACGGCGGGTCACGGCGCCGTCGTTGCCGGTCAACTCCAGGTATCCTTCCACCGGGAATGTACCTGTGCGGTCGGCCCGGACAGAAAAATAACCATTTTCTTTTGTGTCGAGAGGCAGTCCGTTCATCATGATCCGGGGTTGCCGGGTAGAATCTTCTGCAGAGAGTATGATACGGGCATTGTAGGAATCACCCTGAATGACGATATCCGACTCGGGAATAATATAGGCATTCAACCGGTTTACGCGGAAATCGCCCACATCGACGTTGTGCAGGATATTGGTCAGCACTTCTCCCTCTGATGAACGGATATCATTTTCTATCTTCGTGAGCATGGTGATAGCCGCGGCCAGCGGCATCTGTTCAAAGAGGGACGCTTCCCAGCTTTTATTGCCCGACCGCGACCGGGTACTGAGGTTTTTTTCGATAATTGCCTTGCGGGTGGGATCTGTTACAAGTTGTGTCACTGAATCACGGTAAGCATCAATGGCATTCCTGAACTTCTTCCCTTCGCCATTTACAGGAGAAAGCATGACTACTGAGGCGGCTTCCAGATCATCTTTGTTTTTGATGTTGTTAATATCCGCTTTTCTCCCGTCGGCTTCACGCACCATCCGCAGTTTTAATCCGGCAATATAATGCGTCAGCGAATCGCTCATGGAACGCACCTGCATCCCTTTCCGGTACCACTCTCCGGCTTTCTCCGGGTTTTGTGTATGGTAATCAGTCAACTCTTCCATGATCAATTTGTTCCGTTCCAGCATTGTACCGGATGAATCTCCCAGGCTATTATCCACCAGTTTAAACCCATCGAGCACCTCTACCGAGACGTTGAGTGCCAGCATCGCGATGAACACCAGGTACATCAGGTTGATCATCTTCTGACGGGGGGAATTGGGACTGTTGACTGCCATAGGACGGGGTTATAGGTTGGGGTTGGCGGGATTATTGTACCGGTTGACTGTCATGGCATTCAGCATACGGGCATAGACATCGTTCAGTTCCCTGAGTTGATTTGCCATTTTTTCGACCTCGGTTTTGATGACCGACCCATCGGGCAGGGTATCACCGTACATATTTCTGAGGCGGGCCAATCCCAGGTTGATCTGTTCAATGGCGCCAATCTGGCTGCTGACACTTTTTAACTGTATTTCGTAGATGGAATTGAGACCGGACAATGTGCGGTTTAAATTCTCCATTTGCTTGCCGTATTCCTCGGTATGTGCTGACAGGGTATGCGTCTCAATCCCCGGTTCGCTAGCAGAGGGCGACAAGTGTGTAGGTGAGGTAGCTATAGTTCCAGAGTGAGGCATGACATTTTGTGCGGCAGAATCCTTGTTGGAATTTACCGGGGAGAGTGCCGGAAATACCTCTTCCCAGTTATAGTCACGTATGGGCGTGTCAAAAGCAGAAATAATGAACACAACACATTCGGTGACCATCCCGATAAAGAGCATTTCATTGCCAAAAGGAAAGTGGAGTAGTTTAAACATCGCACCCAGTATCACGATAGCAGCCCCGAAACTATAAGCGAAGTTGATGGTCCGTTTCCCCCGTTCGGCCTGCAGGAACCGTTCAAGCCTGTTTTTGTATCTTTTGTAAGCGTTCATTTTTTTCTTTTAGAAGTTAAGAAGTCTGAAGTTAAGAAGTTAAGAAGTTGAGAAGTTAAGAAGTTGAGAAGTCAAGAATATTGATTTTTCATTTTTCACTTTTCACTAAGAAAGTTTATTTCCCCGCATTGACTTGTGTCCTTACGCAACGGAATCCGATGTAAGACCGTCCCCGGTTCTGGTATTCACTGTCGCGCATATCTGACCGGATAAAGGTGGAGATGTCTTTCCAGGAACCTCCTTTCACCACTTTTCGTTTCAATGCATAAGGATCTTCCGTAGCAGCGTTGTAGCTATATTCAGGATTCAGGTCGCCCATCAGTTTGTTACCCGACTCGGTGTAGGCGGAAGAAGTCCATTCCGCCACATTTCCGGCCATATCATATAACCCGGTGTTATTGGGCTTGAAACTCCTCACTTTTGCGGGAATAAGATGATTGTCGGCGCCATAGGCCCCGTCGCCGGGCTTGAAGTTAGCCTGGAAACAGCCGCTTTCACTTGTCGTGGCATCGGAGTCCCACGGGTACCGGTTGTCGGAATTAGCGTTGCGAGCCGCCATTTCCCATTCCGCTTCGGTAGGTAGGCGGTATTTTTCTATTGTCACACCTTGTTTGTTAATGCTCCTCCGCAGGAAAAGGGTTCGCCACTCGCAGAAAGCAGTTGCCTGTTCCCATGAAACTCCCACTACCGGATGGTGTGCGTAGGCAGGATGAGAGAAGTAATTACGCAAGTAGCGTTCATTATCCGCATTCGGAAAATCATTTACCCAGCAGGTGGTATCGGGGTATATATTGACGATGCGTGTGTGTACAAAATCGTAAAGGCTGCTCAATGGGCGAGTGATGGTTTCGTTGATGATCCGGCCGTCCTGGGCGATATAAGCTGTATCTTTCGATATCATAACCACTTCATTCGGATCGATGGTGATATCGCTGTTCAATATCCTCTCCGTGGGATTTAACCGGTACTGCCGTCTGGCTGCTTCCGCCGCATCGAACCACTCGTAGCGGAAATTCATCTGGCGGGGATCCAACATTTTTCCTCCTGTGATGGGATGGGTGGTATAGATGCTGTTGATGGCTGCCTCCTCTTCTTCGGTATTTCTTGTCCAGGGAATGGGAATTCTCCAGTTGAGTCGGGGGGTAACAGGATCACCGTATTCATCCTCAGTGATCTTGTAAAAGTCGTCGCCGGCATAGGCAGGATCTGCCAGTCGTTCACGGATGATGGAATCCCGTACCCAGAAAATGAACTGTTTGTATTGGGAGTTGGTAATCTCCGTTTCGTCCATCCAGAAATTATCCACCGATACCCCACGGGTAGGGATGGAAAACCCCCACAGCGAGTCGATTTCCCCCGGTCCCATGGTATAGGCTCCCCGCGACACTAATACCATATTATAAGGTGTAGGTTCCCCCCATACTTTGCCTACAGGTACGCCGGTCAGTTCCCCGCCGATACTGCTCCCGATCCCGGGTCTACCGCAGGAAGCGATGATGATCAGTATCAATCCGGGTAATATATATCTTTTCATATTTATAGAATAAAGAATAAAGAACAAAGAATAAAGACTTTTAGAGCCAAGAACCAAGATTTTTTAAATTAAAAGTGAATAATTAAAAGTGAAATGAATTATCGCCGAAGGCATTATCCACCATCCCAGTCTCCCTTTCATCCCAGTCTCCCTTTCATCCCAGTCTCCCTTTCATCCCAGTCATTTTCCACCTTCCCACCTTACAATAGTCGGATGCTCTTGTGCGGTTGCCGTTTCGGCTTGAAATAGTCGATCGGAAAATTATACCGGAGAAATAGTTCATGACTACCTCTGCTATTTTTTCCCGGTCCCGAGGTGTGTATCCCGTAAGCATATCCCAACTCTATATCGTGGATGACGGCTCCGGCAAAAAGCAGGTATCCGTCGTTCCTCCTCCAGGAGAGACCACCTGAGAACTTTTTATCGTATTCGAGTCGAACCGTGGCCTCCACCTCTGTTTGTTTTGGGTAGGTCTGGATCCACATCATTGGTTGTATCTCTAACGGATGAAACAGGCTAATATTGCATCCCACCATCAAATTATAAGAGCGGGGAATGGAAGAACGGGCGGAGTCGCTCTGTATGTCCGTCGAAAGGGAGTCATTGTGTGCATAAAACCCGGGCTGATTAAGATGCATAACCGACAGGCCTGCAAAAAACGCTTTCCCTGTCCAGGAGATGCCGGCACCCAAATCGATCACCTGTTTTCCGGTTGGATTCACCCTCAATATGCCGCGTTTGTGTTGAAGGGAATCCTCGGTGATGTGTTTGCTGCCCGCATCGAAATGCAGGTCGTATACTCCCACCTGCAGACCCATATTCAGAAAGCCTCTGCCTATCTCTTTCTTGAAATTATATTGTGCTGCCAGTAATGAGTTATGTAGTTGACCGACGGTTTCGTTGTAAATCATTAGTCCTGCCCCGTGGCGTTTGCCAAAAAACTCAAAAGGCATATCGGCCATGAGATAAAATTGGCGAGGAGCATTTTCTATGCCGGTCCATCTATAGCGGTAAAGGGCAGCGGTACTGATTGCTTCTGTTTCTCCCGCAAAGGAGGGGTTGAAATAGACCTTTGTCGCCCAATATTGACCGGGCAAATCATCCCACTGCGCCTGCAGGTGTGCCAGGCTCCATAGCAGCAGAAGTATAATGAATGAGAAACGCCGTTTTTCCATTATGTGTATAACTGAAAAACGGCGAAAAAATTGTATTCAGGAGGAACTTCCTTCTATATTTGGGACGATTTTACCCGCATAAGGCGGAGCATACCCAGCATCCATCGGGGGAGTGGTTTTCGGGGATCCCTATCCTTCAGATTGAGGCTTAACCCCAGTTTTTTTGCAACCGGTATTTTGTGCGTTTCTACAAATTCGATCAGGGTGCCGTCCGGATCTTCGATATAAGCGAACTGACCCGCGGCATCACCCATATCGAACGAGTTACCTTCCTTGATATTTTGAGTGGTGTCTACCGTGAAGGGATGTCCCAGTTCCGCACATTTTTTGCGTAGAGCGTCCATATTTCGGATGTCGAAGCAGACCTGGATAAATCCGGGATCACCCCAGAAGCGTCCTTCATAGAGTCTTTTCGGAGCACGTTCCAGTGCCTGCACCAGTTCTATATATGAGAAACCGAACAGCTCGCTAAGGCTTCCTTTCCTTGGTTGTGAGTGCGTAAGCAAGCGGCGCCGGAATTGTTGTGAGCCTGAAGGTAATCCTTCGAAATCGGAGAAGAGGCCGGTTTCATCGGCAATGATCTTGTCATAACCCAGGATATCACCATATACCGTCATCGCTTTATCGATATCTGTTACGCCGATAGTTACACCGACTGCACCGCCGGTCGACCGTCCTTCGTCTTTAAAGATATAATCGTCTTGTATGACTTGAAACAGGTTTTCGTACGGGTCTTTTACATAAAAAGTCTGATACCCGTCGATATTTTTCTGGAGTCCGCCGGAAATACGGACCTTTGGATTTTTAGAAAATTCTTTGAATGTTCGGGCAACATCCCTGCTTTTTATTTTGCAGACCAACACTCCCAAATCGCCCATATTCAGTTCGAAGTTAAGTGGTTTTGGCTTTCGTTCCGCGTACTGCCAAACTTCAAAACCTCCTCCACCTTGCATATTTATGGCGATCAGCGCATGGCGCCGTTGCGGTTCTCCTCCTGTGTAGGGGAGCATCAGTTCCGCCACTTTGTCGTCTTCCAGGATACGGATATCCATATTGAACAACTCGATGTAGTATTTCCATGCTTCGTAGAGGTTTTCCACTCCGATGCCCACCTGTTGAATACCTGCAATAATGTAATTGTCTTCCATATAAGTTGAAATTTAGAGCCAAGAGCCAAGACACAAGAATCAAGAGCCAAGATCCAAGACATAAGATGTTTGATGCAATTACGTCGCTTTGATTTTCCTGATCATTTTCCTTGCCAGTCCGGGAAAGAATCGCTTGATATACACCATTAGCAACTCTTTACCTCCGACAAGCACCTCCGGTTTCTGTTTATCAATGGCTTTTACGATCTTTTTTGCTGCTTTCTTCGCAGAAATACCATTGTCTTGTCCCTCATCCATCCGGGCATGTTTTCTGCCGTCAGCCTCTAATGCGTTGAAAGAAATGTTTGTTTTTACCCGTCCGGGGCAGACCATCACTACCCGGATATTCCGGTCGTAATATTCCGCATGAAGGGTCTCAAAAAAACCGTAGAGAGCGAATTTGGATGAGGCGTAAACCGATCGCAAGGGAAAGCCGAATTTTCCGGAGATGCTGGAGGTGACGGCAATAATACCTGCACCTTGATCAATCATTACAGGCAACAGCCGTTTAGCGATCCTGACCGGTGCAAAGAAGTTCACTGCCATGATCTTTTCATCTACTTTGTCCTCAGTTTCCAGTATTTTAGCACGCTGGCTGATACCGGCATTCAGGAACACGATGTCGATTTTTTCAAAGGCAGCGATGGCCTTGTCGGTCAACTCGTCGATATGCTCCAGGTCAGATAGGTCATAAGGCAATATGATGCACTGTGCACCCAACCGGATGCACTCTTCCTGCACTTCTGCCAACCGTTCCGCCCGTGTAGCCGTAAGGATCAGATTGACTCCCTGTTGTGCATAGAGATAGGCGCATGCTTCACCAATACCCGACGAGGCGCCCGTAATCCATATCGTTTTTCTTTTAATTACCATCAGTCCCTCATCACCTCATTCCACAATTGTGAACGGTAATCGCCAATAGAGTGGGGAGCACATTCATCCACGTTGTATACGTTATGTGATGTATAGATCATCTGTTCGAGGAAATAGGGAGCCCGGTTGGGCCCTTCTCCGATGTTGAGTAGCACTGTTTCTCCGTTTTTGATGAGGCTTTTCCTGAGTGCGACAAAAAAACCGGCTATGGAGACAGCAGAAGCGGGCCCGGGAATCACTTTCTGTTCATAGGCAGTTAGTTTCCCCACGGAGACTAATTTCTTTTCATGCATTCGCAGGAAACTGCCTCCGGACTCTTTTACCAGTTTTGCCACGATGGGGTAGGTAGCCGGATTGCCAGTCGCCAGGGTAGGCACTTCTGTCTGCGGGTTGTCGATAACAGGATATTTCTTCTCGAATCCTTCGGGAAATCCCGCAGTCTCGGCATCTTCCCATGCCTGTACCATCGGGTCGCAACCATCTGGTTGCACCAGCAGGAAACGGGGATTTTTCAGTTCAGGGTAGACCTGTTTAATCTCCCTGATTCCTTTGTCAATGGCAATGGGGCCTGTCCCGCCGCTGACAGCCTGGATATATACATCAGGAAACTTATCCATCTGCCGGAGCCATTCGAACACCATGGTTTTTTTTGCCTCTACCCGGATGGGATCTATATTACCGGTCGACATCGGGATATTATGCAATTTGGCATATCCTGCCGCGATCTCCTTGGCTTTGGCGTAGTCGCCCATCACCCGGAATACCTGTTGGCCGTAGGAGCTGATAGTGGCTTCCGACGACTTGATCGCATCTTCCGGCATAAATACGGAGCAGTTTACTTTTGCCAAAGAAAGATATTTGGCGTATGCTGTTGCAGAGTTTCCTGTGGAAGCGATACAATATTGGTCGATTCCAATCTCATTGAACAAACTGGCTGCCAATGAGGCTGCAATATCCTTGAAAGTACCGGTTCCTCCGTTCAGGTCATTCCTATAGACATGCACATTGAGGTCGAGCCCGTACTTCTTTTTGGCGAACTCCTCCAGGAATGGCCACCGTTCTACCGGAATAGCGCCTTCACCTTTTGAGATGATATGCCTCCTGCGCAATAGCGGAAGAAAGGGAAAATAGTGCCAGAAGCTGTTCGGGCTACGGCCGATAAGGCGTGGTAGCCGCTGGTAACGCCGGTTGTACCATACTTCGGAATGCTTACTTCCGCACTTCGGGCATTGTTGATTCTGTTCGAACCAGGTCCAGAAGTTGGGAGTTACATATCCACATTGGGTACATTCCAAATAGTACTTATGTTGAATTTTTATACGGAGCATTCTCTTTTTATGTGATGGACATCGATTTCACCTCCTCGCCCGCATATTTACCTGCTTCGAGATTTGCTTTTATCTTTTTGAATACTTCAATGGTTTCATCCACATCCTTCTGCGTATGCGAAGCGGTAGGGATCAGCCGGAGCATCAACACTCCCTTGGGTACTACGGGATATAAAACGATTGAGCAGAAAACGTTATGGTTTTCGCGCAGGTCGATCACAATATTGGTTCCCTCGGGAACAGACCCGCTGAAGTAGACGGGTGTTACCGGTGATTGGGTGTTGCCGATATTGAATCCATCTGCCAGCAGTCCTTCCTGCAGTGACTTGGCAATTTTCCAGAGCTTTTCTTTGTGTTGGGGCTCTGTCTGTATTATCTCGAGGCGTTTCAGTGCACCGATCACCATGGGCATGGGCAGCGATTTGGCAAATATCTGCGACCGCATATTGTATTTGAGTGAGTTGACAATGGTTTTCTCGGAAGCGACAAACGCGCCGATGCCGGCCATTGATTTGGCGAAGGTGCCGAAATAGATATCCACTTCGTCCATCAGTCCGAAATGTTCACTTGCACCCGCTCCGGTTTCTCCCATGGTGCCGAATCCGTGTGCATCGTCTATCATCAGTCGGAAATTGTATTTTTCCCTGAGTTTTACGATCCCCGGGAGATTTCCCAGATCACCCGACATGCCGAATACCCCTTCAGTGATCACCAAAATGCCACCACCTGTCTCTTCTGCCTTTTTGGTAGCAAAACCGAGCATCTTGTCGCATCTTTCCATATCGTTGTGGGGATATACAAAACTTTTTCCGCCTTTGGCTTTGTGCAGGAAGATGCCGTCCATGATACAGGCGTGAGCTTCGGAGTCATAGACAATGACATCGTTTCTTGAAACCAGCGAATCGATGATCGATACCATTCCCTGATAACCGTAATTGAGCAGGTATGCTGCTTCCTTTTTTTCAAATGCGGCCAGTTTTTCTTCCAGTTCCTTGTGGTATTTTGTCTGCCCCGACATCATGCGCGCCCCCATAGGGTATGCCATACCCCAGTCGGCTGCAGCTTTCGCATCCGCTTCACGCACTTCGGGATGGTTGGCTAATCCCAGATAGTTGTTCAGGCTCCAGGTAATCATCTCTTTGCCGCGAAACCTCATACGGGAGCCTATTTCCCCTTCCAGTTCGGGAAACATAAAATATCCTTCCGCTTTTTTGCGATATTGCTCAAGCGGTCCTTCGGCACTTTTCAGCCGGTCAAAAATATCTGTCATGATTTTTGAATATGTATGATTGGTTTGATTTTCCTTTTTGCAAAGATAAACAATTATAAGGATTATTCCATCTGTAAGATATCGTTTGTCCTTGTTAATGTTTACTGTTCTTTACTTCCACAAAATCGGCATCTTCGATTTCGCTTGACTCGAACTTCTTTTTCTGATATTCTATGATCCGGTCCTGTTGGTTCTCTGGTTGTTTAGGCTGTTGGGGTTGTTGGGGTTGTCGTTGGCGAAAGTTTGATGCTTGTCTCCCACGTTTTCCCAGAAGGAAGGCCGTGAATGCCTTCAGCAAAAAATAGACAACCATAAAACCCAGAAAAAATTTAATTAGGAATCCCATATCTTACTATGATAAATTGATGAATGAATAAAGATACAATGATTCACGCAAAGACAATGAATATCTTTGTATTATTTAACGTCTTTATGGTAGGTTGAGATGGAAAGGAGGATATAGGCAACTATCCCCCAGGCGGCACCGGCGATCCCCAGAAACGCGACAAACAGGATCATCAGGACCACCAGAAGGATCTGTTTTTCAGTTCCTTTGAATGCCAGTTCTTTGATCTTTAACGAGAACATCGGTATTTCGGAGATCATCAACAGTGACATCAGGATGATCAACCCCGCGGTGAGATAAAATATGTATTCGTTGCTTGCCGCTACTCCTGTCATCCCGTAGCAGTAGCTGATCCAGAAAAGCCCGTTTGAAGGGATAGGCAATCCCAGGAATGATGTGGTTTGCCGCTCGTCGATATTGAATTTTGCCAGCCGGTAAGCGCCGAAGACGGGTATGAAAAATGCCAGGTAGGGGAGCAGCGGATGCAATGGTTCCAGATAACCGGGAATGAGGGAGTAATCCCGGAGTAGTATGAAAACTGCAGCAGCAGGAGCTACCCCGAAACTAACCACATCTGCTAAGGAATCCAACTCTTTTCCTATGGGAGAATAAGATTTTAGCAATCGCGCTGCCAATCCGTCCAGAAAATCGAACAGGGCGGCAGCGGCTACCCATAACACCACGGCTTTAAAGTTTCCCTGAAAAGCCATGACAATGGCTATACATCCCGAAAAGAGATTTAACAATGTGACGATATTGGGTATCTGTTTTCGCATAATCGGTTATTTTGATTGTTTGGCAAGTCTTGCCAGAAATGTGATATTGGCATGTACCTCTTCTCCCAATTCGACCAATATCTCACTGTCCGGCGGCAGAAAGACATCCATTCTGGAACCCAGTTTAATAAAGCCGAGCGGAGCTCCTATATGCACTTCGTCTCCTTCTTTCACATAAGTGACCACTCTCCTTGCTACTGCCCCGGCGATTTGTTTGGTAAGTATTGTTCCATGATCGGGTGTTTCGATCAGTATATTGGTATGCTCGTTCTCATGGCTCGATTTAGGCAGATATGCCGCATGAAAATTTCCATCCACGTGGGAGAGATGGATGATCTTACCGGTGACCGGGATCCAGTTGGAATGGGCATTAAAAAACGACATGAAGATGGAGACCTGAATACGTTCGTCATGAAAAAACTCCTTTTCGAACACTTTTTCAATGGCCACGACCCTGCCGTCGGTAGGGCTGTTTACCAGACCGTGCAGATCACCTTTGTAGGCGCGATTGGGGTGCCGGTAGAAATTGAGCGTCATGCCATACAGAACGAGTGACAATATTAACATCATTGCGATGAAAATAGGATAGGAGGATAGCAAGACCAGAAATATAGCGTTGATCACTACCAGCCCAATGCCGACCTTGATCACTGCCGATTTCCCTTCTTTATGTATACGTAATAACCTCATTTTATAAACTAAAAACTAATTATCATATCATCACATTGAAATGCTGCTGTTGGTATGTTGAATCGATGGGTTCCCCCTTCTTTTCCATTTCTTCGCGGTATTTTTCAGGTATGATTTCCTCCCATAACTGAGGTTGCAGATAGGGGACGATGGCTGGAACTACCGCTTCCACCCGTTTGAAGAAAAATGATTCTTCTTTTATTTTTCTGTTGATCACCCGGTCGTTATTGTCAAGCATCAATACCAGATTAAGGAGGATGCTCAGGAAGACCATCATGGTGCCGGCTGCAATCACCGCACCCAGCAGACGGTTGACAAAACCAAGAAATACTACATCGATAAATTGTTGAAGTAACCGTCCTACCAGTGATAGAACAATAGCAATGGCTACGAATGCGAGAATGAAAGACAATACCCTCGCGACTTCGGGCGAAAGGCTTATCAACCTGTTTATTTCGGGCAGGATAATTTGGGCCAGCCTTCCTCCGAAGACAGCAGCCAATATGACGGTTGCCAGCCCCACAAGCTGCATAATCAACCCTTTACGGTATCCGTTGATAAAGGCAATAAGCAGCAATATGCCTACGGTCAGATCAAACCAGTTCATAGTTTGTATTCGAGATTGGTTTGTAAAGCTTTTACTTGTTTGTTCAAAAAAATGGATGCCTGTTCTCCGAATTTTTCCGGTGAATCGGTTGTAAAATAGTATATACCTCCGTTCTTTGTACAGTTTTTGTCCATCTCAGGATGTCTTTGAAGATACACTTTGAGACTTTCGGCTACATATTTTCCCTGGGAGATTACTTTTACGTTTTCCGGTAGGTATTGGGTTATCTTACCCATCAGTAGTGGATAATGCGTACATCCCAGGATAATCGTATCGATGAGAGGATCTTTTTCAAAGAGCCTTTCCAGATGTTGTTGTACAAAATAATCGGCTCCTGGTTTGTCATACTCTCTGTTTTCTACAAGAGGAACCCACATGGGGCATGCTTCTCCGGTTACTGTTATGTCGGGGTATAATTTGCTGATTTCCAGATTGTACGATCCTGACCGGATGGTTCCCTCTGTACCCATAATACCTATATGTCCGCTTTCAGAAAGAGTTGCCACCGATTCTGCGGTGGGGCGTATCACTCCCAGTACCCTTTTCCGGGGATCTATCCCTGGTAGATCGATCTGTTGGATGGTTCGCAAAGCTTTTGCGGAGGCTGTATTACATGCCAGGATTACCAGATGGCACCCCTGTCTGAAAAACCATTTTACCGCTTCGAGTGTGAACTGGTACACCCGTTCAAATGAACGGCTTCCATAGGGTGCCCGGGCATTATCACCCAGATAGATATAGTCGTATTCCGGCATCAGCGCCCTTATCTCAGAGAGTACCGTAAGCCCACCGTATCCGGAGTCGAAGACCCCGATGGGTGTCACTTCCCGACTTTTATAGTTATTCTGTTCCTCCACGTTTGTTGAGGATTTCGCTTAACGGATACCCAATTTCGATTTTACGTAAGGATTGGCATTTATAGCATCAGGAGATACAAAAGCAATTCCCGGATTGGCCAAATCGTAGATCACAGTATATCTTTGTTCAATACCGACAGCATGGATGGCGTTCTTTATTTTTTGTTTCAGGGGTTCCAGTAATTCTTTTTCCTTATTTTCGATATCCTTCTGGGCCAATTCCATGAATTGGTTTATTCTGCTTTCCAGTTCGGTAAGTTCCTGCATCCTGCGCAACTTGATATTTTCAGAAAGAGAGGCTTGATAAGTGATATAATCCGAATATTTTTTGTTGTATTCGTTCTGCATCAATCCTAACTCTTGTTCGTAGTTCTCACTTAATGTAAGCAGTTGCTGTGTGGCCTTTGCCTTTTCAGGCATCTGTTCCAGCAGTTCGGTCGTATTTACATAGGCAACGGACACTTGTGGCAGCACCTGTGAAAAAGCAGTTCCACCAACCAATGAAATAAGCAGGGTAAGTGTGAAAAAAACTTTTTTTGTCATTGTCAACTATTTTATAAAGTGAATAATCAATGAATAAACCAGCGTTGCAATTGTAATTTTTTATCCCTCTCCTGTGTGTTGTGGCCGCACCCGTCTGTAAAGAGCAGATGCGGCCGCTCTCAGGGTAGGAATTAAAATTACAATGTCAACTGGTTACCATAAATAAGCCCCGGAATTCCCTTCGTTTGACGGGGAATCCATGAATGGGGATTTTTTATAATTTCTTTTTTACTTCAGTCTCTTCGTAAGCTTCGACGACATCGCCCACTTTGATATCATTGAAATTACGTATGGTGACACCGCACTCATAACCTGAAGTAACTTCCTTCACATCCTCTTTGAATCGTTTCAACGATTCTAATTCGCCGGTGAAGATCACAATACCGTCGCGGATAAGACGGATACGGCTTGAACGTTTTATTTTGCCGTCACGGACCATACATCCGGCTACGGTTCCCACTTTCGATATTTTAAATACTTCGAGCACTTCTACGTTACCGGTAATTTCTTCCTTGATATCGGGAGATAACATACCTTCCATAGCCGCTTTCACTTCCTCTATAGCATCGTAGATAATAGAGTAAAGACGGATATCTACCCCTTCTTTCTCTGCTTCTTTGCGTGCGCCAAGTGAGGGACGTACCTGGAATCCGATGATGATCGCGTCGGAAACAGCAGCCAGGCTGACATCCGATTCCGAGATTTGCCCTGCGGCCTTGTGGATTACATTCACTTGAATTTCTTCCGTGGAGAGACGTATTAATGAATCGGAGAGTGCTTCTACCGATCCGTCCACATCCCCTTTCACAATGATATTGAGTTGCTGGAAGCTGCCGATAGCGATGCGGCGTCCGATATCGTCGAGGGTAAGCATTTTCTGCGTGCGCAATGACTGTTCGCGCTGTAACTGTTCACGGCGGTTGGCAATCGACCGTGCTTCCTGTTCGGTCTCCATCACATTGAATGTGTCACCGGCTTGGGGTGCTCCGTTCAGACCGAGGATCAGGGCCGGTTCTGAGGGGCCGGCTTCTTCTATACGCTGATTGCGCTCGTTGAACATCGCCTTCACGCGACCGAAATAGGAGCCTGCCAGTACGATATCACCCTGCCTGAGTGTGCCATTCTCTACCAGAACGGTGGCCATATACCCTCTTCCTTTATCGAGAGAGGATTCAATGATGGATCCGGTGGCCCTCCGGTCGGGGTTGGCTTTCAGTTCCAACAAATCTGCCTCGAGCAATACTTTTTCGAGCAATTCATGGATACCGATACCGCTTTTTGCCGATATATCCTGCGATTGGTATTTTCCTCCCCAATCTTCTACAAGATAATTCATTTCGGCCAGTCTCTCTTTTATTTTTTCCGGATTTGCTCCCGGTTTGTCAATCTTGTTGATGGCGAATACGATAGGTACGCCAGCCGCACCCGCATGATTAATGGCTTCTACCGTCTGGGGCATCACATTGTCGTCTGCCGCCACAATAATGATCGCCACGTCGGTCACCTTTGCCCCACGTGCGCGCATGGCGGTAAAGGCTTCGTGTCCCGGTGTATCGAGGAAGGTGATCTTACGTCCGTCTGACAATTGTACGTTATAGGCTCCGATATGTTGGGTAATACCACCGGCTTCACCGGCAATCACATTGGTGCTGCGGATCCTGTCGAGCAATGAAGTTTTCCCGTGGTCTACGTGACCCATCACCGTAACAATGGGCGGACGCGGTATCAGGTCTTCGGGTGCATCCTCCTGATCAGCAATTGCTTCGATTACATCGGCACTCACATACTGGGTTTTGAAGCCATACTCTTCGGCAACAATATTGATGGTCTCGGCGTCGAGACGCTGATTGATAGCCACCATTACCCCCAGGCTCATACAGGTGGAGATTACGTTGGTCACAGGGACATTCATCATATTGGCCAGGTCGTTTGCCGTAACAAATTCCGTCAACTGCAATACGTGGCTTGCCCTTTCCTGCTGTTTGAGTTCCTCCTGTTGTCTCTGGGCACTGGCTTCCCGTTTTTCACGACGATACTTCGCACCGGCTTTTTTTCCTCTCTTTTCTGTGAGGCGTGCCAGTGTCTCTTTTATCTGTTTTTGTACATCTTCTTCACTGACTTCGGCCTTGAGCGGTTTCCTAAGTGACAATTTTTTATTATTGCTCTTTGCTCCCTGGCTATAGGTAGCCGGTTTGTCGATGTTCACCTGTGCGGAACGTATCCGTTTTCTCTTTTTCTTTCCGCTGTCGTTATCTGCATCTGAAATGTCCGGCTGTTTTCTCTTTTCGTCAATAGCCTCCTTCTTCAGTTGTTTTACTTTTTCTTCTTTCAGCTTTTTGTTGTCAAGCGCTTTTTGTTCACGTTCGAGGCGTTCTTTCTTCCGCTGTGCCCTTGATTTTCTGGGTGGTCGGGTACGATCATTGATAGAATCCAGGTCAATAGATCCTTTTACCACGATATTGGATTCCAGTTTATTATTATGTAACCGGAATACCGGGTCGGATTTAGCTTCACCGGTTTTTTCTTCCACGTCTGGCTCATCTTTGTCAGACTCCACTGCAACGACTTCCGGTACGGTTTCGGGCTCAGGTTTCGTTACAATCGTTTCCTGTTCTGTCATTTTTACTTCTTCAGGTTTCGTTTCCTCCTGTTCTGACTGATGTATGATCTCTTCCTTTTTTTCGTCAACTTGTTCCTCTGTTTTCTCCGTTACTCTTGTGTCCGTTTCTTCTTCGGATTTTTTTTCTGCCTGGGGAGGAATCACCTCTTCAACGGGTAGTGGCTCCACTGGAACGTTTTCTACTGGAGACGGTTCAACAGGAGTCGGTTTTTCTATTTCTGGTTCAGGCTGTGATTCCATTTCCTGGAAATCCGGGGTAATGATTTCTTCCCTATCTTCTTTCTCCGGCTCCGCGCTCTTCGGCTCGCTTTTCTTCTTATGAAGATTGTCAAGATCAATACTACCTACGACATTGAAATGAGGTTTCAATTCGTCCGGTATCTCTGTCTCGATGGCTTCCTTTTCTGCTTTTTTCTTGGGAAGTTGTTGTTCCGGAAGTTCATACCCTTCTATGGCAACAGTCTCCCGCTTTTCGTCGCGTCGATGCAGTTTTTCGCGGGTGATAGTCGCTTCGTTCCGTATATTTTTATCTTTACCGAATTCGGCAATCAGCATATCATACTGTTCATCCTCAATTTTTGCGTTGGGATTTGCTTCTATTTCAATACCCTTCTTATGCAGAAATTCAACAAGAGTATTGATTCCCACATTTAAATTTTTTGATACTTTTATTAGTCTTACAGGCATATATCTCTCCTAACCTTTACTCTCTTTTAATGTTGTGAACAGCACGTGTACTATTTGACCGGGACCGATTGATGTCAATGGTTATCCTCTTCCTGAGAATCCATTTCTATGTCAGTATTTGTGTCTGCGTCTAAATACTCATCCGTATCTGCGTCTACATTTTCATCCATGTCCACATCCATATCGGTGTCATCATCTTCTTCAAACTCGTAGCGTAAGATGTCCAATACTTCATCTACCGTGCTTTCCTCCAGGTCTGCTTCCCTGATAATCCTTTCACGTCCCATCGCGAGTACGTTCTTGGCGGTAGAGCAGCCGATCTTCTTCAATTGGTCGATCACCCATCCATCTATTTCATCGCGGAATTCATCGAGATAGATATCTTCTTCGTCTACCTCATCTATGTCACGGAATACTTCGATGTTATAACCGGTGAGCATAGAAGCCAGTTTGATATTGGCTCCTCCCTTTCCAATGGCAAGTGAGACTTCCTCAGGATTGAGGAATACTTCGGCGCGACGCTCTTCTTCCCTTACGGTGATGGAGTTGATCCTTGCAGGACTCAATGCCCGCTGAATATATAAAGTAGTATTGTTGGTGTAATTGATGACGTCGATGTTCTCATTTCGCAACTCACGTACTATGCCATGAATACGGAATCCTTTCATCCCCACACAGGCTCCTACCGGATCGATACGGTCGTCATAAGCTTCTACAGCCACTTTGGCACGTTCACCCGGAATCCGGGCAATACCTTTGATGGTGATCAGCCCGTCTGCAATTTCAGGAATCTCCTGTTCAAACAGTCTCTCAAGAAATACGGGAGATGTGCGTGAAAGGATGATCCTGGGATTGTTATTCTTGTTTTCAACCCTTGCTACCACGGCGCGGGCATGTTCTCCTTTCCGGAAAAAATCGCTGGGTATCTGTTCTGTCTTGGGCAGGATTAATTCGTTGTGCTCATCGTCCAACAGTAACAATTCTTTTTTCCATACCTGATAGACCTCTCCTGAGACAATCTCTCCCACTTTTTCCTTATACTTGTTGTAGAGGTTGTCTTTTTCCAGTTCCAGTATCTTGGAAGCCAATGTTTGCCTGAGGTTCAGTATGGTGCGACGTCCAAAATGATCGAGCGAAACCTCGTCCGTGACTTCTTCTCCAACCTCAAAATCCTCATCGATCTTCTGCGCTTCCGACAGGCTAATTTCTAAGTTGGGGTCCTCCAGTTCATCATCTTCCACAACCACCCTGTTGCGCCATATTTCCAGGTCACCTTTGTCGGGGTTGATAATAATATCGTAATTTTCATCCGTCCCGTTGTTTTTGGAAATGACATTGCGGAACGATTCTTCAAGCACGCTGATGAGTGTGGCTTTATCGATATTCTTCAGCTCGTTGAATTCAGAAAATGTATCGATGAGACTGATGGTTTCTTTTTTCTTACCCATATATTATTTAAATCGTATAAGATATTTTGTATGTTTTATTTCATCAAATGCGAAGCGGATATCTTCGTCCACTTCAATCTTACGTTTGGCTCCGTCGGGCTTTACTTTTTTTGTGACCGAGACGGTAAAACCATTGTCATCAGATGATTTCAATGTTCCTGTAATTTTCTGGCCATTCTTGCAAAGCACTTCTACTTCCTTGCCTTCGTATTTTTTGTATTGACGCAATATTTTGAAAGGCGAAGAGAGTCCGGCTGAAGTAACGGTCAATTCGAAATCTTCGATGTCCCGGTCGAGTTTCGACTCCAGATAACGGCTCAACCCAACACAATCGTCAATATCTACCCCATGATCATTATCTATTTCAACGGTGATTGTATTATCCGCACTGACTGAAACGTCCGTCAAATAGTTTGGCGAATCTTTCAGATATTGTTCTGTGAAATCGATAATCAGTTTTTTGTCGATCATATTTATTTATCCCAAAGAAACCCTTTAGAGGTACAGGCCGATAGACAAGACTATGATTCAATGTCTTGTGTCTTGATCCTTGGCTCTTGAGTCTAATGAATAAAAAAGGAAGCGGTGTGTCCTGCTTCCCTCCTCCTTTACGAGTACAAAGATATTATTTTCAAACGGATTCACAAAATCTTTGCCACTTTTTTTGTGTTTTCCAGGCTCCTGTTTGGTATCACCGTATATGAATATTATCGAAATATAGTGAAAGGTGAGGGCAATCTTGGATGCTTGCATACGAAGATTGCCGAACCGCATCCTATATTCTACAAAAATAATGTGTAAATTTGCCTTCCGAAAATAATGGATGCCCTGAACGATTGAGATAGTGTATGCCATTGAATGGAATGAAAGTATGGAGAAAGCGGATATAGATAAGATTATATACGACAAAAGTGTAATCGATTTCGTCACGATTGCTGTGGAGGTTTGTGTTTTTTTGGAAAAGGATGAACCTCTTTCGCGTGAGGAATGGATAGACAGATTGTTGAAAATGCTTCCCCTTTTGTATGTGAAAGCACTTTTGTTGCCTGAAAGCGTCTCTACAGAAGAAGAGTTCCCTGCCACCTTTGTGCGTGAGGAGGATTACTATCGTGTGGCGAACAGGGTGTCGGAAGTGATGGGAGAGGAGGATGTTTATCTCGATGTGTTTGTCGAAGATATGAAGTATAGTGAGACGCCCGTATCTACCCGTATTTCGGAAAATGTTGCAGATATTTATCAGGATATCAGGGATTTTGTGTCGGTGTATCAGTTTGGTCTTACTGAACAGATGAACAATGCACTATATCAGTGTAGAGAGAATTTTGGTCTCTACTGGGGTCAAAAATTGGTGAACGTGCTGCGTCCGTTGCATGCATTGAAATGTCTCTCCCCGGAAAATGAAAATGATGGAGCAGACTTATCGGAGGATGAATTGTGGGATTAACGATTTCAAAAGAACAGGTGGCAGAGATGCCTTTAGAAACCTTTGAAGGTGACATAGTGGTCATTGACCATGTTAAGGAAGTAGGGGAGGCATGCGATTATCTTTCTTCACGCAATGCGCTCGGTTTCGATACGGAAACCAAACCTGCCTTTAAACGGGGACAGGTGCATAAAGTAGCCCTTATCCAACTCTCGACGGAAAAGGAATGTTTTCTTTTTCGTTTGAATAAGATCGGTTATCCCAAGGAGCTTGAAGCGATCATGTGTGATCCCGGCGTCAAGAAGATAGGTCTTTCGCTGCGTGACGATTTTGCTGCTATCAGAAAACGTTCCGTCCGGAAGCTGGAGAATTTCATCGACTTACAAGATTTCGTGGATCAATTTGGTATAGAGGATAAGAGCCTCCAAAAAATTTATGCTGTTCTTTTTGGCAGGAAGATATCCAAGAACCAACGGGTTTCTAACTGGGAAGCGGAAATGCTGACGCCTGCCCAGCAGTCTTATGCGGCAATCGATGCCTGGGCCTGCCTTCGCATTTATAACTATTTAACCGGGAAAAGTGGTTAGGTGCCTGAGTGGTTAGGTGCCTGGGTGGAAAGGTGGAAAGGTGAAGAATGAAAATATAAGGACCATGAGTCAAAATAAAAAAATCGTATGAGATCTTATAAAGAGATACGGTTGCGCCCCGGAAAGGAGGCGTCGCTACAACGTTTTCATCCATGGGTCTTTTCCGGTGCTATTGGCCGTAAGCCCGAAGATTTGATTGAAGGAGAGACCGTGCGGGTACTGTCGGCCGATGGTACTTTTTTAGGAGTAGGCCATTTTCAGGTCGGCAGCATTGCGGTGCGTATCATGTCTTTTGTGGATGAGCCTATAGATGCTGCTTTTTATGAAAGAAGCTTGACAAATGCCTACAAAATGCGTGTAACACTGAATCTTGTCAGACCCGATAATACGATCTTCAGGCTGGTGCATGGCGAGGGGGACTATCTGCCGGGTTTAATTGTCGATATATACGGAAATACAGCGGTGATACAAGCTCATTCTGTGGGAATTCACCGGGATCTGGAACTTGTAACCAATGCATTAAAGCATATCCTTCCTGTCGATGTAGTAAAACATATTTTTTATAAATCGGAGGGAACACTTCCCTATAAAGCCGGCATCTTTCCTGAAAACAGCTATCTGTCTGGAGGTGAGGATGTGGATGAAATAGCTGTGGAGAACGGTTTACGTTTCCGTATCGATTGGTTGAAGGGGCAAAAGACCGGTTTTTTCGTCGATCAGCGGGAAAATCGTGCCTTGTTGGAGTATTATGCGAGAGACCACCACGTACTGAATATGTTTTGTTATACCGGTGGTTTTTCAGTATACGCACTTAGAGGAGGCGCTGCTTCGGTCGTATCGGTAGATAGCTCTTCGAAAGCGGTTTCGGTAGCCGACCAGAATGTGGCACTCAATTTTGGAGAAGATCCCCGGCACAGTTCTTATCCTGAAGATGCCTTTAAATTTCTGAAACAACTCCCTGAAGGAGAAAAGGATCTTATTATTTTAGATCCACCGGCTTTTGCAAAACATCGGGGTGCTGTCAATAACGCATTGCAGGGCTATAAGAAGTTGAATCTTCAGGCGCTCGAGAAAATTGCCACGGGCGGTTTTCTGTTCACATTCTCTTGTTCGCAGGTGATCTCAGCAGAGCAGTTCCGACTGGCTGTTTTCAGTGCAGCCGCTATATCGGGTAGAAAAGTGCGTATTTTGCATCAACTTACCCAGCCGGCTGATCATCCTATCAATATATATCATCCTGAAGGAGAGTACCTGAAAGGATTGGTACTTCAGGTGGAGTGAGAAAAGGTGGGAAAGAAAGTGGAAAGGTGGAAAAGTGTGAAAGTGGGAAGGTGGGAAAGTGCTTCGGTTGATTTGTTTAGATATGTGATTAATGAATGTGTTTTTCCGTTTCTTGGTTAAATAATATGAAATATATGATTTTTATCCACCAAAAGTATGTTTTATAACAGAAAAACGCTTATATTTGCAACGTGTTTTTCATGGTATTAGATTTAAGGTTAACAATGAAGATTGGTTGTCGTGAGACAACCTTTCCTTTTTTATACCCCCCCCTTATGTGGAATTATAACCAGGACTTTATTAATTGAAAATGGACAATGGATAATTGAAAATGAATTGCAAATCAACGTAGACAATTCTTCACTTCTCAACTTCAGACTTCTTTTAATTAGTCACATTGGCACATTAACCAATCATCAAATCAATCACGGGCTTTCACAAAATATAAACTTGTTGAATGAGCGAAATGGCGCCATTATTGTTATTTTTGTAATGAAAATAATTATATATGGATTTTAGGACAATCATAGATATTCCCGTATCGGATATACGGATTGATCATTCTACCCGGATGATGCTGTTTGGTTCCTGTTTTTCAGAAAATATAGGCAGGAAGCTTCTGCAATCCAAATTTCAGGTGGATGTGAATCCTTTTGGTATTCTTTATAACCCCTTTTCAGTTTCTGCAGCCATGCAGAGGTTGCTGTCTGCAATCCCCTTCTCGGAAGCTGATCTTATATGCCACAATGGAATATATCATAGTTTGATGCATCATGGACATTTTTCGGATCCAGACAGGGCGATCTGTCTACAGAATATTTCTGCTCGTTTCGAAAGTGCTGTTTCTCAGATCAGGCAGACGGATCTTTTTCTGATTACTTTCGGTTCAGCCTACGTGTACCAATGGAAAGAGAGTGGAGAAATTGCGGGAAACTGTCATAAATTGCCTGCCTGGTTGTTTCATCGTTTTCGCTTATCGGTTGAGGAGATTACGGAGGAATGGGGCAAGCTGATCACATCGCTCAGGGAGATTCATTCCGATGTTCAATTATTATTTACGGTCAGTCCTGTACGTCACTGGAAAGAGGGTGCCCATGAGAATCAGGTCAGCAAGTCGGTACTCCATCTGGCAATAGACAATTTACTGCAACTTTTTCCTGAGAACGTACGTTATTTTCCCGCCTATGAGGTGATGATGGATGAGTTACGCGATTACAGGTTTTATGAGGATGATATGATGCATCCTTCCCCATTCGCGATAGATTATATCTGGCATCTTTTCGGCAATACATTCTTTTCCTCTGAGACAAGTAAAATTATGAAAGAATGGGAGCAGATCAGGAAAGCAATGGAGCATCACCCGCTTTATCCGGGGACGGAGGCTCATGATGCGTTTGTAAAAGATACCTTACGGAAATTGGAGAGTTTTTCAAAAAAATATCCTGAGATATCTGTAGAGGTGGAAAAGTGGAAAGGTACCTAAGTGCCTGAGTGGGTAGGTTCCCAATCAATAAATCAGTAAATCAACAAATCAACCAGATGCAATATAATATTCATGAGATAGAGGCTATATTGGGCCTTCCGGTAAGCAAGCGGAAAGCGGATAAAATAACAATTTTGCTGACCGACAGCCGTAAACTGACATTGCCGGCGGAGACACTTTTTTTCGCGCTGGAAACAAAGAATAATGATGCCCATCTTTTTATAGGTGAACTTTATCAAAAGGGTGTACGCAATTTTGTCGTATCTAAGGTTTTACCAGAGTGGGGAAATTTTGATGATGCCAATTTCCTGAAGGTGAAAAACAGCTTATCGGCATTGCAAAAAATGGCGGCTTATCATAGAAAACAGTTCGATATACCTGTCATCGGGATTACGGGAAGCAATGGAAAAACCATTGTAAAGGAATGGCTCTACCAGCTACTTGAGGAAAATTATAATATTGTCCGTTCTCCCAGAAGTTATAATTCCCAGGTTGGCGTACCTCTTTCGGTCTGGCAATTGGATGATGAAACCGAACTGGGTATTTTTGAGGCAGGGATATCGATGCCGGATGAGATGGAAAAGCTGGAACCTATTATCCGCCCGACTATCGGAGTATTGACAAAAATAGGAGAAGCACATCAGGAGAATTTTGCCTCCTTGCAACAGAAGATCATGGAAAAACTGGCGCTTTTTGTCAACTGTGACGTATTTATTTTTGATGAAGATAACCATTTGGTTTCCGAATGTGTCGATCAAATGGTGCTTTCCCAGAAGACTTTTACCTGGTCCAGAAAGAACAGGGATGCCCATTTGTATATCTCTGCTGTAAAAAGAGAGGGAGAGAGAACGGTAATTGACTATTCATTGTTGGATTTTAATGACTCTTTCACAATCCCTTTTACCGATGAAGCATCTATCGAAAATGCCATCAGTTGTCTTGCTGTGGCACTTTATCTGCATATTTCACCGGCAAATATTTCCTCGAGGATGGCTATGCTTGAACCGGTGGCTATGCGATTAGATGTGAGGAAAGGAAAAGAGAGTTGCATTATTATCAACGATACCTATAATTCTGATATCAATTCCATTAAAATTGCACTTGATTTTCAACAACAGCGCAAGGTGGACCGTCATCTGAAGAAGACATTAATCCTTTCTGATATTCTTCAGGCGGGGATACCACCCAAGTTACTCTATAAAAAGGTAGCAGAGATGGTTGAGCAGAGTGGGGTGGAAAGGATTATCGGAATAGGACGGGATATTCCGGTTTATCAGGATTTGTTCTCCACGCCGGAGAAATCATTTTATCAAACCACAGACCAGTTCATCTCTTCGGGTGAATGGAAACAATTCGATCATGAGTTGATTCTCCTGAAGGGGGCCCGGAGGTTTCATTTTGAACAGATTGGCGCCCTCATTGAGGAACGTATACACGAGACAGTGCTGGAGGTTGACCTTGATGCCGTAGTACATAATTTCAATTTTTATAAATCCCGTTTGCAACCCAATGTAAAACTGGTCTGCATGGTGAAAGCCAACGGGTATGGTGCCGGTGCTGTGGAGATTGCCAAGACACTTCAATACCATCGTTGTGATTATCTGGCAGTGGCTGTCGCCGAAGAAGGAATTCAGCTCAGGAAAGAGGGGATTTCGTTGCCTCTGATCGTGTTGAACCCTGAGGTGAATGGTTTTGAAGAACTTTTCACGGCAGACCTGGAACCGGAGGTGTATAATTTTCGTATTCTGGAAGCTTTTATTAAGGAGTCGGAGCGAAGAGGAATTACTGATTACCCGATCCATCTGAAGATTGATACCGGTATGCATCGACTGGGTTTTCTTCCCGAACAGATACCGGAGATGATAATGATGCTGAAGAGGCAAAAAGGATTGAAAGTACGTTCTGTATTCTCTCACCTATCGGCAAGTGAAAGTTGGCATTTTGATGATTTTACCCATCGCCAGATGGAGATATTCAGGAAGGGTGCAGATGAAATTGGGCAGGCATTTAATTATCCTGTCTATAAACATATACTCAATTCTGCCGGTATGGAGCGGTTCCAGGATACCAAGTGGGATATGGCCCGTCTGGGAATTGGCCTGTATGGGATTAGTGCAAGTGGTTTGCCCGGACTTAAGAATGTCTGTACACTAAAGACAACTATCTTGCAAATAAAAAATGTACTAAGCAACGAAACTATTGGCTACGGAAGAAAGGAAAGACTCGACCGTGATGCCCGTGTCGCTACCATCCGATTTGGTTATGCGGATGGATTGGACCGGCAATTCGGGAACCGGAAAGGAAAAGTGCTTATCAACGGACAATATGCTCCCATCATAGGGAATGTCTGCATGGATCTTTGCATGGTGGATGTAACCGATATTGAGGCCAGGGAAGGTGATACGGTTATCTTGTTTGGAGAGAACCTGTCCGTGATAGAGTTGGCGGATAGTGTCGGTACGATCCCTTATGAAATACTGACCTCCATTTCTCAACGGGTAAAACGTGTTTATATTAAGGAGTGAAGATGTCTTATTAATTGACAATGGAAAATGAAGATTTTTAGAATCAAGAACCAAGAATCAAGACTTTGAGAATTTTAGATTTTAGATAGAGGATTTAGGTTTTTAGGCCTGAGATTTGTGATTTCAGAATCGATCTCCAATCAATCTTTACATCAAGATCACTTCTCAACTTCTCAACTTCTTAACTTCTTAACTTCTTAACTTCAGACTTCTAATCATTATTGCTGGATAAGTGCTTCGTAAATAAAAAAATCCCGGCCATTGTGGCCAGGATTTTTCTTACTCTTTTGCTGTATCTTAGATCTTACTCAACGAAGAAGATAGCAACACGGTTCCAGTCGTTTTCTGCATAAGGCTGTTCGGTATCACCCTTCCAGTCGATAGAAATACGATCGCTGCTGATTCCGTGGTCGTTGGTCAATGCATCGGCTACCGCCCTTGCACGTTTTTCAGAAAGTGCGAAGTTGTATTCCGGTGTACCGGTTTGTTTGTCGGCATAAGCTACGATGTTTACTTTCGCATTCGGGTTAGCTTTCAGATATTCAGCAGTATTGTAAACGCTTACTTGCTGACCTCTGTCGATCTTCGCAGAGTTGATGCGGAAGAATACTACGTTAGGCACGTATACGCCTTCAGAAACAACGGTCGGTTGAACTTCAGGACATTCCGGACAAGATTCCGGTCTGAGTCTCAGTTCTTCGTTTTCAGCACGCAGTCTGTTGATCTGGCTGTTCAGGTCGTTGATCAGGTTGTAATCCATCAGTTCGGCAGGAGTGAAAGTTTGTTTTCCACCAAGACCGAATTTGATACCTGCTGTTCCAGTGAACATGCTGTCATATTCACGATCACCGCCACGAGTACCGTCAAAGCTATCCTGCATTACTCTCCATCCCAGTTCAAGGAAGAGGGCTACACTGTTGGACAGTTTGAAGTTGTTGATCAAACCCACATTGTAAGTCAATGATTGGTTTTGGTTTTTGAAAGTATCACCGTCAGGATTGGGCTTATCCCAATCGTCCAGTCCGTACATATAACCGATACCAAGATAAGGAACCAGGCTGTAGACCCTGTCAGGATTGTAGCTGCCCCATGCATTGGTAACATCATACATCAAATCGATGTGACCGCCTAACCAGGTATGGTCGTCCTTAAACTTTACGTCTGCGATGTGTTTGATGCTACCACCGTCGATCACTGCGCGGAAACCCCAGTTAGGAGAATTCCAGCGTCCTATCTCGATTTGTCCCATCCATCCCAGACGGTCGCCAAAGCTTCCATCGGCGTCATTTTCGCCTTTAGTCATATAAAGGTTGGTTCCACCGCCGAGACCAATATACCAATTATCACTTGCTTTGTTCTTCAGATACACTGTACCATGAGAAACGTTTTGTACTTCTTGTGCACTTATGCTAAAAGCAACAAGAGCAGAAAATAAAAGTAAACCAAACTTTTTCATAAATTTAAATTCTAATTAAACATTTTATTACAATAACTCGATATTATTTTTTCGTCCGCCGATATGTGTATTATACACTGAGCGCAATTTTCATTGCTTTCATGTATAACATCTCCATTAAAATAATGTTCACCGAATCGAGTTTATTCTCACTTCGGATCACAAATATAAAACTTAAATTTCACATATACTCTATTTTGTGTAAAAAATCACCAAAAAATAGGATGATAAGGGTATTTTAGGGTATTTTCTTCATTTTTCCCTAACAAAAAGTCGATGTTAGCCAAGGTAAGTTTTCAATAACTTACTTCTGGAATCCTGTCTTAGTCTCCGTATGGCTTTCTCTTTGATCTGGCGTACACGTTCACGTGTCAACTGGAATTTATCGCCGATCTCTTCAAGGGTCATTTCCTGACATCCAATGCCGAAAAACATTTTAATTATATCGCTTTCTCTTTCGGTTAGTGTAGAAAGTGCCCTGTCGATTTCTTTCTGGAGCGATTCGTTAATCAGCGTACGGTCGGCAACAGGTGCATCATCGTTCACTAACACGTCCAAAAGACTGTTGTCTTCCCCTTCTACAAAAGGAGCGTCCATAGAGATATGGCGGCCGGATACTTTTAGTGAATCCGTCACTTTTTCTACCGACAGATCCAGTTCCTGGGCCAGTTCTTCCGCGGAAGGCCTCCGTTCATTCTCTTGTTCAAATTTTTGAAATGCCTTGCTTATTTTGTTCAGTGATCCTACCTGATTCAATGGTAATCTGACAATTCTGGACTGCTCGGCCAGAGCCTGCAGGATTGATTGACGAATCCACCAAACGGCATAGCTGATAAATTTAAAGCCCCTGGTTTCATCGAACTTCTCGGCAGCCTTTATCAGGCCGAGATTGCCCTCATTGATCAGGTCAGGCAAGCTCAACCCCTGGTTTTGGTACTGTTTGGCTACCGATACCACAAATCGGAGATTGGCCCTGGTGAGTTTTTCCAACGCCTGGCGATCACCTCTTTTAATGGCTTGCGCCAATTCGACCTCTTCCTCTACGGTGATCAGGTCTTCACGCCCGATCTCCTGGAGGTACTTGTCCAAAGAAGCACTTTCCCGGTTTGTGATTGATTTTGTAATCTTTAATTGTCTCATTTATACTTAATCCTTACTTAATTATCTTTAATGCATTATTTGGGGGTGCAAAAGTACAAAATATTTCTGATACTTAATAAAATTCCCCTTTGACAAAACTATAACAAAGGAATCTGGTGATACACCTTATTCCTTTGCTATAAAACACGAATAACTACTTTTTTGTTACTGAAAAAGTTGTAATTAACTTTCCTTAAGGGTTATTCATCGGTTGTTTGTCAAATCGATAGCGATATACTGCGTTCTACCGTTTGGATAAAAACCCGCTACAAGGAGTACTTTATCCTGACTATTGTTGGTGGCTGTTACAATGTTAGCTACATCACTTTCGCTATTGACGGGTGTATTATTGATTCTCATGATGATGAATCCTTTGTTGATACCCTCTTTCCTGAAAAGCCCGTTATTTTTTATACTTTCCACTTCAATTCCGCTGGAGATACCCAATGATTTTTTCCTTTCATCGGATAATTCTTTGAATGTGGCGCCCAAAGCACTCAAAGCATTGGTGGGGTGTGTGATTTCGGTACTTCCTGCATCGTTCGTCAGTTCAACGTTGAATGAGCGACTATTGCCGTTGCGGTCAACCGTGACGCTGACTTTATCTCCCGGACGGTACCTGTTCAGTTGGCTTTGTAATTCGGCAAAATTGCGGATAGGTACATTGTTGATGGCGGTGATAACGTCTCCCTTTTGTACGCCGGCTGCCTTGGCGGCGCTCCGGTCACTGAAATCTTCTACCACTACACCCTTGATCAGTGAGAGTTCGCGCGCTTTATCCGGATCCTGACGCCGGATATTTTCTATATTAGGCGCCTGGATTCCCAGAAGGGCGCGTTGTACCGTTCCGTACTCTTTCAGGTCGGCGGCAATTTTTCCTGCGATAGAAATTGGTACGGCAAAAGCATAACCGGCAAAATCACCTGTACGGGAATAGATTAACGTATTGATCCCGACCAGTTCACCCCGCGTATTGACCAATGCCCCGCCACTATTTCCCGGGTTGACAGCTGCGTCTATCTGAATGAAGGACTGGATACCTAATTCACCTCCCATTACATTTCCCCTGTTTTTGGCACTCACAATGCCGGCAGTAACCGTAGATGTCAGGTTGAACGGATTACCCACGGCCAACACCCATTCTCCTACCTTTAAAGCATCGGAATTACCGAAAGTGAGATAGGGGAAATCATCTCCATCAATTTTCAGGAGAGCCACGTCACTCTGGGAATCCGTACCCACCACCTTGGCTTTGAACTCCCTGTTGTCATTCAGTGTGACGGAGACTTCCCGTGCATTCGCCACTACGTGGTTGTTGGTGATAATATATCCATCTTTGGAAATGATCACTCCGGAACCATAGCCCACCTGTTCACGTGGTTGGGAAGGCGTGCGGTCACCAAATCCGAAGAAAAAATCGAACGGGTTAATATACTGTTGCTGGCTTATCGTAGTTGTTTTTACGTGCACTACACCGTCGACCGACTTGGCGGCTGCTTCCGTAAAATCGGGATAACCTTCCGAAGTGGTGAGGTTTGTAAGCACTACATTCTTGTCCTGTTCAAAGGAATTGGCATAAGCTCTTACTTCTTCAGAAATACTGTCGCCGGATAATCCTGAGAATGCATTATTCCCGTTATTTTTATTTATTACATTGTAACCCAATAAAGTGACAATTGAACTTACAATTGCGACTAATACGATAACAAATACGTTTTTACTATTTCCTGTATTCATACTTCTTTTTGTGTTGATGTTTGTCATTATCTCTATATATACACAACAAATAAGATGAAAACCGAGAGGCAATTCAAACTTGTTTGAACTCATTCTTAGTACATCTTATGTGTTGCAAATATATGACAAATAACATGCAGGTTTTTTAGCTACAGACCTGCTTTTTAACACTTTTAACGCAATCAAAGAATGATTAACCCGATTTAACCCTATCCGTTTCATTCAGAGCCATTTTTAGCCTGACAGATTGACGGAGGCACCTCTTTGGATATCTTTATGACTGCTGCCTGTCATTTCTGTCAGGTCCGCTTTGGTAATTACCCCCACGCCCTGTTCCGTCTGGCAGCATATTTCCTGAAGCGGGTATTATTAAGAGGTTGGAAAATATCGTAAAAGAGGAGATTGATATGGTATTTCCCTGTATCGAAATGGCGGCTGTTCAGTGTGATTACTCTCCATTGCACCGCATATCTCACCACAAAAAGGAATAAGGCAAGCGCTGTCAGTATATGGTTGTTGGTTAGCACTCCCAGCACAATCGAACCGATCAATGACAGGTAAAAAAGATATTTTGAGAATGTTTCCAGCCCGAATATACGGAAAGAGAATCCTTTATAATATTGTTTTGAATGGAGATATCCCGATTTCAATGTACGCCATGTAGAGAAGTTTTTCACACTGTCTGTTTCGGTAATGCTTTCTCTTGAAAGCACTACCCCTGTCTTTTTTTTAGGAGCGATCCTGTTGATATAAATGTCGTCTTCTCCACCTTCCAGATTTAATATAGATGAATAGCCCTTGTGCCGGAAAAAAAGTTCTTTCTTATAAGCCAGATTACGTCCGATCCCCATGAATGGTTTGTGCAGGATAGCCATAGAAAGGAATTTCAGATGGTGGATAAGGTTATCGTATAACATGAAACCCCGTAAAGCTGTCTTTTTGGGAATTTCTAACCGGCTGAAACCTAGGACAACCTCCTTACCCTGTGTGAATTCTTTTCCATATTCTTTTATCCACTGTTTGGAGCAGGGCCTGCAATAGGCTTCAGTAAACAGGAGATAATCATTTTTCGCGGCCTTGATACCCAATGTGAGCGCCAGTTTTTTTTCATTGATACCGTCAGCTTCAGCCGGTACATAAGTGTGGTAGAGCCGGGGGTATTTCTGCTCAGCTGCTTTCAGTACCATGTCGGTATCATCGGTCGATCCCCTGTTTACCACAATTACTTCAAAATCAGGGTAATCCTGTTCGATGATGAACGGCAGGTTTTGTGCTAACTCCTCAGCGCTGTTCCTGGAGGTAACAATGACCGAGATAGCAGGCAGCGCTTCATCGGGAACAGCTATTTCCCTTTTCTTTTTTTGGTAGTTATAAGGACGTTTATAGAAGAATAACCAAAAGAAAAGTTGTATCAGGAAGCAAAGTAACAGTGAGCCTCCCAGTATCCATTCTGTCAGTGTGAATTGGGTGAGTGTCATAGTTTACAATTGGTCGGAAAAGTAAGACAGGGGTAAATCGCGGCAGTTGTATCGGGATGCCATGGCCTCCCCGTATGCGCCGGCGGAGCGGATGGCGATCAGGTCTCCCCTGGCACTTTCGTTGAGTAGGATCTGTTCAGCGAATACATCACTCGATTCACAGATAGGCCCCACCACATCATAAAGTGCCGTCTCTTTGTAAGAGGAGATATTCTCTATATGGTGAAAAGCCTGATAAAGGGCGGGGCGTATTAAATCGGTCATTCCTGCATCTATGACAAGGAATTTCTTTTGAATACCCTCTTTTACGAAGAGCACCCGTGATATGAGTGATCCACAGGGGGCGACTACTGCGCGTCCCAATTCGAAATGCAACTCCTGGCCCGATTGCAATGGCAGATTTTTCTCGAAAAGGCGGAAATAAGATTCGAAGTCGGCCATAGGAATATGATTTGGATGCTGATAGTTTATTCCCAATCCTCCTCCTACATTGATGATCGGCAATTTGATCCCCTGCATGTTGAACCATTCCTGTAGTTCTTTCGCTTTCACACAAAGGTCTTCAAACGATTTGAGATCGGTGATCTGGGAACCGATATGGAAATGGATGCCGATAAGCTGCAGGTTTGCCGATACTTTCATGATCTCTAATATCCGCGGCAGATCCTGTTCGTTGATGCCGAACTTATTTTCTGTCAATCCGGTAGTGATGTATTTGTGGGTATGAGCATCGATATTCGGATTGATACGAAAGGCTACCCTTGCCGTTTTTCCTTTTGCCGAAGCCAATGCATTGAGGACTTCAAGTTCGGGGATCGATTCCACGTTAAAACAGAAAATATCGTTATCGAGCCCGATCTCTATTTCACGGTCGCTTTTCCCCACGCCGGCAAAGGCGATCTTATCCGGGGTGAATCCACCTTCCAATGCGGCCAGGATCTCATTACCGCTCACACAGTCGGCTCCGAACCCAAAAGAGGCGATCTCTTTCAGGATACGCGGATTGGCATTTGCCTTCACGGCATAATGCACATGAAAAGGCCTGTTTTCGGTCTCTTTTTTTATTGTCCCGAGTGTAGCATGTAATAACGCTGTATCGTAATAATAAAATGGTGTGTCGAGTTGTTTGAATTTCTCAACGGGGAATATTCCTTTAATCATACGTGTTAATTGCTAAAAATGGCGTATTATTGAAGCACCTCGTCTATCTTAATTGCAAGGCATGTCTCTATCTGAGGGACAAATTTACGATTTTTACGCAGATTTGCCTATCCATATCTTATTTTTTTCTGTGGATGCTATAAAAGTCTTTACTCTTTGTTCTTTACTCTATAAAAGAATGAGCCAGTTGCAGTTTTTGTTCCATGGGCAGCGTCGCGTCAATCCAGCGGATGGCGAACCCCCGACGCTCCATCCCTCTGAACCATGTCATTTGTCGTTTGGCGAACTGATGGATGGCAATCTCTAATTGCCGGGACATCTCTTCATAGCCTAACTTACCGGTTACATGGAGCGTTACGAACTTATATTCGAGGCCGTAATAAATCAGGTCTTCAGGTGAAACTCCGGAGTTGAGAATGCTTCGAATCTCTTCGATCATCCCTTCCTGTAGGCGTGCGTGCAGGCGTGCGGTAATTTTTTTTCTCCGGAGTTCCCTCCCGATATCAAGGCCCAATATGATACTTTCCACTGGTGGAAAAGAGGTGGCTGCACTCTCCTGTTTCGACTTGTATTTTTCTATTTCGATGGCCCGGATTGCCCTTTTTTTATTATCAGTATCGGTAGTATTGTGTAGCGGGCGGTAATTTTGCAGGATGATGGTCAACTCCTCCAGTGATTTTTCTTCCAGCGCAGACCTCAACGCCGGGTTGGCAGGCACGTCGGGGAGATGATAACCTTTCAGTATCGATTCGATATAAAGCCCGGTACCACCGCAAAGGATAGGCGTTTTATTGCGGCTGAGGATATCGTTGTAGGCATTATGAAAATCGTGTTGATAGTCAAAAAGGGTATATTTTTCTCCCGGTGCGCGGATGTCGATAAGATGATAGGGGATAGATTGATCATTTACTGTGTACTCCGAAAGGTCTTTGCCGGTACCGATATCCATCCGCCGGTATATCTGGCGGGAGTCGGCGCTTATGATTTCGCCGTCGATTGCATAAGCCAGTCGTGCGGCAAACGCGGTCTTTCCACTTGCGGTGGGTCCCAGTACGGTGATTAAGGTTTTCTTGTCCATATTACCAGCTTCCACCGGCGCCTCCGCCACCGAATCTGCCGCCTCCGCCTCCGCCGAAGCCACCCATGCCTCCGCCTCCAAAACCGCCACCCCAGCCGCTCCCGCTTCCAAAGCCTCCGCTCCTGCGACTACCCGTCATTGGCGGGAAGAAGATGGTGGGGGAGGTTGTACGGGGACCGCCACCGCCGATATGCTGGTCTCCTCCTTTAGAAAGGAAAGAGATCAGTAGGACAAAGACAATCAGTATAATAATAATTGCGAAAACAGGAATTCCTTTTTCTTCATTGGCATCGGCGGCAAATTCTCCCGAAAGGCGCGCTATCATGGTGTCGATGGCGGCATTTACTCCCCCGAAATAATCCTCCTCCATAAAGTAAGGGATCATCTCATCGCGTACAATGCGACCGGCATAGGCATCATTGATCCGTGCTTCCAGTCCATAGCCGGTGGCGATGAATGCCTGTCCGCGGCTGTTCCCTATTTTGGGTTTGATAAGGATGACAGCACCGTTATCCTTGCTCTTTTGTCCGATTTCCCATTTCTCGCCAAGTCGGAAAGCATAATCGGAGGCGGGATAACCACCCAGGTCGCTTACAGAAACCACATATATCTGGGTGGAGGTGGAGTCGTTGTAGGCACGCAGTTTTTGTTCCAAAGCCAGTTCCTCTGCCGTAGAGAAAATATCCGCGAAGTCGTTTACCAGACGGTAGGGCACCATCGGTTCAGGGATATCCTGTGCAGATACCCCTAAAGAAGAAAAGAATAGGAATAGGAGAAGATATTTACTCTTCCAGAATAATTTCATCGTCTAATTCATTTATATCGTTCTCTGTCACAGGATAACGGGATTTGATCAATTCTCCTACCTTTCCTACCCCTTTGCAGATCCCCTCCGCGATCTCTCCTTTTTTGAAACAGGAAAGCATCTTCTCCAGGGCGTCATTCCAGAATCCGCCATCCACGGCATCGTGGATGCCCTGGTCTCCGATAATCGCTGTTTTATGGTCGGCCGGGGAGACGTAGATGAGCACACCATTACGGAGCCGGGTGGTGTCCATTTTGAGTTGGTGGAACTTTTGAAATGCGGCTTCCAGAGGATCGCCTTTGCATTGCCGGGCCACACATACGCGTATTTCACCCGAGGTACGGCTTTCCGCGAGTTGGATCGATTCCACTATTCTCTGTAGTTCCTCTTTGTTCAACATATCCCAAATGGTTTCAGGTTTCTTTTAATCCACCCTATCCTGCAAAGTTTTTTCTTTTCCCTTACACGGTACTTTCCTTGTCAGAACTGCACCTGAGGAGCAGTCTGGGCTTCGGAAGTCGCTTCGAAATAAGCTTTCGGATCAAATTTGAACCATTTCGCATAGATCACCTGTGGAAATTTGCGGATATAGGCATTATAGTCTTGCGCCAATAGGTTGAAACGGTTCCGCTCTACCGAGATCCTGTTTTCTGTTCCTGCCAGTTCATCCTGCAATGCGAGAAAATTCTGGTTGGCTTTCAGTTCAGGGTAATTCTCCTGTATCAGTAACAATCTTCCCAATGCCTGGCTCAGTTGATCCTGGGCTTGTTGGTATTCCTGTAGACTTTCCGCAGTAAGATTTTCAGGATTGATTGTTGTTTGCGTGGCTTTGGCCCGCGCCTCGGTCACTTGCGTAAAAGTTTCCTGTTCGTGCTGGGCATATCCCTTCACGGTGTTTACCAGGTTGGGAATAAGGTCGGCACGGCGCTGATAGGCGTTCTGCACGTTTCCCCACTGCGACGTTACCGCTTCTTGTTTTTCTACCATCCGGTTGTATCCCTGGCATCCGGTGAGCCCCATTGCTCCTATCACGATCAATAAAACGAAAGAAATTTTTCTCATACAATTATATAATAAATTACCAATTACTAATTACCAGAAAAGTGAAAAATGAATATTTATTCATCACATCAACAAATCAGTAAATCATCAAATCCTTATTACGTCCGGCAAAAGTAAATAATTTTTTGTTGTTGATGTTCACCACAAGAGATCTTAACAGATATAAATAACAGATAAACGGAGCGAAAAGTTTTTCTCCCTTAGTAACTTCTCCTTCATATATAAAACTTTTTTTTATATCTTTGCCTATTGGAAGAATGTAAAGGTGAATTGAAGTAAAAAAATAAAATAATCGTATGAGACGAATTATTCTCCCGATTTTGATAATGACGGTTTATTCATTCGGGACGGTAGCTTCCGAAGTTAAAGATAGGGTTGTCCAGAGGCCAGATTCTATACCAATGATAGATAGTCTGGAGCTGTTTCGGGATATTACCGATATCAGCAAACAGATTGAACGTCGGAAAGTGCAGGTCAAAGAGATTGACGACAGTGTGGTTATTCCTCCGCAACCATCTTCTGATACGCTTTCTGATACCATTATTATTCCTCCGGTTTCTGTGCCGGTACCACGCAAAACTGTATCGTTAATTCCGGCAGATTCAGCGCCTTTATTCCGGAACCCTTTGGATTCCACCTATTTCCGGAAAGCGAATGGTACGTTAGAACTGCCGGTGAATTATAGCAGTTTTGAATCAATGACGGGACTTTCGTTCCGGGATACGCTTTTTTATAATCCGCTTTTTCTTCCGATGATCTTTACGGGAGAGATACTTCCCCGTGAATTGTCATTATACCCTTTGGAAAAGGATGATGACAAAGGAGTGCTCATTCCTGTGGAAAAAACCTTTGCTCCCCGGTTGGGTCATGTCGACTTTGTGCGAAACGTAAGGCGCGATTATTATTTAAAATATCCCGACAGGATCCGGTATTCTGTGGCCAGTTTTGACTCAATACGGAGTCTGGAATCTGATGACCAGATTGTGAGAGAGACATTCAATCCTTTCCGCGAATTGATAAAGGCCGAAACGACTTATTCGTTGGATGCCCCGGGGATTGAAGCCGTTGGATTTGGTAGAAAATACTGGGTGCGTTCAGGTGAGCACTCTTTCCAGTTTGGCCAAAACTACTTCTCTGACAACTGGCATAAGGGGGGCGTGAATAATCTGAACTTTAATAGCCTGCATATATTGAAAGCTAATTATCAGAAAAAAAGGGTGAAGTTTAACAATACCCTCGAGTGGCGGTTATCCGTCTTTAATTCTCCTGACGATTCATTGCGCAAGCACCGTATCGGTAATGACCTTATTCGCTATTATGGCGACTTTGGAATAGATGCTTTTGGTAAAGGCTGGTCTTACTCCACCAATTTGGAAGCAAAATCACAGATGTTTAAAGCATATCCGGTCAACTCAAACGATCTCCTTTCGTCAATACTGTCTCCTTTGTATGTGAATGCGGGGGTCGGGTTGAAGTTTAATTACGAAAGACCCTCCAAGACGGTGCGCCATCGTAAGATTAAGTGGGAACTGGCAATTGCCCCTGTCTCCATCAACTATGTCTATGTGATGAATGACGATGTGGACGAGAAACGTTTCGGTATTGAGGAAGGAAAGAAATCCGAGTTTGACTTCGGTAGCACCATTACCTCCATATTAAAATACGATATCACAAGATATATTACCTGGGATTCGCGCCTGACTTATTTTACCAGTTACGAGAAAGTTATCTCGGAATTTGAGAATAGCCTGAATATGGCTTTGACGAATGCATTCTCCACTCGTTTGTATGTGATCATGAGATTTGACGATGGGGTTCCTCCCGATCCTGATCTGAAGTACTGGCAGGTGAACCAGACGCTCAGTTTTGGCCTGAATTATAAGTGGTAACCTCAACAGAAGCGTGCTTTTTCTTCGAAATGATATCCATTCAGGAAATCGATAGTACTCATTCGCCTCTTGCCGGTCAGTTGAAGTTCCGTAATTCGTAAGAAACTGTCTTTTACCGCCACGTCGAGGTGTGACTTATTGTCAGTCCTGATAGTGCCCGGCTGTAAATCGTGAGTCTTGTCTTCAATCGGCTCACCGGCAAACAGTTTGAAACGTTGCTTTTCCTCATTGTCGGTCACCAGTTCCGTCCATGCCGCCGGATAAGGCGATAGACCGCGGATATAATTATATACCTCCCGCACTGGTTTATTCCAGTCGATCCGACAGTCTTCCTTGAATATTTTAGGGGCATTCTTTAATTCGGACAGGTCTTTGAAGAGTTTATCCTGCGGAACGGTTTGTATATTCTCTTCCAGTATGGCATTGACGGTCTTCAGTACCAGTTGTGCCCCCATTATCATCAGCCTGTCGTGCAAAGTACCTGCATTGTCTGTCTCATCGATCGTTGTCTTTTCCTGAAAGATGATCTTACCAGTATCAATCTCGTGTGAAAGAAAAAAAGTCGTCACGCCGGTTTCTTTCTCCCCGTTGATAATGGCCCAATTGATAGGGGCGGCGCCCCGGTACTGGGGCAGGAGTGATGAGTGGAGGTTAAAAGTGCCTTTCGGCGGCATATTCCACACCACTTCCGGCAACATACGGAAGGCTACTACGATCTGGAGATCGACGTTTAACCGTTTTAGCTCATGCAGAAACCCTTCATTTTTCAGTTTCTCAGGTTGTAGTACCGGAAGTCCCCGCTGCAGTGCATATTGCTTTACCGGTGATGGTTGTAGTTTATATCCCCTGCCTGCCGGCTTATCGGGCATAGTGACAACCCCTATTACGTTATATCCGTTCTCTATAAGTGCTTTCAACGACTCAACGGCAAACTCTGGAGTCCCCATGAAAAGGATACGGATTGATTTTTTGTCCATGAAATAGTTAATTAAAAATTACTAATTATTAATTATTAATTACCAATTACCTCATTGGGATATTGTTTCATTAATCCCATTGGCACATTAGTCTACTCATCCGCTTCGGAGTAATTCTCAACCAAAACCTCCCGATAGGAGTTGAATACCGATGATTGTGACAAAAGGCCCTGATAAACTCCTTTTTGGTCTACTACCGGTAAATTCCACGCTTTGGTGTTCTCAAATTTTGCCATGGCCTCTTCCATACTGCTGTGTAACTCTATTGCGGCCGGTGCTCCCACCATGAACTTCTCTACGGTGAACCGGTCATATAGTTCGGGGCGGAACATGATATTGCGAATATCATTCATCATTACCAGTCCTAATAGGATCCCTTCTTTATTCACTACCGGAAAGACATTCCGGTTGCTGGTGGAGATGACTTTTACCATATCTCCAAGCGTCATTTCAGGTGTTACGGTTGGAATATCTTTTTCGAGCAGATCTTTGATTTTCAAAAAAGTAAGTACAGCCTTGTCTTTGTGATGGGTAATCAACTCCCCTTTTTTGGCAAGTCGTATGGCATAGATACTATGCTTCTCGAATACCATGATAGTCCCGTAAGAGAGCAGGGATACGATCATGAGAGGGAGGAACAGGTCATACCCCCCTGTCAATTCCGCAATAAGGAAGGTGCCGGTAAGCGGTGCATGCATAACCCCTGCCATAACCCCTGCCATCCCCATCAGTGCGAAATTCTCCTGTGGCAGGTATACGGTATATCCCAATTGATTGAGGGTATATGAATAGGCAAACCCAACGATGCACCCCAAAAACAGGGTGGGGGCGAACACCCCTCCGGTACCACCACCTCCGTTGGTGGCGGTGGTGGCAAATACTTTAAAGAGAATGACAAGAATCAAAAAGACGACGATAGTCCATCTGCTTTCCAGTTGGTGGAAGAAGCTTTCATTAGTGAGAGAGCCGAATGAATCACCTCCCGCTAACAACACATTGATGGTGTTATATCCTTCACCATACAGGGGAGGAAAAAAGAAAATCAATAAACTCAGCATGGTACCGCCAAGTAAAAATCTGTTCCAGGAGGTCAGCCCCTGAAAGATTCCCTCCAGACGGCTCATGACACGGATTATGTATAATGAGAGAAATCCACAGAGTATGCCCAATAAGATCACGTATGGGATACGGTTGAGCGTGAATGGTTCAATGAGTGTGAAGGCGAACATGGCGTCCATACCTGTAAGCAGGTATGATGCGGTGGTTGCTGTCACAGCTGTTACCAGGAGAGGCAGGATCGACGACATGGTGAGATCGAGCAGTAGCACCTCTATTACGAAAAGAATTCCTGCGATAGGTGCTTTAAAAATACCTGCAATAGCGCCGGCAGCACCACAGCCAACCAGGATCATCAGGCTGCGTTGCTCCAGCTTAAAGAATCTTCCCAGATTGGAACCGATTGCCGAACCTGTCAGAACGATGGGTGCTTCCGCTCCCACCGATCCCCCGAACCCTATGGTGATGGAACTGGCTACCAATGATGTGTACATGTTGTGAGGCTTGATGCGGCTCTTTCGTTGGGAAATGGCAAAAAGAATCTTTGTAACACCATGGCTGATGTCGTCTTTCACCACATATTTCACATACAACCCTGCAATCAGAATTCCTACAATGGGGTAAAGCAGGTAAGAGAAGTTGAGGTTGGGGCGGCTGAAATTTTCGGTGAGAAAAACCTGGAAGAAATGGATTGCCGTTTTCAGGAAGAAAGCTGCCAGGGCCGTAAGAATTCCCACCAGGAAGCATACGAACAGGAGAAAATGGCGTTCCTTTATGTGGCGGTCACGCCAAAGAAAAAATCTATTGTATCTATCTGCCATAACCCGATTCTTTACTTGCGTATGATTTTGATGGAACCGTCTTTTTCCAGTTTCACAATTCCCGATGGTTGAGCTTTGACCTGTTCTTTTTGCCGGTATGTGACGATATAATCCACACCTTCTTTAATAGCCGGGCTAATCTGTGAAAAAGAGGAAGGCGAAAGCTCTCCGCTTATATTGGCCGATGTGGATACAATCGGTTTGCGGAACTGCCGGCATAGTTCCATCGAGAATATTTCAGCGGTAATGCGTATGCCGATGGAACCATCCTCGGCAATGAGATTCGGCGCCAGATTCTTGGCCCCGTCGTAGATAATGGTGAGGGGTTTGTCTGCCAGGTCTATCAGATCCCATGCTATGTCGGGCACATCGGCCACGTATGCCTGCAACTTGGCTGGGTTATCCATCAACACGAGCATCGATTTACTGTCATCACGTTGTTTGAGTTCGTAAATACGTTTTACGGCCTCCTCATTGGTGGCGTCGCAGCCGATACCCCAGACAGTGTCGGTGGGATAGAGGATAATCCCTCCTTTCTTTAATATGTCGCACGCTTTTTTTATATCGTCTTGCATTGTTCTCCAATAAAAAATTTATAGACCTTTATGATTTGATTTTTTGCATTATTAATGCGTGTGAAAATGTCCCATCCGAAGCAAGCCAGTCCTCCAACAGCCCTGTTTGCCGGTAACCCGTTTTCGTGAACAATTGGATGCTATTGCTGTTTTTTTCGGGAATGATCGCGTAGAGTTGCCTCAAATTGAGAAACCGGAAAACGTAATTTTCGAGTAGCATGAGTGCCTGCTCCGCGTAGCCTTTGCGCCGGTGTTTGTTGTCGATCAGTATCCCCACGCCGGCTCTCCGGTGAAAAGGATCAAAATCATACAAGTCCACCGTGCCTATGCATTCTTCCGTTTCCTTGAGAGTCACCATCAACCGTAGTTGTTTATCTGCATATATATCATGTTTATAGTCAATCAGGTATTGTTTGATGGTGTACCGGGAAAAAGGGACAATAGAGGCCCCGTTCTGCCAGATCGTCGTATCGTTTTCCCAGGCATACAGCAAATCCATATCCTCCGGTTCGGGAGCACGTAGGCGAAGGGTGTTATTTTCCAGCAACTTGTTCATTTTCCGGATAATTGTATTGTATGGGCTCAGGATTATTGTATGTCTCCTTTAGTTGTTCTTCTATTTTTCCCGATTCCGTTTTCTCTTGCCCGGCTTCTGCTTGTTCTTCTTCTGTTATCTCTTGTTCTCCGGTTGTTTCGGTGAGATTCTCCAGTTCCGGATAGGAGGGCTTGCAAAAGAAAAAAACGATAAACAGTACTACCGTAAACCAGAAGAAATTCATATTCCGGGAGATAGCGAACAGGATAATATGCATGAGTGTCACTGTGCTGAGGGTGTACAGACGCAGAAAGGAGGTATTCTTATACTTATCTGTAGCCGTCCAGATATCTGTAGGGTGGGGTCTCTTTTTCAGCAGGTGGGCAAAAAGTTTCAATGAAGCCGGGATGGCTATGATGGTGATCATGATGGCATACCTTTCTGCTGTAACGCTGATAGCCTGTCCATCCATAAAGAGAGGGATCATATTAAATATCGCAAGTAGAAAAATGGCCGCCAGCAGGATGATGTTCCCGTAAAAATGCCCCCTCAGGAGCTTTATGGCTTTTTCCATTACACTGCTGCTTTTCATTTTGAAACAAGTTTATAGGATTCATCAAACGGAGTCCGGTTTAAAATGGAGCGACCCAATGTCACTTCGTCGGCATACTCAATTTCATCGCCGATGGATACCCCCCTGGCTATAATACTCACTTTCACTCCGTAAGGTTGAAGTTTACGATAGATATAAAAATTGGTGGTGTCGCCTTCCATGGTGGCACTCAGGGCAAGAACCACTTCCCGTATTTCCCCTGTTTTCACCCTCTCTTCGAGACTGGCGATTTCCAGGTCGGAAGGGCCGATACCGTCGATAGGAGAGATAATGCCCCCTAAAACGTGGTAAAGCCCACCAAACTGTACCGTTTTTTCAATGGCCATCACCTCTTTCACATTCTCCACTACACAGATCAAAGAACTATCCCGGGATTTGTCGCTGCAAATATTACATATTTCCGTATCGGAAATATTGTGGCAGACAGTACAATATTTAATCTCCCGCTTTAGCTTTAAAATGGTACCGGCAAAACCGGCAACTCTTTCCTCATCCTGGCGCAACAGATGGAGTACCAGTCGTAATGCCGATTTTCTCCCGATGCCGGGAAGATTGGCAAATTCGTTGACTGCATTTTCGAGTAAGGCAGATGGGTAGGGACTGTTCATTGATGTAACATTTTCGGGTATTGCAAAGATACGATGATTCAATTTACCGGACAAATAACTTTTAATTTGTATAAAAAGAGGCCTTCATGGATTTTTTATTCCGATTTCGTTTTTTGTTAGATATAAGTTTGTAAATTTGCAATTCTTAATTACAAAGTGATAATTTTAAAAAGTGTATAAAAAGCCCTGATTTGTGGGAGCCGGTCATCTATCCGGTGAATTTTTATAAACAGAGAATGAATATGAAAGTACTTTTGGCGACAAATAAGCCATTCGCTTTACCTGCAGTGCAGGGGATTCAACATATTATTGAATCTGCAGGTCATAAGTTCGTGAAGTTGGAGAAATATGAAGAGGAAAGTCTGTTGCTTGATGCTGTGAAGGACGTAGATGCTTTGATCATACGCAGTGACATTATCAGCAAGGAGATAATAGAGGCAGCCCCTAACCTGAAAATAATCGTCAGGGCAGGAGCCGGTTATGATAATGTGGATCTGGACGCTGCTACCAGTTGCGGTGTGTGTGTGATGAATACTCCCGGACAAAATGCGAATGCTGTGGCTGAACTCGTGCTTGGTATGATGATTTATGCACAGCGTAACCATTTTGATGGTTCTGTAGGGCGTGAATTGAGCCGTAGGCGGCTGGGATTATATGCTTTCGGGAATGTGGCCAAAATGGTGGCCAAGATAGCGAGAGGTTTTGATATGCCAGTGTATGCTTTCTCGCCAACGCTTACGCATGACGACTTGCGCAAGGAAGGAGAATATGGGGTAATCACTGCCTATACAAACAAGGAATTGTTCCAGAATAGCGATTTCGTTTCCCTCCATATGCCCTTGCTCGAAGAAACGCGGTACTGTGTGGATTATTCCCTTTTATCCCTGATGCCGCAAGATGGACTTCTCATCAATACGGCTCGTAAGGAGTTGGTGATGGAAGACGATTTGATCCGTATCATGGAAGAACGTCCCGCTTTCCAATATGTTACCGATGTCAAACCCGACAAGCATGAAGAATTCCTGGAGAAATTCCCTAAACGTTATTTTGCCACGCCCAAAAAATTGGGTGCACAAACTACCGATGCCAATAAAAACGCGGGATTAGCTGCTGCCAACCAAATTGTGGCTTACTTCCAGAATGGGGACGAACGTTTCAGGGTAAATGCTTAATGTGGCTAATCCCGATGAATCGGAACAGGTCGTGCCAATGTGAATAATATGCTAATTGGTAATTAGTAATTGATAATTAGTAATTTAAATACATTTCTTATGCAAAAGTACAATTTTAATGCCGGTCCGTGCGTACTTCCCCGGCCGGCAGTAGAGTCAGCCATTGAAGCGATACGCGATTTCGATAATACCGGAATAGGTATTCTGGAAATATCGCATCGTACTCCCGGATGGGAGCGGATCATGAAAGAGACCGCAGATTTATGGAAGGAGTTATTGAATATTCCGGATAATTACCGTGTGCTTTTGCTGGGTGGAGGTGCCAGCACGCAGTTTTTTATGGTTCCGGCCAACCTGATGAAGAAAAAAGCGGCTTATCTGCAAACCGGCACGTGGGCAAAGAAAGCTATCAAAGAGGCCAAATTCTATGGCGAGGTAGAGGTGGTAGCTTCTTCAGATGACAAAAATTATTCCTATATCCCCAAAAATTATACTATTCCGGCAGATGCCGATTACTTCCATATCACGAGCAACAATACCATTTTCGGTACTGAGATACACGAAGATATTGATAGCCCGGTTCCATTGGTGGCCGATATGTCGTCCGATATTATGAGCCGTCCGGTAGACGTATCCAAATATGGCCTTATTTACGGAGGGGCGCAAAAAAATGTAGGACCGGCAGGTGTGGCTTTCGTGATCGTCCGTGAAGATATCCTTGGGCAGATCGACCGGCCATTGCAGACCATGGTGGATTACCGTACACATATCAGCGATTCCGAAAAGAACCGTTCCATGTTCAATACCCCTCCGGTATTCCCCATTTTCGTGATGCACGAGACATTGAAATGGTTGAAGGAACTGGGAGGCCTGGAAGTGATGCATACACTTAATAAGGAGAAAGCTGCCCTTCTCTATGATGAGATCGACCGTAACAAGCTTTTCGTGGGAACGGCCGCCAAAGAAGACCGCTCCATTATGAATGTATGCTTTGTGATGAACGAAGAATACAAAGACAAGGAAGCCGATTTTCTGAAGTTTGCCACCGAAAGAGGAATGGTAGGAATTAAGGGGCACCGTTCGGTGGGCGGATTCCGTGCTTCTATTTACAATGCATGTCCCAAAGAGGCTGTGGAAGCCCTCATCCAGTGCATGCAGGATTTTGAAAAACAGGCATAATTGCCTGATTATAATAGATTATCAAGAGCTGTCCGGGAAACTGTGCAGCTCTTTTATGATTATTTAACCTGATTATTTTTACGAAATGTATTGTATGTTACGATAAAATCGTAGATTTGCATTATTCAATATAGATAAAAAGATATGGAACGATTGACTCACCAGGAAGAAAATGTAATGTTGCATATATGGCAACTCAATGAATGTGCCATTAAGGACGTGGTAGACAGGATGGAAGAACCGAAACCGCCGTATACCACGGTGGCATCCATCTTCAAAAACCTCGAAAATAAAGGATATCTTGCAAAAAGACGATTTGGAAATGTGAAGGTATTCAAGCCTGTGATATCGGAATCGGCCTATAAGAGACATTTTTTATCGGGGGTTGTGCAGAGTTATTTCGATAACTCTTATAAAGAACTGGTTTCCTTTTTTGCCAAGGAACAGAAGATTACAGCGGACGAACTTGAGGAAATTATTCGCCTGATTGAGAAGAAACGTAAGTAAGGACTTGTTTCAACCAAAATGCATCTATCATGTCGCTGTTTTTTATATACCTGATACAAGTAAATATAGCTCTGGCTCTGTTTTACCTCTTGTATGTAATCGTGCTGAAGAGAGATACTTTCTTACGACTGAGGCGTCTTTTTTTCTTGTCGGTGATTGTTTTTTCACTCCTCTATCCATTTTTTACTATTCCTGCCCTAAGCGATATATGGATATCCCGATCTTCCGGTCTTGAGGGAACGACTGTCACGGTCATGAGGGGAGAACCGGGCAGGGCGATGGAGGTAAAAGAGGAAAAAGCTGCGCCTGTAGCTATTTCCCGGGAAAAAATCCTTTCCTTTTTTTATATAACCATCACCTTGGGATTTGTGTTTCGATTCCTGTTTCAGCTGCTATCTATTCATAATGTGTGGATAAAAAGTCAGAAAAAGATCATTTCGGGAATCCCGGTATATCAATTAGAGCAGGATGTCACTCCTTTTTCTTTCTTCAATTTGATTTTTATCCATACCGGCAAGCATTCCGAAACCGAATTGTCCCAGATTTTGCTGCATGAACAAACGCATGTGCGACAGTGGCATTCCATTGATGTCATACTTATTGAATGGGTATGCCTGTTTTCCTGGTGGAATCCGTTTGTTTGGCTGATGAAGCGGGAAATGGCGATGAATCTGGAATACCTGGCGGATAGCGGTGTACTGCGCGAAGGTGTCGATAGCCGGGAATACCAGTACCATCTTTTACGATTGACTTATCATGAAACTGCAGTTCAGATAGTAAATAACTTTAATGTATCACAATTAAAACAACGAATTATGATGATGAATAAAACAAAAACGCCGGCATTACAGCTGGTGAAATATGTATTGGTAGTACCCCTCTTTTTCCTGTTTGTAATGGCGAACAGCATGTATGCGGCAGAGAATGGCGATAAAAGCGTGGCAGGAAATAATTTGCCTGAACCTCCACCCCAAAAGAAAGGAGAGGCTGAGGAACTCTTTATAGTGGCGGACTCCCAACCCGAATTTCCCGGAGGCGAATCGGCCATGATGAAATTTTTGGCCGACAATATCAGATATCCTGTGATAGCACAGGAGAACGGTATTCAGGGTCGTGTGGTCTGTGACTTCACGATAATGAAAGATGGTAGCATCAGCAATGTGAATATACTACAGGGAGATCCTGCGCTGGATGCGGAAGTAAAACGTCTCATCAGTTCAATGCCTAAATGGAAGCCGGGCAACCAGCGTGGTAATGCTGTAAATGTACGGGGTGTATTCCCCGTGGTTTTCAGGCTCCAGTGGGATAATCCCGAAGATGATCCTCTGACAAGTGAAGAGAAGACAAATTTCTTTAAGAGTGACCTTCTGGATGATTTAAAGAAAGTGGAAGGGATGATGATCCTTGAAGAAGTGGTCGTCGTTGGCTATGGTATGGCTGAACAAAAGTAGGTAACGGCAAAATTAAAAAGGTTCTGGGAAGATATTTGTTTCACGCTAACTTGTACAAACCATGCATCCGTTTTTTATATACCTGATACAAGTAAATATCGCGCTGGCTTTGTTTTACCTCCTGTATGTAATTGTGCTGAAGAGGGACACTTTTTTGGGGTTGCGGCGCTTTTATTTCCTGTCGGCAATTGCCTTTTCACTCCTTTATCCCTTTTGGTCCATACCGGTGTTGGGTGATTTTTGGGGCTCTTTCTTCATGCCGGGAAATGCAGAGGCTCTCATATTGATAGGTGAACCAAGTGCAATGGTGATAGAGGAAGATGCCGGGAATGCTGCCAGTATTCTTTGGTCGAAGGTTATTTCCCTGGTGTATATTATTTTTACGCTTGCGTTTGTTTTGCGGTTTACGGTGCAGCTCCTGTCGATCCTTCGCATGAATATGAGGAGTGAAAGAGGTGTCATTACCGGAGTGCCGGTTTATCAGTTAAAAGACGATATAGCTCCTTTTTCGTTCTTTAACCGGATTTTTATCCATAGCGAAAAGCATTCGGAAGCCGAATTGTCCCAAATTTTGCTGCACGAACAAACGCATGCACGCCAATGGCATTCCGTTGATATCATGCTTATCGAGTTGGTATGCCTGTTTTCCTGGTGGAATCCGCTTGTATGGTTGCTGAAACGGGAAATGGCAATGAACCTGGAATACATGGCGGACAAGGGTGTACTATGCGAAGGGATTGATAGCCGGGAATACCAGTACCATCTTTTACGATTGACTTATCAAGAGACTGCCATGCAGTTAGTAAATAACTTTAATATGTCACAATTAAAACAACGGATTATGATGATGAATAAAACAAAATCGCCTACATTGAAATTGGTGAAATACCTGCTGATATTTCCTCTGGCTTTTTTACTGGTTTTTGCCAATAGTTGTGTAAATCGGGATAAGAAAGGAGGAGGAGATGAAACTACGGAAATGGGTACACCCGGATCTACGGATATACCCGGTATCATTGCTGAAGAGCCTGACACTGTAATTGTGGATGACAGTGAAGTGTTTGTGGTTGTGGAAGATCAGCCTCAATTCCCCGGTGGGAATGTGGCCATGATGAAATTTCTGGGTGAAAATATAAAATATCCGGTAGAAGCACAACAGAAAGGGACTGAAGGACGTGTGATCGTCAACTTTGTAGTGGAAAAAGATGGGCGTCTGAGTGATTTTAATGTTGTGAATAGTATCGATCCTCTGTTAGACGCTGAAGCGTTAAGGGTATTGGAAAGTATGCCGAAATGGATTCCCGGTAAACAACGGGGGGAAGAGGTGAGAGTGCGGTTTACGTTGCCGGTGGTTTTCAGGTTACAGGCGAAAGATGACAAAAAAACTGCAATGCCAAGCGCTTCCAATGAAGTGTTTGTGGTGGTAGAAAACCAACCTGAATTTCCGGGAGGGAACGCTGCGATGATGAAATTCTTGTCCGACAATATCAAATATCCGAAGTCAGCTCAGGATAATGGTATTCAGGGGCGTGTGATCGTCAACTTCGTAGTGGAAAAAGATGGAAGCTTAAGCGATGTGCAGGTGGTCCACAGCCAGGATCCGGCCCTTGATAAAGAAGCTGTCAGGGTAATCGAATCTATGCCCAAATGGAAACCGGGTACCCAGAGAGGAGAGACTGTGAGGGTGCGTTATACCCTGCCGGTTGTTTTCAGACTTCAGAATTAATCCTTTCTTCCTGTTAATCATTTTTGAGATGGGCAGAGGACAGGTTTATCCCGGACTCTGCTCATTCAGATAAATAACCATTGCCCGGTAATAATAATCTAAAAAACCGATGATGCTTAGATCTTTATTCTTCAGTGTATTACTTTTATTCCCGGTATATTTGTTATCGCAGTCCAATGAAGTGGAGGAAGCCTTACACAACTTTCAATACAATGAAGTGTTGGCGTTGTTGGATGCAGCACCTCCTACCCGGGAAAACCTGTTGCTGAAAACCCATTGTTACGAGAAGCTGTATAATTATCCGGCAGCACTGAATATTTATAAGCAGTTGTTGGATGAGTATCCTGAGGATGTCAACTTGACGATTTCTATGGCAGAATGTGCATCGCAAGCGGGAAATTCGCCGCTCTCGCTGCAATGTTGGATAATAGCCGACAGTTTATCGCCGGGTAACCGGTTCATCCAGACCCAAAAAGCCATGGCTCTTTACAGGAATAATAATCCGGATAGAGCCATTGAACAGGCAAAGACCGTCTTTGAAGCAGACTCCGTACCCCTGCTGCTTCGTATGGTGGGCGATGCTTACCTGTACAGCGGACAGGGGGATTCTGCCATCTGGTATTATTATAAAGCGATCGAGAAAAATCCGGCAGACCATTTGGCGGTGAATAAGCTGGGGAATATTTATTTGGGCGCAAAATTTTATGATGCCACGATTGATCTGACGCAGACATATCTCGAAAATATTAATCCTGAGCAAATACTCATCGGTCAATTGAACGGGATGGCTCACTATTCAGCAGGCAACTATGCAGAAGCGACCGGACGATTAAAAGACAATATTATATTGGGTGACAGTTCATATACTACTTGTTACTATCTGGGAATGAGCCTCTATGCATCCAAATTATATTATGAAGCCGTGTCATGGCTGGAAAAAGCGTATAACCAGAATGATACCGATGTCAATTTGCTCTATTATTACGGAACAGCTCTTTCTATGACTTATGACCGGAAGAGAGGGATAGAAGTGTTGACTGAAGGAGTGGAAAGAATCGAAAAAATGAACGAAATGTTGTTTGATTTCGATCGTTCTTTTGCCGGTGCTTATATGCGGTCGGGAGATTACTATAAAGCTATCGGATATTTTCAGTCGGCTTATAAACGGAACCCCGAGACTCACCCGCTACTCTATAATATTGGTAACTGCTATGAATCGATGAAAGATTATAAAAATGCAGTAACCTACTATGAACGTTTCCTAAAGACAGCACCCAAGGGCTGGGATATGGACATGAAGAACCTAGAAGAGGGTGAAACCGGAAAGCCAAGCTCTGCTGACCTTCTCTATAGAAATGCAGCCTGGCGCCTTGAAAGGCTAAAGGAGGAGCTGTTTTTCCAATCAACGGATTAATTCGGCTTCGCATTATTCAATAGTTATTCAGCTTCGCCTATTCAATAGTTATTCGGCTTCGCCGTTATTCGCTTCGCGTTATTCAGCTTCGCCGTTATTTGTGCTTCGCACGTAACTCAATTACCACTGAATTACCATCGAACAACAACTGAACAACAACTGAACAACAACTGAACAACAACTGAACAACAACTGAACAACAACT
>ERZ778021.403-NODE-403-length-80031-cov-13.839964_pt1 | contig 80031 bp, 86 predicted proteins | sample MGYA00375751_ERZ778021 | MGnify/ENA primary metagenome ERZ778021 (study PRJEB29350, sample SAMN05389814) | bioreactor metagenome | isolation source: Thiocyanate stock bioreactor | place: South Africa: University of Cape Town | collected 2013-08-29 ... | reverse complement strand
TTCAATTCTTTTTGGTTTTTTTCATTTGCGCTATTCAATTTTCAAGGTCCTATTTGTTGTCCTTCATGTCCGCAATGTCTTGCGGCGACTTTATTATGATATCATCGTTCGTTTTCGTTGTCAATATCTTTTTCAAGTTTTTTTCACATTTTATTTACATGCTTTTTACATTTTTATATGTGAATTTGAAGGCGCACTGTCTAGTGCTTGTTTATAATACCAAATTCCATTTTTGAAGTCAACACCCAAAATAAAAGAAAATATATTCAGTTTATTCAAAATAGTAGGGCAATTATTTTCTTCTACTATATGTTGATTTTTCGTTCGTTTATTCTTTGCTTTAGATTTTAAATCATCTATGTTATTGTATAATTAGGGTATCGAAGCAACAAACTCAGGAGGTCTTATGCAAAAAGAAACCTTAAGAAAAACACTAATCAGACTCCCTAAATTGATGTTTGGTTTTTTAATTATTGCGATTGGGATCACACTTACCTTGTATGCTGATATGGGTTTAAATCCATGGGGAACGTTTCATCAAGGCGTTTCTGAAATTACTGGTATAAAATTTGGAGTTGTATCTCAGTTAACCGGATTGGTGATCATCATCATTTCTCTATTCATTAAACTGTATCCCGGTATCGGTACTATACTTAATATGTATTTCATTGGCTATTTTGTGGATTTGATTGATCAAATGAATTTAATTCCTCAAAGTTACACCATGCCAACTCGTGTCATCTATTTATTAGTAGGTACATTTTTATTTAACTACGGCGTTTATTATTACTTATGCTGTGAACTCGGTGCAGGACCAAGGGATGGTCTGCTTGTTGGTTTGGTTAAAATCACTGGCTTAAGTGTTTCAATCATGCGACCAATTATAGAAGTTACAATAGTTGTCATCGGTATCCTGTTAGGTGGCTCCTATGGTGTAGGTACTTTATTGAATGCTTTTGGAGGCGGTTACATTTTAAATTCTATTTTCAAATGGCATAAATTCAACCCAAAGGAAACTAAGCAAATGGTCATCACTGATCTGTTTGGTGTAAAAGAACACAGTTAACCTATCTATATCCCATGTTGAGAATGTACTACACCCCATTTATTAGGCAAAATAAGTGGGGTGTTTTTATGACTCAAATTCTATTTGTTGCAAAATTTGATGACTTGATGTCTGATTAAATATTACTCTACAGTATTTAAATAGCCTTTCAACTTGGAGACGCTTTTAATCTCCATATACTCGAGATACTTTTCGATTCCTTTTTTTACATCTATAACTGCAGTGGGATTTACAAAATTACCAGTACCAATTGCAATGGCATCCGCTCCTGCCAACATAAATTCCACTGCGTCCTCACCTGTCATTATCCCACCCATTCCTAAGATGGGAATACTCACCGCTTGATAAACGTCATGAACGAGCTTAATCGCAATTGGTTTTACTGCTGGCCCCGATAATCCGCCACTCTTTCTCTTAAGTATCGGTTTTCTTTGATAGATATCGATTGCCATACCGGTAACTGTATTGATCAAAGATATACAATTGGCACCATTTGCTTCTACAATTTTTGCAATTTCCTTAATATCGGTTACATTTGGCGTCAATTTGACAATCAAATGCTTGTCAGTTGCATTCCTAACTGCCTTGACGACTTCTTCTACTACCTTTGGGTTGGTTCCAAATGCTAAACCACCATTTTTTACGTTCGGACATGAAATGTTTAGTTCTATTGAATCCACATCTTCTGAATTCAATATTTCAGCCATTCTCACATATTCCTGAGTTGTGTTCCCATTGATGTTCGCAATGATTTTTGTATTGAACTGCCTCAAATATGGAATTTCATGCTCAATAAAATGATGGACGCCTGGATTTTGTAGTCCGACACTATTGATCATACCCATAGGTGTTTCTACAATTCTAACTCCTTCATTTCCTTGTCTCGGCTCCAGGGTCAATCCTTTAACAGAGATTGCTCCAATTTCATTTAAATCAAGATAAGGTTCGAATTCTCTTCCAAATCCAAAAGTCCCTGAAGCTACAGTTACTGGATTGTCTAATATCAATCCATTTAAGTCTACTTTTAAATCCAAATTATTCATCGAAAATCACCTCATCTGAGTAAAACATCGGCCCTTCTTTACACATTCTAACCATTTTGGAACCAAATTCACCGTCTTTCAGTTTGCAAGTGCATACCAAACAAGCACCTATGCCACATGCCATCTTCTCTTCCATTAGAAGCTGAGCACGTTTTCCCCTGCTATTAAGCATATCGGTTACTGCTCTTAGCATCACTTTAGGTCCACAGGCATAGATTTCGTCATATTCATTTTCATCTAAGATCTGTTCAAGGTATTGTGTTACATAGCCTTTTTTATAGGTATCGTTTTTCTCAGATACCACCGTCAGTTGTGTTGAAAACTTTAAAAAAGCTGCCTCTAAAATTGGATTTTCTCTAAAGCCAATCACTGAATCTACTATAATATCCATTGATCTAAGTGCTTCACCTAATCCCTTAATTGGTGCAACGCCGATGCCACCACCGATTAACAATGTACGTTTTTTAGTTGTTGTTAAATCAAAGCCATTACCTAAAGGTCCAGTTAACGCGACTTCATCTCCTGACTTTAAATTTGCAAGATATTGAGTGCCTTTTCCAACAACTTTAATGGTAAATGTGATGACATTATCCTCGATGCCACTTACAGAAATCGGTCGACGTAACAATGGCATTCCAGAATCTGTCGCTAGAAAGTTGAAGAATTGCCCCGGCTTTACCGTTTCAGGTATAGCAACTGATAAACTGAAATTTTCATGATCATGTTGCTCTGTGTTAAGAATTTTTACAGTTCCATTAAATGCCATTTGCTTCTCCCTACCAGTATTTTTTTCCCTCTGCCTCTAAAGCTGAGTTGATTGATTCTCTCATTTCTATCGTCGCTTCTCGTGCCGCTTGATCAAAAGTCAATGTTGATTTTTCATAGGCATAGAGAATGCCTCTTGAAGAATTCACGATTGCACCTAGGCCATCCTTATTGAAGGCATCTACAACATCCTTTGCACCACCGCCTTGTGCACCATATCCAGGTACCAAAAAGTAAATGTTCGGCATCTTTTCACGTAACAGTTTCATCTCGCTTGGATAGGTTGCACCTACAACTGCACCAATTGGTGAATACGTATTCGAATCTACTATTTTAGCAGAAATTTCATTGACCATCTCTGCCGTTTTCTCATATATGGTTTTCCCATCGATGCAAACCAAATCTTGTAATTGCGCTGATGAAGGATTGGATGTCTTAACTAAGACAAACATCCCTTTATCATAGGTTTTTATATCGCTTAGGAATTCATTCAAACAATCTTCTCCTAGGTATGGATTAACGGTTACGTAATCTGAATAAAAGGCTGATTTCTGATCTTCGCTGTACGTTGTTTGCCCCAAATAGGCATTCGAGTACGCTCTAGAAGTAGAACCAATGTCACCTCTTTTTACATCGCCTATTACGATAAGCCCATTTTCACTTGCATAATCACAGGTTGCTTTGTATGCTTTTAGTCCATCAATACCATATTGCTCGTAAAAAGCAATTTGAGGCTTTACTGCAGGTACAAGATCTTTAATTACATCAATAATATGCTTGTTAAATGAAAGGATACAATCTCCTACTGATTTTTCCGTTAATGTTCCATCTTGAATAAAATTTTCTACAAAAGCTTTTGGAAATTTCTCAAGATTGGGGTCTAGACCAACTACGATTGGGCTTTTTAATTCAATAATACGGTTTTTTAAACGATTTGCTAATGACATATTGCCTCCTATACTCTTTTTAATGAAATACATGTATGAACTGATTTTTTCTAGACAACTTATCTTGAACCCTTTATTTTATATTTAATTTACATGTGAATCTTATTATGAAGCGCCACTTAAGGAAGTGAACTCAAGACTTATAAATCAAAGCTTTATCTTTCATAAACCGTTTTACCGCGGTAGATCGTTCTCACAACTTCTCCTTGAAGCTGCATGCCTTCAAAGGGTGTATTTTTACCCTTTGAGATGAACTGATTGGAGATTACTTGCCATTTTGATTCCAAATCCAGAATGACTAAGTTGGCGTAGTAACCGGCTTCGATTACGCCTTCATTTTCCAACCCTCCTATTTGTGCTGGTTGGTAGGTTAATAAGCTTAATACTTTTATCAAAGGAATATTTTCATCTATCACAAGTGTTTGGTAAGAAACGCCAAATGCCGTTTCAATTCCACTAATACCGAAGCTTGCATTTTCATAATTTGTTTCCTTACTTGAAGCTTCGTGTGGCGCGTGATCAGTTGCTATCGCATCTACCCATCCTAATTTAATTGCAGCTATCATCGCTTTTCGATCTTCTTCGGATCGAATTGGTGGATTTACTTTTGATAAAGTTGAAGTCATATCTACATTTTTGTCACTTAATGCAAAATGATGCGGCGCAACTTCACATGTTACTTTGACATGATTTGTTCTTGCCTCATTAATTGCGTTTGCAGCTTCCTTTGTACTAACATGTGAAACATGTAGTTTGCCACCAACTTCAGCGCAAAGATTGATGTCTCTATAAACAATTTCATATTCTGCTTTTGGGGGATAAATTTCGCCTTTTAACCGTTCCGTTAAATCATGATCTTCTGAATGTGTCATTACAGGTATATTCAACTTTTTTGAAGCCTCAAAGGCTTTGCGCATATGATCAGGATTCATTGTCGTTCTACCATCATCAGACAACGCTTTTACACCACTTAAGTATAATTCTGAATGGTCCGTTAGGACTTCTCCTTTTATACCTTGCGTTATTGCTCCCACAGGGTATATACCAATTACGCTATCCTTTTGGATTCTCTCTTTTAAAGCTTGTAGGGTTTCTTTCGTATCTAAAGCTGGTTTTGTATTTGGCATGCAGAATACAGAGGTATATCCGCCTTTTGCACAGGCTCTCGATCCTGTATATATGGTTTCTTTAAACTCAAAGCCCGGTTCTCTTAGGTGAACATGTAGATCAATAAATCCAGGTGACACAATCATACCATTAGCATCAATCACTTCACGTTGATCCGTGCTTATTTGTGCCTGTATACATGCAATCTTATCATCGACAATTAACAGATCCATAATCTCATCTCTACCAGTTTTAGGGTCAATCACTCTTCCATTTTTAATGACGATTTCCATAACACCTCCATCGTTTCTAATTAAAATTGCTGTTTGGCGACACAATTCAGTCTCTATCTCAATATTTGCACAAAAAAAAATCGTCTTAGCACCTGCCAAGACGAATTTATCGCGTAAAAAGTCCATTCACCTTGCAGGTCTCTCGTACCTGTTTAAAGGTTTAATTTTATTAACTCTATCACAGTAGCCTCCTATGAGTCAATAGTCTAAATTCAGATAAGTGTTACAATTCATTATTATTTATCTTATACAGCACCATTTCCAGTCGATAGCTTCTCTATTAAAAATCTCTCATAAAATTTGATATTGACCAGTTCTTTTTTTATATGGTATGATGATTCCAACAAGAATATCCTTTAACTTGATCCGAGAGGTTGAGAAGGTATATATATTGCATACTTTTGTGTGTTTACAATACCTTTGCGCCTAGTAAAGGTATTTTTTTTTCCACACTTTAATCAGATTCAGTGAAATCAAAAGGAGGAACAAATGAGACATTTAATTGAACCAGAAGATTTAACGCTTGAAGAAATCGAGCATCTTGTGGCTACGGGTATGGATATATTTAATAATCCATCTAATTATTCAGAGGTATGTAAAGGTAAAATTCTCGCATCTCTTTTCTTCGAACCCAGTACAAGAACTAAATTCAGCTTTGATAGTGCTATGATGCGCCTTGGCGGAAATGTAATTGGTTTTGCTGATGCTGAAACCAGTTCAACTAAGAAAGGTGAAAGTTTAGCAGACACGATTAGAGTCATGGGCTACTATTCAGATATTATCGTAATGCGTCATCCTAAAGAAGGAGCACCGAAACTCGCATCGCAATATTCGAGTATTCCTGTTATTAACGGTGGCGATGGCGGTCATCAGCATCCAACACAGACCCTTACTGACTTAATTACGATAAAAAGATTTAAAGGTGAGATAGGCAAACACAGCGTTGCATTCTGTGGTGACTTAAAATACGGTAGAACCGTACATTCATTAATTCGTACTCTTGCAAGATTTGGAACCAAGGAATTTATCCTTGTTTCTCCTGAAGAACTCAAATTACCTGAATCACTTAAAAGACAATTAGTTGAAAAATACGGCGTAGAACTGACAGAAGTGCTTTATTTAGAAGAAGTTATCGATAAAATCGACATTCTATATATGACGCGTATTCAAAAGGAAAGATTTTTCAACGAAGCTGATTATCTTAAGCTTAAAGATTCTTTTATGTTAAATCGCGATAAACTTAAAGAGGCAAAACCTGACATGATCATCATGCACCCACTCCCAAGAGTCAATGAAATTGCTTACGATGTTGATGATGACTCTAGAGCTGTTTATTTTGAGCAATCTGAAATGGGTGTCTACATTAGAATGGCATTAATCACTAAGTTATTGGAGGTGGGTCCTTATGCTAGAGGTTAAAGGTATAGATAACGGTATTGTAATTGATCACATCGGTTCAGGTAAAGGTATAAAAATCTTCAACTTGCTATTTGCATCGACCGAAACGCCTGTGGTTCTATTAATGAATGTTAAAAGTCAATTATTAGGCTCTAAAGACATCATCAAAGTTGAGAACGTCTATGAAGTCGATTTAGATCTCCTTGGGTTAATTGATCCAAAGATAACGGTTAACGTTATTAAAGATGGGAAATTATCCTCTAAAACAAGAGCAACGATACCAACAACCATCAAAGGCGGAATGAAATGTCATAACCCAAGATGTATAACACACTCTGATGATTATGCAATTCCTGAATTTACCTTGATTAAAGCAAATGGCAAATTGGAATATGAATGCTCCTTCTGTGAAGAAATAACCATTTATAAATTATAGACTCAAATCTTTTCATAAAGCAAATCGATACCATCAAAATTTAAGAGCTCAGCATATGCTGAGCTCTTTATCATAATTCCTCATAAATATCTCTATAAAAACATTTTATTGTGTCGAAGACCCAAATATGCAGTAGCCACTCCTGCAATCAACATCACTGCAGCAAGTATATTCATAGTCGTTAATAAGCCACTTGTAAATGCAAGTGAAAAATTATATGTTCCTGCTAATTCTGCAACATAGGCATCGTACCCTGTATTTAAAGCTATAAAAATACTTTTAAAATGAACCACGCCTACCATTAAAGCCAATGGCACAATCGTACATCCTGTAATTAAAGCGTTTAGGCTTCTTTTTTTCATACCCCTAAGTCCAATAAATACAGGAACGACCATTATTAATGGCAATATATAACCAAAGTATTGCGGTGTCAACAGATAGAAGAACATCGTTGTCATCATAAACGATCTCATAATCATTGTCAGCGGTTTCATATCATCTCTAAAATCATATAACGCGGCATCACAATACCTTAAAAAGTACTTGAGCTTGTTTTCATCTTTTAAATTACCAGGCTTTAACAATTCAACACCACGTTTACACAAGCTATCATAAGTTGGCTCATGTCTTTCTTCAATTGTTAGAACTTGATATTTTGCATTTAATTTTACAACTTGAGTTTCATACTTTTCCAATTTCTTCTCTGAATAGTATTTACTTAAACTTCCCTGGAGCTGTGTAAACACATCCGTCAACGCCTTACCCATGAGAACCTCCAAAATAAGCCCCCACCACAAGTGGGGGCTTACAAGTATTATTTGCTATGTTTAACTAATTGAGTTAAAGTAACCGCTACTGCGGTAAGGATAATACCCCATGCCAACACCATAAATGTTAATGCACCTGCAGACATATGATTACCTCCTTATAATCTCACAATTACTTGATTCTTTTCAAGCTCTTCTTTGTATGAACGCTTGATTGACAAGTAAGTGATTACGCAACCGATAGCAACAACACCAAATACAACAATACGTCCTGCGATTACCCAAGGAATTAAGACATCATTACCAGCAACAAAATCTGGTACCATTTTGTAATAGCCTTGTGCAGCAGTATCTTTAATGTACATAACGAGAACGATTAACATAGCAACTGGTGTAATTCCTTGAATGAACAATTTATAGAACCATCCTGGAACTTTCCAGTAACCACCACGGTTGATTTCTGGTAATCCTTTTTCTCTGAATAACCAACCAGTAACGATAATTTCTGTCATACCCAATATGAATAAGAAGAAGTTGCCAACCCAGTTATCTACTTCTGTGAAGTACATTAAATCAGCAGTTTTTGTTAAAATTGGTTCTAATGCAACTGGTAAACCAACGATAATATAACCGATGAATACCATGATAGAAGCTTTCTTTCTAATTGCATTTGTATTTTCCATAATTAATGCAACTAGGTAGTTATACATCGCAACCGCTGAAGTTAACCCTGCAAAAGCAAGCAATAAGAACCACATAGCACCGATCACTTGACCAAAGCCCATTTCTCTAAATAAGCTTGGAAGAGCGATGAAAGATAAACCGATACTTGCGCCAACACCATCTGGACCTAAGAACGCATAAGCAATCGGAATTGCAATCGTACCGCCTAAAACTACCTCAGCTAACTCATTAAGAGCTACTGTTGTAAATCCAGAAAGAACGATATCATCGTCTGGTTTCAAATATGATGCATAGTTACAGATAATACCCATACCAATTGACAATGTGAAGAAAATCTGACCACAAGCAGCCATAGTTGCTTGCCAGTTCAAATCAGACCATCTAGGAGACCAAATGAAGTTAAGACCTGCAATCGGTGTCCAGTCAGGATGAGCTGGATTTGGTGAACCTAATGTGAGTGTTCTAATAATAAGAATAATACCGAATACGTAGATTGTTGGCATTAACAACTTCGCCATACGCTCAACGCCTTTTTGGATACCGCCCATAGCTGTAAACAACAGTACGGTTAGTGCCACCAGCCAGAAGCCAAATACCAATCCAGGATTTTGAATGTAATCTACAAAGAATTGGCCTGTACTTTCAACGTTCATGTAAGATCCTGTCAAGGATAGAACAGTATAACCCATTGTCCAACCAATAATATGATTGTAATATGAGTTTACAAGTAAAGTAACTGCGAGTGCTAAACCACCTGCAAAAGAACCTATCAAAATTGCAGTTTTTGGTTTAACGCCTTCACGTGCTTGTAAATATACCATTGGTCCTAAAGTTCCATGACCGTACTTACCACCCATTCTACCTAAGCTCCATTCAACTAACATGAGTGGAAGACCCATTAAGATGAGTGCACCAAAATAAGGAAGCATGAATGCGCCGCCCCCATTTTTTGCGGCTTGGTAAGGATATCTCCAGAAGTTACCCAAACCAACGGCATTACCTGCCATCGCGAGGACTAAGCCTAACTTACTTCCCCAATTTTCACGTTTTTCTGACATTATATAACCCCCTTTCAACGTAATTTTATATTATTATAATTGTTACGAAAACGCAACAGTAAAAATTAAACTTTATGGCAATTTCTTAAGCACAATTCAAAAAAAACAAGTAGCTTTATGCATTTATTTTACATGCATCAGCCACTTGAATTATTTAATTCAGTATTTTCAACGGTTTCAGAAATTTGTATTTATATATTTCTTAGAAGTGTTCCAAAATTTTTGTAAAAATTCACTATGAAAATATACCTTTTCTCATATTATCAACCGTTTATTATTGTTACAGTATTAACATAATTATAAACTATAAACCTTTTTTATGATTGCTTCTGCTACTTTTAACCCGTCTACGGCGGAAGATGTTATACCACCAGCATAACCGGCACCCTCTCCACAAGGATATATACCGTGATGACTTAGACTCTCATAATTGTCATTTCTAATAATTCTTACTGGTGATGAGCTTCTTGATTCAACTGCCGTCATAACAATTCTCGGGTCAGAAAATCCAGGTATTTTTTTTTCAAAAGCAATTAAAGCTTCCTTCAACGCTTCGACCATGAAGTCCGGTATGCATTCTGTTAGCTTCGATTCAGTTAGACCTGGCGTATAGCTCGCCTGGTATTCTGACATAAGTTTATTATAATTGATGTTTAATCCATTATAATAGTTCTCGACACTTTTCACATCATAATGCGACCTATCTAAAAAACTTCCAACCGTTTCGTAAGGTGCATTATAATTATTTCCACCAAGTAAAAAGGCGTTACGCTCTAGCTTTCTCTGAAGCTTCACACCAGATAAAACATCGTTAGAATCTTCGAAATCATTTGTGACAATATTAACGAGCAATGCGCTATTTGCGTTAGCTAAATCTCTACTGTGATAGCTCATTCCATTGACGACAAGATGTCCATCCTCAGAAGCAGAAGCCACAACTTTACCTCCTGGACACATACAAAAGGAATACACACTTCTTGGTTGACTGGTGCTGTGAGTTAGTTTATATTCTGCTGCCCCTAAGCTAGAATGATTATGATATCTCCCCCATTGCGCTGCATTGATCAATTCTTGAGGATGCTCTATTCTAACACCCATTGCAAAAGGCTTTTGCTCCATGGCAATATTATTTCTCTTTAGTTCTTCAAATAAATCTCTTGCACTGTGTCCTATGGCAAATACAACATTATTAGAAATAAATTCAACACCATTTTCACATTTCATTAAAACCAGATGATCTTCTATCAAAGTAACCTGACTGACCTTATGATTGAAAAAAATTTCACCACCAAGTGAAATGATTTCATTTCTCAGATTTTTAACAACATTCATTAGTAAATCCGTACCTATATGTGGTTTATTTCGATATTTGATCTCATTTGGTGCTCCTGATTTTACAAGCCACTTTAAAACCCACTCAATTCTTGGGTCTTTAATTCTTGTGGTGAGTTTGCCATCAGAGAATGTACCAGCACCACCTTCACCGAATTGTACGTTAGAATTAGGATTTAGTTCACCCGTTTTCCAAAATCGATCTACTGAATTCATCCTATCTTCTACAGGTTCACCCATCTCTAACACGATTGGTTTCAACCCAGCGAGAGCAAGCTCTAGTGAGGCGAAAATTCCTGCCGGACCAAACCCAACTACAATAGGTCGGATTTTGCTAATATCTATGTTCTCAGCGATTCTTTCCCGTATCGTCTCATCTAGCGCAACAAAAGGCTCTGGTGCTAGTTTAAAACCATTTTTTAATAGGACTTTTTCCTTTGTGGTTTCTATGTCCACAATATAAGAGAAAATGATTTCTTTTCTTGCATCAATTGACTCGCGTATAATTTCATATGATACCAATTGTTCAGGTTGTAGTTTGGTCTTTTTAAGTATTTTCTTACGAACTGAATCGTCGCAAAAAACTTCATCTAATGAAAACTTAATTTCAGGAACTCTAATCATTTATTCACCTTCTGTAGTATCTGTAGTTTCTATTGTATCTATAGCCTCTGTTGCTTCAGTCACTTCTTCATTATTCTCATTCTTAATATTACTAGATGGAATTTGCTCTTTCACTTCTACCAGTCCCAACGTTTTCGCTCTTAAAATGATCTCATCGTCAGATAGTGCTGTTTCGAAAGTCCTTTTATCCTCATAATAGCTAATTACACCGTAGCACATAAGTGAAAGACCAATTATAAGTAAAATGAAGTATGCAAACATTTTTCTGATATTAAATATAATCCCAATGTTCTTCAATTTCGCCTCCATTATTTCAGGATTTTCTCAAATATTGGCCAAATATCCTCAGTTTCAAATCCACGTCTCCAACTTGCCGCACCTTTTAAATTTAAGTTATTTACGATATCCAGTTTTGCGCTGATTGTTTCCGCATTTTCAATCCAAATCTTGACTTGGGCATCTTCTTCAAAGAACGTCGCATAATAAAGTTGGTCGGTTTCATCCCATATTGGTTTCAGCTCATATTTCTCAATTAATGCGTTCTGAGCGGCCATTCCAATTGCAGAAGACTTTGTTCTAATCTGATTTGCAACATCTTCTCTTGGATATTCTCTCCATACTCTTGTATATAGCGGAATACCTAATACAAGCTTATCTTTAGATACGACTTCAGTCAATTCTGTCATATGCCTTAGCATCCAATCATAAGAGGCAACTGGCCCCGATACCGGACTAGAAGCCCAAAATTCATCATAGGTCATTATAATAAGAAAGTCAACGATTTTACCTAGCTTCTCATGATCATAGCATTTTGACCAATTATCACTACCACCCATAACGGTAACATCCATTGAAAGTACCAAGCCCTCTTGATTCATATAGATGGCGAGCTCAGCTATGAAATGCGTCAAAGCGTCTCGATCTGCTAAATAGACATTTTCAAAATCAATATTTATACCACTATACCCTTTCAGTTTTGCTTCAAGGATAAGCGCTTGAATAAAGTGCTCTCTTGAAATTGCGTTATTCAAAAATGTATGCGTAAGGTCAATATCAAATGCATTTGATACTAAAGGCCAAAGAATTAAACCTTTTTCCTTCGTCCAGTTTATATATGCTTCTGAAGGGTTTCCATTAATATTACCCTCTGCATCAGATAACTCATACCATGTAGGTGATATAACATTGAGGTTCGGCAAATCTGGAATGGTAGTTGGATCTGGATTATAACTATAAACTGCTTCCCAAGTCATTACAATTTTTTCAGGTACTTCTTTATTTATTACTGATACTTCTCTTTTCTTACCTTCAATGATTGTACTCTTAGAGTAAATCGAATTATCTACTATCCCATAAACACTTTCATTAGTGACCACTAAAACCGATTTTTCATCTAAATTAAACAAGTACAATGGCTTATTTTTTATAAGATCAACAATTTGAGCCTTATTAAACAGATTATTTAGTTTATACAAAAAATCTATACTATAATGCTTTTCTTGATAATTGGTTAGTGCTTCAATTGTTCCAAAAACCTTAATTTCATCACTAGAAGTATACACGCGATATGGTAAGTATCGATTCATAATAACCAAGCTATCTCCAGAGTGATACGAAAACTCGTAAAAACCAAGCGCCTCTCCTTCAGGAAGCTTTATTAAGGCAGTTAAATCCAAATAATAGGAATCATCTAACTGAATGATTTCCACTCTATGATCGACCAATTTAAAGTCAACTTTAACATTCCCCAATTGATCGATTTGAATATGATGGCGGCCATCTACTATTGATAATATAAAATTATCAGTATCATAATGACTTGAAATCCATTCAGTTTTTAAGTTTTCGATATTGATGAAGGTTCTATTCTCATCATTCTTCTTTTGTAAAATCCAATCCGAGTGTTCATCAATTATAGCATCATCTCCCATCCCATATAGAACTTTTGCTGTTTGATGAACCATTTCCGTTGGATCTAAGATGGAAACAATTTTGCGTCTTATCATTAGATTTTTTTCTACATCAATTGCAAGATAAATAGAGAGTAGCATTGTCACAATGATCACGATGCTGACTACCGCAAGTAGTGTTTTTTTCATGGCAACCTCCTCTTTTCACAGTTTTAACTAATTTTCTGTGGATAAATAATTTATAGAGACGTCATTTTTCCTTGTTATAAAGATTATATCCACATTATCAACATTTTATCAACATATCGAATTAATTATATACACAGGTTTCTAATTAACTATTAACATTTTATTGATATCTATCAACAGAAAAGTACAGGATTTCTTCAATCTCATCCACAGTAAAGCCACCTTTACTAGATGCGATTTCCAGCTGCTGTTCCACTGTATTAATTCCATCTAAATTAGGGAGTAGTAAACCTTGCATATAACCTTTTCTAACGACAATTCCATAGCTCCTTGGATTTAACTGATTTATGTTCAAAACTGGATTTAGCTCCGATAGAATATCTACTTTTACTTCAATAGAATCAAGTTCATCTATTGTAACAGGACTAAATCTACTATCCTTTGAGCAAGCAGAAACTGCGTTCTTGGCAATTTCATATATAACATTTTGCTCTGTCGCAGCAATCGTTCCGATACACCCTCTAAGACTTCCTTCAATATTCAGAGATACAAAGCATCCTCTTTCTATCTGACTCATTTGTTTAAAACGATTACTTCTAACCACCAGATCATTTATTGTTATTCGATCATCCTTAAAGCTTACAATTGGTCTTTTTCCAGTGATAGTATATGCTTCAATTACACGTCTAGTAAAAGTAACAAGATCATCCTCATTTTTACGAAGCTCTGCGTGGCGCTGTTTATAAAATTCTGATAGTCGCTCCACTTCATCAACTTTACTCTCATTTAGTATTTCAAGTGAAGCAACCAAATAACCAACACCGAAAGGTGCTTCATAGCTATACATTACCGTGTTTAATTTATAGAGATTCAACATCCCCATCAAAAGTGCATAGGCTCTTAGCCCACATTCTTTTGCATTTTCTATGATATCGCGCGGTAATTTAAAAACCTCATAGGGTTTATTTGCTTGTAGCTGCTTCTGCATCTCTTGATCAAATTTTCTACCATCCTCGTGAAATGCGTAAGGACCGCTATCCTTTAGTGCATGTGACATATCTCCGCTCGCTATTACAACTACTCTTTTATTCGTCTGACTGATAAAATCACTCAAAAGCTCACCATTTTTCATAAGCCTATAATAAGAAAAGGTACCGTAGCTCATCGCTACTAGTTTAAAATCATTGTATCGCTGTGATATAAAGTGAAGCGGCACAAGAACGCCATGATCCAATGCTTCTGGGGTATTGAATTCTTTAAATTGTCTTTCATTTAAGCAGTAGAAATCACCCTGTTCACTTTTGTTGAACGCTTTAAAGCTATTAATGAATGTCGTATCTTTTTCAAAATGATAATTTAGATTATATTCACCAAATGCTTTAAAATTACCGAAGTAAGTATTTTGATCATATATTGCAATGGCATCCGAAAATATTGGACCATGCGGCGAAATTACAATTATTACATCTGGTCTCAGCTGAGCAATTTCTTCTGCCACCTTATACATAGCAGATCTGGTTGATGAAACCTGATGAAGTTGATCTTCGCCTATTGAATCTATAAAAGCAGGTGCATGAGGCATTAAATATCCCTTTAGTAGTGCCATAGTATACACTCCTTTCCGCTTAAGACTATTATATCAGATTAGCATTAAATAAAAAAATAAAGAGCCACATAAAGTGGCTCTTTGATTCGTATATGGCAACAAATTAACGTTTTGAGAATTGTGGTGCTCTTCTCGCTGCTTTGAGACCGTATTTTTTTCTTTCTTTCATTCTTGAATCTCTAGTTAAGAAACCAGCTGTTTTAAGAATGCTTCTATATGATGCGTCAACTTGAAGTAACGCTCTTGAAAGACCGTGTCTGATTGCACCAGCTTGACCAGTGTAACCGCCACCTTCTACACGAACAACAACATCGTATTTACCTGCTGTGCTTGTAAGAGATAATGGTCTTTGTACTTCTCTTCTTAAAGTTTCAAAGTTAAAGTATTCATCAACGTTTCTACCGTTAACGATGAATTTACCTGTGCCAGGAAGAACTCTAACTCTAGCGATAGATGTTTTTCTTCTTCCAGTACCTTGATATTGAACTGTTTTAGCCATGAGTCATTCCCCCCCTTATCCTTGAATTTCTAAAACTTCTGGTTTTTGAGCTGCATGTTTGTGCTCAGGACCAGCATAAACTTTTAGCTTACCGTACATTTGACTACCTAAAGAATTATGTGGAAGCATACCTTTTACAGCAAGTTCGATAACTCTTTCAGGATTTCTTTGATTCATTTCTCTGTAAGTTCTTTCTTTAAGATTACCTACATAACCAGTATGCCATCTGTACATTTTGGCATCCATTTTTTTACCTGTAACTCTAACTTTCTCAGCGTTTACTACGATAACGAAATCACCGCAATCAACGTGTGGTGTATATATTGGTTTATGTTTTCCTCTTAAAATCTTAGCAACTTCAGCAGCCAAACGACCTAAAGTTTTGCCTTCAGCGTCTACAACATACCACTTTCTTTCAAGTTCTAGTGGTTTTGCAACATAAGACTTCATGTGAATCCTCCTTCAAAATTATTTCACCGTTTTATCTCAAAAACCCGGGGCAGGATTTCTAGATTACAAATTTAATGTCCGTAAACTATACAGACCACAATCTATTTTAAGCTATATACCTATGGTTGTCAACCGAAACCAACAATTAATTCAAGTTTTTTATGAAATTTTCTAAAGATGCTTTGTCATAAAAAACCTGTTTTAAATAGAGACCATTTGCCGGAGCAGTAACTTTTGCGTTAGCTCTTAATTGACTCTTTATAATCTGCGGAATGGAAGCTTCTGGTATTTGACCATTGCCAATACTAAATAATGTACCCATCATAATTCTTACCATATTATATAAGAAACCATTGCCGACAACAGTGAATACGAACTCATCATTTCTTTTCTCAAGATGAACCTTATATATCGTTCGTATTGTATTCTCTTTTTCACTACCAGTAGCCTGAAATGCAGTAAAATCGTGTGTACCTTCAAAATCCTTCATAGCGACTATCATCTTATCTATGTCTAAATGATGAGGCTGATTATAGCGATAGCTTGAATTAAATGGGTTACGATCGCATCCAAAGGCAAAATGGTACTCATATGCTTTAGCAATCGCACAATATCTAGCATGAAAATCATCGTTAACTTTTTCAGCACTTAAGATAATTATATCCTCAGGCAGTCTTCGGTTTATAACAACGACCATTTTTTCTATAGGTAATGTTTTAATATATCTAAAGGTTACCGTTTGTGCCAAACCATGAACACCTGCATCGGTTCTGCCGGACGCATCTACTGTGATCGGTTGTTTTAGCGCATGAGATAGGGCCTTTTCAAGTTCTCCTTGGACAGAACGCAATTTAGTTTGTCTTTGCCATCCATAATAACGACTGCCATCATATGCGACTGTCAGTAAAACGGTCTCCATCTCACACCTACAATACGATACAGGTCGCTAAATAAACGATCATGACCAAACAACCTACAAGGTCAAGTCTTGTAAACTTTAAAACTTTCATTCTAGTTCTGCCTTCGCCACCCTTATAGCAGCGCGCTTCCATTGCCATAGCAAGCTCATCCGCTCGTCTAAATGCACTTATAAAAAGTGGTACCAACAGTGGTATTAACGCTTTTGCTCGGTTCATTAGGTTGCCACTTTCAAAATCAGCACCCCTTGCCATCTGCGCCTTCATAATTTTGTCTGTTTCTTCTAATAATGTTGGAATAAATCTTAAAGCAATTGTCATCATCATTGCTAGCTCATGTGCTGGCATTCCTATTTTTTTAAATGGAGATAAAAGATATTCTATGCCATCCGTCAGCTCAATTGGAGATGTCGTTAGAGTTAAAACTGATGTCCCTACAATGAGAAGCACCAATCGAATTGCCATGAAAAAAGCTCTTTCAATTCCCTCAGGGTATATCTTTACAAAACCGGCTTTTATTAATGCATCTCCTTCGCCAGGTGTAAAAAAGATGTTGATTACAAAAGCAAATAGAATCAACATAAAAACAGGCTTTAAACCTTTTAGTATAAAGTTGAGTGGTACCTTTGAAAGCTTAATTACTAACCCTATAAAGAGGATTACTGCGGCATAGGCAAATATTTGATTGATTAAAAAAAGTGATACTAAATAGAGAATCGAACCCATTATCTTAAACCTAGGATCCATCTTATGGATCGATGAGGGTACACTATAGTATTGTCCAATCGTAATATCTCTTAACATATTATTTCCTTACTTAATTAAAATTTTTGATAACGCCTCTTTCGCTTCAGATGCTGTAATTATGTCATTACTTAAGTTAAAACCCTTTTGATTTAATGCTCTTATTAAATATGAAATTTGCGGAACAGCTAATCCGATTTCTTCAAGTAAATCTATATGTTGAAATACCATTTTAGGATGTCCGTCCAATACAACCGCACCTTTATTCATAACGATCAATCTCTCTGAAATTTTAGCCATATCTTCCATGCTATGTGAAACAATGATTACTGTCATTTTTTCTTTTTCATGTAGCTGTTTAATCTGAAATAGAATTTCATCTCTACCTTTAGGGTCGAGACCAGCAGTTGGTTCATCTAAGATCAAAACCTCGGGTTTCATAGCTAATACGCCTGCGATTGCAACTCTTCTTTTTTGTCCTCCACTTAGATCGAATGGCGATCGATCTTTCAGTGTCTCGTAATCAAGTCCAACAGTTTCCATAGCTGATTTGACTCTAATTCTAACCGTCTCATTATCAAGCCCAAGGTTAATTGGACCAAATGCAATATCTTTCTCTATTGTTTCTTCAAACAACTGATATTCTGGATATTGAAATACCAATCCTACTCTTTTTCTAACTTCAAGTAATCTTCTCTTTCGTTCTTTGATTTCCTGCTTAGTAACTTTTTTACGCTTGCTTTTAATTTCAAGCCCATCTGTAATGTTATATCCAGATACGACAATTTCACCATCGGTTGGTTTTAAAAGTCCATTCATCTGCTGAATTAGCGTAGATTTTCCTGAACCAGTATGACCTATTAAACCAATAAATTCTCCTGTATTGATTTCAAGATTAATGTTATCAATAGCGACGGTTTCATTCGGCGTATTTTTATCATAGATATGTGTTAGGTTAACTATATTAATTGACATAAATTTTCCACCAATTCATCTACTGTTAGATTTTCTGTTGATACCTCTATACCACTCTTCTTTAGCTCATGTGATAAAAGTGTAACTTGAGGAACGTCTAATCCAAGTCTTTGTATCGTTTCTACTTGTGAAAACACTTCCTTTGGTGTTCCTTCTAGAACGATCTGTCCACCATCCATTACGATAATTCGATCAGCATTAACTGCTTCATCCATATAGTGAGTGACATGTACAACCGTCATCTTATCAACTTTATTTAGGTTTTGAATCGTTTGAATAACTTCTTTTCTACCAGAAGGATCCAGCATAGCTGTTGGCTCATCAAATATTATACATTTAGGTTTCATGGCCAATATTCCTGCTATTGCAACTCTTTGCTTCTGTCCACCCGATAAATGGTGTGGCGGTTTTCGCTTAAATTCTCCCATTTTTACACTTTCAAGTGCTTCGTCAACTCTTTGACGTATCACCTCAGACGGTAATCCTAAATTCTCAGGACCAAAAGCAACATCCTCTTCTACAATGGTTGCAACCAATTGATTGTCTGGATTTTGAAAAACCATGCCCGCGCGTTTACGGATTTCCCATATTAATTCTTCGTCGGAAGTGTCTAATCCATCAATATATATCTTACCACTCGTTGGATAAAAAATACCATTGAACAATTTGGATAATGTAGACTTACCTGAACCGTTATGTCCAATGATTACTACAAACTCACCATCATTAATATGAAGATTTATATTTTTTAATGCGTATTTATCTTCTTCTTTTTCATCAGAATATCTAAAATATAGATTATTTGTCTTGATCATATATTCACCCTACCCTTTGAGTCTATATGTATTATATGATGGTTTGATGCGATTGGCTACTATTTAACGAAAAGTCACTTTATTTATGTCATAAATATAATGCGTTTTTAGATGATCACTTTACTACTATGAAATCTATTCTATGAAATATTTATTATGTTGAATAGAATTTATTATCATACAATATGTATAAAAGGGACGTAAGTATGCACTTAGTCCCTTAATGATTATACTAACTCTAATTTACACATTGGAGCAGCATCGCCTCTACGAGGACCTGTTTGAACAAGTCTTGTGTATCCGCCATTTCGCTCTTTGTAATTTGGAGCAATTTCATCAAATAATTTTTTTACTACGTCTTCTTCAGTTACGAAAGCAAGTACTTGTCTTCTCGCATGAAGATCGCCTCTTTTTGCAAGAGTAATCATTTTTTCAGCGAATTTTTTAGTTTCTTTCGCTCTTGTAACTGTCGTTTCGATACGTCCAGTCTTAAGAAGTGATGTTGTTAAGTTTCTCAACATCAATTGTCTATGAGACGATGGGCGTCCTAACTTACGGTAATTTGCCATCGTTTTTCCTCCTTTTACTTACTCATCTTCAGAACGTAAGCCCAGATCAAGCTCAGCGAGCTTAAATTTCACTTCTTCAAGTGATTTTTTACCTAGATTACGTACTTTCATCATATCGTCTTCGCTTCTGTTTGTTAACTCTTCAACCGTGTTGATACCAGCTCTTTTTAAGCAATTGTATGAGCGAACTGAAAGATCTAACTCTTCAATCGTCATTTCAAGCACTTTTTCCTTGATATCTTCTTCCTTTTCAACCATGATTTCAACGCCATTAACGCTATCTGTCATGTCAATAAAGAGGTTGAGATGCTCCGACATAATTTTAGCACCAAGAGAAGTCGCTTCATCTGGCTTGATGGTTCCATCAGTCCAAACTTCGAGAACTAGTCTATCGTAATCTGCAACTTTACCGACTCTTGTTTTATCCACTGCATAGTTAACTTTTCTTACTGGTGTGTAAATTGAGTCAACTGGAATAATACCAATAGGTAAACCTGCTTCTTTGTTGTTTTCTGCTGTGACGTAACCACGGCCTTGGCCAAGTGCGATCTCCATGTAAATTCTCGAGTTTTCTTCGAGGGTACAAATGTGAAGATCGGTATTTAATATCTCTACGTCAGCATCCGCTATGATGTCACCAGCTGTAATCTCTCCTGCTTCAGATGCTTCGATTCTTAAAATCTTAACATCTTCGTCTGAATGAATTTTAGCAAACAATTCCTTCAGGTTTAAGATGATTTCAATGACATCCTCTTTTACACCTGGAATAGTCGAGAACTCATGAAGAACGTTCTCGATCTTAATCCAACGAACCGCAGTTCCCGGCAAAGAAGAAAGTAAAATACGTCTTAAACTGTTACCTAGTGTGGTTGCATAGCCTCTTTCAAGTGGTTCAACTACAAATTTACCGTAGCGTCCATCGCTACCCATTTCAACGCACTCAATGGTTGGTTTTTCTATTTCAATCACTATTTAAGACCCTCCTTCTCTTAAAAATCACGATACAAAACTTGAGGGTAATAACACGTCTACCTTATCTAGAGTACAACTCAACGATTAAGTGTTCTTCGATTGGTAAATCGATATTATCTCTTACAGGCGTAGCTGTAACTTTCCCTTCCATCTTTTCATGGTCAACTTCTAACCAGCTTGGTACTGTTCTTGCAGCTTCAGAGATAGCTTTAAACTTATCAGAAGTTTTGCTCTTATCTTTAAGCTGAATTACATCGCCTACATTAAGCGTCATTGAAGGAATGTCCGCTTTACGACCATTGATTGTAAAGTGACCGTGAGTTACGAATTGTCTTGCTTCTTTTCTTGAGTTAGCAAAGCCAAGTCTATAAACCACGTTGTCAAATCTCATTTCAAGTAATTGAAGTAAGTTTTCACCAGTGATACCTGGTAACTTTTCAGCTCTATCATAAGTAGATCTGAATTGACCTTCAAGCATACCGTAGTATTTTTTAACTTTTTGTTTCTCTCTTAACTGAGTACCATAGCCAGATAACTTGCCTTTTTTAGCACCGTGTTGGCCAGGAGCAGTTTGTCTTCTATTTAATGCGCATTTGTCGCTGTAACATCTGTCACCTTTAAGATAAAGCTTAGTGCCCTCTCTACGACAAATTCTACAAGATGGTCCTGTATATCTTGCCACTTAAAACACCTCCTAAAACTTTATAAACTACACTCTTCTTCTTTTTGGTGGTCTACATCCATTGTGTGGGATTGGAGTTACATCAGCGATTGATGTAATCTCAAGACCAGTAGCTTGAAGTGCTCTAATAGCAGCCTCTCTACCTGAACCAGGTCCTTTAACGAATACAGCTACAGATCTTAAACCATGTTCCATAGCAGATTTTGAAGCAGCTTCAGCAGCCATTTGTGCTGCATAAGGAGTAGACTTTCTAGATCCTTTAAAACCTAAGCTACCTGCGCTCGACCATGCAATTGCATTGCCGTCGTTATCCGTTAAAGTTACAATTGTATTGTTAAATGTTGCTTGAATGTGAGCTTGGCCACGTTCAACGTTTTTGCGTTCACGTTTTTTTCTCACTTTACGTGCTTTTTTAGCAGCAGCCATGTTTTACGCCTCCTTCGTCACCTATTTTTTCTTCTTACGGCTAACAGTCTTCTTAGGACCTTTACGAGTTCTTGCGTTAGTCTTAGTTTTTTGACCACGAACAGGAAGGCCTTTTCTATGTCTGATGCCTCGGTAACATCCGATTTCTTTTAATCTTTTGATATTCATAGCGATTTCTCGTCTAAGGTCACCCTCAACAAGATATTCGTCTTCTATGAGTTGTCTTAATTTACTTACTTCTTCTTCAGTAAGATCTTTAATTCTTGTATCTTCACTGATACCTGCTTTTGCAAGCAAGTCGATAGAAGAAGGTTTTCCAATACCATAGATGTAAGTTAAGCCGATAACAGCTCTCTTCTCTCTAGGCAAGTCAACACCTGCAATTCTTGCCATTGAATTACACCTCCTAATGTGTATTAATTAATGAGTTACGGTATAAATTTATTTCAAATATAAAGATGTTCAGCCGCGCTTTATATTTGGATGCAGTTCACTACGCAGGATTAGCCTTGCGTTTGTTTGTGTTTCGGATTTGCACAGATCACCATGATTTTACCTTTACGTCTGATGATTTTACACTTTTCGCACATTGGTTTCACTGATGGTCTAACTTTCATTGTTATACCTCCTTATGACTTTCCACGCCATACGATTCTACCTCTAGTAAGATCGTAAGGCGATAAATCTAGTGTTACTTTATCTCCCGGTAAAATACGGATGAAGTTCATTCTTAATTTACCTGAAATATGAGCTAACACAACATGTCCATTTTCCAACTTTACTTTAAACATTGCATTAGGCAATGCTTCTAATACTATGCCTTCAACTTCGATTGAATCGCCTTTAGCCATAAGAACTATCCCTCCTTATTGGATGTAAGCTTTGACAAGCTTTTTCTAAAATCCGCATCGTTTAAATACATTTGATTTTCAATCTTGCTTTGAATCTCTTCATCAATGAATGCCAGTCTAGCAAGATGCTTGACCTTTTTCATCTTAGGATTACTTAGTGTTCTAAGTTTACCATCGGTAATCAAAACAAATTGTTCATCAACGATTGAAACAACTATAAAGATTTTATCTTTGTCTCGCCCCGCTTTTGATTTGACAAACTGACCGATTTTAAGCTCATGTGATGAAGTTAACATCACTTCACCTCACTATCTGAATAAGTGGTCATAATTGGACCATCTTCAGTGATAATAACCGTATTCTCATAATGAGCCGACAAAGTGCCATCTTTAGTAATGACAGTCCATTCATCATCTAATACAACAACCTTAAAACCACCTACATTAATCATTGGTTCGATCGCAAGTGCCATGCCACTCTCAAGTCGAGGGCCACGTCCAGCAGCACCATAGTTGGGAACTGGTGGATCTTCATGCATTTGTCTACCTATACCATGACCAACAAAATCTCTTACGACACTAAATCCATTTTCTTCTGCATAGGTTTGAATCGCATTGGATATATCTGAAAGACGATATCCAATTTGACAAAACTTTAGCCCTTCAAAGAAACTTTCTTCAGTAATCTTAATCAGCTTAGAAGCTTCATCACTCACCTTGCCAACAGGATGTGTTCTTGCAGCATCTCCGTGATAACCGTTTTTGAAAGCGCCGATATCTATACTAATAATATCGCCTTCCCTGAGAATGGTTTCTCCTGGAATGCCATGAATTACCTGATCATTAACTGAAGCACAAATTGATCCTGGATATCCGTGATAGCCTTTAAAGGACGGCACAGCACCATTTTCTTTAATCACTGCTTCAGCTATGGCATCAAGTTCGCCTGTTGTAACGCCAGGCTTGATTGCTTTTTTTACTTCTTCATGAGCCAATGCAACAATACGTCCAGACTCTTGCATAAGCTCAATTTCTTTTTTTGTTTTAATGACGATCATGTCTTAGCCCCTTAGTGCATTTACGATATCAGAAGAAACGATTTTAATATCTTGCTCACCATCAATGTTTACAAGTTTTCCACGCTCTTCATAGTAATGGATCAAAGGTGATGTTTCATTCATATAGACATTGATACGATTTGCAACAGTTTCTTCGATATCATCACTGCGTTGATACAGCTCCCCGCCACACTTATCGCAAACCCCTTCAACAGTTGAAGGATTATTCGTCACGTGGTAAGTAGCACCACAGCTTTTGCAGATTCTTCTACCAACCGCTCTCGCCACTAAAAGTTCAGGATTGACTTTAATGTTGAGTACTGCGGTTAGATCCTCGCCCATTTTTTCAAGCACCTTATCTAGTTCCTCAGCTTGGAAAACCGTTCTTGGAAATCCGTCTAATAGAAAGCCATTGATACAATCTGCTTCCTTTAGACGCGCTTCTACGATTTCTACTACTAAAGAATCAGGTACGAGTGCACCTTTATCGATAAATGATTTTGCTCTTATACCGAGTTCAGTGCCCTCTTTAATATTTTTTCTAAAAATATCACCTGTAGATATATGTGGTACTTCGAAGTTCTCGACGATAAATTCTGCTTGAGTTCCTTTTCCTGCTCCAGGAGGCCCAAGTAATATTAATCTCACAAGACGCCTCCTAGTTTAAAAAGCCTTCATAGTGTCTCATTAACATTTGAGCTTCGATTTGTTTCATCGTTTCAAGTGATACAGAGACTACAATCAGGATTGAAGTTCCACCGAAGCTGAGTTGCGCGTTGGTAACTGCTCCGAGGAAGTTCGGAAGAATCGCGATAACAGCTAAGAAGATTGCACCAACAATTGTGATTTTATTAAGCGATTTGCTTAAATATTCAGCAGTTGGTCTACCTGGTCTGATACCTGGGATAAATCCGCCATTTGTTTTCAAACGATCCGCTACTTCAACTGGGTTGAAAGTAATGTTCGTATAGAAATAAGTGAAGAATACAATTAACAATGCATATAATACATTATATATAATTGATGTCGAGCTCAACCATTTGCTCACGAACGCATAGAAGCCACTATCTCTGAAGAATGCGCCAATTGTCGCTGGGAACATAAGGATTGAAATCGCGAAAATTACTGGAATAACGCCTGCTTGATTAACTTTTAATGGAATATGCGTTGTTTGTCCACCGTACATTTTTCTTCCAACAACTCGCTTAGCATATTGAACTGGAATTTTTCTTTGTCCTTGTTGGATAAAGATAATTCCCATAATGATTACCACTGCAAACACTACAAAGAAGATTGCTTGAATGATATTCATTTGTCCAAGTGTTAAGTTAGTGTACATGTGAAGTGTACCCGCTGGAAGTCTACCGATAATCCCTGCAAAGATAAAGAGTGAAATACCATTACCGATACCTTTGTCTGTGATTTTTTCGCCTAAGTACATTAAAAACGCTGTTCCCGCTGTGAGTGTTAGTACAGCAATGAATGTTGACCATGCACCTGGAGTGACAAAGAATCTTTGGAAATAACCAAGGCTAAATCCGATCCCTTGAATCAATGCTAACACAACTGTCAAGTATCTTGTATATTGTGCAATTTTCTTTCTACCAGTTTCGCCTTCTCTTGCAAGTGCTTCTAAAGCTGGAAATGCAATTTGTAAAAGGTTAAGTACGATAGAAGCCGTAATATACGGGCTGATCCCAAGTGCGAAGATGGTAAACGTTTTAAAGTTACCACCACTCATTAAGTTGAAGAGTCCAAGTAGTCCATCTTCTGAGTTTGAAAATGCAGCTGCTAGAGCAGCACTATCTATTCCTGGTACTGGTACTGCTGAGCCTAATCTGAAAATAACAATCATCAATAATGTATAGAGAATTCTTTTTCTCAAATCAGGGATTTTCCAAGCGTTTCTAAGTGTAGACAACAATTAAATCACCTCTGCCTTTCCTCCAGCAGCTTCAATCTTGTTAATCGCTGACTGAGTGAATTTATTAGCCTTAACTGTGAGCTTTTTATTCAATTCTCCATCGCCTAAGATCTTAAGTCCATAACTGAGTTTGCTAACAACACCTGTTTGAAGCAAAACTTCTGGTGTGATTTCTGTACCGTCTTCAAAATCGTTTAATAATTCAACGTTGATTACAGTCCATTGTTTTTTGAATTTATTATTGAATCCACGTTTTGGAATTCTTCTGAATAATGGCATTTGACCACCTTCAAAACCAGGTCTTACACCACCACCTGCACGTGAATTTTGACCATTCATACCGCGGCCTGCAGTTGTTCCTAAACCAGAACCTGTACCTCTACCAACTCTCTTCTTTGACTTAGTAGAACCTTCTGCTGGTCTTAAATCATGAAGTCTCATGGTCGCACCTCCTTTATGATTTTTCTACTCAACTATTTTGACTAAGTAGTTAACTTGATCGATCATGCCTCTCATTTGTGCATTATCTTGTTTTTCAACTACTTGACCGATTTTTTTAAGGCCTAAAGCTTCAATTGTTTTCTTGTGTTTTGGAAGTACACCAATTGTGCTTTTAACCAATTTAACTTTTATAGTAGCCAAGGTTCATACCCCCTAACCTAAAATTTGCTCTACTGTCTTACCTCTTAATTTAGCTACACTTTCAGCTGTCTTAAGATTAGTAAGACCATCGATAGTTGCATTTACCATGTTTCTAGGATTGTTAGATCCTAAAGACTTAGCTCTTACATCCTTAATACCTGCAAGTTCGAGTACCGCACGAACAGGACCACCAGCGATAACACCAGTACCTTCAGATGCTGTCATAATTCTAACAGAACCAGCACCGAAGTGACCTTCGATATTGTGAGGTACAGTTGTTCCAACTCTTGGAACATAAATTAAGCGTTTCTTAGCATCTTCTACAGCTTTTGAAATTGCTTCCGGTACTTCTTTTGCTTTACCGGTACCGATGCCTACGTGGCCATTTTCATCACCAACAACAACAAGTGCGCTGAATCTGAAGTTTCTACCACCCTTAACAACCTTAGTAACACGATTTATATTAATAACCTGTTCTTTGAGGTCTAACTTACTCGCATCAATCAATTGACGGTTCATCAATATACCTCCCTATCTAGAATTTTAATCCTGCTTCTCTAGCGCCTTCAGCGAGTTCTTTCACTCTACCATGGTAAAGGTAGCCACCTCTATCGAAAACGACATTTTCAATGCCTTTTTCAAGAGCTTTTTTAGCTACAAGCTCGCCAACTAATTTAGCAGCTTCTTTATTACCAGCGTGTGAAACTTTCTCTTTAACTGAAGGTTCAAGACTAGAAGCAGCAATTAAAGTGTTTCCAGTTACATCGTCGATGATTTGAGCGTAGATGTTAGAATTTGATCTGAAGATGTTGAGTCTTGGTCTCTCAGCAGTTCCAGCTAAATTCTTACGAACTCTTGCATGACGAGCTTTTCTATTGATATTTTTACTTTTTTTAGAAGCCATTTTATGCTACTCCTTTCTTATTTTTTCTTACCTGTTTTTCCTTCTTTTCTGATGACAAACTCATCAGCGAAGCGAACACCTTTACCTTTATAAGGCTCTGGTTTTCTCCACTCTCTAATTTTAGAAGCGTAGTTACCAACAAGTTGCTTATTGATGCCTTTTACGACAATCTCAGTAGGTGTATTAACTACAGTTGTGATACCTTCTGGATCTTCCATCACTACTGGATGAGAATGACCTAAAGATAAATCAAGTTTGTTACCATTTTTAGCAGCTTTGTAACCAACGCCTACGATTAAAAGTTTTCTCTCAAATCCTTGAGTAACGCCGATAACCATATTGTTGATTAAAGCTCTTGTCAAGCCATGTAAAGCTCTGTGTCTTTTATTATCTGATGGACGAGTTACAGTTAATGTACCGTCTTCAATGTTAATGTTAATGTCTTTGTCTATTTGCTCTGACAATTCTCCTAGAGGTCCTTTTACAGTTACTAAATTAGTAGCAGTAATTTTAACTTCGACCCCTTGAGGTATTGTAATAGGCAATTTACCTACTCTTGACATTGTCACACCTCCTAGTTATTCATTATTACCAAACGTAGCAAATTACTTCGCCACCAACGCCAAGTTTTCTAGCTTCTCTATCAGTAATGATACCGTTTGAAGTAGAAATAATTGCCAATCCAAGACCTCCTAATACTTTAGGAATATCTGTTTTCTTAGCATAAACTCTTAAACCCGGTTTTGAAATACGCTTAAGTCCTGTGATAACTCTTTCTTTGTTCTCGCCGTATTTAAGTTCGATTCTGATAAGGCCTTGTTTGCCATCTTCAATGATGTCAAAACCTTTAATATATCCTTCCTCTAAGAGGATTTCAACGATTTTATTTTTTACATTCGATGCTGGTACATCTACTGATGCATGTTTCACCATATTCGCGTTTCTTACACGCGTTAGTAGATCAGCAATTGGATCTGTCATAGCCATGAGTAATTACCTCCTTCCGTTATTCTACCAGCTTGCTTTTCTGACACCTGGAATTTGTCCCTTGTATGCCAATTCTCTAAAGCAAATACGGCAAATGCCATATTTTCTAAGGTAAGCATGTGGTCTTCCACAGATTCTACATCTATTGTATTCTCTTGTTGAGTACTTTTGTGGTCTTGCTTGTTTTACTTTAAGACTGGTTTTAGCCAATGTAAATCCCTCCTTACTTCATAAATGGCATGCCCATCAATCTAAGCAATTCTCTTGCTTCTTCATCTGTCTTAGCAGTTGTAACGAAAGTGATATCCATACCACGAACGGTTTCAACTTTATCGATGTTGATTTCTGGGAAAATTAACTGTTCTTTAATACCTAAAGTATAGTTACCTCTACCATCGAAGGAATTTGCACTAACCCCCCTAAAGTCTCTAACTCTAGGTAATGAAATAGTGATGAATCTATCGATGAATTCATACATTCTTTCACCTCTTAGTGTAACTTTAGCACCTACGTTCATGCCTTGTCTCACTTTGAAGTTCGCAACTGACTTCTTAGCTTTAGTAATTACTGGTGCTTGACCAGCGATTGTAGCTAACTCATCGACAGCAGCTTTAATAACTTTAGGATTATCCTTACCGTCACCAAGACCCATATTGATAACTACTTTTTCAATCTTTGGGATCTCCATAACGTTACTATATCCGAATTTTTCCATTAACGCCTTAGTTACGTCGTTTTGATATTTATCTTTAAATCTCGCCATGAGTCAAACCTCCTTTCTTCGTGGGATTAATCGATCACTTCACCAGTTTTAACTGATACTCTGACTTTTTTCCCGTTTTCTAATTCTTTAAATCTCACTCTAGTACCCGCTTTAGCTTTAGTATCGAATAAAAGAACATTTGATACATGGATTGCAGATTCTTTATGAACAATACCACCTTGTTGTACTTTTACAGATGGTTTTTGGTGTTTTGTCACCATGTTAACGTTTTCTACGATAACTCTATTAGTTTTTGGGTTTACGCTTAATACTTTACCTTTTTTGCCTTTATCTTTACCAGCAATTACGATAACAGTATCGCCTTTTTTAATATGCATTACTACACCTCCTAAGTTTAAAGAACTTCTGGAGCCAGAGAAACGATCTTCATAAACTTCTTATCTCTTAACTCTCTAGCTACTGGTCCGAAGATACGAGTTCCTATTGGAGATAAATCGTCTTTTATGATAACAGCAGCATTTTCATCAAATTTGAGGTAGCTACCATCTGGTCTTCTGATACCGAATACACTTCTTACGACAACGGCTTTAACAACGTCGCCCTTCTTGACAACTCCGCCAGGTGTTGCATTTTTAACGCTTGCTACTATAACATCTCCGATATTGCCATATTTTCTCTTTGAACCACCTAAAACGCGGATACAAAGTATTTCTTTCGCACCAGAGTTATCAGCAACTTTTAAACGAGTCTCGTTTTGGATCATGCTTTTTTCCTCCTCTCGCTAAACTACTTAGCTTTTTCCACGATTTCAACTAGTCTCCATCTTTTATCTCTGCTAAGTGGTCTAGTTTCCATAATTCTTACTCTATCGCCAATGCCACATGCATTTTCTTCATCATGTGCTTTGAATTTTTTTGTTCTTTTTACTCTTTTACCGTAGAGTGGATGACGGATAAACTCTTCTACAGAAACAACGATTGTCTTGTCCATTTTATCACTAGTTACGAATCCAACTCTAACTTTTCTACTGCCTCTTTCCACAGCGTAACCTCCTTTGCTTATGCTTGGATCTCTTTTTGTCTTAAGATCGTATTAACACGAGCAATATCCTTTTTAATGGCTTTAATCTTCATTGGGTTATCTAATTGCCCTGTAGCTAATTGGAATCTTAAGTTGAAAAGCTCGTTTTTCAACTCGATCATTTTTTCGTTTAACTCTTGTGGAGTTAATTCTTTAATTTTATTTGCTTTCAACTTTATTCACCACCCTTTTCGATAGCGTCGTCCTTTTTAACAAATTTACACTTGATTGGTAATTTGTTTGCAGCAAGTCTCATCGCTTCTCTTGCTAACTCTTCATCAACACCAGCGAGTTCGAATAAAACTCTACCTGGTTTAACAACTGCAACCCAGTATTCTGGTGAACCTTTACCGGCACCCATACGAGTTTCAGCAGGCTTTTGAGTAACTGGTTTATGTGGGAAAACTTTGATCCACACTTTACCGCCTCTTTTGATTCTTCTATTGATTGCAATTCTGGCTGCTTCTATTTGATTTGCAGTAAGCCACACTGGCTCAAGTGCAACTAATCCGTAATCTCCGTAAGAAATTGCGTTCCCTTTTTGAGCAGAACCACTCATTCTTCCTCTATGAACTCTACGGCGTTTTACTCTTTTCGGCATCAACATGGTTAATAGCCTCCTTTCACAAAACTGAATTAATTATTGTTATTTCTAGGCTTTCTTGGGCCTTTGCCTGAACCAGCACTAGCGTTTCTTTGCTTTTGAGGGCGTTTATCAGAAACTTTTCTAGCTTCTTTTCTTCTAAGTCTAGTTTCTTCACTTACACTTGGAAGAACCTCGCCTTTATTGATCCAAACTTTAACACCAATTTTACCATAAGTTGTATCTGCTTCAGCAAATCCGTAATCGATATCTGCTCTTAATGTAGAGAGTGGCACGTTACCTTCTGAATAGCCTTCAGTTCTTGCCATTTCAGCGCCGCCTAAACGACCAGAAGTTTGAACTTTGATACCTTCAGCACCTGATTTAAGCGCTCTGCCGATAACTTGTTTCATTGCTCTTCTGAAAGAAACCCTTTTCTCTAATGAGAACGCAACGTTTTCAGCAACGAGTTGCGCATCAACATCAACATTATCTACTTCAGAGATATCAAGTTGAATAGATTTTTTAGTGATTTTTTCAAGCTCTTCTCTAAGAACTTTAATGTTTTCGCCACCTTTACCAACAACCATACCTGGTTTAGCAGTAAAGATGTTTACGTGAACTTTATCATTAGCTGTTCTATCGATATATACTCTAGAAACGCCAGCTGTAAAAAGTCTCTTTTTAACATATTTGCGAATTTCATGATCTTCAATTAAAAGATCAGCGAAGTTCTTTTTATTTGCATACCATTTTGAGTCCCAATCTTTAATGACTCCAACTCGAAGTCCGTGTGGGCTAACTTTTTGACCCATTTAGTATACCCTCCTTCTACTCTTTTTCGGCTACGACAACGCCGACATGGCTGCTTCTTCTCAATACAGGATTAGCTCTACCCATTGAACCAGCGTTCCATCTCTTAAGTGTCGGACCTTGGTTTGCATAGATTTCTTTAACGATCAGAGAATCTACGTCCATATGGTGGTTGTTTTCAGCATTAGCGACTGCTGAATTTAAAACTTTCAAGAATATTTCAGCACCTTTTCTAGGTGTAAATTTAAGAATTGCTTGTGCATCCTTAACATTTCTTCCTCTTACTAAATCAGCGATAGCTTTCATTTTACGAGGAGAAATTCTAATGTGCTTAGCTTCTGCTCTTGCTTGCATTAATTAGTACCTCCTTTCGGATTATTGAACTTATTTGCTTTTCTTATCGCCTGCATGTCCTCTGAAAGTTCTAGTTGGAGCAAACTCGCCGAGTTTGTGACCAATCATGTCTTCAGTGATATATACAGGAACGTGTTTTTTACCATCGTGTACTGCGATTGTGTGACCAACCATTTGAGGGAAAATTGTAGATGATCTAGACCATACTTTAAGAACTTTTTTCTCCCCAGCTGCGTTCATCTCTTCGATTTTTCTTAACAGACCTTTGTGGATAAAAGGACCTTTTTTAAGAGATCTACTCATGGTTTATGTCCTCCTTTCAGTTTAGAAAATTATTTCTTTCTACGAGAAACGATATACTTATCGTTAGGATTGCTTTTCTTTCTAGTTTTGTAGCCAAGAGCTGGTTTACCCCAAGGCGTAACAGGTGTTGGTCTACCGATTGGCGATCTACCTTCACCACCACCGTGAGGGTGATCGTTAGGGTTCATTACAGAACCTCTTACTGTAGGTCTGATGCCCATATGTCTTTTTCTACCTGCTTTACCGATTGTGATATTTTCATGATCGATATTACCAACTTGACCAATTGTTGCTCTACATTCTTTTCTTACATATCTAGTTTCGCCAGATGGTAATCTAAGAAGTGCATATTTGCCTTCTTTTGCCATTAATTGAGCTGAGTTACCTGCAGATCTAACTAATTGAGCACCTTTACCAGGTTTAAGTTCGATATTGTGAACGATTGTACCAACAGGCATATTCATAAGCGGCATTGCATTACCAACTTTGATATCTTGTTGTTCGCCAGAAATAACTGTATCGCCAACTTTTAAGCCATTTGGATGAATGATATATCTTTTTTCACCATCAGCATAAACCAATAATGCGATATTAGCACTTCTGTTTGGATCGTATTCAACTGCAGATACTTTTGCAGGAACATTATCTTTCAATCTTTTGAAATCGATAATTCTATATTTTACAGTGGTACCGCCACCTCTATGACGAACTGTGATTTTACCTTGGTTGTTTCTACCTGAATTCTTTTTCAAAGCAACAACTAGAGCTTTTTCTGGTTGTTTCTTTGTAATTTCTTCGAAAGTAGACACAGTCATCTGTCTAATAGCAGGTGAAGTCGGTTTAAATTTTTTGATACCCATTGTTTATACCTCCTTCGAATCTTAAATGATTACATGCCTTCAAAGAACTCGATTGTTTTGCTATCAGCAGTTAATTTAACAATCGCTTTTTTCCAGCTTCTTGTGTATCCTTGTGTTCTACCTTGTCTTTTAAGCTTGCCACGAACATGAAGTGTGTTGACTTGTTCAACTTTAACACCAAATACTTCTTCAACAGCTTTTCTGATTTCGGTTTTATTAGCATCTTTTAAAACTTCGAAAGTGTATTTACGATCTGAAGTTTGCATCATTGAATTCTCAGTGACGATAGGTCTAACGATTACATCATAAGAGGTTCTCATTATGCATACACCTCCTCAAATTTCTTAACAGCTTCTTTAGTTACTACAAAATAATCGTGATTTAAGATATCGTATACGTTGATTTCACCAACGAAAGTTGTTTTAACACCATCGATATTGTTTGTAGCACTTACAACATTTTTCTCAACACCTTCAGTAACGATAAGCACTTTCTTACCAGCTACTTTAATGTTGTTTAAGATAGATACCATTTCTTTTGTTTTTGGAGCAGCTAATGTCAATTCATCAAGAACGATCATTTCATTGTCCATAACTTTAGCACTGAAAGCAGATCTAAGTGCTAATCTTCTTACCTTTTTAGGTAATGTGTATCTATAGCTTCTTGGTTTCGGTGCAAATACCACACCACCACCAACGTGGTTAGGTGCTGTAATAGAACCTTGTCTCGCGTTACCTGTTCCTTTTTGTCTGAATGGCTTTCTACCACCACCAGTTACTTCTGCTCTAGTTTTAGCAGATTGAGTTCCCTGTCTTTGGTTAGCCAAGTAGTTTTTTACTACTTCATGCATTACAGGAATATTTGGCTCTATACCGAAAACATTATCGTTTAATTCGATTTCGCTTACTTTTTGTCCTGAAACGTTTAATATTTCTAATTTAGGCACTGTGCTTCCTCCTTTCCCCAGCTATTACTTTGAAGCCTTAATAGCTTTTTTAATTACGATTCGACCATTTTTAGGTCCTGGTACCGCACCCTTAATTAACATAAGGTTTCTTTCAGCGTCAACTTTAACCACTTCAAGATTTTGCACAGTAACTTGCTCGTTACCCATTCTTCCAGCCATTGGCATGCCTTTGAATACTCTTGCTGGGTAAGAAGCTGCACCAATCGATCCACCACCTCTGTGGTATTTAGAACCGTGAGTTTCAGGTCCTCTTGATTGATTGTGTCTTCTGATCGGACCAGTTGTACCTTTACCTTTTGAAGTACCGACAACGTCGATTTTTACACCGTTTTCAAAGATGTCAGCACCGATTGTTTGGCCGATTGTGAATTCAGCAGTGTTTTCTACTCTGAACTCCTTTAATAATTTTTTGAAAGGAATACCCGCTTTGTTAAAGTGGCCTTTCATAGGTTTGTTTACGTGTTTGTCTTTCACGTCACCAGTAGCAACTTGGATTGCATTGTAACCGTCAGTAGCAACAGTTTTGATTTGAGAAACAACCATAGGTTGAACTTCAACAACTGTAACTGCAGTAACGATGCCGTCTTCATTGAATACTTGGGTCATACCGATTTTTTTACCGATAATTCCTACCATGCGTCTCGCACCTCCTAATATTCTTACAGCGGATTGCCCGAGGGCAATCATCCTAAAAAATCAGGTTTATCTATTTAAACCGAAATCTTAGACTAACTTAATGATTAAAGCTTAATTTCTACATCTACACCAGCAGGTAATTCAAGCTTCATGAGCGCATCAACTGTTTTTTGACCTGGATTTAAGATGTCAATTAATCTTTTGTGCGTTCTAATTTCAAATTGCTCTCTAGAGTCTTTGTACTTATGTACCGCTCTTAAGATTGTTACAACTTCTTTTTTTGTTGGCAACGGAATTGGACCAGCTACATCTGCGCCAGTTGTTTTTGCCACTTCGACAATTTTAAGTGCAGTATTGTCGAGAATTTTGTGATCAAATGATTTTAATCTGATTCTGATTTTTTGTTTGTTAGCCATTGCTAAACCTCCTTTTTTATCGCATGTTTACCGTGATCATGCAATCGAGTTTTCATTGTCCACCCTGCCGGGTGTTTCACGTTTAGATACGCACAAAAACTCGTCGCTCATATCTTGTATGAACAATTCTCAGCGAAAATTCTCTCACAGTTAAGTAACTTTTCGCATCATCGCATTAGTGCACCATAACATTATATAATAACCCCTTGAGTTTATCAAGGGGTTATTTGTGTGATTTTATATTTCTTTTTCGAAATACTTATTGATAACTCATCTAATTATAGATTACTCAGTAATTTTGATTACGTTACCTGCACCAACTGTTCTACCACCTTCACGGATAGAGAATCTTAAGCTCTCTTCGATCGCGATTGGTGAGATCAATTCGATGTGCATTTCGATGTTATCGCCAGGCATACACATTTCAACGCCTGGTTCGAACTCGATTGAACCTGTTACGTCTGTTGTTCTGAAGAAGAACTGTGGTCTATAGCCTTTGAAGAATGGTGTGTGTCTTCCGCCCTCTTCTTTTGTTAATACGTATACTTGTGCATCGAATTTTGTATGCGGTTTGATTGTACCTGGTTTCGCAAGAACTTGTCCTCTTTCGATTTCTGATCTTTGAACACCACGAAGTAATAAACCTACGTTGTCGCCTGCTTGACCTTCATCAAGTAGCTTTTTAAACATTTCTACGCCTGTTACAACTACTTTTCTTGGCGCTTCTGCTAAACCAACGATTTCTACTTCTTCTTGTACTTTTACGATACCTCTTTCAATTCTGCCTGTTGCTACTGTACCACGACCTGTGATCGAGAATACGTCTTCTACTGGCATTAAGAAAGGTTTATCTGTTGCTCTTTCTGGTTGTGGAATATATGTGTCGATGATTTCGAACATTTCTACGATTTTTTCTGCCCATGCTGCATCGCCTTCAAGTGCTTTTAACGCTGAGCCTCTGATGATTGGTGTATCATCGCCTGGGAACTCGTATTGTGAAAGAAGATCTCTTACTTCCATTTCTACTAACTCAAGAAGTTCTTCGTCATCTACCATATCACATTTGTTTAAGAATACAACGATGTATGGAACGCCTACTTGTCTTGATAGAAGGATGTGCTCTCTTGTTTGTGGCATTGGACCATCTGCTGCAGATACAACTAAGATTGATCCGTCCATTTGCGCTGCACCAGTGATCATGTTTTTAACGTAGTCAGCATGGCCTGGACAGTCTACGTGAGCGTAGTGTCTGTTTGGTGTTTCGTATTCAACGTGAGCTGTAGAGATTGTGATACCTCTTTCTCTCTCTTCTGGTGCTTTATCGATGTTTTCGAAGTCTACTTTTTCACCTAAACCGTATTTGTCGTGCAATACTTTTGTGATTGCAGCTGTTAAAGTTGTTTTACCGTGGTCAACGTGACCGATTGTTCCGATATTACAATGTGGTTTGTTTCTTTCAAACTTTTGCTTTGCCATTGTTAATTATCCTCCTATACGATTATTTTTTACCAAGAACCGCTTCAGCGATGCTTCTTGGGACTGGTTCATAATGACTGAATAGCATTGTATAAGTACCACGACCTTGAGAACTTGATCTTAGGTCAGTAGCATAACCAAACATTTCAGCTAATGGTACATGTGCTTTAATAATTTGAGCGCCGTGAACCATTTCCATACCTTCAAGCTTACCACGTCTAGAGTTGATATCACCCATAACGTCACCGAAATACTCTTCAGGTACAGTTACTTCAACTTTCATGAAAGGCTCAAGTAAAACAGCATCGCCTTTTCTCATAGCTTCTTTTAAAGCCATAGAAGCAGCAAGTTTAAACGCCATCTCATTAGAGTCAACTTCATGGTAAGAACCATCGTAAAGATTAGCAGTAACGTCGACAACTTCAAAGCCGCCTAAGATACCAGCTTTAAGAGCACCTTGAACCCCGTCATCGATCGCGTTCCAGTATTCTCTTGGAACCGTACCACCGGTAACTGATGATTCAAATGCATAGCCTTTACCTGATTCATTTGGAGCAAATTTAATTTTAACATGACCATATTGTCCTCTACCACCTGATTGTTTAGAGTATTTGTAGTCAATGTCAACTGGTTTTGTAATTGTTTCTTTGTAAGCAACTTGTGGTGCACCAATATTAGCTTCTACTTTGAATTCTCTAAGCAGACGGTCAACGATGATTTCAAGGTGAAGTTCACCCATACCAGCGATGATTACCTGACCAGTTTCTTCGTCAGTATAAGTTCTGAATGTTGGATCTTCTTCAGCAAGTTTTTGAAGCGCGATACCCATTTTTTCTTGTCCCGCACGAGTTTTAGGCTCGATTGCAACACGAATAACTGGTTCTGGGAACTCCATAGACTCAAGAACAATAATATGATCTGGGTCACATAGTGTATCGCCAGTCGTCGTATATTTCAAGCCAACAGCAGCAGCAATATCGCCAGAGTAAACTTTATCAAGTTCTTCTCTTTTGTTTGCATGCATTTGAAGGATACGACCAACTCTTTCTTTTTTATCTTTAGTAGAGTTATGAACATAAGAACCTGAGTCCAATGTTCCTGAATAAACTCTAAAGAATGTTAACTTACCAACATAAGGGTCCGTCATGATTTTGAATGCTAAAGAAGAAAATGGAAGTTCATCACTAGCAGGTCTAGCTACTTCGTTACCATCTTCATCAACACCTTGAATTGCAGCAACATCTGTAGGAGCTGGCATATAATCTAAAACAGCGTCAAGCATTTTTTGAACGCCTTTATTTTTATAAGCAGAGCCACAAAGTACTGGTACAATAACGTTGTCGATAGTTGCCTTTCTTAAAGCCACTTTCAATTCTTCAACTGAAAGTTCTTCGCCTTCAAGATATTTTTCCATTAATGCTTCATCTGATTCAGCAATCGATTCCATCATATTATGTCTGTACTCTTCGCAAAGCTCAACCATATCTGCTGGAATATCTGTTTCTTCGATGTTTTCTCCAAGGTCATCTCTGTAGAAGTATGCTTTCATACCTAACAAATCGATAATCCCTTGGAATTTATCTTCAGAACCAATCGGTAATTGAACTGGAACTGCATTTGCTTTTAATCTGTCCTTCATCATTTTAACAACTCTGAAGAAATCTGCACCAGTAATGTCCATTTTATTAACAAATGCCATTCTTGGTACGCCATATTTATTTGCTTGTCTCCATACTGCTTCAGATTGAGGCTCAACCCCACCTTTAGCACAGAAAACTGCTACGGAACCATCTAATACACGTAGTGATCTTTCAACTTCTACAGTAAAGTCAACGTGACCTGGCGTGTCGATAATGTTGATTCTTTTGCCCTTCCAGACACAAGTAGTCGCAGCAGAAGTAATTGTAATACCTCTCTCTTGCTCTTGCTCCATCCAGTCCATTGTCGCGCCACCGTCGTGTACTTCACCGATCTTATAGTTGATACCTGTATAATAGAGGATTCTTTCGGTAGTCGTCGTCTTTCCGGCGTCGATATGCGCCATGATGCCGATGTTTCTGGTATTCTCAAGTGAATAACCCCTACTCATCTTTATCCTCCTTCGCTAAAAGGTATAAGCTCAGCAAGCTAAGCTCATACCACACATGATAAAATTAGAATCTGTAATGTGCAAACGCTTTGTTCGCATCAGCCATTTTGTGAGTATCTTCTCTCTTCTTAACTGATGCACCCGTGTTGTTAGCAGCATCCATAATCTCTTTAGCAAGTTTTTCTTGCATCGTTCTCTCGCCTCTTTTACGAGAGTAAGTGATTAACCATCTAAGACCAAGAGTTTGTCTTCTTTCAGGTCTTACTTCGATAGGTACTTGGTAGTTAGAACCACCAACTCTACGAGCTTTGACTTCAAGAACTGGCATAATGTTGTTCATTGCTGTTTCGAAAACTTCAGCAGGCTCTTTACCAGTTTTTTCTTTAATCGTATCAAATGCGCCGTAAACGATGCTTTGAGCAACGCCTTTTTTACCGTCATACATAACGGCATTGATTAATTTTGTTACCATTTTGCTTCCGTACATCGGATCAGGTAACACATCTCTTTTAGGAACATTCCCTTTTCTAGGCACTTTCTTCCCTCCTTATAACATGTTTTGGTCATTCATCGGTACTCGACATTTAATGTCGCTGTGCGGAACTTGCTATTGAATTTAAATTACTATATAAAGCCCCTTCCTTTCGGAAGAGGCCGGCTAAATCATTATTTTTTCTTTGGTCTCTTAGCACCGTATTTAGATCTTGCTTGCATTCTGTTGTTTACACCAGAAGAGTCAAGCACACCTCTAACGATGTGGTATCTACAACCTGGTAAGTCTTTAACTCTACCACCTCTGATAAGAACAACACTGTGCTCTTGAAGGTTGTGGCCAACACCTGGGATATATGCAGTCACCTCAAATCCGTTTGTTAATCTAACTCTGGCAACTTTTCTCAAAGCTGAGTTAGGTTTCTTAGGTGTCACTGTCTTAACACTAGTACACACACCTCTTTTTTGTGGCGAGCTCATTTTAACTTGTTTTCTCTTAAGTGTATTTAAACTTCTTTGTAATGCAGGTGAAGTTGACTTCTCTTCGATTTCAAGTCTTCCTTTTCTCACTAACTGATTAATAGTAGGCATTCCTGTTCAGCACCTCCTTTCCTTTTAATATCTATTTTTCAATAACCGCTGTCGCAGCACCAACGTCAATATTACACGCACGCCCAAGCTCTTTCATAGTCTTGACATAAACAATCTCAACCGATTTAGAGTTTGCAAGCTCGATAACTTTTTGAAGTATCGCTTGATCTGCATCTTCAGCAATAAATACGCTCAGTGCTCGATCTAAACTCAATGACTTGATTGACTGTTTTATGCCAACGTTGATTTTTGAATGTTTTGCAAGGTCGCTTAGTTGCATACTGTGTCCCTCCTTGAAGTCGCCAATATGCACTTCATCATTTTAACACCATCAAAATTTACTGTCAATAAATTTTATGTTAAATACTATTAAAGGTTTCAACGTCTCCAAGATCAAAATCATCGTCTGATTTTACTGACATTTCTTTGTAGTAGCGCATACCAGTACCGGCTGGGATTAGCTTTCCAATGATAACGTTTTCTTTAAGACCGAGGAGTCTATCCTCTTTACCATTAATAGCAGCTTCCGTTAAGACACGAGTCGTCTCTTGGAAAGAAGCAGCTGATAAGAACGATTCTGTCGCTAAAGATGCCTTCGTAATACCTAGAAGGGTTCTTGTTCCTTCAGCAGATTCACCGCCTTCAGCTTGAAGTGCTTCATTAATACGGTTGAATTCTTTTAAACTAACGACAGTTCCTGGAAGTAATAATGAATCTCCGGATTCGTCAATTTTAATCTTAGAAAGCATTTGCTTAACGATGATTTCGATATGCTTGTCATTGATATCAACACCTTGAAGTCTATAAACTTTTTGAACTTCTTTGATGATGTACTCTCTAACACCATATACGCCAACCACTCTAAGCAGATCGTGTGGATTAATCGAACCTTCTGTTATTGATTGTCCTTTAATAACGCGATCGCCCTCTTTAACCTTAAGTCTTGCCCCGAATACGATTAATGAAGTATGTTGTTCACCACTCTCTTCATTAGTGATTACGACTTCTTTTTTCTTCTTTGTTTCTTTAAATGAAACTACGCCATCGATTTCAGCAATTACTGCAAGACCTTTTGGCTTTCTTGCTTCAAAAAGTTCCTCAACACGAGGAAGACCTTGTGTGATATCGCCGCCGGCAACACCGCCTGTATGGAACGTTCTCATTGTAAGCTGAGTACCAGGTTCACCGATTGACTGAGCTGCGATAATACCTACCGCCTCGCCGACATGAACAGGTTTTCCAGTTGCAAGGTTAAGTCCATAACACTTAGAGCAAACACCATATTGTGTATCACAGGTAAGAACCGATCTGATTCTTAACGTTTTGAAACCAGCTGCAATGATTTTATCAGCAATTTTTTCTGAGATAATTTGGTTGATTGTACATAATACTTCGCCGGTTGTTGGATGTAATATGTCTTCAACTGGATATCTACCTAAAATACGCTCTGCTAAAGGCTCAATTAATTCATTGCCTTCTCTAAATTCAACAACTTCAATCCCAGAGGTAGTTTGACAGTCAATTTCACGAACGATTACTTCCTGGCTAACGTCAACAAGTCTTCTTGTTAAGTACCCTGAATCGGCTGTACGAAGTGCTGTATCGGCAAGACCTTTACGAGCACCTGTCGTCGAAATAAAGTACTCGAGGACAGATAGACCTTCACGGAAGTTTGAAACGATTGGAATCTCAACTGTTTTACCAAGTGCATTGGCCATCAGACCACGCATACCTGCTAACTGTCTAATCTGATTTTTAGAACCACGGGCACCTGAGTCCGCCATGATTTTGATGTTGTTTAAGTTAGAAAGATTTTTCATAAGTGCATCTGTAACTTCTTCTGTTGTTTTAGTCCAAGTTTGGATGACTTTTTCATATCTTTCTTCTTCTGAAATAAGACCGCGTCTAAATGCTTTTTGGTATTGGTCTACCGTGTTTCTCGCACCTGCAATAAGGTCTTTTTTAGCCTCAGGAATATCCATGTCTGAAACCGCAACAGTGATTGCAGCTCTTGTAGAATATCTGAAACCAATGTTTTTCATATGATCAAGAAGTTCTGCTGTAATTGTGTTCCCATACTCAACGAAACATTTTGCAATGATTTCTTCGAGATCTTTTTTCTTACATAAGAAGTCGATCTCTAAAGTGTATGGATTTTCTGTTCTATCAACAAAACCAAGGTTTTGAGGAATTTTTTCATTGAAGATAAATCTACCAACTGTACTTTCAACCAGGATGGTTCTATCTTCCTCTGGAAGATATCTTCGCATTTTAACTCTTTCATGAAGGCTAATTGCTTCATTATAATATGCAAGATTCAATTCATCCATATCTTTAAAAACACGTTTTTCAGTAGGCTGTTCTTCATTTTGGTAGGTCAAATAATATGCGCCAAGTACCATATCCTGTGTAGGTGTAGTAATTGGTCTACCATCTTTAGGTGCCAAAATATTATTTACTGAGAGCATTAAAAATCTTGCTTCCGCTTGTGCTTCAACTGAAAGTGGTACGTGGACTGCCATCTGGTCACCGTCAAAATCGGCATTGTATGCAGTACATACAAGTGGATGTAGTCTAATCGCTTTACCTTCAACTAACACTGGTTCAAAAGCTTGAATCCCAAGTCTATGAAGTGTTGGCGCACGGTTTAGCAGAACTGGATGCTCTGCAATTACCTCTTCTACAATGCTCCAAACTTCTGGCTTCACTCTTTCAACCATACGTTTTGCACTTTTAATATTATGGACATAACCATCATTTACCAGACGCTTCATAACGAAAGGTTTAAATAATTCCAATGCCATCTTCTTAGGAAGACCACATTGGTAGAATTTAAGTTCAGGTCCTACTACGATAACCGAACGACCAGAGTAGTCAACGCGTTTACCAAGTAAGTTTTGTCTAAAGCGACCTTGTTTACCTTTTAATAAATCAGACAGTGATTTAAGTGGTCTGTTACCAGGACCAGTAACCGGACGACCTCTTCTACCATTATCAATTAATGCATCAACTGCTTCTTGAAGCATACGCTTTTCATTTCTAACGATAATATCTGGCGCACCAAGCTCTAAAAGTCTTTTTAGACGATTGTTTCTATTAATAACTCTTCTATAAAGGTCATTTAAATCTGCTGTAGCAAAACGACCACCATCTAATTGAACCATTGGTCTTAAATCTGGCGGAATTACTGGAACGACATCTAATATCATCCATTCAGGATCATTGCCAGATTGTCTAAATGCTTCAACAACTTCAAGTCTTCTAACAATTCTTATTTTTCTTTGACCAGAACTGTCTTTAAGCTGCGTTTTAAGTTCTTCAGCAAGGCCTTCTAAGTCGACTTGTTGTAAAATTTCTTTTACCGCTTCTGCACCCATCATCGCTCTAAATGTGTTACCATATTTTTCTCTATACTGAGCATACTCGCTCTCAGTTAGAAGCTGCTTATACTCTAAGCTCGTTTCGCCAGCTTCAATCACTATATAAGAAGCAAAATATAAAACCTTCTCAAGTGATCTAGGTGATAAGTCAAGAAGAATACCCATCTTAGATGGAATCCCTTTGAAATACCAGATGTGAGATACAGGTGCCGCGAGTTCTATATGTCCCATACGTTCACGACGTACTTTTGACTTAGTGACTTCAACGCCACAACGGTCACAAACAACCCCTTTATATCTTACTTTTTTATACTTCCCACAATGACATTCCCAGTCTTTTGTAGGTCCGAAGATCTTTTCACAGAAAAGACCTTCTTTTTCAGGTTTTAAAGTTCTATAGTTGATCGTTTCTGGTTTTTTAACTTCACCTTTTGACCACGATCTAATTTTATCTGGTGATGCTAATCCAATTCTTATAGAATCAAAATTGTTGAATTCGATCAAGGGCTACCTCTCCCTTCTCTATTAAAGTTAGTTACTCATCAAAATCTTCATCGTCATCCATTAAATAATCATCATCTGAATCAAAATTGTCATCCTCAACTTCTTGATTAGACTCTTCTTCTGATAAATCATCAATAAATCCGCCACGCTCAATATCATTTGTAATCTTATTTTCTTTAAGAGCGGTATTGTAATCTAAGCCATCATCGTCATCTACATCGACTTCAATTTCGATTTCGCCGGCATCATCTCTAAGAACCTTTACATCAAGCGCAAGCGCTTGAAGCTCTTTGATTAATACTTTAAACGATTCAGGAATACCTGGTTCTGGAATATTTTCACCTTTAACAATTGCTTCATATGCTTTTACTCTACCTACGACGTCATCGGATTTAACCGTTAATATCTCTTGTAGTGTATGAGCAGCACCATAAGCCTCAAGTGCCCAAACCTCCATCTCACCAAAACGTTGCCCACCAAATTGAGCTTTACCGCCAAGTGGTTGTTGCGTTACAAGAGAATAAGGTCCTGTACTTCTAGCATGGATTTTATCATCAACCAAGTGGTGAAGTTTAAGCATGTACATATAACCAACCGTTACGTGGTTATCAAATGCTTCACCAGTTCTACCATCTCTTATTAAAAGTCTACCGTTACCTGGGTAACCAGCATCCTGTAAGATTTCTCTGATTTGAGTCTCTCTAGCACCGTCGAATACTGGGGTTGCGACTTTCCATCCCTTTTTCTTAGCTGCTAAGCCAAGGTGGACTTCAAGCACCTGTCCAATATTCATACGCGAAGGTACCCCTAATGGGTTAAGAACGATTTGTAATGGTGTTCCATCTTCGAGGAAAGGCATGTCTTCTACTGGAGAAATTCTGGAAATAACCCCTTTATTACCATGACGACCAGCCATTTTATCACCGATACTAATCTTTCTTTTCTTAGCAATGTACACACGAATGAGTTTGTTAACACCTGGCGATAATTCATCACCATTTTCTCTTTCGAATTTTTTAACATCAACTATTATACCTGACTCACCGTGAGGTACTCTCAACGAAGTGTCTCTAACTTCACGCGCTTTTTCACCGAAAATTGCTCTAAGCAATCTTTCTTCAGCAGTTAATTCAGTTTCGCCTTTTGGCGTTACTTTACCTACTAAAATGTCCCCAGAGTTAACCTCTGCTCCGATTCTGATAATTCCTTCAGCATCGAGGTTTTTAAGAGCATCTTCGCCAACGTTTGGAATGTCTCTTGTAATCTCTTCTGGTCCAAGTTTAGTATCTCTCGCTTCTGATTCATACTCTTCGATATGAATAGAAGAAAGCTTGTCTTCCATAACTAGCTCTTCACTTATAAGGATCGCATCCTCATAGTTATAGCCTTCCCAAGTCATGAAACCGATTAACAGGTTTGTACCTAATGCAATCTCACCATTATCTGTAGAAGGGCCGTCTGCGATAATTTCATCCGCAATTACACGTTGACCTTTTTTAACCAATGGCTTTTGATTGATACAAGTACCTTGATTTGAACGCTTGAATTTTAACAATTTGAATCTATACTTTTTCTTGTCTGCGTCGCCTCTTACTACGATTTCCTCTGCTGAAACGTACTCAATCACACCATCGACTGGTGATTTAACAACTGATCCTGAATCTTTTGCAGCAATGTGTTCTATTCCAGTCCCGATGATTGGCGCTTCAGCTCTTACGAGTGGAACTGCCTGACGTTGCATGTTCGAACCCATTAGGGCACGGTTAGCATCGTCGTTCTCAAGGAATGGAATCATTGCAGTAGCTACAGAAACCATTTGTTGAGCGGAGACTTCAACCAAATCAATTTCAGTAGAAGGGAACTCTTTAATATCTGCTCTACGACGCGCAACAATTCTATCGCTAACAAAGCGATTGTCTTCTGTTATTGGCTCATTTGCAGGCGCAACTGTATATTTATCTTCATAATCAGCAGTGATATAAATTATTTCATCAGTAATAATGCCGGTCTTCTTATCTACTTTTCTATAAGGTGACTCAATAAATCCGTACTCATTGATTCTAGCAAATGTACTTAGAGAACCAATTAGACCGATATTTGGACCTTCCGGTGTCTCGATAGGACACATTCTACCATAGTGAGAATGGTGAACGTCACGAACCTCGAAGCCAGCTCTTTCTCTCGAAAGACCACCTGGTCCAAGAGCTGAAAGTCTTCTCTTATGTGTTAACTCAGCAAGCGGATTCGTTTGATCCATGAACTGAGATAACTGAGAACTACCGAAAAACTCTTTAATTGCAGATACAACCGGTTTAATATTAATAAGCGCTTGTGGCGTAATCGCTTCCATATCTTGGATGGTCATACGTTCACGAACCACTCTTTCCATTCTTGAAAGACCAATTCTAAATTGGTTTTGAAGAAGCTCGCCCACCGAACGAATTCTTCTGTTACCTAAATGGTCGATATCATCCACATTACCAACACCCCAATTTAAGTTGAGGATATAGCTGAAAGAAGCAATCATGTCCGCTGGAATAATGTGTCTAGGAATAAGCTCAGACATTCTTTCCTCGATAGCATTCAACTGATCTTCTACAGTGTCATGTGTATCCATGATTTCTTTTAAAACTGGATAATATACTTTTTCCTTGATTTTAAGTTTTTCAGATTTAATGTATGTGTTAATGTCAACAAAATGGTTACCAATAACGCGAATAATCTTCTCGTCATCACCATAGATATCAACTTGTTTAACACCTGCATTTTCAATGACAGTTGCCATTTCAATTGAAATTTTTGTATCTTTTTCTACAAGGATTTCACCTGTCTGCGGATTAATAATATTCTCTGCAGATATACGCTCTTCAATTCGGTTAGAAACACCAAGTTTTCTATTGAATTTATAACGACCCACTTTTGCAAGGTCATAACGCTTTTCATCAAAGAATAAAGAATAGATTAGGTTTCTTGCACTTTCTACAGTAGGCGGTTCACCTGGTCTTAATTTTTTATAAATTTCAATAAGACCTTCTTCTTGGTTAACAGTGCTGTCCTTATCCAACGTCTTGATCAGCTTTTCATCTTCACCAAACATTGAAAGGATTTCTTGATTCGTATGGTAGCCTAAAGCTCTGATTAAAGTCGTAGCCGGCAATTTACGAGTTCTGTCAATTCTCACCGACACAACATCGTTTGAATCAGTTTCATATTCAAGCCATGCGCCTCTGTTAGGTATAATTGTACTTGAAAATAATCTGGTACCAACCTTATCGATTTTTACATCGTAGTATGGCCCTGGTGATCTAACCAATTGGCTGACAATTACTCTCTCAGCACCATTGATGATAAAAGTACCTTTGTCAGTCATCAATGGGAAATCACCCATAAATACTTTTTGTTCTTTGATTTCGCTAGTTTCCTTATTAATAAAGCGAACTTGCACTCTTAAAGGAACGGCGAAGTTAACATCTCGTTCTTTACACTCTTCAACATCATACTTTGGTTCTTCATCGAGTTCATAATCAATGAATTCCAAGCTAAGATTTCCTGTGTAATCTTCGATTGGCGAAATGTCCTTAAAGGCCTCTTTTAGACCTTCTTCAAGAAACCACTCATAAGATTTTCTTTGAATCTCAATTAGGTTTGGCTTCTCAAGTAGCTCATTGATTCTGGCAAAACTCATTCTTTCTGTTTTTCCGAGCATTACAGGTTGTGGCATTAAATTTTCACCCCTTGTGTAATAAAAGTCGTTGTATTATAAAAGGAACAAATCCTTTTCTAACCATCAATGCTTAGCATTTAGAAACGCAGAAAACTCCATTCTAAACATACTTATAGCATTATAAAATAATATCACACTTGTCTATGGGTGTCAACATTATTTTAAAAAGAATGTTTAGAATAGAGTTTTCATTTTTGTATCATTTGAAGCAAAAAGCCACCATTTCTGGTGGCTATTCATTTAATCGAAATTATTTTAATTCGATAGCAGCGCCAGCTTCTTCTAAAGCAGCTTTCATTTTGTCAGCTTCATCTTTAGATACGCCTGCTTTTACTACTTGTGGAGCACCATCAACTAAATCTTTAGCTTCTTTTAAGCCAAGACCAGTCAATTCTCTAACAACTTTGATTACGCCAATTTTCTTAGCGCCAGCGTTAGCTAATACAACATCAAATTCAGTTTTTTCTTCTACTGCTTCAGCAGCAGCGCCACCAACTACAGCAACTACAGGAGCAGATGCAGATACACCGAATTCAGCTTCACATGCTTCTACTAATTCTTTAACTTCTAAAATACTCATGCCTTTAATAGCTTCGATAATTTGTTCTTTAGTCATTTTAAACACCTCCGGTTATTTTTCAGTTATGCAATGCAATTAAGCATTTGCACCCTCTTTTTCTTTGATAAGATTTGATAAGAAATAAGCGAAATTTGAAACTGGAGCCTTGACACTTCCAAGGAATCTTCCAATTAACACTTCTTTTGATGGTAGATCTGCAATTTCAGTGATTTGTTCAAGATTACAGTAAGCGCCTTCAACAACGCCTGCTTTAAGTTCAAGCTTTTTGTGACCTTTAGCAAAATCTTTAATGATTTTAGCTGGAACAACCGCGTCTTCGATACCGAAAGCGATCGCATTTGGACCAGTCAAATCTTGAGATAATGACTCAAAAGGTGTATCTTTAATAGCGATTTTTACTAAGTTATTTTTGTAAACTTTGTATTCAACGCCAGCTTGTCTAAACTTAGTTCTAAGTTCAGTTACTTCCTCAACGGTTAAACCTCTGTAATCTACGAGAACAGCAGACTTAGCATTTGCGAACTTTTCTTTAATTTCTTCAACTGCTACTTTTTTAGCATCAAAATTATTTGACATTTGTCCACCTCCTTGTACAAAATAAAACCTCTCTTCCGTAGATAAGAGAGGTCATAATTTACGTTACATAAACTATTTATTCTTACCTCGGTAGGAAATTAAGCGTTAGCACCTACTGTCTACGGTTTATATGCATTTTTCAAGACAAAGCAATTCTATCAGAGATTGAATAACTTGTCAATTATAATTTTGCAGCATTGAGCTTAATTCCAGGACCCATCGTACTAGAAAGCGTTACGCTTCTTAAATAAGTTCCTTTTGCAGCAGCTGGTTTAGCTTTAACAACTGCATCGATCAATGCGCTTAAGTTTTCAGATAATTTAACTTCATCAAAAGAAGCTTTTCCGATAGAGACGTGTACAATATTTGTTTTATCAAGTCTGTACTCAACTTTACCAGCTTTGATTTCGTTAACTGCTCTTTCAAGATCAAATGTTACGGTACCAGATTTAGGGTTTGGCATCAAACCTTTAGGACCTAAAACTCTACCCAAACGACCTAATTGACCCATCATGTCAGGTGTAGAAACGATAACATCATAGTCAAACCAGTTTTCGTTTTGGATTTTTGTGATAATGTCCTCTGCGCCTACGAAATCAGCGCCAGCTTTTTCAGCTTCAGCAGCTTTTTCGCCTTTAGCGATAACAAGAACTCTTTTAGTTTTACCAGTACCGTGTGGTAAAACGATAGCGCCTCTAACTTGTTGATCAGCATGTCTACCATCAACACCTAATTTGATGTGAAGTTCAACAGTCTCATCAAATTTAGCTTTTGCAGTTTGCTTAACTAATTTTAATGCTTCATCAACATCATAAAGTCTGTTTCTTTCAACTAACTTTTCTGACTCTTGATAAGCTTTACCTCTTTTTGGCATTTCTTACCTCCTTAGTGGTTACGCGGAAAGACTCCTCCCACATAGTTCTGAGACTATAGACTAGTCTTCGATTACAATACCCATACTTCTTGCTGTACCTTCGATCATGCTCATTGCAGATTCGATGCTTGCAGCGTTTAAGTCTGGCATTTTTAACTCAGCGATTTCTCTAACTTTAGATCTTTTTACTGTAGCAACTTTCTTTTTGTTTGGTTCACCAGAACCGCCTTTGATACCTGCAGCTTTAATTAATAAGTTTGCAGCTGGTGGCGTTTTAGTGATGAAAGTATAAGATCTATCTTGGTAAACAGTGATAACAACAGGAATAATCATACCCTCTTGATCTGCAGTTTTAGCGTTAAATTCTTTAACGAATTGCATGATGTTAACACCTTGTTGACCTAATGCTGGACCAACTGGTGGTGCTGGAGTTGCTTTACCTGCTGGAATTTGTAATTTTACCATACCAGTTACTTTTTTAGCCATTGACATTCACCTCCTTAGAAATTCTTTTTAACTTGATCGAACTCGAGTTCCACTGGGGTTTCACGACCAAACATCGATATCATCGCTTTGACCGATTGTTTTTCCATATGGATTTCCTCGATAGTTCCAATAAAGTTCTCAAATGGACCAGATATAACAGTAATTGTGTCACCGACCTCGAAATCGACTTGGATCATACGTTTTTCTAGACCCATATTTTCAACTTCTTCATCAGTTAGTGGAATAGGTTTTGAGCCGGGACCAACAAATCCTGTCACTCCTCGTGTGTTGCGTACGACATACCAAGACTCATCTGTCATAATCATTTTAACTAATGCATAACCTGGGAAGATTTTTTTCGACTTGTCTTTTCTCTTACCGGCTTTGATCTCAACGACCGTTTCCGTCGGCACGACAACTTGTAGAATAACGTCTTCCATGCCTCTGTTTTCAACGATTTTTTCGATATTTGCCTTTACTTTGTTCTCATGACCAGAGTACGTATGAACCACATACCACTTCGCATTGTTTGCATCTGCCATGTTTCTGATTCAACCTCCTCCCAATAGTTACCGGATCAGTTTTACGCAAGTAATTCAAAAATAGACTTGAATATCAGATCTAGTGCTCCAATGAAAATTGCTGAAAAAGCACACATAGCCAGTACAACCAATGTGTAATTCCATACATCCTGACGAGTTGGCCAAGTTACTTTCTTAATTTCACTTTTCACACTTCTGTAAAACTTGCCTGCACTAAACTTGTTTTCTTTTACATTACTAGAAGCCATATATCTCAACCCCTTATCTAATATTTGAAACTATTTAGTTTCTTTATGTTCTGTGTGTTTCTTACAAAACTTGCAGTATTTTTTCATTTCAATTCTGTCTGGGTTGTTCTTTTTGTTTTTCGTAGTGTTGTAATTTCTGTTTTTACACTCAGTACATGCTAACGTGATGTTAACTCTCATCTCGACACCTCCTAAATCCATAATGTCCGTGCCTGGCAATGCACACTATACTCCACTATAACATTACTAATCTAACCTACCATAAAATAAAAGGCATGTCAACAAAACCACGTGAGTTTGCACGCGTAATAATATTAACAATTATTCATCTTACAAAGCAAGTTAAATAAGGACTAGTTGCCACTAGTCCTTATCTTCTAAAGTAATATTAGAAAATACAGTATTTATATCTTAAATTAATTACCTATAGTATTTTATAACAGCTAATCAAAAATTACAATATTGTTTTTTGGGATTATTCAGTAATTTTGATTACGTTACCAGCACCAACTGTTCTACCACCTTCACGGATAGAGAATCTTAAGCTCTCTTCGATCGCGATTGGTGAGATCAATTCGATGTGCATTTCGATGTTATCGCCAGGCATACACATTTCAACGCCTGGTTCGAACTCGATTGAACCTGTTACGTCTGTTGTTCTGAAGAAGAACTGTGGTCTATAGCCTTTGAAGAATGGTGTGTGTCTTCCGCCCTCTTCTTTTGTTAATACGTATACTTGTGCATCGAATTTTGTATGCGGTTTGATTGTACCTGGTTTCGCAAGAACTTGTCCTCTTTCGATTTCTGATCTTTGAACACCACGAAGTAATAAACCTACGTTGTCGCCTGCTTGACCTTCATCAAGTAGCTTTTTAAACATTTCTACGCCTGTTACAACTACTTTTCTTGGCGCTTCTGCTAAACCAACGATTTCTACTTCTTCTTGTACTTTTACGATACCTCTTTCAATTCTGCCTGTTGCTACTGTACCACGACCTGTGATCGAGAATACGTCTTCTACTGGCATTAAGAAAGGTTTATCTGTTGCTCTTTCTGGTTGTGGAATATATGTGTCGATGATTTCGAACATTTCTACGATTTTTTCTGCCCATGCTGCATCGCCTTCAAGTGCTTTTAACGCTGAGCCTCTGATGATTGGTGTATCATCGCCTGGGAACTCGTATTGTGAAAGAAGATCTCTTACTTCCATTTCTACTAACTCAAGAAGTTCTTCGTCATCTACCATATCACATTTGTTTAAGAATACAACGATGTATGGAACGCCTACTTGTCTTGATAGAAGGATGTGCTCTCTTGTTTGTGGCATTGGACCATCTGCTGCAGATACAACTAAGATTGATCCGTCCATTTGCGCTGCACCAGTGATCATGTTTTTAACGTAGTCAGCATGGCCTGGACAGTCTACGTGAGCGTAGTGTCTGTTTGGTGTTTCGTATTCAACGTGAGCTGTAGAGATTGTGATACCTCTTTCTCTCTCTTCTGGTGCTTTATCGATGTTTTCGAAGTCTACTTTTTCACCTAAACCGTATTTGTCGTGCAATACTTTTGTGATTGCAGCTGTTAAAGTTGTTTTACCGTGGTCAACGTGACCGATTGTTCCGATATTACAATGTGGTTTGTTTCTTTCAAACTTTTGCTTTGCCATTGATAAAATTCCTCCCTTGGATTATTAATATCACTTTAACAGATGCGCTGCCGCTCTGTTAATTAACTAATTTAAATTGATCAAGTATTTTTCAAGCTTCTTTTTCACACGTTGAAGTGCGTTATCAACTGACTTAACGTGTTTATTCATTTCAACTGAAATTTCTTGATACGACTTACCTTCGAGGTAAGCATTAAGGACTTTCCATTCAAGATCACTTAAAACCTCACCCATTTTTTCTTCAATATTACTAAGCTCCTCTCGCTTGATAATCAAATGCTCCGGATTTAGCTCTCTACTACTCGTCGACATCACATCAAAAAGAGTTCTATCCGATTCGTCATCAAACATAGGCTTGTTAAGAGAAACATATGAATTTAAGGGGATGTGCTTTTGACGTGTTGCCGTCTTAATTGCAGTAATGATTTGCCGCTTGACGCAAAGCTCAGCGAACGATCTAAACGAAGTCACTTTGTCTGGTTGATAATCACGCATGGCCTTAAACAAGCCAATCATACCTTCTTGAACGATATCCTCACGATCTGCACCTATAAGAAAATACGATCTCGCTTTTGACCGAACGAAATTCTTATATCGTTTAATCAATATTTCTTGTGCTTTTGGGTCACCTTTCCGCGCTCTTTCGACAATTAACTCTTCATCGAGCTGCTCGTCATCTAATCTTTCAAGTACTGCCATCAAGCTGCCTCCTAATTCGCGTGAAAAGAATCATCACTATGCCAATTCATAAAAACATTATATATGATTCATAAATTTAACGCAAGTACCGTTGAACCCTCTAAATTGCAACCTTCAATTTATTTTTTGGAGGTATTTCTCTGTCTAAGAACTTCGTACATAATAACACTGCCAGCTACAGCAGCATTTAATGAACTCACTTCACCTTTCATTGGCAAAGAAACCATCAAGTCACAGCTTTCCTTAACCAATCTACTGATACCATCCCCTTCGTTACCAATAACGATACCAATACCACCTGTTAGATTTGTTTCATAATAGGTTGGCGCACCCATGTCAGTGCCAACGATCCATACGCCAGCGTCTTGTAATTTTTTAATCGTCTGGGTCATGTTCGTAACTCTCGCAACCGGTACATACTCCACTGCACCGCACGAGGTTTTAACCACTGTTTGGTTCACTGCTGCGCTTCTTCTTTTAGGAATAATCACCCCATGTGCACCAACTGCGTTTGCGGTACGTATTACGCTTCCCAAATTATGCGGATCGGTTATTTCATCAAGTAAAATTATTAAAGGCGCTTCTTCTTTTTCTGCAGCCTTTTCAAGTATTTCTTCGACCTCATAATATTTATACGGCGCTACATATACAATAACACCTTGGTGGTTTTCACCATTTGAAATCTTATCCAGTTGTTTCCTATCGGTAAATTGAATCTGAATTTTCTTACTCTTTAAAGCATCAATTACCTTTTGGAGATTTTTATCTCTTGATCCTTCAAGCACAAGTGCTTTATTAATTTCATGTCCAGCCTCAACTGCTTCCAGAACTGGATTTCTTCCATATATCATATCTTCCATAGCATACCTCTATACACTTAACAAATTTCTATAACGCTCGCGAACATTAACGATGTTACCACAGGTCATTTTTCCTTCTGGACAAGGTCCAGTAAGACACTTAGGACCAATTCCTTTGAATAAAGTAGGCGCTTCATTAGCGACCAGCTTGAGCATCTCGTCCGCTAAATTTCTTATTTCCCATTGTGCGCGCATACAGCATCTATGATTGAAGAAGTTGATTAAGCTCCTTGCATTCATGGTAACCACTATTTTTGTTTCACATGCGTTTGGAAACACAAATCGCGCATCTTCTATTGCGGATTTTTCTGCCGCTCTTTTAGCTGAAGCCTCACCCATTCCTTCTGAGAGAAATCTATCAAAGTAGTCTTTTTCTAGCAGGTCTACAATCTGTTCGTATGCGGTTTGATCTTGTTCCATCGCACTTATAAAAATGGCTTTAGCTTCAGGATTATTTTCAATAGCAGGAGGTACAATGAAATCAAACTGTGAAAGCTTGACATATCTCTGTGATTGCTGTGAATAAGATGCAATTCTATGTCTTACCAGCTGATGTGTCAAAACACGACTAACACCTTCAATTGCAAATGTAAAACTGATATGCTCAAGTGGTGAATAGTGCCCAAAATCTAGTAGCTTATCTAAAAACGAAGCACTTTTTTCAGTTGTAAGATCGTCCATTAACCCCTTTGCACCAGTTGCCGAATAGCACAATTTAGCAGCAGAGGCAACCACCTTTTCAGGTTCAGGTGAGTGTGCAATCAACTCTACATTCATAATTCTTCCCCCTTATTGAAATTCTGAGAAATCGTCACCAAATGGCAAAAGCCCAAAAACATATTTTCGGCTATGATATCTCACTAGATTATCTTTATATTCTATATTCACAATTCTAGCCTCTAAAATGCCCAATTCATATAGCTTACTGTCAAAGGTTTCATTGATAAAGGTCTCTGCTCTCATTTGTTCTGCAGCATCTGAAAATTGATAAGGGTCAAGAAAAACAGATTTGCCTACCAAAACAAGTAATAATACCAAAGTCGCGCTAAGAAGTACTTTTTCTTTAATGGTTAATTTTCTTTTATTCTTCATCTTTTACCTCACTAGAAATCGCGGTCTTACTTGCTTGATTTACATTTTCTAGATACAAAATCCCCTCTGCGATGATCTCTATAATTCGATCTTCCTGACCGACTAAATAAAGAAATCCAATTAGGGTTTCAAACCCTGTCGCATACTTATAATCACTTAGTATTGCATTTTTGGGTACGGTATTTGACTTCTGATTTCGTCCTCTTTTTATGATAGTCCATTCTTCTTCTGTAAAATACGGTTGCAGCCCTCTTACCAACTCTGCTTGAGCGGATGCCTTTACATATTTGATCGCTTTTTTTGACATTTCACTAGGCGAATTGTGGATAGAATTGATTAAATACTGTCTAATGTACACTTCATAAACCGCATCCCCAACATACGCTAGCTTTAATGGATTTAACATTCGCACATCAGTTTTATCTAATTTTTTAACTTGTAATAACTCCATCAAACCTATTTTATCCAATCTTGACTCTCCTCAGGCATAGATACACTTAAAACTCGAAAGGATAACCCTTCGAGTTTTAAATTGACTAGCATAAATTTTTTAAGCAATATCCGATTCTTTCTTTTGTCAATTCTTTACCCAAAAGCTCGATGACGATTGCAATATCAGGGCCGTGGACTTGACCAGTAATCGCAACCCTTACAGGCATAAATAGGTTTTTTCCTTTATGACCGGTTTCCTTTTGGATCTCTTTTAAAATTGCTTTAACCGCATCCGCATTTAAAACTTCAGCTGCTGTCACTTTATCAGCAAAGATCTGCATCATTTCAGGTACATGCTCAAGCTTAATGATTTCACTTGCTTCATCATCCTCTAATTCAACATCTTTTCTAGTGAAAAAGGCGTAATACTCTTTTATGTCCTCTAATTTATTAAAACGTTCTCTTAATACCTCAATCATTCTCTTTAGCCAATTATAGTCAGCTTCATAAGTAGATTCAGTTGTAAACCCAGCTTCAATTAAATAACCCTTGCTGAGCTCAGTTAAACGATCTAGATCAGCGGATTTAATATAATGGTTATTCATCCAGTTGAGCTTATCTAAGTCAAAGACACCACCTGATTTTGACACTCTATCAAACGAGAATTTTTCAATCATCTCATTCATACTGAGAATTTCCTGACCATCCTCAGGCGACCATCCTACTAAAGCAACATAATTAATCAACGCCTCTGGCAAATAGCCTTTAGATCTAAAGTCTTCAACCGCAACGCTGCCTTCTCTCTTACTTAGCTTCTTTTTACTTTGGCTTAGAATTACTGGTAAATGAACGAATTCAGGGGCATTCCAACCAAAGGCTTCGTACGTGAATACATGCTTTGGCGTTGAAATTAACCACTCATCTCCACGAACCACATGCGTGATTCCCATGTAATGATCATCGACAACTACTGCCATATGATACGTTGGAAAGCCATCTGTTTTCATCAGTACTTGATCGTCTAGATCATTAGTATTAACCGTTACCGTTCCTTTAATTGCATCATTAAATTCTATAATTCTATTCTCAGGCAATTTCAGTCTGATAACATGATCTTGACCACTCGAAAGCTTTTCAGCTACTTCCTCTTTAGTAAGATGCTTACAATGACCATCGTATTTAGGCGTCAAACCCTCTGATTTTTGTTGTTCTCTTACCGCATCCAGTCTTTCCTTGGAGCAAAAACAGTAATAGGCATGATCCTTTTCAACCAATTCTAAGGCATGCTTTTTGTAGATCTCTAATCTTTGGGATTGAATATAAGGACCACAATCGCCAGTTTGAGTAATATGGCCGTTTGCATCTAGAACTGGGCCTTCATCATGTACAACACCTGCCCACGATAGGGAGCGAATAATGCCCTCAACTGCATCCTCTACCAAACGCGTTTGATCTGTATCTTCTATTCTAAGTAAGTACTCTCCGTTGTTTTGCTTTGCATATAAATAATTATATAACGCCGTTCTAAGGCCACCAATATGAACATATCCTGTTGGGCTTGGCGCAAATCTTAATCTAGGTTTCATTCTACCGTCCTCCTACTATTCGACTCATTATACTAAAAATCAGAACCTCTTTCAATGACGACCTTCATTCTAGCCATTACATAAGCATAGCTGTTTTCATCATGTGGTTTCGTGCAATCGCTACAGTCCTTTATACCGTGATTGATTTTATAATCTCCACCACATTCATCTTTTAGTAGATAGAGCGGACAGTAGCAAAACAAACAGTTGAACTTATCTGCTTCAACACCTTTATGACAAGGAAAAAACTCGCATGCCTTATGCTGATTAAATTTATAATTTTCACTCATAATTATTCCCTCTTTTCTAATAGTACAACTGCTTGACTTGATATTCCTTGTTCGAGCCCCTCGAATCCCAGTCTTTCTGTCGTAGTTGCCTTAAGGTTGATGCGCGACGGCTCACATCCAATACACTTTGATAAATTTTGAATCATCTCATTAAGAAAGGGTGCCAATTTGGGTTTTTGCGCGACTATGGTCGCGTCGATATTACCAATAACATAGCCTTCAGAATGCATAAGCTCTGTTACTTTTTCAAGTAAAATAAGGCTTGAAATATCTTTGTAGCTTTGAGCTGTGTCCGGAAAGTGCTTTCCAATATCGCCCTTGCCCATAGCACCAAGCATAGCATCCATTATCGCATGTGTTAAAACATCCGCATCTGAGTGTCCAAGTAAACCTAGATAGTGCTCAATCTTTACGCCTCCAAGAATTAAATCTCTTTCCTCCACGAGCTGATGAACATCATAGCCAATCCCTATTCTCATATTTCGCCTTCCTTTGAAGCAATCATCCATTCAGCAAGCTTAACATCGAATGGCTTCGTAATTTTTATATTGTCTGCAGAGCCTTCATATATACCAACCTTCTTACCAACTACCTCTAGTAGCATAGCATCATCTGTTGCATTTATTGAATTTTGTAATGCAAATTTATGTGCCTCAAAAAGTGTTTGAAGCTTAAAGATTTGCGGCGTCTGCACTGTCCATACGGTTTCTCTATCTACTGTCTCAACAATAGTAAGGTTAACCTCTACTTTTTTAAGGGTATCCGTCACTTTCATTCCAGCTATCAGACCATCTAAATCACTAGAATGATACAAATTTGATAACGCATCGACCGTTGATGACTTAGGAATAAACGGTCTTACACCATCGTGTATTAAGATCAGATCAACCGGATGTTCAAGATGACTGAGTCCATTGTATACTGACTCTTGACGAGTTGCGCCACCACATATCACCTTAATATTATTCTCAACAGGAAACCATTTTACAATTTTTCCCTGGACGTCAGCTACTTCATCATGAGGCACAACAACTATAATTTCAACAAAGCTTTGCATTTTCATCAGTGCCTCTAAAGTCCAGTTCAACACTTCTTTTCCTTGTAGCTTTAAAAACTGCTTTTTTATAGAACCGCCAATCCTCGTTCCTGAGCCTGCCGCAGGAATAATTGCGCTAGTTTTAATTTCCGTCATTTCATTAACCTCATTTATTTACTTCGTTATCATTATAGCATATGTAAAAGATTCCTAATCAATAATTCAATCAATCCATTTATATTAAAATAAGTTCAAACATAATATAGCTAAATATAAAATAAAACCAAGGTAAATTTACCACCTTGGTTTAAATGTATTAATACGATTGATTTGGTTTTGATTTCGCAAATATCATTTTACCAGCAGCTGTTTGGAGCACACTGGTAACGATAACCATTATATGATCGTTCATAAACTTTCTACCATCCTCAACAACGATCATTGTACCATCATCTAAATACGATACTCCTTGATTTGCTTCCTTGCCTTCTTTAATAATCTGAACAAACATCTCCTCACCAGGTAAAACAACTGGTTTTACAGCATTAGCAAGTTCGTTAATATTTAAAATCAGTATATCCTGCAGGGACGCCACCTTGTTGAGATTATAGTCGTTGGTGACAATGCAGCCATTCATCTTCTGAGCTAATTTAATTAATTTGACATCCACCTCAGCGACATCTTCAAAATCCTGATCAACTATTTTGACCACAATAGGCAAGTCTCTTTGAATGATTTTTAAAATATCAAGACCTCTTCTTCCCCTATTTCTCTTTAAAGCATCTGAAGAATCAGCTATATGCCTTAATTCACTGAGGACGAACTCTGGTATGATCACTTCACCTTCAATAAAACCGGTTTTACAAATGTCAGCAATACGTCCATCGATAATAACACTTGTATCTAAGATTTTAGGCTTCGATTGTACAGCAGCAACTCCTGTTTTGGTCGTTTTAGAAGGCGTAATTTTTTTTGCCCAATCCGTCAGCTTCGGTTGATCCTTAATGTTCTTTTGAGCGAGTGAAATTCCTAAATAACCAAAGAAAATAAATGTAAGAATTTGAAGTGCGCTTGCTACCATTGGTATTGGGATAATATCATACAAGCCACTAATTAAAAATGCGATGATTAGCCCAAAAACTAATCCTATAAGTCCGAATAAAAAATCTTGCTGTGGAATTTTCTCTAATTCATTTTGAACGATCTGTGCCAACCGTTGACCAAGTCTAATGAGGATCTTTGATGCAAAGTAAAAAACAAATACACTTAAAATACCTAAAACAGTTGGTGTTACTATCAAGTAAACAATCCGATCAAAGTTGATTAGGTGTAAATCATGTAACGGATCTGCTAAACGAATACCTAAGGCAACCCCAGAGCTGAGTCCGATGAACGTGATGATATACTTGATTAGCTTTTCTACCATCATACCCCTCCCTTCACATAAAATTGAGCATCCAAAAGATGCTCATGAACCTAATACTGATTTTAGCACATTATCCCACTAAGATAAAGCCCTTGTCAATGACTTCCAATCGTTGCATTAACCAACGAAACCACATCGTCCTCTTTAAGGTCTCTTACCAGCGTCAGCTCACTAATTAATATTTGCTTAGAATTATTGAGCATTTTGCGTTCTCCAGTAGATAAACCTTTCTCTCTGTCTAGTATCTCTAAGTTTCTAACAACCGCAGCAACTTCGAATATATCACCCGATTTTACCTTTTCAAGATTTGCACGATATCTTCGATTCCAGTTATCTGGCATCACTTCTTTGTTCTGAGCAAGAAGTGCCATGACATCTTTAAATATATTCTGATCAACAACCTTACGTACCCCTAGCTCCTCAGCATTTTCAATAGGAATCATTACCTTCATATTTTTTATTGGTAACTTAAGAATATAGAACTCCTTGTCCGTACCTAACAATTCCTTGTGCTCGATAGATTCAATAACCCCAGCACCATGCATAGGGTATACGATTTTATCTCCAACTTTAAACATTCTGACCTCCATGCAGCCTTTTTTATTATTATACCTTACTTTTTCAACTTGTTCAACAAACTTAAAATTATACTATTTGTTAATTTTCTTGTCAACAATATTTTACATATTCTAAATAAACAGCAAACACTTTCAGTTTAGAGGGTTTTGTGGTAAAATGTGAATATAAATTCACATATTAGCATAACTTGTTTAGGAGGCAATATGAAAGACGTTATTTATGATGAATTCCAAAATAAAGTAGACGAAGTCCTAATTCGACACGCCAACCTTTTAGATATACTCAGTAAAATGGGAGACGCTGCTTCAAGAACCAATCGTGCGGTCGTAAAATCTATCACAAGCTGTGGCTGTTTGGAATTAAACGTTTCGAAATCTGATGTTCCTGATGACTCTAATTATGAGGCACTTAAAAATTTTAAATCTGAGCACATCAACGGCGCGCTTTGTCCTACTTGTAGAGAAAAGGTGGAAGAGGAACTCGGTAAGCTTGAGTTTTACATTGCTGCACTCTGCAATTCATTAGACATTAATCTCTATGATGTTATCTTAAAAGAATATAAAAACATTTCTACTTTAGGGAGATTTAGTCTCTATTAAACATTGAAAACATAACAAAGTATAAAAAGGTTCTGGATTACAGAACCTTTTTTTATTCGCAAATATCCATTCAATTTATTCAAAAACAAATTAATACTAATTGATAAAAGAACTGTTCAAGTGGTCGTATTACATAAAGTACTTTAGCATATCATCAATATGTTTTAACCCTATGACTGTAAACCCTTCTGGACGATTAAGCCCTTCTAAGTTACTGTGTGGAATAATCGCCTTCTTAAAGCCCATTTTTGCTGCTTCATTAACTCTCTGCTGAACTTGATTAACCGCTCTAATTTCACCCGTTAATCCCACCTCACCAAAAATAATCATATCACTTGGCACAACGACATCCCTATGACTGGATGCAATCGCCATAACGATAGCCAAGTCAGCAGAGGGCTCATCAATACTCACACCGCCGACAATATTAAGGTAAATATCTTGCTGATAAAGGCTCATGCCTACCTTCTTCTCAAGAACCGCTGTGAGCAAGATTAACTTATTATAGTCGATTCCCATCGCCATACGCCTTGGGATATTGTAATTGGTTTGAGAAACAAGACATTGCATTTCTACCAAAACCGTTCTTGTGCCTTCAAGTGCAGGTACGATAATAGACCCCGGCATTTGATTTGTACTGCCAGACAAAAAAATCTTCGACGGATTCTCTACTTCCTTTAGTCCCGTACTTGTCATCTCAAAAACACCAATCTCATTGGTTGAACCAAACCGATTTTTCACCGCTCTCAATATCCGATATAAATTATGGTTTTCACCCTCAAAATAAAGTACTGTATCTACCATATGTTCAAGGATTTTAGGACCTGCAATTGCACCCTGCTTGGTTACATGTCCAACTAAAAAAGTACTTACTCCAAATTTCTTCGCGATATTCATGAACTGATTGGTTGCTTCCCTTACCTGGCTGACACTTCCTGGTGCTGATGTCACCTCTGAATTATAGACGGTTTGAATGGAGTCGACAATTAATATATCAGGCATTAAGCTTTCAACATGATGTTTAATACGTTCGATGTTATTTTCTGATATTACATATAGTTCTTCACTCGCCGCTCCAACTCTTTGCGCTCTAAGCTTGGTTTGTTTAATTGATTCTTCACCAGAGACATATAGAACGATCTTAGCTTGCTCTGCCAAATGTGATGCTACTTGTAAAAGAAGTGTGGACTTTCCAATCCCAGGATCACCACCCACTAATATCAATGAACCCTTTACCAAGCCACCACCTAGTACGATATCAAGCTCAGACATCTTCGTACTATAGCGCTCTTCAAGATCGAAGGTCACTTCTTTAATTTTCTTAGGCTTACCTTCTCCACCTCCTATATTTAAAGTGTTCGTTTTCTCTGCTTTAGGTTCTAGCTCTTCAACAAAGGAATTCCAAGCACCACACTCTAAGCATTTACCTAACCATTTGGGTGATATTGCACCACATTCTTGACAAACGAACTTCGTCTTCAGTTTAGACATATCCTCTCCTAATTGACCTTAATTTCATTATTTTCAATAGCTAAGCTGATTTCATCCTGTGAATCATTTTCAATCAACCAGCTCGCTATTGGATCTTTAACAAGTCGATCTATACTTCTCTTAATTGGCCTCGCTCCATACTCAGTTGAGAAGCTCTCTGTGGCTATCAAACTGACTACCTCTTGTTCAAACCTTAAACGTATCCCCTTACTCTTCATAATGATAGCAAAGGCCTCTAAATGACGCCTCACTATTGTTTCAATTGATTCGCGAGACAATTTACTAAACACAATTATTTCATCAATTCTATTGATAAATTCTGGCCTGAAATACTTCTTACATGCTTCTCTAATTTTTGTTTCATTTGCCAGCTGCTCAGATTTTTTCCCAAATCCTACTTGTTTAATATCAGGCTCATCAGACCCAATATTTGATGTCAAAATAATCAAAGCATTTCTAAAGTCATGTTTTTTTCCTCTTGCATCAGTCAAAACACCTTCATCCATCAACTGCAAAAGTATATTAAGAACATCTACATGTGCTTTTTCAACCTCGTCAAATAAAACCACCGAATAGGGTTGCTTCTCAATCGCATTGGTCAACAGTCCACCGTCCTTTGTACCTTCATAGCCTGGGGGAGATCCTATTAATTTAGAGACAGAATATCTTTCCATAAACTCAGACATATCCAGTTTAATTAAATTATTTTCACTTCCAAAATAAACATCTGCGATTGCTTTCGAAAGCTCGGTTTTTCCAACACCTGTTGGTCCTACAAACAAGAAAGCACCAAGCGGTTTGTTCTCATCTTTAATTCCCATCCTAAATCGTTTCAGTGCACTTGAAACATACTGAATCGCTTCTTCTTGACCGACAATTTGCTCTGCGAGCAAATCATCTAGCTGCCTAAGTCTAATTTTATCATGCGTTGAGAGTTTGGATATGGGCACTCTAGCCCAATCCGAGACAACCCTCTCCACATCTGACACATCCACTACAAGAGGTTGATTAGACAATAGCTGCTTCGCTTGCTGATTGCTTTCAATTTTTGCTAAAATGCGCATCTCTTCCTTTTGTATTTTAGCTGCTGCGTCGAACTTCATTTCAAGTATCAAGGCTTCCTTTTCGTCTCTAAGCTGATTAAGACGGTACTTGATTTCATCAATAATTTCCATTGTCTTAAGATTGTCTGTTCTCTTGCGAGCGCAGGCTTCATCTAAGATATCAATTGCCTTATCCGGCAGCTTACGGTCTCTAATATATCTTACAGAAAGCTCTACAATGGCTTTAACAGCCTCCTCAGTGATTATCACATGATGATGCTGCTCGTAAAATTGTCTTATTTGCATCAATATTTGAACGGTAGTTCCAGCCGACGGTTCCTCCACTGGAACCGTCGTTAGGCGTCTATTAATCGCTGCATCCGGCTCAAGAAATTTTTGATAGTCTTGATAAGTGGTCGCACCAATAATTCTTATTTGTCCACTGGAAAGATAGGGCTTTAGTAAGCTAAGGGCATCGTAGGATTTATCACCTGTTGCACCCATACCAACTAGTGAATGTAATTCATCTATAAATAAAATCGCGTTTTTTTTCTTGAGTAAGGACTTTATTAGCTCGTTAACACGTTCCTCAAACTGTCCTCTGTACATGGTACCTGCAACAAGCTGACTTACTGTTAGCTCATATATAGAAACCTCTCTTAAAGCTATTGGTACGTCGCCTACAGCGATTTTGCGTGCCAATCCTCGTACGATTTGCGTTTTACCTACACCTGCTTCACCAATAAGACAAGGATTGTTCTTTTGCTTGCGTGTCAGGATTTGGATTAATCGTTCAATTTCTACACTTCTACCCACTGTTATTTCATCGGCTTGATCTTTTACAGCTTCAACTAGGTTAACTGCTAGCTGATCCAGTATCCCTTGTGGCTGGTCGGTGTAATCATTGTCAAAGGTCAAGAGTTTGACTTCAACTTGATCACTCATTTCTGCTTTAATGAGCTTTGGCAGTTCATGATCGGTTATTGCATATTCATCCATAATTCGACTTAAATCAAAGCTTAGCTTTGAAAGTACCTTAAATCCAATTGATTGCTTGTCGCTGATAATCGACATAAATATATGTTCAGGCAAAATTTCACCGTTATTGGATTTTAAAGCGTACTGATGACTTCTATGCAAACACGCCTTTGCTCTTAATGTATAATCTACAATTCCTTCTGAACCGCCAACCTCACCTATCAGCTTAATAATTTCCTGTCTAATGGCTTTTGCCGATATTCTATGATATAAAAATGTGTTACTTACCTTAGTTCCTTTTATAAGCGAGAGACCTAATAAGATATGTTCAGTGCCAACGAATTGATGTCCTAAATCACGCGCTTCAGAAAAAGCGTAGTTGATAACATCATTTGCAATCTCGCTATAATTATATTCTTGCATAAGCCCTCCACTTCTTTTCTTATAGTGTATCAAGTAATCCAAAGAAAGAAAAGACCCAGCGTTTACGCTAGGTCTCCCCCCTATCCTCTTATTTCACAGTTGTTCTCTCTATAAACGACTGCAAAATGAATATGTTATTTATTTTCGTTATCGCGTTTCACTTGCTCAATTATCTTCAATGCAATTTGCATTGGAACCTCTTCATATCTTTCTACGCTCATATTAAACCAACCACGTGCTTGCGTCATGGATCTCAAGTCAGTTGCATAGGTGAACATTTCTGCCTGAGGTGCCTCAGCAATTACTTTTTGGTAGCCCTCTTCATTAGGTTCCATACCCAAAATTCTGCCTCTTCGACGGTTCATGTCTCCCATTATATCACCCATATATTCATCTGGAATATAGATTTCAACATGCGCAATTGGCTCAAGCAGAATTGGCTGTGCTTGCTCTAGACCTTTCTTAAAAGCAAGATGTGCCGCCAGCTTAAATGCCATCTCTGATGAGTCTACATCATGGTAGGAGCCATCGAGTAAAGTTGCCTTTAGATTAACCACAGGACAGCCTGCTAAAACGCCGTGTTCAATTGACTCAATTAATCCTTTTTCAACTGCAGGAATATATTGTCTCGGAACAGAACCACCAAATATTTTTTCTTCAAAAACAAACAACTCGTTAGAAGGTTCAAACTTAATATGGACGTCACCATATTGACCTGCTCCTCCTGATTGTTTTTTATGCTTCCCTTGAACAGTTGCTACACCTTTAATCGTCTCTCTATAAGCAATTTTAGGGTTTTCTAAAACGACCTCTACACCAAATAAATTTCTCAGTTTTGATGTAATAACCTGTACTTGCATCGTTCCTTGACCACCTAAAAGCGTTTGCTTGGTTTCTTTATTTCGCTCTATTGTAAATGAAGGATCTTCCTCAGTCAATCGATGTAAAGATGAGAATATTTTTTCTTCATCACCCTTTGATTTTGGTTCGATTGCCATAAATAGAGCAGGTCTTGGTAAATTAACGCTTTCAAATCGAATCGGATGCTCTTTATCACAAATCGTATCACCCGTTTCAGTATATTGAAGCTTCGCAGTTGCACCGATGTCGCCCGCAATAACTTTATCTACTTGAAGCTGCTCCTTACCTCTTAATAAAAATAGCGACGAAATTCTCTCTTTTTCATCCTTATTCGCATTAAGTATTTCCATATCCTTCTTAGCAACACCAGAATATACTTTAAACATTGAAATTTTTCCTACAAATGGATCGACAATTGTTTTAAAAATATAGGCTGAGAATGGCTCAGACTCATCTGATTTGCGTTCAACCTCAGCATCTGTATCTGGATTAACGCCTTTGTAAATCCCATCATTAATTTCTTTAGGCGTTGGGAAATAATCGTAAATCATGCTCATTAAAGTATGAATACCAATCCGCTTTTCAACTGCTCCTACTAGTACAGGAACGATGTCGCCTGAAATTACACCCTTGCGAAGACCATCGTGAATTTCTTCATTGGAGAAAATTTCTCCTTCAAAGTACTTCATCATGAGCTCTTCATCACTTTCTGCAACTGCTTCAATCAGCATGTCGCGAATCGGCTTAACTCTAGCTTCCATATCACTCGGGATTGGCGCGTCCACGCATTCCTTGCCATCAAACACCCTACCGATTTCATCTACGACATTTATAAAGCCTTTAAAGTCACCGCTTTCACCTATTGGAATACAGAAAGGCGCTATTTTTTTACCAAATGTATCTTTTAAATCCTTAATCAATTTCACATAATTTACGTTTTCTTTATCCATTTTGTTAATGAAAATGATTTTGGAGAGATTTCTTTTTTCAGTGAAATTCCATGCTTTTTCAGTTCCTACTTCAATTCCTGATGAAGCGTCAACCATTATGACTGCACCGCCAACTACTTTTAATGCACTTAATGTATCGCCTACAAAGTCAAAATATCCTGGAGTATCCAAAAAATTATATTTATGTTCATGCCACTCGATTGGAATTAGAGAAGTTCCTATACTAAATTTTCTATTGATTTCTTCTTTATCATAATCTGACACCGTATTACCATCATCAACTCGACCCATACGAGTCGTAATGCCTGTCGTATACAATAAAGCTTCAGTTAAAGTTGTTTTTCCGCTACCTCCATGTCCTAAGAATGCGACGTTCCTAATTTTGTCAACTGCGTAGTTTTTCATTCGAAAGCTCTCCTCTCAAGTTGGATTTATTTGAATATTTGCATTATTTGTAATATTCTATACACTTTTACTTTTTCCTTCTTGTTTTTTAAAAAAACAAGAAAAAACAGTGTGTTGACACAATAAAATTCTACTGGCATCTAGCCTTCAGATTTTACCACAAGCGAGATTGTAGCTTAATAAAAATCCTCGGATATCGAGTCCTCAGATTTTGTATCAAGTTCCTTGCTGCTTAATAAAAAAGACCGAATGAAAATTTTGCTTTCATTCGGTCTTAATCATTATACTTATAAATTATCTAACTGGACAAGCACCAGTTTCACAGCCTTCAGTTCCGATATCGATCGTAATCTCTTCTTTTTCATATTTGGTAATAAGTGAAGGTCTAAATGGCTTCATTTCTGCAGATCGTCTTGTATACTCTTCTTCATCAATTGCTTCGTAAGGCATCAACTGATAGAAGCTGTCTTCAAGCGGTAAGAATGATAACGCAACTGTATCATCCCAGTTTTCATATACCCATTCTTCAACCAATTCCCATTCATCAGGTCTTACTGATACCGTAATCGAACAGTTGTGATCCACATAATTTTCCATGAACATCTTATAGGTTTCAAGCTGTTCTACAGCCGTAACATCGTATTTAGTGATGCCTTCAGGCGCTTTAACTGGGAACTCAACAACTTTCGTTGTGCAAGTTTCCATTTCTTGACCAACCTCTGGAAGTACTGGGTAGCCTAATTCTTCACATACTTTAACCAGCGGATCGTGTGAATTAATACGAACACGTCTAATGTAGTATGGTGAATGTGAATGATGCACACCACTTGATACAACTGGAAGCTGTGATAATGTACCTTCTGGTTTAACCGTTGTAACGAGTACAGGCACTCTACCACCAAGTTCAGCTGAGTACATTTCAGCCTCTTTTTTAGCAGCATCTCTAAGTAGTCTAAGTAAGCTTGCTTGCTCGTCTTTCGACATCTTAGTCGCATTGATCATATCCATCCAACCGGTTAACGAGCAACCCAACAACTTGTCTCTTTGTTGAACGTTATTCCAAAGTGGTAACTCAAGCTCAACACAGGTCATACGGTAGCTTGCTCTTGCAGATAAACGTTGTGCTTTTAATAAGCCTTGTACATCCAATTTATTGTTGCTATCAACAAAAGCAAATACGTTAATGGTTGTTAAGTTACATAAACCTTTATTGTCTAGAAGAATCTCACCACATGGATTAACGCCATTGAAGTTTGGTCTTCTTTTTGAGCCAGCGACTTCATTTACCCAGCCTGGTTCTCCTGAATAACGCATACGCTCTAATTGCCATCTTAACTTTTCTCTAGATGGTTTTTCTTTATAGTAAATAGAGTTATTACTCATTTGACGATGTAAAATATCTTCATTTACAACCCATTTACCATCTTCCATCGTATAAAGTTTTGATTTTGCTTCGATACATTCTTGGTCATCTGCATCAACGAGTACAATTTCAGCGGTTCTACGAACGCCACCAACGACAACGTTTTCTCCGATAATGTTTGCGATATCAAGACAATCAATTGGTCTTAACTTAACTTGTTTTGCTTCAGCTAAGATACCCGCTTTTTTAATAACTCGGTCGATTTTATAGAACATGTTTTTAAGTGATGTATGGCCACTTGCTGTACCACCAAAGGTTTTTAATTTCTCACCTTTTGGTCTGACATGATCATAATCAATGATAATCGTTTTAATATTTCTGTACTCGTTACTATGGATGAGTTGCATAAAGAAATCTAACGATTGAACCCAACCTTCTTTAGAATCCCCAATTGTAATTTTAACTGTATTATTATAGAAGAACTCTAAGCTAGTGTTGTCTTCTCTTTCACTTCTAGGGAGTGGCGAATAATCTTTATGAACTACCTCGAAATCAGTTCTAACTTTTGGAAGTTGAGCAACATCGTTTTTAAGGATTCTAACGCCAACCCCTGAGCCAATCATTAATAAGTAGAAGATATCTTTAAATGCACTGAAATTATCAACAACTTGGAAACTACAGTTATAGTTTGCCATCGGATAGTGTTTCGCTACAGAAGTACCGCCTACCCAGAAAGTTCTTCCAGATAAAAACTGTCTTAAGTTAAAGATACTATCAAATAATTCTTCAGCCTCTGAACGATTGGTTTTTACGATTTCGCAGTTGTATTCAACCGCACGTCTTACCGTTTCCCACCAGTATTCACGTCTTTTTTCTTCAGGTAACCATCTAGAATACGTTCTATAGTAAACAAAATCACCTAACTGTTGCATTGGTGAATTCATATGCTTGTATTTACTGATGAATTCATCGGTCAAAAGTCTATGATCTTCTTTTTTTCTAACAATACGCGTACTGTCTTTTTCATTTCTGTAGATGATGTACTTCTTAGCTGCGTCCTTTCTCGGACTTTCCATTAACATCTCTTCTACTAAATCTTGAATCTCATCAACTGAGATAGGGACTTCTCTCCCTGTAGCAACTTCAATAATTTGCTCTCCGATGGCTTGACTCAGCGGATGATCGATACCAAGTGTCGTTTCTTGCATCGCTTTTTCAATCGCTCTGACAATCTTGCTCACTTCGAAATCTACGACCGCGCCGTCTCTTTTTACTACTTTCATGTTCACACCCCTCATTTAGCGTTGTAGTTATATATGATACTATATTTAGTGTTCATAGTTTTAACAAAGTCTACATATGGTAGAGTTACAAGACATATTTTATCACCGTATTTATAGGGTGTCTATTAAAATACAGAAAAAAAACAATAAAAAAATTGGAGAAAAATGCTTGCATTTTCTCCAATTTTGGACTTAGCGATACTACATCTAGTCTGTTGGGTATGAAGTCCTACAAGATATAGAACTACCTGAGATTGACTATTTTTTACCTAGTAATCTGAACATGTTCTTCTTATAAGCTTCAACACCTGGTTGATCAAAAGGATTAACGCCTAATACGTAACCACTAACACCACATGCCTTCATGAAGAAATACATGAGTTTACCTAAATGGAAAGCATCCTTTGTCGGCATCGTAACAACTAGATTTGGAACATTACCATCCACGTGTGCCTCTAAAGTACCTTTAAATGCATTTTCGTTAACGTAGCTCATTGTTTTTCCAGCCAAATAATTGAGGCCATCTAAGTCGTTGTCTTCAAGCTCGAGAACAATATCCTTTTCTACAGATGCAACTCTGACAACCGTTTCAAACACGTGTCTTGGACCATCTTGAATCATTTGACCCATAGAATGTAAGTCCGTTGTGTTGTTCATCTTCGTTGGGAATAAGCCCTTACCATCTTTACCTTCACTCTCTCCGTATAACTGCATCCACCATTCAGCTAAGAAGGCCATAGAAGGTTCATAGTTAACGAGCACTTCGATTGCTTTGCCTTTGTTGTACATTACATTTCTAAGAAGTGCATATTGATAACAAATATTCTCGTCGATATTTGGATTTGAATACTCTGCTTGCCCTTCGGTTACACCTGCCATAAATGCATCGATGTCGATACCAGCAGTTGCGATTGGTAGTAAACCAACTGGTGTAATTACTGAATAGCGACCACCAACATTAGCAGGAATAACAAACGTTTCATAGCCATTTGCAGTAGCAAGTTGTCTTAGTGCGCCATTCTTTGCGTCTGTTGTTGCGAAGATACGCTTAACTGCCTCTTCCTTACCGTATTTCTTTTCAAGCGCATTTTTAAGCACTCTAAACGCAATCGCTGGCTCAGTAGTTGTACCTGATTTAGAGATGACGTTTAAGCAGACAGATTCATGCTCAATCATTTCAAGCAAGTCCGTTAAATAAGTGCCACTGATTTGATGACCAGCAAAATAAATTCGCGCTGTTTTTCTTCTTTCTTTAGGCAGTTCATTATAAAAACTGTGCGACAACGCATCGATGACCGTTTTAGCGCCTAAATAAGAACCACCGATCCCGATAACGATTAACACATCTGCCATTTCATTGATTTTCGCTGCTGCCGATTTAATTCTAGCAAACTCTTCTCTATCATAAGTAGTAGCATAGTCTAACCAGCCAATATAGTCATTTCCAGCACCTGTGCCTGCATGAAGCTGTTCATGAGCAGCAAGTACCATTGGTTTAAGATTTTCATATTCGTGTGATTTGATCATCGCACTATCGTAATTAAATTCTAATTTACCCATTTTTCGTTCCTTTCTAGTCCAATTAACCTTGAATCATCGCGTACATTGCTGCACCGATAATACCAGCATCATTTTTAAACTTAGCAATTTCAACCTTTGCACATGGCGATGCTTTAAAATACTTTAAGTCCTCTAATTGCGCATTGATTCTATCGAGTAAAAAATCACCCGCCATAGAGATACCACCACCTAAGAAAATCACTTCAGGGTCAATTGCACAAACGATATTCATAATACCGATGCTGAGATATTTAACCAAGCGATTGACAACTGCATTGGCAACTGCATCTCCAGCTTTGGCTGCATCAAAAATAATTTCTCCTGAAATTTTACTCATATCACCGTTTACGACATCCAGCATACTGGTTGCTTTTCCTTCAGCGATCAGGTGTTTTGCATAGTGGATAATTGCAGTTGATGATGCAAAAGTTTCTAAACAACCATTTCTACCACAGTTACAAGTGTATAGCCCTTCTCCAATGAGCATATGCCCAAGTTCGGAACCGATACCATGGTGACCTGAAACCACTTTGCCATCTACTAAAACACCACCGCCAACACCGGTTCCTAAGGTTAAAATAACAGCATCCTTGTATTGCCCTTTTTGCGCAACCTGAAATTCAGCTACCCCTGCAACCGTCGCATCATTGTCGATAAAAATTGGCAAATCAATTTTCGCTGCAAGTTTTTCTTTTAGTGGCACGTTATACCAAAGTAAATTAACTGCTACTAATACTTCACCCGTGTGCGGATCAGCAATCCCAGGAATACCTATTCCCACACCTTTTACTGCTTTGCCTGTGCGGTTACTTTCTATTAAATGAACGATAACCTTATAAATGTCTTCAATTACAGCATCGCTACCTCTGTCACGGTCAGTTGGAACAGAGTACTTTTCCAAAATCTCACCCAAGTCGTTGACTAAACCGCCAGCTATATTTGTACCACCCAAATCGATACCAATGTACATTGCTGCCTCCTAATAGATTAATTCATCCATTATTATACATCAATGCGCTTAATATTCCAAATATCTTTCGCATATTCTAAAATCGTTCTATCACTACTAAATTTGCCGGCTCCAGCGATATTAGCGAGACATTTTTTAGCCCACTCAAGCTCGTTTCTGAAGTCCTGATCCACTCTCTTTTGTGCTTTAACATAATCGTCAAAATCTTTAAGAATGAAATAATTATCTGCCTTATGCCATGAAGCACCTTTTAATAGAGAATTATAAAGTTCTTCGAACATACCCGTTTCACCATCGTCAAAGGTACCATCGATTAGTGTATCGATAATTTTCTTAAGTCTTGGATGTGATTTGTAGATTAAAACAGGATCATAAGTGTCTTTAATCGCTTCAATTTCTTCTACTTTTGCGCCAAAGATATAGTTGTTTTCAACGCCAGCTTCTTCTACGATTTCTACGTTTGCACCATCAAGCGTACCTATAGTCGGCGTACCATTTAGCATGAACTTCATATTACCAGTTCCTGACGCCTCTTTACCTGCAGTTGAAATCTGTTCAGATAAGTCCGCTGCTGGGAATAATTTTTCCGCATAAGAAACACGATAATTTTGTACAAATACAACCTTAATTCTACCTGCGACATCTTTATCTTCATTGACTAATTTTGCAATTTCGTTGATGTACTTAATAATACCCTTTGCTCTAAAGTAACCAGGAGCAGCTTTAGCACCAAATATAAAGGTTCTAGGCACGATGTCGATGCTTGGATTTTCTTTAATATCAAAATAGAGGTTGAGAATTTGGAACGCATTCAAAAGTTGACGTTTGTATTCGTGAAGTCTTTTAATCTGAATGTCAAAGATTGAGTTCGGATCAATTTCAATGCCTTCAGCTTCTTTAATAAATGCAGCAAGCTCTGTTTTCTTTTCTTTTTTAATCGCCATAAGCCCTTTTAAAACCGCTTCATCATTTGAAAACTTTTCAAGTCCTCTTAATAGATCCAGCTCTTTAATCCACGTATCCGTTCCTAAAAGTTCCGTAATATAGCTTGTCAGTTGTGGATTTGCAAGGGCAATCCATCTTCTTTGTGTAATACCATTTGTCTTGTTTTGGAATCTTTCTGGATAGATTTTATAAAAATCATTTAATTCTTGATCCTTTAAGATTTCAGTGTGAAGTGCTGCAACACCATTGGTTGCTTTTGTACCATAGATCGCCATATAAGCCATGTGAATCATATTGTCTTGAATGATTCGCATCTTTTTGATGTGCTCTTTATCTACGCCAAATTCTTTTAAATCATGAACAAATTGTTTGTCTAATTTTTCGATGATCTCATAAATTCTAGGCAATAATTCTTTGTAAAATCCGACCCACCATTTTTCAAGCGCTTCGTTTAATATGGTATGGTTGGTATAAGCAAACGTTTCATTTGCAATGTGCCATGCTTTCTTAAATGAAACATGCTCTTCATCCACAAGGATACGGATTAACTCAGGAATCGCCACAACTGGATGTGTATCGTTGAGTTGTACTGCAATGAACTCTGGGAACTTCTCAAAGTGCTTACCATGTTGCTCTTTGAACTTTCTAACAAGTTCTTGTAAAGATGCAGAAACAAAAAAGTACTGTTGTTTTAATCTAAGAATTTTACCGTCATTTGTAGAATCATTTGGATAAAGGACTCTAGAAATGTCTTCTGCTCTATTTTTTTCTTTTACAGACGCGTCGTAATCTTGCTCATTAAAAAGATCGAAATCAAATGGTTGAACGGGCTCAGCCTTCCAAAGTCTAAGTGTATTGATGTTATTTGTGCCATATCCAATAACAGGTGTATCATATGGTACCGCTAAAACGTCGCCATCTTCGAAATGAACCGTAACCGCTTCACTGCTTCTTCTGATCGACCATGGATCACCATTTTTTAACCAGTTATCAGCAGTTTCCTTTTGGAAGCCATCTTCGAAATATTGTTTAAAAATTCCATAGTCATAACGAATGCCATAACCGTGTAGTGGCACTTCTACAGTCGCTGCAGAATCTAAAAAGCATGCTGCAAGTCTGCCTAAACCACCATTTCCTAAACCTGCATCTTCTTCAAGTTCTTCTAACTTATTGAGATTAACACCTAGTGTTTTAAGCTCATCCTTAATCTCTTGATACAAACCAAGGTTGATTAAGTTATTGCCAAGTGCACGACCCATTAAAAACTCAGCTGAAAAATAGTATGCTTGTTTTCCTTTGCCATAAGCGGCTTTGCTGTTTTCCCAATTATCAGCAACTTCTGACATAATCGTTTTAGAAAGTGCAAAATAGATTTCTTGCTCAGTGGCATTATCAAGTGTTTTACCAAACTCAGACTTTAAAAACACTTTAATTTCATCCGTATATTTTTTCATTATATCCTCCTTGGAAACGTTACCAAAATTGTGTTTAAAATGGTATATTGCATCTATACCATTTTAGAACCTGACTGTTTGATGACATGCGTTTTGCCAGATTCATCTATTAGATAAAATGTCACATCACCTATTGGATGTACATTTGTATCAACGTTAATATCAAATCCTTGATCTGATTTTGTTACTGTAAATACAGTTTGAGTTGACACACCTTCTTTAAAACTTTGCGTGATACCATCGTCATCGTAAAGAGTATAGGTTGCTGTATCCTTAACAAAACCGATTACCGTTAACTGTTTGTAGTTGAGTTGAGAAACTCTATTTTTAGGTTCAGTTAAAACCAATAAACGATTTGGTCTCAAGTAGGCATATAGTTCATCTACTTCTTGTGGGATATAGTGATCCCCCTTACTAAGCCATTCAAAACCTTGCTCACCGATACTCTCGTACTGACTGAGGTTAATTTTGACCATTTCCTCTGGTAAATAAACATGTCTTCCCCTTGCATTTGACTCATATATAGGCGCAAGCATGAGTTCATCACCAAATAAAAGCTGATCCTCCACGCCTTTAGAGCGCTCATCTAAATACGTAAACCCAAGCGGTGCAAAAAGTAAGCTTTGATTTAAGTTCGCTTTCATATACTCTGAGTACAGATAAGGCACCAAAGCATAACGCATACGAATTAAATTTCTAATATGATTGGTGACTTCTGAATCAAACTGCCACGGCTCTTGTTGCCGTGTGCCCATAGCACTATGATTTCTGAGAAGCGGTGTAAATAAACTGAATTGCATCCATCTTGAGAGGAGTTCCCCACTTGAATGATGTCCAAAACCACCCGTATCAGCACCTGCATATAAGAACCCAGCCATACTTAAAGACGGCATCATTTGAATATTGAGCTTGATATGCTCCCACCAAGAATGATTGTCCCCTGTCCAAATGCCAGAGTGTTTTGCCATGCCGATATGTGAAGCTCGTGTTAGTAAGAAAAATCTACGATTGGCATCATAGCTTTCAAACCCTTCTGCTGCTGCTCTTGTAATGTTATAGCCGTAAAGGTTGTGCACATCATAATGATTAACGACCGTCTCTTCACCATCGATATTCATTTTATGGTACATGCTTTTATAATCCTTCTCGGCATTAGACAGATTCATTATGCTATCCTTGAGTGCAAAGAAAGTACCTATATCTAAATTTTTACCTTCTTGTGATTTTACAAAGGCGATTCCCTCATTTAAACCCTTTTCAGAATAAAAAATAGCAGGCTCATTCATATCATTCCAAAAGCCTTCGATTCCCATCTCTAAGAACCTGTGATAGTATGCACCAAACCACTGACGTGTTGGTGCATTGAGGACATCTGGGAAATGCACTTTTCCTGGCCAAACTGCTGCGACAAAAGGTTGACCTGCTTCATCTCTTACAAAGAAATCATTTTTGACGCCATCTTCATAAACATCGTATCCATCTTCTATTTTCACACCTGCATCTATTATAGGCACAAGCTTAATGTCTTCTGATTTTAGTTCTTTTACAAACGTTTCAAAATTAGGAAAACGTTCCTCATCTACTGTAAAATCCTTATATCTTTCCATGTAATCGATGTCTAAGTAGATCGCATCGATAGGGATATCATTTTCTTCAAAGCCCTTGGCAATTTCACGAACTCTTTCATCGGTTTCATAGCTCCATCGGCACTGCTGATAGCCAAATGCCCATTTAGGTGGGACATAGCTAAGACCTATGAGCTTGCGAAATTGATTGACGATTTCACTAGGTGTTCCCGTTATTTCATAAAGATCAAAATCGCTACCGCTTAACGTGATAACGAGCTTCTCTCTATAGGTAAAACCGATATCATAGGTGATTTTTCCTGCGAAATCGATATACCAGCCAGTTGAGCTTTCCCCTGCTATAATAAAGAAATTATGAGCACCATAAAGTGATTTTTTATCTGGAGTATGGTTCGGGTCGTCTGAACAAAACGCTTCATAGATATGTCCACGTTTGTTGATGCCATGAACGTTTTGTCCTAGTCCATAGACAATATCGTTTTTTTCAAGTGGTAGTTCAATGAGTGTCTCATTGTTTTCTCTTCTGATAATGCCGTCATAAGTTGACTTTACTTCTGAGAAAGTCGTTTCTAAAATCGTATCCGTTGGAATCATTTGACCAAATGAATACTTCTTAATCCCAAGCTCATTCATATAGGATTTCATAATTGCTCCCTTCTGATGCTTAATTAAATTGTTTTACAAGATGACCTTTCAATAATTTCAGTTGGAAAGACCATATGTTGATGTGATTGTCTTTCGTCTAATATACCTACCATAATTTCTGCAGTGGCAAACGCAATTTCTTCAACCGGTTGATGAATTGTCGTAAGTGCTGGATTAAAAAAAGCAGCATAGTCGATATCATCAAATCCAATGACACTGATGTCATTTGGAATATTAAGCCCTTTTTCACCAATTGCCTTAGCAGCACCGATGGCCATGACATCTGAGATTGCAAACACTGCTGTAAGGTCGTCGGCTTTCTCAAGTAACCTTTTCATCGCTTCATAGCCTGTTTCAAACGTATATGCGCCAACTTCAAAATAATTGTCGTTTTTTTCTATTTTATTTTCTTCAAGTGCTTTAATATAGCCCCTAGTTCTTATAGTGCCTATGGACATATCCTGATCACCAGAAGTGATAATACCTATTTTTCGATGTCCGCGCTCGATTAAGAATTCTGTAGCTGATTTTGCAGCCTCCTCATTATCAATTATTACGCTTGAAAAGAGGTTTTTATTCAACAATTCTGGAATTTCTGTAGAAGCCATTATCATAGGTACACCTAAACGCTCAATTTCCTTATCTGTCAGCTGATCAAAATCTCCACCTAAACAGATAATTCCCTTAAGTTTTTTTTCCATAATGAACTCAAAAGCGGCATCGATATCTTTGGTTGCTTCAATATTATAGTGTATCACCGCTGAGTAACCTGCATACGAGAGCTTCTTTTCTATCGATTCGATCATATGCGCAAAAAAAGGATTGTACATCCCTTTTATCAAAATCCCCACATCCATCGTTTCAGATCTTTTAAGATTTCTAGCGCTATTATTTGGAATATAATTGTATTTCGCGATTACTTCAAGTACGCGTTCTCTCGTTTCATCCTTAACGTCTGAATGCTGGTTGATCACTCGCGATACGGTACTTACACCAACCCCTGCAAGCTTGGCAATATCTTTAATATTTAGGTTTCTCACTTTATCCTCCTAAATGAATCGCAGTTTATGGTAACGTTACTGGAAACGTTTTCATAAACTGATTATATCACATCCACTTAGCATCAAAAAGAGAAATTTGATACACTGATTGCTATCTGATTTAAAATCATGTATACTAAAAACAGTACATATGTTCTGAATTGGAGTGCGTTATGAATCGACAAATTATTCATTTTGATATAGATGCTTTTTTTGCGTCAGTAGAACAGTTAGACCATCCTGAATACAGAGGAAAACCACTTATCGTTGGTGGCGACTCTGATAGAAGTGTTGTATCTACATGTTCATACGAAGCACGTGCGTATGGTGTCCACAGTGCGATGAGCATCGTCGTCGCAAAGAAACTTTGTCCAAATGGCATTTATGTCTATGGTAACATGCAGCGATACTCCGATATATCAAGTCAAATCTTTGATTTGATAGAGTCAGAGTTTGATACTGTTCAAAGGGTTTCTATTGATGAAGCTTACATTGATGTAACCGGTCTTGAGAATCCTATCGAAATAGCAAAACGTATAAAAAAAGAAGTGAACGAACTGACCGGACTAACGATATCCGTTGGCATTTCGTATAATAAATTCTTGGCAAAATTGGCTTCGGACTGGAATAAACCCAATGGTATTTTTGAAATTGTTCCTTCTCAGATTCCCGATTTATTGCGTCCGTTACCTATTATTAAAATCCATGGTCTTGGGAAAAAATCATGTGAAAAGCTCAATAGAATCGGTATTTTTACGATCGATGATCTTTACTCTTATCCAAGTGAGCTTTTAAATGATATTTTAGGTGAGGCTTGGGCTAAAGAAATCATTGATCGGATTCACGGCATCGATGATCGACCTGTCAAGGAATATGCAGAACGAAAATCCTATGGCCGTGAAACCACACTTGAAGAGGACAGCGACGATCGCGAGTTATTATACGCAATCCTCTATAAATATCTCGTTAAAATACAACATCGCTTAGATGAAAAAAGTTTAATGCCTCGAACGCTGACGATTAAAATTAAATATCATGACTTTGAGCAGTTTACCAAAAGTCATAGTTTAGAGTACAATACAAATGATTTTAACATTCTTGAAGCAACACTCATTAATATGTTTGAAGGATTAAATCTAGAAAAACCTGTACGTCTGATTGGGCTGAGTTTTTCGAATCTAGAGGATGCAGATTATAAGCAGTTTAATATACTTGAAGGATTAGGAGCCTATTCGACTAGCATGCATAAATAAAAAACTCGGTCAAATGACTGAGTTTTTTTGTTTTTAAATGCTTTTATGTGAAATAATCTAAAATAATTTATTTTTACTCAAAATACATTTGGTGTCGAGATGAGTTATATAATTATAGGTTTAATAATTAAATAATGGATAAACTAAAAAAACTCAGTCAAAAGACTGAGTTTTTCTAACTAGCAACGTTCTACTCTCCCAAGCAGCTGCCCGCTAAGTACCATCGACGCTGGAGGACTTTACTTCTGTGTTCGGTATGGGAACAGGTGTTGCCCCTCCGCCATCGTCACTAGATATGAATTTGCTTTGCAAATTCAGCCGTAGGTATTTTTCCGAAGGAAAATAGACTAGGCCTTTGCCGTAGGTCTGTTTACGAAGTAAATAGACTAGGCTTTCTATTAAAACATCATAAATGATGGTTTCAACAGTTTAAGGTTTGCACCTTCAAAACTGCATACAGATTGATTAATAAAAGTGTTACCCTCCTAAATGGACTGTGTCCATTCACGTCGAGGATTTTACGAAGTAAAATCTTGGTCAAGACCTCGACCTATTAGTACCTGTCAGCTGAATGCATTA
>ERZ778021.392-NODE-392-length-81796-cov-10.101320_pt1 | contig 81796 bp, 87 predicted proteins | sample MGYA00375751_ERZ778021 | MGnify/ENA primary metagenome ERZ778021 (study PRJEB29350, sample SAMN05389814) | bioreactor metagenome | isolation source: Thiocyanate stock bioreactor | place: South Africa: University of Cape Town | collected 2013-08-29 ... | reverse complement strand
AACCATTTTCAGGCAGTCGTAGCTCGTGATCGCGATTGCCCCAATATTTTATTAATGCGATGTTAGGGTGAGAGACCGCTGTTGCTGTTGAAGTAGACATGTGATGTAAATTACCTTTCTATTTTCTTCAATTATAAGTTTACCATGCACATCTAGCATCTCAATAAGATGTCGCTTTGACTGGAAAGAGGCGTTTTCAAGTTTGTCGCGAATCTCAGCAAAACTTGCTTCAACTTCGGCGATTTGTTCATTGCCTAAAATCCCACTGGTTAAATGTGAATTAAGTTCGTTTTTTTCATCCAGTAATCTGCGAATGTTAAGATCAATCCTAGTTTTCTTCTCGGTTATCATTTCTTGGGAGAACTCACCGGAGAGAAATAAATCCAACAACTTTTTTTGTTGAAGATCAAAATCCTTTAATTGCTGATCAATAATTTCCATTCTTTCGTATAATCGTGAGTTTGACGATTGGGTTTCGATTTGCATGTTTCTCAACCCATTTGTAATATTTTCAGGGTTTTCAATCAGATTTTTAGCCCAAGTCCAAACAGCAAGATCTACAAGATCAGCACGAAAGTTAGGCATCGAACATAGCCTTACAGGTTTTTGTTCCCCCCCTTTACAGTAATAATAATGGTTTTGCTCTCTACGAGTTCTGCCTACGTAGGTGTAATTACAGACAGAGCACTTCAGACGCCTTCCCATCAAGTATTCATTTTTTGAACTTCTTCTGCCATTATTTACATTCGCTACAATCTTCAATTGCACAAGATCAAAGTCACTCCTAGAAATAATTGGAGGAACTGCAACAGAAACCCACTCATCACGGATTCTGGGAACTTGTTTTCCTAAGCCACACTTTGATTTTGCTTTTCGTGTATTTTCTTTTCCATCACTTATGATTTTTGTTTTTCCATAATGCCAGGTTCCTGTGTAAGTTTCATTTCTCAAGATATGACGAATCATTGGGCTTGACCACACGCCTGGATCACGCTTTTTTGCGACATGCGAAAATTTATCCCCACGGGTACGAATTCGAAGGTCAGTCAATTTAACTGTGATGGCATTCATTGAAAGGGGGAATCCAGTTTCATCACCAATTAGATACCATTCATACACTAGCCTAACAATTTTCGCTTCATCTTCATCGATTGCCAACCAGGTTTTATGCGGTTCAGAAATTACTTTATAGCCATAAGGAGGCCTATTTCCGACTAAAACAAAACCACTTTGGGCTTTGCCACGTTTTCCACGCTTACTTCTTTCCAGTATTTTGGCTTTTTCATATTCTGCAATACTGGATCGAATTTGTTTTTGTAACCTTCCTTCATCTGAATCTTCATACCTGCCTATGACATATTCAACGACAATTCCAGAACGATGCAATTCTTCTTCTAAAATCATTTGAAGAATAGACTTTCTTGCTATCCGGTCGAGATCGTACACGATAAGAACTGAGATTGATTGATCCGCGGCAATAAAATTTCGCATTTCATTGAGAGCAGGGCGGTCGAGGGATGTCCCGGTGTAGTCTTCTTGAAAAGTGGCTGCAATTGCATAACCCATTTCTTCTGCATAACGTGCACAACCTTCGATTTGGGTTTTTAAACTATACCCCTTGGCTTGCTCATCAGTACTCACTCGAACATAAATAAGAGCTCGTTTAGAAATTGTGGTCATTTTAATATCACCTCTATCCCTTTGCCATTTCGATGGATCCGTCCAGTTGCTTCTAATTGTTCCAGATAGCTATAAACTGTTTGTCTGGAGATGTTTAATGTACGAGCTGCGGCAGTGGCACCCATGAGGGGATTGTCAAGATAAAGTGTTAGCAAGTTGTCCATTCGGGTTGTAAGATTGGCTTTTCGAGCCGCCTGCGCTTTGTCCAGAGAAGTGTCAGTTTTGACAATGCTTGACGTTAAATTAGACATCAATAGATTGCCTGGTTGTGTAAATGGTTGACGGAAAGATTGACGTTCAGCTTTACGTTCAGCTCGATCCTGAGCAATTCCAGATAGACGCCTGCGGTGTCCAGAACGCAACGCCAGGTTGACCGCTCCCACTAGAGCTAACAAAGGGAAGAGAGCCGGCGCATATCGCCCGAGTTCAGGGAAGATATCCAGAAAAACAGTCAGTCCGATTGTTGAGACTAGATAGACACACACCAAAGATGCTGCCAATAAAAATGGGGCACCCGGATCGTTCTTGCGTTTGCCGGCGTTGTAGTCCCACAACAATAAGCTGGTACTGACAGTGGTCAGACCTAAGCTTTCAATAATTGCGGCTGTTACCCAGCCTAAAATCGGAATCCAATGCAAGTCTTTCACAACCGCATTGGCCACCAACACTGCACTGGGTAGTGGTGTGATCCAGGGACCAATTGCAGCGATTCCATCAACTAAACCGTTTTCAATCTCCGAGAATGAATCTCGAACTTTATTAACAAATGAAAATACAGCCAAAAATTACCTCCTTATTAGGGGGCAATAGAATGCCCCCGGTGATAAACTCCCACCGAGGGCGAATCCTGGCTGATCGGCTATAATATGATCAGCCCCTACTGCCGGCTAATTCGGTGGTTGGGGTCAGGTTCGTGTAGGTGCTCATTACACTTGCACGAACCGTCTTATAATTTTGTTCTACTTATTATATACCATAGAACAAATAAGCGAGTATTTGAAAACAGAATGAATTGCTCCGGTTGTAACGAGCCAACCTGGAAATTCAATTAGTATCGCCAGTTGCGGTGGGCATTGGGCGGAAGAGTAAAGTTACTTGCAACCCAGGTGGATATCTCCTTTTCTGAAATCCCCAGCATTTGACACCAACTCAACCCAACGAATTGCAACCAGGTTCGAGCTTCTGAAACGCGAGCTGGATTCTTGCTCTTGAGATCCAAGGCAGCTCTAAAGAGGACTGCCAGAGCCAGTGTCGCATAAGGATCACTAATAGATTCTTCATTCATCCCTTTTCTCTTTTACGATTTCCTTCAATTGAATATGCAGCACCTCTCCACCCGTGACCTCAATGAGACGTTTTCTTAATTGCTCTGCAGATGTTTTTACAAAATTTTCAGCGTCCACGTCCTTATCGAGGAAGAGAGTCAAGGCCAGGGCTAATTCCTCTGAGCTATAACCAGCCTCCAGGCGACCATCTGGCAGCCGACGCCAAAACCCGCCAATGGTGGGCAGTTTACTATCGGACGGCAAACGCAAGGCAATTTCACAATTCTGCCAGGGTGCAGTATCTTCTTGTGACGTTAAGCCATTGGTGACATCAGTGACATTTGTTTTCTGGGCCAGCTCTACTGGCAAATGAATACCATATACGCTTGCCCAACGTTCGAGCTCCGTAAGGTTGATTTGCCATTGTCGAGTGCCTTTGCCGGCTTCGCGTGCCTTACGTAGACGCAGCTTGCCAAGCAGTCGGCCAACCTTTCGGGTTGTAATGGAATCCTTATCGACATCAGCTTCGGTATTTTCAGCAACAGCCTGTGCTGCTTCACTGATTTGAGATGTCGAGAAAATCCAAGTAGAAGTAGCAACGTCACTATTGTCTTTAATGTCACTCTTGGCAGCGGCTAATTTACACATCGCTTGTAGAACTAACAGGGTCAAATCACTGGATTGCAGATCGCCGGTCTCATCCTGCTGGTAACGCCAGGACATTTCCTCCAATCGCCGCCATAATCCGCCAATTACCACCTGGTCTTTCCCCTGAATGAAACTATGAAATAAACTATGGTTTTGATCTGCATCATCCAACCAGGCAGCTACGGCTAGAATTGCTTTCCAGGGCTGAAGATTACGTCCACGTAAACGGGCAGTTTGGGCAACTTTGTTTTCATAATCATGCAGCATTGGCAGGTTTGCCAATCCAATTGCCCATAATTCATCCTGCAGGGCCTTACGGTCATGCGGCCAAAGGGCGTAGTCCAACGGATCGAAATTGGCTTTATCCCGGTCTGAAGTACGGATGAGAGGAATGATGATTGTTCGCGTAGCCAATACGGTATCAGGCATGCGAATTGCTGAAAATAATCGTGGACAGTAGGCGTTGACATAACGTAGCTTCCACTTTCCCGGTCCATCTGGTTCTTTGAGCGGAACACTTGATCCGCGTCGGTTGCCGGCTAGCAGCAGGGCACGTTTATCTGGGTCTGTCTGTTTGGGATCAGAAATATTTTCAGCATCATCGAAGGCCAGGGTGGCTCCGTAATCAGCCAGGTCGCGCAAACTTGCAAAGCTACCACCAGCCAGGATCAGTTGACCCAGGTAAGCCATCTCGGTTACCACGATCAGCAGATTGGTTTTTCCCGACCCTGCTTCACCATTCGGCCAGAGGAAACCGATCACGTTGAAGGCATCCAACAGGTAGGTACCCATGATATAGCAACCGATGAGTTCGGCCATGGACTGCTGATCGCCCAGTGAACGGTCGAAGTCTAGGAAACGATTGATAACTGCCACGATCTTCGAGAAGGTATCAACCGGGTTGGGACGCTGACCCTGAACATAAGCACGCACACCTCTTGTAGACCAGCGTTTCTCCACCGGTATCACTTCACGAAAAATTGTATTCACGCCTAAATCACTAAGCGGATGGGTGGATTGCTCATCGCTAATTTCTGCAAAAACCTGGCCATCATTTCGCACGATGAATAGGCACAGTTTCTCTTCAACTAGCGGTGGATTATGAATCTGAAGATTGCCTTCTTTATCCAAAACTTCACGACGAGTAGTGCGTACTGGCAGCCAGGTGGCTGCATAAGCTTGTTTGCCCACCAGACTCAGTGGACGGGTGATATTGGGTGAGGGTTCATCCAAAAGCTCGATGGTTGGCTGTGCCGGCTGGGGAACCGGTCGCGGCTGCTCAGTCAACGCTTCCAGGTCTTGCAGGGTATGTCCGTCAGCCAGCCAGTCATCCACACCCCATTTGACCCCGCTCTGGTGATTGGGCAGGTAGATGCCTGAGACGATAGCTGCTTTGCGCTGCAAGATCTCGGTCAGACGCTCCAACGCCAGGCGTACAGAAGGTTTGTACATCACATCCGAATCAAAAACGATCCGTACCAAACGGTTCTCCCAGGCGATGAAATCAAAGTCAGCCAGGATGGTGGTTCCGCCGAACTCATTGCGACCTTTGAAGTTCCACACTCCCAGTAAGTCAATGGCGCAAGCTCCCTGAGAAGCCAGGGAATCCGCTTTCTTTTGCCCTTCGGTGATAAAGAGTGGAATGGTCGGATTTTGTAGTGCTTTCAGACAAACCGGCGGGCAGTCCAACCTTACTCCGGCACCTTTCGGAATCTCGTATTTCAATACCTTGACCAGGCGTAGGCCGTCTGTTTCTCGCTTACTGCGATCCTCATAGGTACGAGGATTATCCGGCCGGTAAACATGCAAGCCGATCTTGCCATCGGTGGTGTGGAGCGGAATTAACAGTCCGGGTACGCGGCGCTGTGCCGGCGAAAAACCAAACTGCACCAGGTCGCCTTCGCTCGTAATTGTGCGATAGCCACGCTCCTGTATCATCTGATCCGAGATACCCGATTCTATGGATAGCATCTTGAGATGTTTTTCAGAGAGCGATAAATTTTGGTTACTCATTGCGTAGACTCCTGGGTCTGGACAAGTTGAGCGTCTATTTCTTGTGAAGTTACATGTCTATGGTTCTTGTTATTCTTTGAGGTTTTTTGGTCTGTTTCGACCGTATTAATTTCTTTTTGTGCTCCAGTAAATTGATCGCTAAGGATGAAAGCGTAGACGCGCGCTAACAACCTTCCCTGCTCCTCCTGTGACAACTGGAGGGTTTCAGCAGGTTGATTCATGTTTGAGGCTGTCCTCCTGTGGATGATTGAGGTTGGGCAGGGTGTCCTGCAGCAAACCGCGCCGGACAAGTTCCAGTCGGATGATGAGGCGCACCTGGTCAGCCGGCGTGCGCATCTCACGTTCAGAGAGATGGATCAGGGCTGAATACTCCGGCTGTTCCAACAAAACTTTGAGACAATTGAGCATAGAACTCCTTTTGGCAAACAAAAATGACGACGTTTGATTCAACGTCGCCATTCTGCCATCTGGAATATCCCTTGTTCAAGTGCCCTGGATATCCCTCTTTATCCCTTGAATATCCCTTTTTATCCCAAATACTGGATCAGTTGGGCACATCCTTCGGTTTCTTGATGAAATTTGACTTTCGATAGGGAACGATCTGGATTCCATAATCTTTGCGCAACCGATTGATTCGATTGAGGATGGTTTTTTTGGTAAGCCCCACCCGGGTTGCAATTTGACCGCAGGTCAGGCCTTGATACCAAAAGCGGACGATATCCCGGTTAGCGCCAATGTTTGGAATCATCATCCAGACTTCGGCGGGTGTGGATGTTTCAATTTGTTGAGGTTCAACTTTGATCTCAACGGTTTTGCTTGGTTCAAGAATTTCCGGTAACGCGAACCACCCTAATTTCTCCAACTCATTCCGAATTTTGTCCCAAATCAACCAGACGTTCTTTTCACCTCTTAACTGGACTCGTAACAGCGATCCGGAGGAGGGGAGTAGATGCGCATTAATGGCTATCTGATTCTTGGCTAGCACGATTTTTACTTCGACCGGATTGGCGTCAGCCGGAATTTGAAGTGTGTCTTTGTTACCAGTTAAAGACACCTGGCAAAGCAATTTCTGAGATTCGGCTTGGCTACTCAGCAAGGATGCGAACTGCCGGATCATTACCCCAAATTGTGCCGGCGTGCCTTGAATTGGAAAATCGAAATGTCGGTCAATTTTGTCTGTAGGGGCGGAATTCACGCTTGGAAACGGCGAACCCATGTCACTGTATCCGAAAATCTGAAGCTGATCCAAAAGCCAGACAATGAATTCTTGTTGACGCTCAAGCCGTTTCTTGTAAAGTGCCTCCGAGAGGGTGATTACAACTTGATCGTCCTGGCTTAATATATCAGCAAGCGTCCACTTGACGTTTAGGCATTCTTCACGGACGAGTTTTTCATATGCGTTAGCAACATCAGGAGCGATGCCCTGGGGGGGATCGAACCGGAGTTCAGTTTTCCCCGTTTGGGATTCAGAACAAACTACTCGACCGATATCTCCCCATTTTTGGCAAGTGATTTGAAGGGTAAATGGCTCAATGGATTGCGAAAACTGAAAACTTCCTGGATCATAAACAGAATGAAAACAGGCAATGATCGAAGCGGCCAATTTCTTAAGTGTGATGTTGGCGAAGATGTGATAATCAGGGTGAAAATTCATAATTGGTTAGATAAATATTAGAGAGTGAACACAGATTAACTTAAAAAGAATTAATTCTGTATCCATTATAATCGAAATAGACAATATGTTCTAATTAAAATAAAACGAAAGAGAAGAAGAGATGTGCGTTATTGATATCTACTCATGAAAATTTCAGAAAATTTTTACTCTAAGAGATGTTTCCATCGAAAATCCCCATGATCTCCACGATAATTAATCACCTCATTAGCAATTCGTTTGGCATCTTCATTATCACTACCGATTGCAGTTTTTAGAATCTGTTCTTCGTTTTCATTTTCTGGCGTCCACCAGGCTTCTTTTACAGAAAGGATGGACCTTTGTAGTAAAGTAACTGACTCCAAAGGAAATAGTTTGCAATTTTTTGCAGCAAACTCAATTAGTAATCTCGCATCGTAACCGTTGAAAAGATATTTAACTGTTGAACACAATATTGGATAAAGAACATCCATCCCAAGCGGAACAATTTTTAGCCATCGCATATAATCAGACATTTCCTGGCTATTTATTGAAGCTTCCTGGGTTTCTGCAATTGATATTCTTTTTTGCCAAAGCGTCCAACATTTTTTCCAATAAATATTTTCTGCAGTGGGTTTTTCGTTCTCTAAAACTTTACTTAGCCAAAAAATACCTTGAGCTCGAACATTACCCGGTGCAATGGTAAAGAATGAATCAAGCAACATAGTTTTATCGCCAAAATCTGTTAAACCCCATAGATATGATAATAAAATATGTTGAGCAAAGTGCTCTTTAGGGTCAATACTGAAAATTTTCCGTTCTTCTTTTTCAATAAGGTAGGGATTCCCTTTTAGATAAAAGGGAATAAGTATTTTGAAAACATCTTTGTAGACTCTTGAAGCAACAAGATAAGCATTCCAAGCTGCAAGCCAATAATCAATCTTTTTCACATCTTCGGGAAATATCGTGGCTAAATTCTCTTCCAACCATTCTCGGGATAGGTAATAGAGTTGTGTGAGATAACCTCCATAAACAGAATGGACAGCCAAACTTGGTTCTTGCATTAGATCAAGTTTTTCCTCAAGGGCTTGCTTAATCTCTGGTTCAAGAAATCCCGTTTTTTGCTTTTTACCCTGAAGTTTATCCCGCTGGCGGCAAAGATAAAGTGAATAATGTATGATTCCATGCATTGCTTTACCCCGCACACAATTCATTGATTTTGTGAACGGGTCCAAGTTCGATTCCATTTCATCTACAGGGTTCGGGTCAGGAGAATTTAAAAGTTCTAGTAATATTGATCGAAGACGATCTAATTGATCTCTGGAAAGATAAGGTTCTTCAGCTTGAAGTGCATCTCCCAGTAAATCAGCAACTTCCTTTTGGGCTCCTTGCAAGCTGATCTCATACTCACCCGCCGAAATCTGTTCTTTTTGACACGAAATGACATACTCACAAAGGTTAATTATTTCATCATCCAATTTTCCGCAATGACTTTTAATCGCTTCTTTTATGCCAGATAAAAAATGGGAGGTATAAACAAATCGAATTCCAGGATCGAGCAAATATGGAGCGAAACTTCTATACTGGTCCAAATCATTTTTCACTAATTCTTGAAATGTTCGGGCAAGACTTTCGCGAGAGCTATGGAATGATTCTTCAGGGACATAATTCAAGAATAATAGTTTAAGCTCATCAAAAGACTTCTCTTTTAGCTCTTCTACAGGTACCGGGCTAGCTTCTATGTCAAAAGATGATATTTCAAACCTGGGATGTTCTGTAATATCTGGCTTTCCGTAAACTTGCACCAATTCGTCCAAACGGCGTAACGCGTTCCCTGATAAATAACCTCGAATAAGTTCCAAATGGCCCAATATCCAATTTTCTTGATCTCTCTTGCGATCCTCTTCGGTTGGCTCAGAATCACCCCATCTTGCTCTTGAATCCATATCTTGTGGACCAGATAGAATCCATGTAATTATCTGTTCTCTTACTTCAATAGAGGCAGTTGAGAATTGATCTCGCAAAAGGCCGCGATATTCATTAGCGTATTCACTATTATCAAGGTAATCCCGATGGAGTAATACTTGATTTATTAACTCCGGATATTCAACACCGTATTTTCGTAAAATATAAATTGCAATTCTTTTAAATAGTAGATGTTCACAATTAAGATAGGTTGTAAGGAGTTCTTTCCCTTCTTCTTTAGATTGTTTGCATACTTCATCCAGTCCATCTCTAAAACCATCAATCAAGATATCTAAAACATCAGCGTCACTTCTACTAGAAAGTCGACTAGGGATATCTAACCGCCAGTAATATCCCACTACTAATTCAGCATTTTCTGAGTTCATTTTTGCGAATTCAATTGTCTTCTCTAGCGCACGTTCAAATACCAAAACAACAGCTCTAGGTTTTAAGTGAATTAATTTAGATATTTGTTTTTCACAGTACTCATTTACCCAATAATGTTCAGACCTGAATCGTACATCTGATCGATATTTTGAATACTCGCTAACAACAGGTGGTAATACGGGGGTGATAATATATTCAAGAATTTGAATTGCCGCCTCAACAAATCCATGTTCCAGCAAGCGGTTAGTTAAAGGTTGTAGTTTATTTGGTAGCATACCTGAGAATCCACCACTTAGCCAAGAGTCGATAGAAGATACAACGCTGGCTGCAGCGACAGGGGAAATCTTCAGCATAGCATCAATTAAGGTCTCTTGTACTCGCCAATTCTGTGTATTAGTATTTTGAATAACATCAATGATTATTTCTTCATTTTTATCGGCAAAGCGAACTAAGTATTCACCAGCTGGCCAAAGAGGAAGTTGGAATAAACCGGGTTGAACTTCAATCGGAGCTGGAGGGTGATAAAAAAAACCAGTTTTATACAGGGGTACGATCCAGGCCGGATTTTCTAAACCATTAAAGAAAAAAGGATAGTAAGCTAAATCATCCGAGTATTTACCAAGGACTCTAGCAACATTTTCAGAAGGTTCGTCCTGCTGTTTGAGGTTTTCAAGAATTGTGATTCGAGAATAAAAAGGTAATTCTTTCTTAGCCACTAATACGTCGTCAATTAATTGGGGCTCTAATTCAGGACGTTCATCATGATAGAGCAAATGTAACCAGGTTAGAATTCCTTTAATACTATTCTTATTAGCCTTATTCATCAACTGAGTAAAAGTCAATTGATCGGGAAGTAATGAAAAAGCGCACAGAAAATCTTGCAATTTTTCATGTCGAAACCGAAATCTCCGGCCAGGTGCTTCAAAAAGAATTCCACGACTGAGAAGCTTTTTTCTACTACGATTATTGAGAAATGCAGCAGAAAATATTCTTTCTCCCCTTAGTGCTGTCTCGCAAGCAATTCGTAGTGCATCCTCCGCAACCTCTTCTCCCTCTCGCAGTCTAATTGAGTCATAGAATTGTTTCCAAAGATATACTTCATTTATTAGAGTATTTGATGATAAAGTAGATTCCTTGATTACCTCAGCAATCAGGCTGAGATTGAGCAAATTGTTGGACAAATCAATCAATCCTTGAGTTGGTTTGTTAACGCCTAATTGGGAAAGAAAGTTTATCGCCTGCTCATTTGTAAATCTGCCAATCTCTTCTTGTTGAAAACCCAATGAAGAAATATCTGGATTATGTTGTAATTCGTATTTGCGTGTTACAGCAAGTATTTTTATATTTGGAATTCCCGCAACGCTTTTGAGTAAACCGACAAAGTTTTTGCATAGGTCAGTTTCTGAAACTGAGTCTAGTTGGTCAACAATAATAGCAAATGGTTTTTCTTTGCTAAGTATGTCTAATGCTTCCATCAATGGATATTTAATTGCCATCCGGTGTTGGAGAATTGTTATTGGATCTTGATCAAAGGAAAATTCAGTTGCCCTGAGAAAGAGAACAGGCATTCCTCCTTCAGAAAGACGCTTCGCTAGTCTAATTGCAATCCCTGATTTTCCTGAACCAGCTTCTCCATGAAGAAGAATTGGGGTATCAGTCGATTGCCAAATATTCTGGATTAGGGCAACTTCTGGTCGATCAATTTCACCGATCTTGATAATTGTTGGTAGTTGCTGCTGGAGATTTGTCCATGAGAAACTGTTAATGGCAGAAGCTACTTTACGGGCATCCTTTGAAATTCCTCTCCATTTATAGCGATTGATGATCCACTGAATTCCTTTAACTAATAGTGGACTTCCCTCAAGACCAATATCTATCCAGGTTGGCAAGTTGCTCATATTTTACAACTCCCCTTGAAATGCTTTTTGCAGTAACGATTGGAAAAGCATTTCCGTTTGACGTTCGGATTCACCTTGTATCCTAAATAATTTCTTCGATAAAGTTACTTTATCAGAAAACTCTTTTTGCAAATTAATTGGTGGAATAATTACCGGAAATTCTCTTAGGAGCGTTGGGCTTACATTAGATTGACCGATAGCCTTTTTACATCGGTCCCTAAACAGTCTTTTATAGAACTGAGTATTCATTAGAGCACATAAAAAATTAGAGGTAACTTTTTGATTTACTTTTAACTTAATCAAATATGATGCCAAGACAGCTTCTTGATCTACATCCCAAAGAGCTGTTTTTCCAACAAGTTCTGTCGAATTTGTTCGGTTAAAAATGATATCCCCTTTTTCTAATTTCAAACTTTGAAATTCGTCTTCTGATAATTCGACATATGCTATTGAAGAGAGAACAAGTTGCCCTGAAAAGGTAATATTTGCCATCCCAAGAATTGGGAATCCCTTTTGTTCATTATTAGATTTAGTAGAAGTTCCATATTGTGACGTACTAATTACGTCGTCAATATATCCTTTTTTCCACCCTTTAGAATTAGTTGCAGGATCCCCAAACATCTCCAAAAACACGGACTGCAAGTAACCATCACTCAATTGACGCGCATATCGGCGCAGACGGCGTAACCGGTCGGCTTTTTGCAGGATGGCGGCAATCCGCTGCTGTTCAGGGAGGGGAGGAAGAGGAAGGCACAGATTTTCAACTATATCTCGTGTAATACCCTGAATCGTAGCTCCTCGTTGTTGATCAGTTAATAAACTTTGTTGTGAAAGCAAAAAATAAAATAAATACCAATTAATCACTTTGTTATAATCAAGTTCAAGACCAGTCAAATCCTGACTTATACAAATATCAGTTCCAGCAATGGCTACTTTTCCAACACCTGTGCGAGTGACTAATAAAATGCTTCCTTGGGGTACGATTTTGGTTGCAGAATTTCGAATTGCACCTTCAGTAATATAGTCTCTGGCTTTTGTGATTACATTCTCATTAATATCAGCTCCAGTAATCCAAGGTATCGTTCCCGAAAAGTACTCAGGAACTTTCCTGCTGGGTGTGCCCCCACTGATAAAATGACAAATATCTTTAAGCTCAGTTGAATTGCAAATTAGCATAGAAATTTCCGTAGAGCTTTAATTTCCTCATCCATCGCTTGCTCTAATAGTCCCATCCTGTCTAGCGTCGTTTGCGACTTTTCGTAATAAACTTCATCTCCTACAACTTGCCGATAACGACTGGCACTCAGGTCAAACTTGTTGGCTTTGACCTGCTCTTTGCTTACCCAAAACTGACGGGAAAGTTGGTTAAATTCAGCTCGTAGCGGAGCCAGTTGGGTTTGCAGGTCATCCAAGTGGCCTTTTACACCCTGCAGTTCCTCCGCGATTGGACCGTCGCCGGTAAGAGAAATGGCCTGTTCAAAGGTTAATCGGTTGATCTCAGCTTCCAGGCGCAAACGTTCCTCGTTTAACGGCTTGAGACGGAATGTCAGCTCCTCAATCAGTGCTTGCCGTTTGGTCTGAAATTCCACATTCTGGCGGTTTTGCCAGCAGGTTAGGATGTCGGGAATGTCATTCTCTGGGATAGGCGTTCTCTTATCATCCAACGAGAAGCCGTCAGCGGCCATATCGTAGAACCAGATCTTATCCGTCTTTGCGCCGCGAGTGAAGAACAATACCGCGGTTGAAACGCCGGCATAGGGTTTGAAAACCCCGCCCGGCATCGAAATCACCCCATCCAGACGGTTCTCTTCAATCAGCTTTCGGCGCAATTCTACATGTGCCCGGCTGGAGCCAAACAACACCCCGTCCGGTACGATTACTGCGCACCGGCCGCCCATATCCAACGTGCGCAGGATCAAGTGCAGGAATAGAAGCTCACTTTTGGTTGTGCCGGTAGGCTGCAGCGAATCGTTCAGGTCATTCTTATCCACCGCACCCTTGAAGGGCGGGTTCATCAGGATCACATCGTAATCCCGTTCCTGTTCGTAACCTTTGGAAAGAGTATCTTTATAGAAGAATTGCGGTGATTCAATCCCATGCAGCATCAGGTTCATTGAGCCGATGCGCAGCATGGTCATGCCTGAATCATTATCGAAACCGCGCAATGATTCGGGTTGTTTGAGTGTTTTTTGTTCCTCATCTGTCAACTGGTCGCCGATCAAATTGTGCGGCCAGCCTTGTTCGTCATAACGCAGAATTTCTGGAGAAGTATGTGTTTCAAGGATGTACTGGTAAGCATTGACCAAAAATCCGCAGGTGCCGGCTGCCAGATCGCCAACGCGCTCTTTGGGACGCGGGGCGATCATCTGCACCATCATGCGAATGATATGACGCGGGGTGCGGAATTGTCCATTGCGGCCGGCGGTGTTCAGCTTGGCAAGTAGGTATTCATAAAGATCGCCTTGAACATCCTGTTGCTGTTGGGCGATATCCATGTTATCGATCAATTTGCAGACTTCGATCAGCAAAGAGGGTTTGTTGATCTTACATTCGGCGTTTTGCATATAAAGCTGAAAAGAACTGGTAGTTCCGCCGAGCGTGCGCATTTGTGGAAAGATCGTTCCTTTTAAGTAATTCAGGGATTCTTCCGCTTTTAGATTTGTCCAATACCCCCAACGAAATTCTGGCTGAAGCAGGGGGTGATATTCTTTTTTGAGGCGTTCTGCCTGGCGTTGGCGACGGTTCTCGGCATCATCCAGGCGTTTGAGGAAGAGCAGGAACGAAAATTGTTCAATGGCATCCATCGGGTTGGTCAACCCGCCGGTCCAGAATTTGTCCCAGAGTTGGTCTACCTGGCTTTTAAGTTTGGGATCAGTAAGCAAGAAATACTCCTGTGAGCAATGTGTAAATTAGTGTTGATATAGTGTACCAAGTTGTATAATAAAGATACCAGAGGACAAAATTCGGCTTCATGCCGTGTGGCGGTCAGACTGCGGTCAGACTGCGGCCAGACAACCCTATATCCCTGGTTTTTGTTTTAATTGAGTCCTAAATCGCCAACTTATTTACAAAAGCCAGCATCTCTTCGACTTGCTTGGGCTCAAACCAACGATCGACAGCATCTTCCCCAAAGTTAGTGAGGGGTTCTTGATACAAATCAGCTAAAGCCAATTGGCGTTTGCGCAAGAATACACTTTGAACTGCGCGCATGAAGCGAATTTGATCTGCATTGAAGTTGTGCTGGGTGATGTATTCCTGAAATTGTTCTGCGACGACCTGCTCATAACCGGGGATGGCGTCCATATCCAACACCAGCCGCAATAAATCCAGGAAGCTCTCAATATGGATTCCGTAGGCTTTGCGCAGATTTGCTTGAGTTGCTTCCAAGTCGCCGCCAGCCAGATCGTTCTGAAGAACTCGTTCCAATTCAATTAATTGTTCCTCGTCCACTAGTTCTCCGCGGGCGATGGCAATCAAGGTTGGGTGATTTTCTACGATATGCAGAATTCGTTCTTCCACCCGCCGACGATATTCCTTAACATAGACTTGTTCGCCGCTCTTGGTGAGCATGATGTACCCGCTCAAGTCAATCATATCCGCCAAATCAAGAGATAGAAATGAGTTTTGGCGTTTCTTGTTTTTCATATGCGGTGCAAGTTGATCGCGCACTTCTTTTAGGTCTGAGGGAGTTGCCGATGCTAATTTCTCTGGTGTACAACGAGTAATGGATGACCTGAGAGTTGGATCACTAACCACAAACTCAGGGAGCAGCGCCACATCTTCCAGAACAGTTTGAATGCTTGCTAGTGGATCTCTGTTCAACCGCAAGGCGAGCTTGAGACGTTCAATTTTATGGATGAAAGTTTCCGCTGGCACATCTACATCTGAAGCCAGCCGGAGAAGGGGACCCACTTTCAAGCGCAGGAAGTCAATTTTGGATGGCATCAGATAATTCCAAAAAGCATCTGTCCAGGCATCCTCAATTTCTGGCAGCGCTCGTTTTACGGTAAACGACTTAATGGGAATCCGATTGACCATGCCCCTTAAATCTTGGATAGTGTCTATGCAATCCGGATTGCCCTGTTCGCCCAGATAGGTCTCAAGTAATTTGAGGCGGGTGTTAAATAGGGCAGTCAAAACGGACAATTCTTGGGCCTCAGCTTCCTCTGCGGTTCGATTGAATTGGTTATCCCAGAAATCGATCACGAGGAATTCTTTCTTAACTCCATCAGGCAGCAAATGATAAAGAGCTGGTCGACAAGCAGCCTGGCTGCGCGTGCCGCGGCCCAACATTTGTTCCAGTTTGATCCGTGATTGAACTGGTTTCATAAAAACCAGATTCTCCACTTCAGGAATATCCACACCGGTATCGAGCATATCCACAGAAATAGCAATCCTGGGCAGATCTTCGTTCTTGAATTTGCCCATCAGCTGCCCGCGATATTCTGCCTTATAAGTAATCACCCTGCTAATATTTGGCCACTGCGGATACATTTCATCAAATACATCCTGCAAGCGTAAGGCGTGCTCCTGGGTGATCGCAAAGATGATGGTTTTCCCTGGAAGCTGACCAGATCGATCTTTAATGCAAACATCCATCAGCTCTTCCCACTGCTTGCGCAGGGTATCCCGGTTCGAAACATCCTTTTCGAGTTGAGTTCCTTCATAATCCAGGTCATCCGGATCAATCCCCTTTTCGATCAAGCTATTACGTTGTTCTTCAGTTAATTCCAGACCGCGGATACCAAAATTCTGAAATTTGGTCCGGGCTGCATAGAGAGTGAAATCAACCAGGTATTTCTCCTTGATTGCCTGTTCATAGGTGTAAAGATAAGTTGGGGATCCTTCTGAACAATCAAATATCCGAAATGTGTCACGGTCGATAAACTGTGCCGGAGTGGCTGTCAGACCGATCATTCGCGCGTCAAAATATTGAATCACCTCATTATATTTGTTGAAAATGGAGCGATGGACTTCATCGAAAATGATCAAGTCAAAGAATCCAGGTGAAAATAGCTCAAAGCAATTGCTGAGGGTTTGCAGCGTGGCCGCATATAAACGGTTCGATTTTTGAATATCGTTACTGTATATGCGTGTGCAGGGTTCCTGGGGTAAATATTTCTCGAATCCGTCCGTCTTGGCTTGCTTCACCAATTCGTCACGATCGGCGACAAAAAGGATATTACGCGCTTGATTGGCACGTAAAAACACATCGATGATGGACATGGTGGTGCGTGTTTTTCCAGTCCCGGTTGCCATAACGATCAGGGCTTTGCGTTTGCCCGAAGTAAACGCTTCACTTACGCGCCGAATTGCTTCATGTTGATAGGTTCGGTCCGTAATCGTGTTATCGAGAGGGATGGAAGCCAACGGTTTTTGATTTTGTTTTAACCAAAGCAAGCGTTCAAGATCTTCAGGAGAGAAGAAACCATAGATCAGGCGTTTAGCGCTGACATCAGGGTCAAGGAAATAAATATCCCACCCATTTGCTAGGAAAACAAACGGTTTATATCCCTGATGCTTTGAAATTTCGGTAACATAATGCTCGGCTTGTTGCAGAGCCAGGCGGGGATCATGCGAAGTGCGTTTCGCTTCAACAACAGCGATTACTTCTCCATTAGATCGATAGAGGCAATAATCAGTAACTCCATTCCAAGGTTCGGCATCATAACCGGCAACCGGAATTTCAATACCGACTCGAGATTTGTCTCTCAGATGCCATCCGGCAAGCTCAAGTTGCGGGTCGATGAGTTCTTTTCTGGTTTTTGATTCGCTGATCCTGTGCAATGATTCCCTTTCCCTCATCATTATCGCCTGCCGGCGACAAATTATTATTGTATAGATTATTATATTACTTGTCGAGTGATTGAATGTGTAAATGCGTCGATTATTTCCTCAGTTTTGAAGATCCTATTCTTTTCCACACCAAATTTGGCGTCTAATTAATCATAAAGCTTGAATCCAGACTTCAGTCGGAACCTCGAAAATATATTTAATAATTTTCGTCAAATACCACCGCCTGCGTCCATGCTGACGTGACGCAGACATGCTGCTGACACGCCGCAGACGTTGACGCAGACCTTGCCGCTGATATCATCCCAGCTCTCTATACGGACGTCGATTGAACAGCAGGGCTTTTGGAACATTCTTATTAATGGGGAGGTAGAAAATATGCTGTAGAGTTAAAAGTTCGCCCAATAGCCTGGAAGTGTTTATTTTTCAATTTGACCCCAGTGCTGCCTTGAGATCAATTTTGCCATTCCACAGGTGCCAATGGGCTTGATTATTTGACTCAAATAAACCGTCGCTTTTATTTATGCACGAAAAATTATCCAACAGGGGGAAAACGGTGTGCACTTCGTTCTTACTACACCGTTCCTCTAGAGTCTTAAGGGGGAACGAAGTCCAAATCCATGCTTATGAACAATTCACTCTAATAGCAATTATTCGAAATATTTCTGAAGAAAAAAGTGGAATATTCGGTATTATTCGTTTACCCTCTTGACAAGCCCAAATTACGGAATATAATCACATTCATGGTATTGAATATGGTTTCAAGTAAAGTATCAGAAACGCGACCTTTTGATGTGCAGGTTCAGATATTCAAGGTGTTAACTCACCCGGCAAGGCTGGCTATTCTGGATATTCTACGGGATGGGGAACATTGCGTCTGTCACATGGAAGCTCACCTGGGATTTCGACAAGCCTATATCTCGCAGCAGTTGTCCGTCCTACGCGAAGCGGAAATCATCCAAGATCGTCGAGATGGCTGGAACATCTATTATCGAGTAATCGATGATCGTATTTATGAAGTACTCGATGCGATGCGGCGAATTACAGGGCAGCCTAAATCTGAATTGAAGAAACCCAATGTATCGTGTGCATGCCCAACCTGCAGCACTCATGTTGGAAAGGCTTCCTAATAGTTTTATTATTCTGATACTACTCGATCTAGTTTTTATTTTTTAAGGAGAATCTATATGGTTAACATCAAAGTATTAGGGTCTGGTTGCTCAAACTGCAAACGCCTGGAGGCTATCGCGAGGAAGGTCGTAGAAACTCTTGCCATTGAAGCTGAGATCGAAAAAGTAACAGACTATGCCGAAATTATGAAATGGCCAATTCTATCGACCCCTGGCTTGGTAATCAACAACAAGTTAGTCTCTGCCGGACGAATTCCGAGCGAAACTGAAATTACCAACTGGCTCACCGCATAACTAACATGGGTGGATAACTGTTTTTATCCACCCAAAATTTTTACCAAAAGTCATTCAAAGTATTGAATATTATAGGAAATCAAAATGGATCATTCTCTTCCTCGTCCTGCTCAAACATCACAACTCCGCATGTTTTTATTATTAGGGGCAGTCGTTGCTGCATGGTTTGGGTTATATAACCTTATTCAACCGCTGGCAAATTGGATTACTTATTCATTTTTACATTTACAGGCTGGCTCCCATCTAGGCGATTCGGTTGCTTTCTTTTTGTATGATGTTCCAAAAATCTTGCTCCTTCTTTCGGGCATGATCTTCTTGATTTCAATTATTCGCACATTCTTTAGCCCGGAGCGTACCCGAGCACTTTTAGGGGGCAAGCGTGAAGGAGTTGGTAATGTGCTGGCTTCATTGTTAGGAATTGTCACCCCATTCTGTTCGTGTTCAGCAGTTCCACTTTTTATAGGATTCATTGAAAGCGGCATCCCTCTGGGGGTGACTTTCTCTTTCCTGATCGCTGCTCCTACCATAAATGAAGTGGCCATTGTGATGCTGTTCGGTCTGTTTGGCTGGAAGGTAGCCGGTTTATACATTGTCTCTGGATTAATTATTGCGGTCATTGCCGGCATGGTGATTGGGCGAATGCATCTCGAGCGTTACGTAGAGGACTTTGTCTGGCAATTGCAAGCTGCTGGCGGTGTTGAAGGAGAGAAACTGACCTGGAAAGATCGGATATTACGTGCCTGGGATTCAGTAAAAGAAATCGTCGGTAAGGTTTGGCTGTATGTTATTGTGGGTATTGCCATTGGTGCAGCAATACACGGGTATGTTCCAGAATCAGCGTTGGTTGGAATCATGGGCAAGCAGGCTTGGTGGTCGGTTCCAGCAGCAGTTCTTGTGGGTGTACCCCTTTATTCAAACGCAGCAGGAGTCATCCCAATTGTGAGTGCATTGATGGAGAAAGGTGCTTCATTAGGAACCGTGCTGGCGTTCATGATGTCGGTGGTTGGATTGAGTCTGCCTGAAACGATCATCCTTCGCCGGGTGCTTAAACCTCAACTAATTGCAGTTTTTATCGGGACAGTAGCAGTAGCGATAATAATTACCGGATATTTGTTCAATCTGATCCTGTGAGGTGGAAATGTCAATCACAATTTACGTTGTCAGTGCAGTACTGGTGTTTGTCTTTTCCGGTCTTTTAGCAATGGCGGGTCTTGGAGCGGCTTTTCTTTTCGTGCCTTTGTTTTATTACCTGGGAGTTCCCCTGGCAGAAGCAACACCTACCGCCCTACTGCTCAACGTGGTAAGTCTGCTGTTTGCTACTATCAATTACTGGCGCGGCAAGTTGATCAACTGGAGGGTAGGTTTACCGGTAATGATCGCAGCTGTTCTTCTCTCTCCGGTTGGCGCTCTTTTAACCGCCCATATAGACAAAACCGTGCTATTGGCTATGTTTGCCGCCTTCCTAGTTTTTGCTGGAGCCATGATGCTTTTCTATAAAGCAAAAAAACGTGAAGAGGCACTTAGCCGGGGAGTTGAAATTGCAGCTGGCGCAGGTGTGGGTACAGTGGCCGGTTTCTTGGGGGGATTATTGGGTGTCGGCGGAGGCAATTTCATTCTTCCCGTACTCAATTGGTTGGGGTTGGATGCGAAAATCGCCGTTGGAACGACCGCTTTCGTGGTTGTGTTCTCCTCATTATCCGGATTTCTCGCTCACGCAACCATGAGTGGTTTAGATCCCTGGTTTGTGGGGATCATGGGTTTGATGGCCGCCGGTGGTTCCATTGTTGGTTCACAATTGATGAAGACAAAAATCTCCAGCAGCCAATTGAAGAAAATTGTCGGCGTATTGTTGTTCTTAATCGCTGCAAAGATGATATTTGATCTGGTCAAATAGAAAAGGAGACTAAACAATGGATGATCGACTGATTTTGTTGGAAACGCTCAAATTCCACGGGCACAAATGCTGGGCAAGCGTGGCTGGTGTTCGGGTAGGGTTGGCTGCCTTGCGCGAATTAGGAGTCAAACGCTCGGGTGGTACCCAGCTTTATGGAATCGTGGAAATTGGCGAGGATCATGGGGGCATGTGTTTTGGAGACGGCATCCAATATTCAACTGGCTGTACCTTTGGTAAAGGCAATATCCGTAAAAATCCACTCGGAAAAGTCGCCTTTACATTAATTGAAAAAGATTCCAATAAAGCTGTAAGAATTGCCTTCAAGCCTACCCTCCAGAAGCAAATTGCTGCATCGGCTTTCATGCAAAAGCGAGGAGCTGGTTATTCGGCTGATGAGATTCCAGAAGAGGAACAAATGGAAGTTGTGGATATGGTCTGGAATGCCCCGGAGGAAGATGTTCTGGCAATTGGAAAGGTATTTGATTACCCGGGTAAATGGATCCCGGAAGTGATGGGATTTCGCGTCTGCGATGCCTGCGGTGAATTAACCGCCCTGGCATACTTGCGGGTAGATGGAACCCGGCATGTATGTATTCCATGTTCCGGGTATGACCGATAATTTTTTACTCAAAGGAGAAATAACTACAATGACAACACAATTTATCCCCCCCGAATGGGCTTTTGAATTTCACGGTCATCATTGTCCTTTTATGCCGATCGGTTATCGTATGGGCAAGCTGGCAATGGAAAAACTTGAGTTGAACGAACGCGAGAAAGACCACGGTTTCTTCGTGTTCCCTGAATTAGGCGAAGGACACCCACAAACGTGCATGATGGATGGGATTCAGGTAGCTACAGGAGCCACCTATGGTAAAGTGTTGATGGCGAAGACCTTCTACGGCAAGCTGGCTGTCACGTTCTATCATCCAAAGAAGGGTGCAGTTCGGTACTCGCTCAAGAACGAGTTTGTTGATGAAATGGGCAAGCATGAATTCTTCGCTTATCGGAAACGTGGTGTTGAACCTTCTGGTATACCGGCTGAGGTTACGAATGATTTGATTCAGTGGGTCTATAACCAACCGGACGACGCAATCTACAAAATTGAACCCAAACCCGATTTCACCTACACTCCGGTCAAAGGTTCATTCAACAAAACCAAATGCAGTATCTGCGGTGAATATGTCTTTGACCGCTATTTGCGCATGAAGGATGGGCAGCCGGTTTGCATTCCCTGCTCCGGATATGAAAAAACTGTAAAGATTGAACGATAAAGGAAATATGATGAGTGCTATTCCAAGAGAAGTAAAGGTAATTGTTCGAGGTCAGAGCGAAAATCCAACCAAAATGAATCTAACCTCAGGCAAGTTTAAGATGGTCATTGATGAACCACAAAATATGGGAGGTACTGATGAGGGTCCTTCCCCCATACAAGTGTTGTTAATGTCGCTGGCAGGCTGCCTGAACGTTACTGGTCATGAAGTGGCCAAACAGAAGGGCTTGAAGCTGAACGGAATGAAAGTAACGATTGAAGGAGTAATGAATCCGTGTGCCTTCATCGGCTGCTCTTTTGAAGAGCGCGCGGGATTTCAACATATCAATGTCACTGTCGACCCGGATATGGAGAATGCCAGCCCGGAAGAAATTGCAGCATGGCTTGAAGAAACCGAAAATCGCTGCCCGGTAACCGACAACGTCCGAACAGGCACCAACCTTTCAGTGAGTGTTAAAGGTTCCTAAAAAGGAGGATCAAATGGTTACTGAAACTGATAAAGTGGTAGCGCAAATTCCACAAGAGCACGAAACTGAAGAAAAGCCTCGCGTCGGAATTTTTTACTGTGGTGGTGCCATGTCCAGTGCGGGTGAATTAACCGCAATTGCATCCTTTGAAGTTCTGAAACGTCTAGGGCCGAAAGAGGTTGGGATGGGTTGTGTTTCGGCACTGGCAGCGGGTATCCCAAAGCATTTTAAAACCATGCAGGGAATAGAAAAAGTTCTCGTCATCGATGGTTGCCCCAACTCCTGTGCACACAAAGTGGTCGAAAAGACAGGGGCAAAGATGGACGCTTATATCAACCTTGGCAAGGACCTTGGAATTAAGAAAATTGGTCCCTTCAAGCCGTTGGATTTTTCGCAGGAGGATTTTGAAAAAGCGGTACAGGCGATTATAGATAAAGTCCAGGAAAAAGGAGAAGAGTCATGAAAATTGCTGCTGTTTCTGAAGACGGAATCACCATCAGTCAGCATTTTGGCCGCGCACCTTTCTACATCGTGGTAACCGTGGAAAATAATGCACTCGTTTCACATGAAAAACGCGAGAAAATGGGACACGCACAGTTTGGCGGAGAAAAACATGTTGATGGAAATGATTCACGAGGACATGGCTTTGACCCAGTAGCGCAATCTCGGCATGCCAGCATGGCAGCCGCTATTTCAGACTGCCGGGTTCTATTGGCACGCGGAATGGGTGCTGGAGCCTACGAATCGATGAAACAAGCAGGTATTCAACCGGTGGTCACAGAAATTGAAAATATCGATGAGGCTGTGAAGGCTTACCTGATGGGAGCACTTGTGGATCATACTGAGAAATTACATTAACAGAGAGGTTTGACTAAAATGAATATAAATGACGAATTGTATAAAGTAGGGCTGGCGTTACACGGACACAAATGCCCGGCCATGCCGCTGGGTTTGCGGGCTGGTTTGGCAGCAATGGAAGTTTTAGGTGTTCAACATGCTCCCGATGGTCAGTTGACTGCTTTGGTAGAGATTGACCGCAACCACTGCTCCACCTGTTTTGCTGATGGCATACAGGTGGCCACCGGCTGCACCTTTGGTAAAGGGAACATCCGCAGCCTGGGTTATGGCAAATTTGCCCTGACCCTGATCGACAATAAGACCAGCCGAAGCGTACGGGTGGTGGTTACCCACGAAGCAATGCGCCGCAGCCAGGAATCTGAATTCATAAAGTTCCGCAAGCAGGGAACGCCAGCTTCACAGATAGACTCAGCGCTTGTTGAGCCTTTAATCGACCAGGTGCTGGCCGAAAAAACAGAAGTACTTTTCACGGTTGAGCCTGTTAAAGAAATAAAACTAACACCGATAGCGCCTCATGCCTTCGATACGATATTTTGTGCTGAGTGCGGTGAAGTCACGGTCGAACGTTATGCCCGGGTGAAACATGGCAAGATCGTTTGTATTCCTTGTGCGGAGAAAATCTAATAACAATAGGCGACGAGATAGGTGCAAAGGATAGTCGGCTCAGGCAGGTTCAGGCAGGCTGGGAAAAATTTAGAGGTATTAAACTTTTCAGAACGCCGTGATTGTCAACAACACTTTTCAATAATAATTGGATCTTGTTCATGAAAACTAATGAAAATAACTTTGACCAGCAGCAATCACCAGGTTTCTTAACCGAAATCCAATCCATTTCCCTATGGACTATTTTTAAATCTTATTTCATCGTTGGACTAACTGCCTTTGGTATGGCTATTCTTCAGAAGCTGAAAGCACTAGTAATGAATAATCACTGGCTTACTGAAGAGGAGATGAACGATGGATTGGCCATGGTTCAACTTTACCCTGGCCCGCTCATGGTAGATTTTACCGCCTACGTAGGCTACAAACTTCGCGGTGTCATTGGTGCAATTCTGGCGACCTTCGGTTTTATCCTGCCATCCTTTGTTTTGATGACAGTTCTCTCGGCATTTTACTTTGCTGCTGGCTCGTTACCCTGGGTACACCCATTGTTCCTGGGACTTGAAGCGCTAGTGGTAGGCGTTCTGTTCAATGTCACTTTGGAGATGGGTGGACGCAACATCCAGCAGCGCACTCAAGCGGTCATAATGTTGCTGGCCTTCGGCGCGCTACTGTTCAAGGTCAATGCGGTGTTGATTGTGCTGGTGGCGTTGGCGATTGGCGCATTTCTGATTCGTCCGGTATCCGGTAAAAATGCTGCAGCCGACAAACCTGCTCCAAAGATAGAGCCTTTCTCTGCAAAAAGGTGGGCAGGCATTGGTGCGGTAGTTGTGGTGATTTTAGCTGTGGTTGCCTTAGCGTGGAGTCTCAAATCAGAAATCGGGGGGTTGACTTTATCCTTGTTTAAAATCGGCTCAGTTGCCTTTGGCAACGGCTCGGCGATTATTCCACTCATTCAGGCGGAAGCAGTGGAATCACATTCCTGGTTGACTATGAGCCAATTTGCGGATGGGGTTGCACTGGGACAGATTACTCCCGGCCCTTTCCTGATTACCGCCACTTTTATCGGCTATAAATTGGCTGGTTTTTGGGGGGGCTTGTTGGCCACCTTTGCCATCTTTTCACCTTCGTTTTCCATGACGTTGGTATTCACTGAGGTTTTTGCTCGAATCCGTAACCTCAAACCGGTACGTGGTGCATTGGCTGGAGTGATGGCGTCTTTCGTTGGTCTACTTGCTGTAGTTTTGTTGCAATTGGGTGGTGTGGCGCTTGTAACTCCGGCGGCTCTTGCGCTGGCTGCGGCAGCTTTTATAGGCGTGCGGTACTTCAAAATCGATATCTTTTGGATCTTCTTAGGAGGCGTGGCAATCTGGGGAAGCTTGCTAGTTATTGGATTGGTATGAGATCAGCCCTTTATAAAATGATTTTTAAAAGTTATTTCTCGGAAACTATAAATTAACCACAACTCTTAAGGATAAATTCAAATGAATGTTACATTACTTCTATTAATTAAAGGTTTACTGGCCGGTGTTATTGTTGGCTTTGTCACCTCATCCATCAAATCCTGGGTTGATCGGATTTTTATGGTCATTATGCTGGTAAGTATCGTTAACTTGCCCATCCAAGATGCAATAGTGATCAATTTAATTGTCCTCGGCTTATCTGCATTAATGCTGGCTTTGCGTCAATGGCCGGCGTTAAACAGTGTTCGTGAAGATTGGCCACGCCTGATTATCCCCGCAATCGTGGGTGGAGTATTGGGAAGGTTGCTGGCATTGAAAACCGGGGCTCCCGTGCTTTTGCTTGTCTTGGGAATTTATGCCATTCTGGTTGGGCTGCGACTTGTGTTGATCAAACCCATGCCAGAACGGGAGGGAAAAGCTCATTCCAATTGGCTAATCCCGGTGGAGTTTTTAGCCGGTGGATTAACCGGATTCCTATCGGCGGGTGGAAAACCCTTTAAAGTTCCTGCGTATAACTGGATCCTGGGTCACCATCCACAACGTGCTTATGCCATGGCATCTGTGGGGGTATCAGTCGCCGCCTGGAGTGCATTAACTACTCAAATCGCGGTAGGTCTGCCACTATCTGCGGGAAATTTGGCATTCGCAGTTTACGAATTTATTATTGTCACATTGGTGGCTTTAGGAATAGAGAAGGTTTGGAGTCCTCGTCTAAACAAGATAGTAACCTGGGCAATCGCACCTATTTTGTTGTTTGTTGGAATCCGCTTCATCCTTTTGGGAATCGCCTAATCCAAGGCGAAAAGAGAATTGAGGAGTTAACAATTATGGAACATTTGGCGAATATTCAAGTCAAAGTTACTCGTCAGGATACATCTCACGCTGTGGCTGAAGCACGCGGCCATTTGCTTGTGTTGAATGTCAAAAAAGGCAGTGGCGAAGCAGGCTTTACCGCGGCAGAAACATTAATGGCAGCTCTAGGAACTTGCCTGCTTACAAACATTAATGGGATTGGCGAGAAAATGCATCTGATCATCGATGAGGCGCGCATTGAATTCGATGTCATGCGAAGCGATGAGCCACCTGTGATCACTGGAATTACCTACCGCCTTATTCTTAAAAGTAACGAACCAACAGAAAAACTTGCAGAATTATTCGACTTGAGCAAAAAGTGGGGCACAGTAACTAATACGCTAATTGGTGGGCTAACCCCCCAAGGCGAACTGGTAGTAGAACATTAATTATTGTCTAAGGAAAAAAATGCACAATCATAATATTGAAAGTAACAGTAAGAAATTATTTCTCTCAATTGCTTTAACGGGTTTAATTTTTATTGCCGAGTTTGGTGGAGGGTTGTGGACTGGCAGCCTGGCACTGCTATCAGACTCGGCCCATGTTTTCATGGATGTGTTCGCGCTATTATTAAGCTATCTGGCCATCCGTGCTGCAAAACTCCCCAGTAATGACCGCCATACTTATGGATACCACCGCATGCAGGTGCTGGCCGCGCTTGCCAATGGTGCAACACTGCTATTTATCTCATTCGAGATTCTAAAGGAAGCGATTAATCGATTCCAACACCCCGAACCAATAGTGGCTGGTCCTATGTTGTTAATAGCAGTAATCGGTCTCATTGTAAATGTAATTGTCGCCCTGGTTCTACGTGACCATGATCACAAAGACTTGAACACCCGCGCTGCCTTTTTGCATGTACTGGGGGATGCCCTGGCGTCGGTAGGAGTCATCGGAGCTGGCATTGCCATTTATTTTACTGGTTTGCTTTGGATTGACCCCCTGATGAGCGTGTTGATCAGCGTGCTGATCCTTGTAAGCTCTGGGCGCCTGCTGAAAGAGACGGTGCATATTTTGGCTGAAGGGATTCCAGATGGAATGACTGCATCTGGAGTTGCTGAAACGATGAAATCAATTTCTGGGGTCGCAGAAGTTCATGATTTACATATTTGGACGGTGAGTCCGAGTTTTGTGGCCTTAAGCGCACATGTAATTTTGGAAGATCAGACTCTACGTCAATCTGAAAATATCATGACGGAGTTAAAGCAAAGACTTGATTCTGAGTATGAAATAGAACATACCACGATCCAGTTCGAATGTAGCAATTGTGGTCAAGGGTAAATTGTCCTCTTTACCCAAGTCAGTAAAGTAATACATTTCGAGTGTAAGGAAGATGCTTGGAGTTAAATTGTTTTTGGCGATGCCTATTTCGGATATATTGATACCGCCTGGATATGCTCGCGAAGAACTGTTTATCAAGAGTAACCATTACTTTATGATTTATCGGATACAAAACAGGAAAAAATTAACTTGTTAATCCAAACATTATCGCTTATAATATATTCAAGTATACGAATATGATAGAGGAGATAAAAATGACAGCCTTTCTAGAAACCAAAGTTGATAAATTTACCTTCCGTGTTGATCCAGCCTGTTTTTTCAATAATGAAGGAATTTGGGTAAGAGTAGAGGGTAAACGGGCACGGCTCGGTCTTTCTGATTATCTCCAACAGCACAGCGGTGATATTGCCTTCGTGGACGTTAAACCAGAAGGGACCGTTTTAGCTTCTGGAGACGAATTTTCTGGGATAGAAACGATCAAAGTCACTATCGCGTTACCTTCACCGGTTTCAGGTAAAGTGGTAAAGGTAAACCCTGCCATGGAAACTGCTCCAGAAGTCATCAATCAGGATCCATTTGGCGAAGGTTGGTTGTGCGAGGTGGAATTAAGCTCCTGGGAATTGGATCAACCACGTTTGTTGGATGCCAATGCCTACTTTGCCAAAATGAAACATGATGCCGAGGAGGAGGTCAAACGAAAATGAGTGAACCCCTTAAAAAGGTTGTGATTGTCCCTTGTAGCGGGATTGGCAAATCGTATGGAACTGTTAGCCGCGTGGCTGCTTACAAAGTTACAGAAGAGGACAGCCCTGACAAGACTCAACTATTGCCTTTAGCATTATTGGTTATGGGCGATGAAGATTCTCAGAAAATTTTAGCCACAAACCAGGCTATTACCATTGACGGTTGTAAACTAGCCTGTGCTACGAAGATGGTGCAGGAAAATGGCGGAGATGTGGCGCGCAGCTTTGCAGTGTTGGATGTTTTCCGCCGTTACCGGGATTTCAAGCCGCAGGGAATCGGAGAACTTAATGAGGGTGGTGAAAAGCTGGCGGAAGCTTTAGCCAAGGAAATCAATGCTGTGGTGGAGGAATTGTCTGCCCCCAAGGAAGGAGCAACCCATGCCTGAACTACCGCAGAAGAAAGTTGGCATCATTGCCTGTTCAGGTGAAGAACTCCCTGAGGGAACCGTTACCCGCCTCGCAGCTTTAAAAGTGTTAGAGAAGTTACGTCCCTCCGATACTGTTACCATCTGTCTGCCGCTCTTCCTGGCCGGCGGTGAAGGTGACCGGGCATTTGCCAAATTCTATCCGACGATAGCGGTTGATGGCTGCGACAAACGCTGCGCGTATCGCGCCACTGAAAAGTACTCCAATAAACCTGCTGCGGGGATTGTCATAAAGGATTTAATTGAAAAGCACCACATTCAGAAACCACAGGGCACCCGCCGATTGGATGCAGCCGGACAAGAAGCAGTTGCAGCGGCGGCGGAAGAAATTGCCACAAAGGTGGATGAACTGTTGGGTAAAGCCTGGAGCCGACGTCAGGGAACCTTCGCAGAAACTTCCCAATCGGATCAACCCCAAGAGGAAGTAGAGGCAACCTGTTCCTGCGGGTCGGGGATACCCATTCAAAAAGTACAGGTTAATGGGCAGGAATTATCCCTGGTGGCGTTGCCATTGATCTTTCAAAATCTCTTCCAACTGGGAAAAACACTCGGAAATGAAACTGGGCATGAAATAATGGAAATGGTCAAAATATACAACTCTATTGACTCATCAGTGGAGGCTGATGTTGAATCAGCAGTATTTGAAGCGTACACTGATTACTATCGCCAACAGGAGGTAAAAGCATGAGCCAGACCGCGACCTATCATACTAATGTATCCTGGAAAGGTGAGCATTGGGGGCACATCGTTTTAGGAAATGGTCCTGAAATGGACTTTTCTGCACCACCTGATGCACAGGGGCACCCTGGAGTCTTGACCCCGGAAGATGCTTTTGTAGCTGCTGCCAATACTTGCATCATGATGATGTTCATCTGGGCGACTGAACGCTTCAAGCTTAAGCTGATTTCTTATGATTGCAAAACAGAAGGAACTAAACTGATCGAACTGGATCGGACCGAGATTTTCACTCACCTTCGTTTTTGGCCGGTGATCAAGATCGCGGCTGGCGATGAGAAACCGGAAGTGGTGAAAGCGCGTACAATGCGGGCTCTTCAATCTGCCAAAAAGTACAGCCTGGTGGCTAACTCCGTAAAATCCGAAATCATCATTGAACCGCAGATTGAAATTATTTAATAAACCTTGGTAATGAGGAATAAAAATGTCTGAAAATGTTCCAGAAACCGCATTATTTGTTTGTTTTGGTGCCATGTCAAATGTGGGGATGATGACCGGGTTGGCGGCTTTAGAGGCAGTTAAAAAGGTTGAAAAGGGGAAGGCTGGCATTTTTTGCCTGGGTGGTTTGCCCACGCAAGCCCCGACTGTTCTTGCTAAAACTCAAGCAGTGAAACGAATCGTGACGGTGGATGGCTGTCCATTAAATTGCTCGCGTAAGATCGTTGAACAGGCTGGTTTTACGCCCACCCGGACAATTAACCTTGTTACAGACTGCAAGATTGCCAAGAAGGACGCCTCAATGTTTGATCCTGGTGAGATGCAGCAAGCGGTGGAAGCCATCGTAAATGCAATAAACGGAGAATAAAGGTAAGTAACCATGACAACTGATTATGCGGAACTGCACCAACACTTACAAGATCGATTGGCACAATTGGGAAGTGAGCTGCCCGGCCCGATGTCAGGCTTTGCACGCTTGCACAAAAAGTCTGTAGAGGTTGGCATCCTTGATGCTAAAACAAAAGAACTGATGGCTCTGGCGATCAGCGTCGCTGTGCATTGCGAGGGTTGTATTGCATATCACACACATGATGCAATCCAGGCAGGTGCTACTCGCCCGGAACTGCTTGAAACAATCGGTGTGGCGATTTTAATGGGAGGCGGACCTGCTTCCATTTACGCTGCGCATGCGATGGATGCTATTGATCAATTTATGCCCATGTCAGCTGGATCAGAAGAATTATAGCGATTCCAAAAAAGACCATGGTTAGTACTGTAACTAACCACCGTTCTGGTTTTAATGTCCTCGTTTTCTAAACCAATCTCGGAATAAGGTGGATGTGAATATGAAGCGTTTGTTATTCTATGCAGAATGGGTGCGGAATCATTATCAGATAATTATTATTATTGCTGTTGTACTTGGTTTGGTTTTAGGATTGTGGACAGCCGTTCCAGGAAAATTTCTGCAAAATTATTCCCAGTTATTGACATTCCTTATGATCTTTTTCATTAGTCTTACAATAACCCCTAAACAATTTTCTACCGTTCGCCGTCAACCATTGGCAGTTCTGAGCGGACTGTTATTGAACTTCGCATTTATGCCTTTGCTTTGTTGGGCACTGGCTAGAATTTTTGTAAACGACTCACAATTGGCTATTGGGGTGATTCTGGTTGGAGTAGTACCGTGTGCCGGAATGGCGGCTGTTTGGACGGCTTTATTAAAAGGGGATGTACCATTGGGGATGGCGATAAACGCTCTGACCATGGTCCTCGCGCCTTTTTTGATTCCGCCTTTGATGATTTTTCTGGCAGGATCTGCTGTGAATATTAATCCCTGGAGTATGTTTCAACAATTGGCGATAATTTTATTGATTCCATTAGCACTTGGAATTCTTATTCGATGGTGGGTAGATCGCCACTGGGACGTGAAAGCCTACTTGCCTATTTTGCCTGCATCCTCCGCATTAACAGCGGTTTTGTTAATGTTCGCAATTTGCAATGTGAATGTTACTTTAATAATTACACAGTGGCAAAAAGTCCCAGCGTTATTAATCGCCCTCGTGCTTATTTTCCCGCTGGGTTTTCTAATTCCGTTTTGGTTATCGCGTTCTGTTAAATGGGAAACCCGCATTGCAATAACATTTTCCTCCGGTATGAAGAACCTTCCGATTGCAGTAGGATTGGCGTTCGCCAGTTTTTCAAAAATAGTTGGGTTACCTGTAGCTTTAGCGATGATTCTTCAAATGTTGACAGCCAGTCTTTTTTATCGATTCCTGAACAAAAAAGATGAAAAAAGGTTACTTGCACAAGTTACTACAAATTAACCGCTGGAACACAAAGAAAAGAAGTCGTGGTCGAGTTTTATAAATCTACAGATCTTGAAAAATTTAAGAAAACACACCATTTATTCTAATAGGTCGGAGGATTATCATGAGCAAGATCAAGGAATTGGTTGAAACCCCGCACACTTTTGCTGTCGTTGGTGTTTCGCAAGACAAATCCAAATATGGTTATGAACTGTTTGAGGTATTAACAAAACATGGTCATACCGTGATGCCTGTGAACCCAAAGTATAACAATATCGAGGATTGTGCATGTTATCCTTCACTAGCAGCTCTACCGAAAGTTCCAGATGCGGTCATCAGTGCCATTTCCCCTGCAGCAGCTGAACAACTGGCTGAAACTTGTGCGGATCTCCATATGCCCGTACTTTGGATGCCCCCTGGCACCGATTCAGCAGAGGCAATTGAGGTTTGTAAACAAAAGAATCTCCACGCCATTTATGATATCTGTCCGGTCTTTGTGCTCAAGTTACCCAGGGAGCGATGGACTGAATTACCATAAACACTACTTCAAAGGAAAGTGAAAGGCCCATTATGCCAAGAAAACATTTAATTCGAAAAAGCAAAAGTTCAAACCCGAAGATTCCCTTGATAATTGTATTAACCTCGTTTTTCGTGGTTATTGGGATCATCCTTCTGACAAAAGGGCAGTCATCACAAGATACATCCGGATCAAATGGGCAAGCCGAGGTAATGCTGAACCAGTTGATTGCTTCTGGAAAACCCACCTTTGTTTTCTACCATTCAACGGATTGTTATACCTGCAAGGTTATGATGGCTACAGTTGCAGAGATTTATCCTGAATACAAGGATTACATAGCGTTGGTTGATGTTAATGTTTATGATCCTGCCAATCAAAACCTCTTACAAGAAGCTCAAATCCATTCCATCCCTACCCAAGTTTTTTATAACAAGGATGGGGAAAGTACGGTGATCATTGGTGTAATGGAACCGAATGTTTTAAGGCTGCGACTTGAAGGATTGATTGACGGTTAAACATGGAAATTAACCCTGCATTATTACAGCCCACATCAATCGTAGGATATATTCTCGTTTTCCTGGGGGGCATTGTCACCAGTGTCGGACCCTGTAATGTCGCCATGATCCCTCTAATCGTGGGGTTTATTGGCGGGTCACATGATGTTCCCAGAAAAAGAGCCTTTTCCATCTCCCTGGTATTTGCTAGTGGACTAGCTGTCACTTTTATGCTCCTTGGCATTATCGCATCCCTGGTAGGTGGGTTACTGGGCGGTACAACACATGTCTGGTACTATCTGGTGGCTGCTGTATGTTTTGTGATCGGTTTACAGATGCTTGGAATACTAAAACTTCACACACCTTCCTGGTTTGGTGGCTTACGGGAAAAAATTAAAACCAAAGGTTTGGTTGGTGCTCTTCTACTTGGGTTAATCTCCGGGTTAGTCGCATCCCAGTGTGCAACACCTGTACTGGCAGCTATTTTGACTTATGTAATGGCTCAAAAAGCGGGGCTGGTTTATGGCGCGGTGCTGCTATTCGTTTATTCACTTGGGCGCGGTGTTCCTATTGTCTTTGCCGGAACGTTCACTGGGGTGTTGAAGAATCTGAGGATTGCCGGGAAATGGTCTGAATGGGTTGAAAAGGTCAGTGGTATGATCATCATGATTGTTGGTTTCTACTTCTTATGGGCGGCATAAATCCATATCCACTAACAATAATTCCTTGCCTAAGACTTGAGGAATGAAAGGAAAATTCATTTCAAAATGGTCCGTTTCAAGGGATTATAAAGTGGTTACTCATGTTCGATTACCGGCTTTTCAACCGGTAATAAAGAAGATAAAATACAAATCGAATAAAACGGAATCGTAAGGATGTTTTATGATTAGTGGATTCAATAATAGCTGAATTTATTGAAGGTGGAGAAAATGAGTATTAGAAAAAAGGTCTTATTCCTTTGCACGGGCAATTCCTGCCGCTCGCAAATGGCTGAAGCGATTGTAAATGCCAGATTTAACAATGAATGGGAAGCCTTCAGCGCCGGCACCCAACCCACTGGATACGTTCATCCTAAAGCGATTGCAGTATTATATGAAATTGGCATAGCGCACGAAGGTGTATCGAAAAGTACCAATCAATTTCGGGGAATAGACTTCGACCTGGTAGTCACTGTTTGTGATGACGCTGCTGAAAACTGTCCGATCTGGCTTGGAAAGGGAAAGCGGGTACACATGGGTTTCCCTGATCCTGCAAAAGCGGAGGGCAGCGAGGAAGAGATTTTAGCGGCCTTCCGCGCTGTGCGTGATGATATGCTGGAAAAGATTCCTGGCTTGTTAGCTGGAATATGAAAATCCCCTTGAAACTTGATAATTTGGGAATTCTTATACCATACTCCGGTTACCAAATTATTTTACAATAAACCGGTAGCTTCGCTAATAATACTAATCTAGATAACCATTTTTAATGCGTTTGCGTTTTGTAACCGCACTATGGACTATTTTCACACCTTTTTTAGGGTGTAATCAAATCCTGTGGAAATATGACATTTGTAACTAGCAATATAAAGCATTTTGCTTATACTTCAATGTATATTGAAGTATTATTTAGGGTTTCTATAAATGACAAATTATCAATTTATTCTTTTGTCTGACACTAAAATCGAAATCCAAACAACACCTGTGACTTCAGAACAATATCATCTAGTCTTTCAGAATCATCAAGTTCAGGCGAAAAAGGGATCTACAAACTTATATATTACAAATGTAAGCGCGTCAGATGCGAAAAAATTCGCAAACGCCATGAATGCACGTTTACCTAAATTATCTGAGATTGTGGCGCTTGCGAATACGAGCCGAGGTATAGAAGAATTCTTCCCCTACCACAAAGAAATCATTACAAGCGAATGGCTTGATTGTAAACCTGATTACTTTGGCACTTCCACTGATAATCATTGCCTTGTCATTACATCTTCATTAAGATACGGACGTGAAACCTGTGCACATGGCTCCATTCAGGATCGTGGAACGGATTTCGTCACGTTTAGATTGGTTAAAGAATAAACTTTGGATAATGATGAGCCCCTTGAAAAAAACTTGAAAGAGTAATATAATTCAATCACCGTTGAATCAATAAGGAAGATCATGAAAAAGCAAATTTATGAAGATGCTGAAATAATAAGATCCGCACAACTGCTGAAGGTTCTCAGTGAGCCTAATCGATTGTTGCTGCTTGAAAAGATCATTGAGGGGGTCCAGTGTAACTGTGAATTAGGAGATACTCTACAATTAGCACCAAACTTGATTTCGCATCATTTATCTGTCCTCAAAGACGCTGGATTGATATCGGCAGAACGCGATCCAATAGATAGCCGATGGGTTTACTATTCGGTTAACCCAGATGCATTTGAAGAAGTGGTTTCTCTATTTACCAATTTTCTGGCTAAGGATCGTATTCAGCCTCGTCGGTTAACTTGTGGACCACAAATGAATGATGAACAACGGCTGAGTCTATTGAGAATGATGAAGTAATTTTTTTACCTTGATACTTCAATGGAGGTTGAAGCATAATGAAAATTAACCAGGTTGTTAAAAGAAAGAATTTTGTTGAACTTAAAAGTATTGTGGATATCGAGATCTTTGACCCACCCATGTGCTGTTCCACAGGCTTATGCGGACCAACATTGGATCAAACTCTTTTGGATGTTGGTGAAATGATCGTTGAATTACAGAATGAAGGATATCGTGTGGAACGTTACCAGATGACCTCTCACCCCCAAGCATTTTTAAGTAATGCAGAAGTGATGCGATTGGTGCGTGAAAAGCAACTGGAAATTTTGCCGATCGTGATCGCCAAAGGCAAGATTATTACCACAGGTCGATACCCAACACTGACAGAAATAAGAACACAGCTGAATGGAGGAATTTGATATGGCAACACAGTACATTTTCTTTTCGGGAAAAGGTGGCGTTGGAAAGACATCAATGGCTTGCACGCAGGCAGTACGAATGGCGGAAAAAGGCAAGAAAACCCTCATTGTTACCACTGACCCAGCCTCGAATCTGGCGGATGTCTTTGAGCAGGTGATCGGCCACCAGGTGACCCCCATAAAGGGCATTTCCAACTTATGGGCAATGGAAATCGATTCCGATAAAGCCACCCAGGAATATATAGACCGTGCCATGGAACCAATTCGGGCAGCTTTTCCTCCCCAAATTGTGCAAGTTATGGAGGAACAAATGAGCGGCCCTTGCACTGCGGAAGTGGCAGCTTTTGATCGCTTCACAGATTTCCTAGAAATACCTGCCAAAGCCGAAACAGTGTTTGATGTGGTCATTTTTGATACTGCGCCAACGGGGCATACCATCCGATTGTTGGAACTTCCTGCCGAGTGGAGCCAGTCGATTGATGCGGCGAGCGCGGGAAACGGACAGACTTGTTTGGGTCCAGCTGCGGCAATTCAAGATGCCAAGCACAAGTATGAGCGTGCTTTAGCGGCTATGCGCGAAAGCAAACAAACAACCTTTATCTTTGTGCTGCATCCTGAAGCCATTTCGATTAAGGAAACGCAGCGAGCGATCGGTGAGTTAAAAAAATTGGATATCCACAATTTCCGCGTGATCATAAACAGCATTATTCCACCAGAAGGTGCAACGAATGCGCTATTTGCTGCCCGCGCTGAAATGCAGGCACGTTATCTGAAGCAAATAGAAGTGGAATTACCTTATCCTACACAACGTATGCCTTTACTTGCAGGCGAAATAAAGGGTGTTACAAGACTGAGCCAGGTAGCAAAAATATTCTTTGATGGAAATTCAGCAGCCAAAACATTTGTTGCCGAATCCGTCCAATCGCAATCCGCTGCAATGATAACCCCGTTAGCAGACATCCGTACCCGGATTCAACCAAATAGTCATCGGCGAACGGTGTTCTTTGCCGGCAAGGGCGGAGTTGGCAAGACAGTCGCTTCGTGCATAACTGCAGTATGGCTGGCTCGCCAGGGACACAAAACATTGCTACTAACAACCGACCCGGCGGCTCATTTGGGTGACGTATTGGATACCCCTGTGGGAGACAAAATTGCCCCGGTACCAGGTCAACCCAATCTTTGGGCGGTTAAGATTGATCCCAAAGCTGCAGCGGAAACCTATAAGGATCGGATCCTTGAAGATGCCCGCCGGCGTGGTCGTCCGGAAAGTGCTATTGCCACGATGGAGGAGGAACTCAACAGCCCCTGCACAGAAGAAATGGCGGCATTCGACAAGTTCATAGAGTATGCCTCGCAAGATCAATGGCAGGCAGTGGTTTTTGACACTGCGCCAACAGGTCATACCTTACGGATGCTTGAGTTACCTATGGACTGGAGTAAGCAGATTGACGTGAAGATCTTTGCGACGGTGGACACCGCTGCAGCGGATGATGTAGCCAAGCAGCGATTTGAGAAAGTGATCGCGATGATGCGTGATCCTGAGCAAAGTACCTTTGCTTTCGTCATGTACCCGGAAGCAACACCCATCATCGAAGCTTATCGTGCTGCAACCGAATTGGGCACCGTTGGGATTCACCCGGGATTGGTGGTTGCCAATATGGTCATTCCAGCTCAGGAAGCCAACACCGAATTTGCTCATGCGCGTCGAGGCATGCAAGAAAAATATCTGAATGAGATTTCAGAACGCTTCCATCTGCCAGTTGCTCAAATTCCACTTCTTCCACAAGAGATCAAGGGTTTAGATATGTTAGCAACATTAAGTGATCAAATCTATGGTTCATAAACGGATCCATTATTTATTTTCAAATATATTCATCGATATGGGAAAGTAGAGAATTTAGAGATTTTGATAAAACTATGAAGACTCCAATCGCATTATTGAAAGAATTCGCGCCGGAATTTGAAAAAAATCAAATGGAGGAAAAAAGTCTCCTTTTTGACCATCCGGATTACCAGGCAATCCCCGCAAAATACAAAGTCCTGATTGGTATTGCTGCCGCGGCTACAGCAGGGTCAAATACATGCACCATAATGTGGGTCAAAATGGCTCGATATCAAGGCATATCAAAGAAAGAAATAACAGAAGCATTAATGGTGGCAAGGTATATGAAACAAGCCACAGTAAATGATACTGCAAACGATGCATTCTCTTTCTTATCGACTGAACCTGAATCGACGTAGCGAAATGATCCAAGTTTTATTGCAAGTCTATAAATATAAATGGTTATAAAAAACAAAAATAAACGAAACAGCAAAATCAAAAAGGAGAATATTGTAGATGATAGACATTGCCGAAAATGATCTTGAAATAACCCCTAAGTCGATTGTTCTTAAGTCTGCCAGGGATTTTACCCAAAAATTGACTGAGACACCGCAATATGTAGAATTTATAAAAGCGCACATCGAATTTCGAGGTGACACAGAGGCCCAGCAGATCCAACAAAACTACCAAAAAAAACAGGCAGCATTAAGAGCAGTATTGATGCTTAATGCTGCCAGTGAAGAAGAACGGCTTGAGTTACTGGTACTACAGGAACAGTTTAATAAGCGTCCTTCGGTAATTCGGTATATCAACGCTCAATCGGATTTTATTGTTGTATGCCAGGAAATCGGGGATCTACTTTCCAAAGAACTTGGAATCGATTTTGCAGCAGCTTGCAAAACTGGAGGTTGCTGTGGCTAAAAATATAGGCGCTATATTACCAGGTGATTTAATTGAAGCAACGTCCAGTCTCGCAGAGAATATCGTTCAATCAGAAGTATTTTTACGCTTCAAACAATCCAACAAATCATTACAGTTTGATGCTGAAGCGATGGCTTTATTGTCAGAATTTTCAGAGCTTCAATCAAAATTGCGGTCCACTCAACTCAATAATTCTATTTCTGAAAAAGACATTCAAAGATTACGAAACGTACAGGGCGAGATCCTGACAAATGATTCCATTCAGGAAAAAGAACTCGCGGAAGAAAATGCGGTTGCATTTGTGCGTGAGATCAATCAAGAAATAAGTGGCTTATTGGGTTTTGATTTTGCCACATTTGCACGCCGCTCCAGCGGATGTTGTTAATGGATTAATTTGCAGGAGTCGATATGCCGATCTATTCTTACCAATGCGATCAATGCCATGAGCAATTTGAAGTACGGGCTTCTTTTGAGGAAAAAGAACGAGGCATCAAGCCGAAGTGCCCTAATTGCAGAAATGAGGAAGTTCATCAGATACTGGGGATTGGTTTCTCTATTTCTGGAAAAAGCAAGCACAGTGGTCCGATGAATAATTCATGTTGTGGTTCAAACTCCATGACAGGAAGTTGTTAATGACGCCCAATATAGCTCAAATCAACATAATTGGAAGTAAAGTCGCCTGTAAAGAAGGTCTTAAGGATAGCTGGCGGGAAGTAGCCATTTGGACAGCGGATCGGTTGCACACGATTTATGGCGATAAGGTGAGCGTTCATTACTTTGATATGTTTGATTTGGATTGTCCGTCTTTACCAAAAAACGCAAAACTACCTGTTGTTTTCGTAAATGAACATTTAATTAGCATCGGAGGGAAAATTTCTACTCCTCTGATTCGCGAGGAATTGGAAGAATTGGGAATTTATCCACAATAATTCTATTTGGAGGATGTAATGGTTGAAGAAGCAGCAACAAAAAAATTGTCTTTTCTAGATCGGTTCCTGACTTTATGGATTTTCCTGGCTATGGCAATTGGGGTTGGATTGGGATATTTCATTCCAGGAGCTGAAAACTTCATCAATCGTTTTCAGGTCGGAACTACGAATATACCAATTGCGATTGGTCTTATATTAATGATGTATCCTCCCTTTGCCAAAGTAAAGTATGAAGAGTTAGGTGAAGTATTTCGCAATAAGAAGATTTTAGGTCTTTCACTTCTGCAGAACTGGATTGTTGGCCCAGTGCTTATGTTCGCACTGGCGATCATTTTCCTGCGCGGCTACCCGGAATATATGACCGGGATTATTATGATTGGTCTTGCCCGCTGTATCGCCATGGTTATCGTTTGGAATCAGCTTGCCAAGGGTGATACCGAATACGCTGCCGGGATTGTTGCTTTCAACAGTATTTTCCAAGTCCTTTTCTACAGTGTTTATGCCTGGTTTTTCGTTACGGTGTTACCTCCCCTATTTGGGTTGCAGGGGAATATCGTGAAGATCGGAATTGGTCAAATTGCTGAATCAGTTGCAATTTACCTTGGGATCCCAATGGTTGCCGGATTTCTTACCCGTGTCATTTTGTTGCGAGTAAAAACAAAAGAATGGTACGAGAAGAAGTTTATCCCCAAGATCAGCCCAATTACACTCATTGCCCTTCTCTTTACAATTATTGTAATGTTCAGCCTGAAGGGTAACTTGATCGTACAAATACCGCTAGACGTGGTTCGCATCGCAATTCCCTTGGTGTTTTACTTTGTGATCATGTTCCTTGTAAGCTTCTGGATGAGCAAGCGTGCTGGTGCAGATTATCCCAAAACTGTCACTTTAGCGTTTACAGCAGCCAGCAACAATTTTGAATTAGCCATCGCTGTATCAGTAGCCGTGTTTGGTATCAATTCGGGTGAAGCTTTTGCGGGAGTTATCGGACCTCTTGTCGAGGTGCCCGTGATGATCGGATTGGTGAACTTGGGGTTGTATTTCCAAAAGAAATTCTTCAAACAAAAAACAACACCCAATACAGCAATCTCTGAAGCATAGGAAACAGCTGTTAGCCTAACTGGCATGAAAGGAGTTCAGCGATGACTTACAAATATCTGGGTAAAAGTTACATTCGTCCGGATGCCATTGCAAAGGCTACTGGAAAAGCCATCTTTCTTGACGACATTCGCATTCCCGGCATGCTTTATGCTGCGATTCTTCGACCAAAGTTTGCCCACGCGATAATCGTTGAAATTGACACCAGCGAGGCAGAAAAAATGCCCGGGGTTTTGAATGTTGTAACCGGTCAGGATTGTAAGATTCACTACGGGGACAACATCAGTGATTTTGTCCCTATGGCGGTTGATCGTGTCCGCCACATAGGAGAACCTGTCGCCGCGGTCATCGCTGATACTCCTTTTCATGCCAAAGAAGCCTTAGAAAAGATAAAAGTTGTTTACGACCCATTACCGGTTTATGTTGATGCAAAAGAATCTCTGCACGAAAATTCCATACTTATACACCCTGACCTAACAGACTACTGGCACTTACCCACAATTCATCCTGAACCAGGTACGAATATTGCGCATAAATACCAGCTGGTTAAAGGTTCTGGTGAAAAAGGATTTGACGAAGCTGACGTGGTGATAGAACATGAATTTAACTATCCATTAGCCTCCTGTGCTGCATTGGAACCCCATGGTGCTATTGCCTGGTTCAAAGAAGATCATACGATTGAAATTTGGTCATCTTCGATCTGTCCATTTATCATCCGTGATGAAATCGCTAAATCATACGGAATTCCTGTTTCTGATGTGAGGATTCATATTCCCGAATTGGGTGGATGTTTTGGATACAAATCTGATGTGACTGTGGAAGAAACGATCGCCTGGATCGCCAGTTTTGTACCCGGCAAACCGATTAAATGGGTCGCATCAAGACAGGAAGATATAACCTCAACCTTATTGGGGCATGGCATTCGCACCGTCATGAAAATCGGTGCAAAAAAAGATGGGGAATTAGTCGCCCTTAAAACCACTATTTACCATTCAACCGGTGCTTACAGCGATACAGGCGTAAATGTAATGATGGCAGCTACTCATAATTCGACCGGTCCTTATGAATTCAAACATTGTGATCTTACAGGTTACTCTGTATACACCAATACTCCGCCGGTAGGAGCTTTCCGGGGATATGGGCATGCCGAACCTCAATTTGCTACTGAGCGCATGATGGATATCCTTGCTCGAGCAATAAACATGAGCCCCCTTGAGTTGAGAATGAAAAACTATTTAAAGGAAGGTAAAGTCAACTCACTTGGGGAGCATATGTGGGAATCAAATGGCAGCGTTGAAAAATGTGCAGATATCGTTGACAATGCTATTTACGGTCACGAACAAGTAAAAGAAGATGACAACTATTATTATGGCCGTGGTTTTGCCGCCTTAATGAAATCTCCCAAAGGCGCACCTTTTTCTACAAAAGGCTGCTACATGAAAATGAATATTGATGGTAGCGTGTCAATAAACATGGGGGGCGCTGAGGTGGGTCAAGGTTTACGCACTGTTGTCCAGCAGGTTGCCGCAGAGGCATTGCAGATTCCCCCGGAAAAAATCAGGGTATACACGGAGTTGGATACTCAGTTTTCACCATACGAGTGGCAAACGATTGGTTCCATGTTCACCATGCAGGGGGGCAGGGCGATTGTGCGGGCAGCAAAAAAACTGATTCAAATATTGAAACGAACTGCCGCCCAGGTGTTAAAAACTGATGTTGATTATCTGGAATACGATGGCGAGAATGTCTATCTTCGAAATGATCCATCTGTCAAGATTTCAGTAAAGGAACTAAATCGCGGTTACATTACGGAAGATGGCATAACCGTTGGAGAAGTGGCACAAGCTGTATCTGATGCGCGTCTGCCCCGATACTCTAATCCTGATAAAAACGGCCAAGGTAACCTCGGAGTCACTTACACTTTTGGCGCACAAGGTGCAGAAATTCGTATTGAAAAAAAGACCGGAAAAGTAATCGTAGATCATATCGCATCAGCATTTGATGTTGGCACTGTCGTGAATCCATTACAAATTCGGGGTACCGTGCTAGGCGGGGTGATCATAGGGCTTGGAGCGGCACTCTATGAAAAAGTAGAAATTGACGACGCGGGCAACATCACAAATCCGCATTATTTTCAATATCACATTCCGACACTTAAAGAGGCACCCCGACAGACAATAGAATTCGTTGAAACTCCGGATCCTATTGGTCCTTTTGGAGCACGCGGGATTGGAGAACACCCGGTTATAGGTGTCGCGCCTGCAATTCTCAATGCAATCTTTGAGGCAATAGGTGTCGATTTTTATGATCTTCCGGTTACACCTGAAAAAATAAGGGCTGCAATGGAAACCAGAAAGGAAAATGTGAAATGAATAAAACAATCACTTTTACCATTAATGGTCAGCAGCAAACTTTGGAGGTGGAACCAGGAACAATGTTGATTGATCTCATACGTGATCAGCTAAATCTAACTGGAACAAAAAGGGGTTGTGATAATGCAACCTGTGGCAGTTGCGTGATCATAATGGATGGAAAGGCAGTGAAGAGTTGTTCAATGCCCTCGGAAAAAGCAGATCAAAAGAATATTTTTACAATTGAGGGTATTTCAAAAGGTATGCACTTACACGTAATTCAGCAAGAGCTAATTCAATCTGGAGCTATTCAATGCGGTTTTTGCACACCTGGGATTGTTAACGAATTGGTCGCCCTTTTTGATCAAAAACCAAATTGCAGTGAAACCGAAATAATCACTGCAATAAATAAACATCTCTGTCGGTGCACTGGTTATGAGCCAATTCTTGAAGGTACGCTGAAGGCTCAAAAGAAACTTCTGGGTTAATTGATTGAGATGAAAATGGAAAATAATTCTACCAACAAAAATATCCTTGTCGTATTGGCTCATCCGGATGATGAAAGTTATGGGATGGGAGGGACCTTAGCTAAATTTGCAGATTTGGGAGCGCAAATTGTATTAATTTGTGCCACGAGGGGTGAAGCTGGAATTCAGGGTATTGAACCTGAAAGAGCGGGGCAAATTAGGGAGCGAGAATTAAAACAAGCTGCCGAAAACCTGAATATTAGATTGTTTTTCCTCGATTACCTTGATGGAACCTTATCTCAGCTCGAAACTAAAATTTTCGCTCAGCAATTATCAATTTGGATTGCTACAGTTGAACCTGGTCTGATCATTACATTTGGCCCTGATGGAGTTTCTGGACACCCAGATCACATTGCAGTGTCCAAAGCGGTCAACTGGGCTGTCGAACATTACTTCCCAAATATCAATCTGCTTTACTTAGCTGCTTCAGAGGCAACAAAACTTGGATGCGGTGTTACTGAAACAATTCATCATTCGCGGCATCTTATCAGCGTCGATATCTCAGATTTTAAACTTGCAAAGGTTAAAGCGATACAAAGCCACAAGAGCCAGAATAAAGAACTCACCGGCATCCCGGAAAGTGAGTTGGAAAAAATAGCCTGCTTTGAGAATTTCTCAATTGCCAATATGAGTGAAGGACAAAAAGAGACATTAAAGTGGTTTAAAGAAAAAGCTAAATGAGAGGTTAAGGAAAAGGAATTACTCGACAAGTGGAGGTGTCAGATGGCATTGCCAAATATTGTCGCTCAAAAAAAAGAAATCACCATTGATCTTCTGGAGCACATTTTTCCCATTGATATTAGAAATCAAGTAAGGGTGAAACTATGGGATGGTAGTTATTGGCCAAACCAGGAAGATAAGAAAACCACTTTAGTACTAAATCACTCTGGTGCTTTGCGCGCTTTGTTGTTGCCGGGAACAGAAGTGGGTATGGCTGAAGCCTATTTATATGATGACATCGATATTGAAGGTGATGTAGAATCGATCTTCACCCTGGCGGATAGTTTGACCGATACCCTTTCCATAATTAAAAAAACTCAATTATTCAAACAATTACTTCAACTCCCCGCCCCACCAACCAGAATAGACAGTATTCGTGGGCCATTAAAACCCAAGGGGAAAAAACACTCAATAGAACGAGACCGCAAGGCGGTCACCTATCACTATGACGTTTCAAATGAGTTTTACGGTTTATGGCTGGATCCGCAAATGGTTTACTCTTGTGGATATTTCCTTGATTTAGGGGAATCAATTGAAAATGCGCAACAGGAGAAACTAGATTACCTTTGTAAAAAATTGAGAGTAAAACCAGAACAAAAACTGCTTGATCTCGGTTGTGGCTGGGGAGGATTGGTCATCTGTGCCGCCAAAAACCATGGGGTCGATGCGACCGGGATTACTTTAAGTCAACCGCAGGCTGATTTTGCCAATAAACGAATTAAAGAATTGGGATTATCACAAACCGCACGAGTTCTGGTGGCTGATTACAGGGAGATCGCGGAATCAGACCCTTATGACGTTTTAGTGAGTGTGGGAATGTTTGAACACGTTGGAGCCGACCATCTTAAGCGTTATTTTGAAAAGGCATTTCGGTTGTTAAAACCTCAAGGTATTTTTCTCAACCATGGGATTGCTACTTCTGTCACAAACAAATCAACGAGAGCAGATTCCTTTTCTGATCAGTATGTGTTTCCTGATGGTGAATTAGTACCCATCTTTGAAACCCTAACCAACGCTGAATCCGCTGGTTTTGAAATCAGAGATGTTGAGAGTTTACGCGAACATTATGCATTGACGCTTAGGCAGTGGGTTAAGCGATTAGAAGAAAATCATGATGAAGCTTTACGTTTTGTCGATGAAGTTACATATCGCGTTTGGCGACTTTACATGTCCGGGTCAATCCACGGGTTTAAAAAAGGACGATTGAATGTATATCAATCTTTATTAACAAAACCTGATAATTCAGGGAATTCGGGATTTCCTCTAACTCGCGAGGATTGGTATAGAAAGTGAAATCATCAGCACATGTCAAATAACATCTTTCCTTTTTCAGCCATTGTAGGTCAGGAGTTGATGAAACTAGCATTAATCCTGAATGCAATCGATAATCGTATCGGTGGTGTTTTGATCAGCGGAGAGCGCGGAACAGCAAAATCAACTGCCGCGCGGGCACTTGCGGCTCTACTCCCATCCATTAAGATCAATCAAGGATGTAGGTTTCATTGCGATCCAGAGCTTCCCAACAGCTGGTGTACTGAATGCCAGGAAAGAATTAAGAATGGCGAAAACATTCCTATTATTGAAATTCCAACGCCATTCGTAAACCTTCCAGTTTCTGCAACAGAAGATCGGGTAGTTGGCACATTAGATATTGAAAAAGCAATTCAAAAAGGAATTCGTGCATTTGAACCAGGCGTGCTGGCGGAAGCAAATCGCGGTCTATTGTACATAGATGAAGTCAACCTATTGGATGACCATGTTGTTGATGTTTTGTTGGATGCCGCGGCGATGGGGGTAAACATTGTAGAACGGGAGGGGATATCTTTCCTGCACCCAGCTCGGTTTATGCTTGTAGGGACCATGAATCCCGAGGAAGGTGAGTTAAGACCCCAATTATTAGACCGATTTGGTTTATCCGTCGAAATTCATGGAATTCATTCTATACTAGACCGAGTCGCCATTATTGAAAGAAGCCTTGAATTCGAAAATAATATGGAGGCATTCTGGAAGAAATGGGCTGAAAAAGATCAATTTCTCAGCGATAAGATTCAGAGTGCTCGACAATCCTTGAGCATGGTCGCTTACTCAGAGACAATACTCAACCTCATCGCTGAGATATCCACCCGTTTGGAGGTGGATGGACATAGAGGTGATCTAGTTATTTTAAAAACTGCAAAAGCTCAAGCAGCACTTAACGAGCGGAAAAACGTATTATTTGAGGATGTCAGTATCGCGGCTTTCCTGGCGTTATCCCACCGAATGAAAAGCAATCCTTTTGATCCGAAATTGGATTTTTCAGGTTTGAAACTTGAAATTGACAACATAATAGATGGTTTTGTATGCAAAGACTGTCTGGAATGTGAGGAAATACCAATTGAAGAGATGGTGAATTATTGAACAGTCAAATTGACACAAGAATATAAACTGCAATGTTTACAAAAGAAACCGAAATATTTTTTTGAGAATCTTGCCGTTTTAGGGAGACCCATGTGAAAGAAGTAATAAACAAAATTGAATATTGGCGTCAGTTGGGTAAACCCATAGCAATTGCGACCAATGTAAAACTGGAGAGAGCTTCATTACGTCCACTTGGCGCAAAAATGGTTTTGACATCTACCTTGGACATTTCAGGTTCGGTGACAGGTGGCTTTATGAAAATCTGCCCGAGCGTTTTTAAATCTCTTTAATACTACGCTGGAGTTTCAAAATCCAAATAAACAACCGGGATGTTCAAGATTTCGAGGGGTGCTCGCAATTTTTCAGCGTTAATACTTTTCATAATCTCGAAATTTGGCTAGGCTGCCCATAAGAACTGCGGTCTGTTGAACCACATTCGATTTCAGGTTGCGCGAGTTGACACTCATCAAATAGACGAAATCATAGTATTGTTTTTTTTGATAACAAATCCAGAACGTATGATAAAACCTTATATTCTTTTGTTTATGCATTTTGTATTTACGACTAATAATTATTAGTGATTTCTAGAAGTACTCTAGATGAGCTCCCAACATATAACGCCGATTTTGGAATACTCGGATCCGGAAGACGATGGCGGTATCCAGGACAAGCGTGCTATCGGTTAAGGAATATCTTTTGTTTGTGGAGTGTATCCTTTTTTGGATAGGGTCATTGTCTAAATGGCAAACAGTGAAATGTAATCAAAAAACCATTTTTAGGAATTGTTCTTCTATAAAGTCAGCGATTCCCTGGATATCATTAATATTGAAACAAGGTACACCAATACTCATCTGCACGTCCGAAATCAAGGCGATTCGATATTCAGACATTCCCACCAATTCAAGTCCAGTTGCAGACCGAACAACTTCAAGGCTGGGTTTATTCGAGCTTCGATATCCTTCCACCAGAATCAAATCCACATCAGTTACTTGGGCGATGACTTCATCAAGGTCCAATTCATGGTCTAATTTCCAATAGGTGGCAAATTTATCCGGTGAGGCTATCACTACCTGTTGGCTGCCTGCCTGGGCAAAACGCCAGCTATCCTTGCCGGCTGCATCAATATCAAAACCTGCATGCGAGTGGTGTTTTACCGTTGCCAAGCGGTAACCCCGCCCGCTCAGCTCTTTGATCAATTTTTCTAGCAAGGTCGTTTTTCCCGACCCAGACCTGCCTACGAATGTCACTAGAGGTATGCGTGATTGTTTCATGTTGGATGCCAGCTCTCAGGGTATAAACACAAATCCAAAGACGACTAAAACGCTCAGTGTCAGGATTGTCCAATCCCATTTTCCTTTCTTAATTGGCATACTACGAGCGGTATTTGGTGAAAATGCGCGTACCTCTGCAGCCAGAGCGATTTCCTCTGCCCTACTTAGGCCATTGACGAAGATTGTTACTGCCAGTAAGCGTAACGCTCGCCAGCGTTTCTTGCGTAAACCTCCCCGCATCCACAAGCTTCGCCAAGCATTTTGAGCTGACTTGAGAATGGTCGGTAGGAGATTCATCGCCACACCCAACGAAAAGCCTAATCCATGTAACCCAGCATGCTCCAACAACCCTGCAATCGATGAGATATCCACTGAGCTGGTTAATCCCTGCACCGAGATTAAGACAATCAAAATCCGCAGGGCAATTTGGATTCCACTCAGCAACCCTTCAGATGAGTATGAGATGCCAGTTATGCTGCGATCTAAATCCCCTACCAAGAAAATGGGTGGCACAGATAACAATATGATCATAATCAGCCAGTGTAATCGCACCAGGCTGGTGAATACTTGTGGATAGATCCGCCAAGCAACCAGTATACACACCCCTGCGACCCAGGGTAAACGCTGGGCTGGGACTACCATCATTCCAATGATTGAGCTTAGAAATATTGCCAGGTATCCGACAGTGCCTAAATATTTATCCATGAAATGTCCTGACTGACTAAGCTCTCTGGTTTTGCTAAGGATCATTTGATGATCTGCAGTTCAGTCAGCATTCGTAAATTCAGCTTGCCATCTGCGATCGGTAACACCATGCGGAACGATCCATCCTCAGGAGTAAGATCACCATCTGTGCGAGCGTAAGCAATAATCACGTCCGCAGCCAATATTTGGGCGGTATCGTAGTTGATGCTGTACCCGTCCGCTGCAATTGCTTTTACGGCTTTCACTGCATCGATGTCAAAACCAGCGTTCTTCAACAGCTCGGAGGCGCTAACACCAACATAGGTTATATCTTTGAACGTTGCCTGGCTGACGGTAAGAGTCTCCAAGTCAGCACGGGTATAAGTCTTACTCGCATCTCCATCGGTGATCAGCAAGGTTGGGACAGAACCAGGCGAATTGATAGATTGTGATGAACAAGCGGATAAAAGTGATATGCAAACGATTAATATTACTATAGTGATGTATTTCATTTTATTTTCTCCTTTGTGAAATATATGATCGTTAAAAACCTTGAACAGGTCGCCCCAAACGGTTTTGCAGTAATTTGGCAATATCCCAGCTCAACCAGCCAGCCAGGCCACCAATAGCCAGATGGATTACGAGCAATCCGCCTACGATCCAAGCAGCGAAAGAAGGATTTAATCCCAGCAACTTCTTACCGAGGTCAAGTAAATCCAGCCAGACAGTAAATATTGTCCTCCCAAAGAGCAGCGGACCGGTAACGAATGGCTGAAGAAGTACCCACGCCACTCCCAGAGCTCCCGCCATGATAAAAACTGCTCGCCGTTGTTTACCAGGTATTGATAGTACGATCTCAGCCATAATAGCTTCAGTAAGAATCCCCACCATAGGTCCAATAATCACCCCTCCCAGGCTGAACAGCTTGAGAAGTGTGGCAATCACCCCAATAAACAAGGTCGAACCACGACGAGGTACGAAAACCCTCCCGACCAAAGCGATAATCAGCCCAATGACTGAAAGTACCACACCGCTCAGAGGAAAGTGTATCGTTTTGAGCACCGAACCAAGGCTGATTTCAACCAGGCCCCATAAAGCGCCGAACACGGCCAGGGTAGCCAGTTCACGCGTGGATAATTTCATTTTTTACCTCCAATTGGATTGGGGTTGAGATTTGATTCCTCCCAATCCTTTCAATGTGACCATTTCGTAGCAGGATTAGTCTCTCAGCATAGTGATGCACCAGCTTATAATCGTGGGTAATCAGCAAGACTGTTGTCCCTTGGTTTTTTAGCATGGTTAAAAAGTCCATCAGGCGTTGTAGGTGCCCCCAGTCCTGGCCCAGCGTGGGTTCATCCAAGATGACCAGCCTTGGGCGCAGACTCAAACAGGCAGCCAAAGCAGTGCGCTGCTGCTGACCTATCGATAGTGCCAGGGGACGTCGGTAACGGAGTTTCCATAAATCAGCTTCCTGCAGGATTTGAGTTTGCAAATTGGGATCATAAAAATCGTAATTGTGGGGTGCAAAAGCCACTTCTTCATCCACAGAGTCAGTGAAAAGCTGTTCCTGCGGATCCTGAAACAATAAAACCACATCCAAACCAGGACGCGGCTTGGCACCATTTTCAAAGCGCACTTTACCCGAGCTTGGCTTGATCAACCCAGCTGCCACCATCGCCAGAGTCGTTTTACCGGCACCGTTATCCCCTACCAAGGCAACAAATTCTCCTGGATAGAAGGCTATTTGGATATCCGATATGACTGCATGTCCGTTGAAACCCGCAGATATATTCTGCAGTTCGAGCAGCGGCGGGGTATCATCGGGGTGGTTATCATTAGAACGGATGAGAGTCTCCCAGGATACAGACGGATCGTCTGTCGGACGACGTATTCCTAGGCGATGTCGGAGCTCACGGTCAGCAAATACTTCATGCGGCTTACCATCTGCGATGACCCGCCCTTCATCCATTAGGATCACCCGATGAGCCAGTTGGGCAGCTTCTGCCAGGCGGTGTTCAATTAATATGATGGTAATCCCATACTGGGCACGCACCGCCGCTAGGGTCTCCATAACCCGCTGCGTATTGGGTACATCCAATGAGGCAGTTGGCTCATCCAATACTAGTACTTGTGTACGCATGGCCAAAGCGGCTGCTATTGCCAGGCACTGTTTTTGACCACCGGATAAGTTGGATGGCTTCTCATTACGCAGATCATGCATTCCCGTAGCGTGCAGAGCCCATTCGGTACGCTCTTCTACTTCCGCATAGTCTAATCCCAGGTTGCGAGGACCGAAAGCAACTTCGTCTTCAACTCGCAGATGGAAAAGTTGGGAGGCAGGTCTTTGAAAGACCATTCCAACCCGCTGAGCAATCTCGGAGATGGGTTGCACAGCAGGATCCAACTCATCCACGAGGATCTGCCCCTCAACTTGTGCAGGGATGGCATGTGGGATCAAACCACAAATTACCCGTGCTAATGTGCTCTTTCCACACCCAGATGGACCTGTCACCAGTACGCACTCACCATCAGTAATATCAAACGAAACATCCTGAAGCGCTTGAATATCCCCGTAATGAACGGAAAGATGTCTCACTGTGATCATTCTCGTTCAATCTCCACAAGCTGATCGATATCGTATATTGCATCGACCCAAGGCCAACGCTCCAGTGAGTTCTGCACCAGGTTCGGGCGTACAACTACACAAGCCAGCCGATATTCCTTTCGGTCAATCAGACTCATACCAACCGTCAATCCGTTGTTCGCCAGAAATTCCAGCGGACCTAATTCATCCAGGAGCAATAAATCACATTTAGTGGACAGCCCTAATAGGATTCGATTACCCCAATCAAGCACCTCTGGATCGATCAGCCAATGCAACTGTGCAAAACCTCGCTGCTCTGGCAAACGGCGATGAAATTCATCACGCTTCACCCCTAATAGGTGGCGTTCATTGTTCGTGATATCGACCAGGTCAATGCCTATCTTCACGCTCTGCTCAAAAACAGCCGGAGATACCAGCCCGACAGGCTCGATCCCATGGATTCGCGCCTGGCGAATCAACTCCAGGCACCAGCCAGTTTTGCCCGACCCACTAGAACCGGTGATGATGATCAGCTTGGAAGCACTTTCAGTTGTGGAAGTCAACCTCGCCAGGAGATCGGTTGGCGAGAGCAGTTTTTCTAGCATCGTGCACCTTTCATATCGGGTTTTCATCATCAGAATTTCATTTATCAAAAAAGCCGCCTCTTGAAGAGACGGCCCAAGACCAGATTCTCTGGTAGGGACATCTCCTTTCCAAGTTAACTCCACTAAACGGAGTTCGGGAGGCTGGGGCTTTTCTGCCACCAACCTGGGTCACTATTCAAGTGACCGGCCTGATGACCATGCATGGTTAAATGTTTAGGTCATCAGGCTCGGAGAAAACCAAGATTATTTTCGTTCCGTCTTCGAATCGACCTCAGACTTTCCACTAAGTCCATCTCGGAATGAGCGAAATCCAGTTCCCAACTCACCGGCAATTTTGCCTATCCGGCCTACTCCAAAGAGTAGAACAATAAGCACAAAGATAATGATCAGTTCTGTAGGTCCTATTCGAAACGGCAATTTATACCTCCATCTTATATATATAACTCTAGATCTTTATTACCTTTACCATGGAATCGTAAAACACAGCACTACCGCCTACTGGATCCACAAGCGTAGTATTACCCAGGTAAGGATCAACACACATGGCTGCATTGGCATGGAAACCACCAGTACGACGGGGATCACCTTGAATGTGTTCACCATCAATGACAAAATCACCACTTCCATTGGCGAAATGTCCAAAGCCCAACGCAAATGCGATAACACCCGGACGCATCCCCTCAACTACTTTTACCTTACCAGACATTTCAACTTTTTTACCATTGAGGAGATTCCAGACACCTTTGGGATTTGAAGCAGAAACGATCCGTGCATGATCCTGATCTTTAATCCCTAATCGCTTTGCATCCACGACGTTCATAATCACTGCATTCTCTGGCATGAGTGCATTAAGCCAATAGTTGCCGATGGTTCGGCTCTTGGTTTGAGTGATGTCTTTGTAGGTGATGAGCTGTAAATCATATTCAGCACCTTCTTCAACAGGCTTACCGGTAACGTCGAGCTTTGGAGGAACATATTTTGCATACCCTGCAAGGTTTTTACCGGTCATTGCACTCTTCACGCCAAAAGTTTTCTCTTGATAGATATTTACCAACCGACCATATTTGTTGGCAACGAGACTACCCGAATACCCTTTGGCAAAGTCCTGAAAACGTCCACCGCGGTTTAGAACAAAAACGACCTTTGGCCACAGCGCTTCCCCAACAATTGCTTTCCAACGCTCAGGATCATAAACTGACTTTGGCAAGTGTTTGCGAGCTGCTTCGAATAAACGTATTTCATCGGCATCTGCATCAGGAACACTATCGGATCCGTCTTCTTTCTCTCCGAACGCGATGTTTGCGACCATGCCCAGATAGAAATCGTCCGGGTGCATAAAGTCTCCACCTTTTCCCAGACCACCTTTGCCAAAGTTCGGCATCCCCAGTTTTTCGGCCAGACCAAGCAAAACAGCTTCCATACTTATTGGAGTGGCTTGCCCGAATACATTCACATCCTCTACTAACGGAGCAATTACAGGTTGCCGGATTCCTTGAACTTTGAAAGGAACTGAAGGATGGGAACCATTGAATTCCCAGCGTTCCAGGTAGCTTGTATCCGGGAAGATATAGTCGGAATACATGGACGTTTCACCGATCGTGATATCAAAGTTGATGAATAACGGCAGTTTCTTTGGATCTGATAGGATTTCGATCAGTTTGTGTCCAGCAGGAAGTGAGTAAACAGGGGAGCCCATGTAAAGGAACAAGGCTTTGACCGGATAAGGGTACGCGTCCCCTAGTGACGGGATTACTTCCTGGTAGATATCAGTAGCCAAAGGATACCAATGACGTTTAGCCGGATATCGTTTGTCTTCAGGCAAACTGGAGAAGATGGTTGATTCTTGATACTTGGCATCTGAACGGATAATCGTAGTACCGAAAGGCGTCAATTTGCTCGGTGCAAGTTTTGCTAGAGGGAAAGGCTGTCCTGCTTTTCCACCAGCAGCATCATAGGCTGAAAGCTTGATCATTCCACCAGCGTAGTCGAAGTTCCCAATTAAACCATTCAGAGTATACCAAGCCAGAACATTGTAGAACCCATTAGTGTGTTGCGATACGCCACGGTGTATATCAGCACAGGCTTTCTTTCCATGACTGGTAAATTCCTTAGCCAGCTCGATTAAGTCAGACGCATTTAGACCACAAAGATCAGCCCATTCTTCAATTGTGTGCTCACGGGCTGCCTCAGCAATGATCTGTAAACTCGACTTGACCTTAAACTCACCTAATTGCACATTTTCGACAAACAAGTCACCAATCATTTCTTGACCTGGTTCAGTCGCATACGGATCAAATGCAACCGGTTCACCATCCTTAAGCGCTACAAAGTAATCAAAATCATAAGTTTTCTCAGCGTCAGTAGTCAGTGGACGGGCTTCTTTCTCTTTTAGACCTATTTCACTGGCACGCAGGAAAGTTGTCGGTTTGCCATCTTTGTCCAATTTGACCAGCCAGGCTGCTTCGGTCCACGTGGGATTACCGACGAGTGTTGCTGCGCCTTTGTTAGCAGCCTTTAGGTAGGCGGAATCAAACTTTTCATTGTCGAAAATCCAACTCATGAGCGCTAAAGCCATCGCGCCTTCCATACCTGGTTTGATTGGCAGCCATTTCCAAGCTTTACCGGCCGTCTTTGATAGCCGCGGATCCACAACAGCATACTTCAACCCGTGGTCTACTACACCCGAAGTAAGTTTGGCGGAGCGTAATGGAGGACCATAATTGCCTTCAAAAGGTGAAGCACCCACAAATATGATGAATTCACTATTGCGAATGTCACCCTGCCAGTAGAATTTGTCCCCGCCAGTCCATTTGCCATCCTCGAATTTTTCAGACATGGCTTTCCCGGTGAAATAGAGTGATCCCTGGCAAACTGTGGTGTGACCATGTGTATTACAAGTTCCAAAACCATCTCGGAAGAAACGGTTGAGGAGGTCACTACGGCCCCCCTTCAAGCGTCCCCAGTTGAAGACTACCTGGTTATTGCGCGGACCGAAATCCGGGTGATCTGGATCTATCATCTTATCAAGATCAGCTGCGAAAGTCTTTTTAAATTCTGCAACCAATGTGTTTTTCTTTTCCAGATCTTTTTCGCCAAGAATGTTCTTAACTGCACCCGCAATTGCGGAGGCAGCTTTGGAATCGGTTAATGCATAGGATTCACGCAGTCCAGGAACATTGCCTTCGTTAAAAAGGTCGCCGCCATCGACAATCTCCTGAAGAGCCTTATCAAACTCAATCGTCTCCCATTGGTTCTCGCCGCGTTTGGTGCCAGGTTTACGCTTGAGTACCTTTACAATACGATAAGGATCATACGCGGTTTGGATTCCAGCTTGCCCTTTGGGACAAATAGCTCCTTCCACTGTAGCGGTTTGGGTAAATGGAGTTTTATAGTCCAAGTGAGGGGTCATCGTCCAAGGGCTGTAAGGGTTACCATCAATCTTTACGGCTACGCCATCGCGTAATTTGACTTTGATACCGCAAATTGTGTTACATTGTAAGCAAACAGAATTGATTTGGTTTTCAAGCGAAGTCAAAGATTTTAAATCCGCGCCTTCACCTTGCGCTTGGGTCATCAGGTATTCAGGTGTTATACCCAAGAAAGCTGCTGAGATTCCCACCATTCCAGCACCTTGCAAAAAGTCACGGCGAGAAACAGCTTTCGGGGAGTTTTTCATTTTTTCTGTCATTGTTTTACCTCCGCTTCAGGTACATGGGATGATTTCGTTAACCATAAAGGCAGGCGTTCAGCACCAATGAGGAACACCAGAATGGCTATTCCTACCCCGCCCGAAACAACCAACCATTCCATCAAACTTGGAAAATAGGTGTTACCAAGATGTGGCCCTTGAAATGCAGTGCTCAGTCCTTGAAATTCGGGTACGAGTAATCCTGGCACAACGATATTGGCGCGGGCTACAGCAATACCAATTAAAACAAGTAGTCCCATCGCTCCAGCCCAATACCGCTTCTGTCCAATTTTAGGTATCCAAAGAATAATGATTGGCAAGAGCGTTCCCAGGCCAATTTGGATGAACCAAAAAAGCCACCAACCGTCTCCAAAAAGGATGGCTTTGACGGCTTGTACATTATCCGGGACTTCCGCATAAAGTGATTGGGAAAAGTCTGTAAAGAGGAAGAAAAGTTTGATGAAAGCCAACGCTATTGTCATCAAGCCTAACGCTCTCAATTGCTTTACGCGATTCTCGTCGCCGTTAGGTGCCAGCCAGCCTAAAACTAATAGTAATAGTGCTGCACCCGAAGCTAGTGAGAAAAACGGGAATTGAGCAGGAAGAAGACCTACGTGCCAAAAGACTCTACTTGCATTTATCCCAAGAAATGCCCCAACCCCGCCACTTAAGAATATTGACAGCAGCACACCAACTATAAATAGCGGTTTTATCAATTTAGCTTGGGGTTTCCGGATTACAACCCACAATGACACCAGGATGATTATAAAAAATAGTGAATATCCCCAAACCATTTGAGCCATGATTGATCCGAAGGAAGGGTTGAGGAAAACCTTCCATATGCGCTCCAGATGTCCAAGGTCCAATGCAATCGTCATAAGCCCAATGGGTAGTGTCACCAGCGCTCCCCATAATGCAATTTTCCCAGTTCCTTTGAATAGTTTAATCCCAAAAAGAAACTCCAAACTGGCGATCATGTATGCACCTGCTGCAATTCCTGCAAAAAACAGATACATAGAAACCCATAATCCCCACGGGATGTAAGATCCGTAATTAGCTCCCTGTTCTCCAATAGTAAAACGTAAGACAAAGCCCCATATTCCTGCAAGGAGGGTGAGCACACCCAGGGCATAAAATAGAATTCGTAACTTTGAACCCTTTTTCATGAATTCTCTCCCTTCCTAGACTAGATAGAAGACTTTGGGTTTGGTCCCCAATTCTTCTTTTAAAACCATGATGTTCGGTTTGGATATCATTTCAGCGACCAGACTGGTAGGATCATTTGCGTCCCCGAATAGGGTTGCACGTCCGATGCATGTGGTAGTACAGGCAGGCAACTGACCTTCGCGAAGTCGATGTAAACAGAAATGACATTTCCGAACATTCCCAATTGGCGATCCGTGATCGTCTGGACGGGCGTAACTTTTTCCATATTCGTCGTTAGCTATGCGTTCATAATTGTCAGCAGTATCCTTGCCGACGATTTTTCCTACTGCAACCGGGGTATTTTCAGTATAGGTATACCCAAAATCAAACGTTCGGGCGCCATATGGACATGCAGCAATACAAGCGCGGCACCCGATACATTGCTCATAATCAACTACAACGATTCCCTCTTCGTTCGTGAATGTAGCATGTACCGGACAAACCGGGGTACAAGGTGGGTTCTCACATTGCATGCATGGACGGGGAACAAATGCGCGGGACACATTGGGGTAGCTTCCAATTTCTTTTTCCAAAACCGGCCGATAAACTACTCCCGGCGGAAGCTTGTTTTCTGCTACACAGCCAATGGTGCAAGCATGGCAACCGACACATTTCCGCAGGTCAATGACCATGACCCAATGTCGTTCGGATGGTTTCTTTAGCATTGCGCGATGTAAATCGTTTTGCATCCGAATCAACACATCGGAACCCACTCCTGCCTCAGGAATCAGGTCGAGCAATGTTGTAGTTCCAGTGGATTGGGCACGAACCATTTGAGTTGGGTTTAACCCATTCATGGCAACAATAGCCCCACCTGCACCCAGAACCTTGAGGAAATTCCTCCTCGATTCAGAAGGTTTCTTCTGTTCTTTTGGCATTACACCCTCCTTTAAAAATAGATTATTTTCTTTACCTTAGGAAATAGAATACTGCTCCCTATACTTTACATAGATGGGATGCCAGAAGACTATCAGGCAAAGTTGGTTAAATTATCAATAATTGTCAGGGAAAAGCTTACAAGGGAAATTAATTAACCAGAAATCAACCCTTTTTTTAAAGCATATCGTACCAAGCCAGCCCGATTATGTAACCCCAACTTTTCCATACCCCTTGATCGGTAAGTTTCTACGGTTTTTATGCTTAAAGAAAGTGTTTCAGCAATTTCTGATCCAGTGTATCCCAGAGCCACAAGGCGTATTACCTCTTGCTCCCGTTCACTTAACAGTGACCATTGATCAATGTTATCTAGATGATCTCGTGATGGAAGCATATCCTCTACTAGATGGCGCATCATTGAATGGTGTACATACATTTCTCCAACCAGTACTGAATGTATTGCAGTAATCAATTCTGTATCTGCTGCTTTCTTCAGTACATAACCTGATGCGCCATTCTGAAGTGCCTGGTGCAGGTATTGTTTGTCATCATGCATGGTCAATACTAATATCTTCGAACCTGGCGAAACGTGCCGCAATCTTGGTAATATTTCCAAACCACCGACCCCTGGCATGCTAAGATCCAACAATATAAGGTCGGGCTTTAGTTTTTCACATTGATCCAGAGTTTCAATTCCAGTAGAGGCTTCTCCAACGATCTCCAGGTCTTCCTGGGAGGATAACATTGATTTTAACCCGGCACGCAGGATTGCATGATCATCCGCTAACAGAACGCGTTTTTTCTTCTCCAATTGAATTCTCCTCTTCACGGATAGGGATTTCTACAAATACACTTGTCCCTCGCCCTGCGTTGCTTTCTATTGTCAACCGCCCACCTAATAATTCTGCACGTTCGCGCATCCCCAGTAATCCCAGATGGAGTTCGCCTTTAGTAGTGCTGACTTCAAATCCTTTTCCGTCATCTTCGATCACAGCTATTATGATGTCATTTCGTCGTTCAACCAGAATACTCACCGAATGAGCCTGAGCATGTCGGACGACGTTGGTTAATGTCTCTTGAATTATGCGATAAAGAGCAGTTTCAACCCCTTCTGAAAGCCGCAGCCCACCAAGCGTTATGGCCAGATCAACAGGAACTTTATTACGGGACTGCCAATCAAAAACGAGTCGTTCCAATGCTGCGGATAAACCTAAATCGTCAAGTGATCGGGGACGGAGTTGCATTGCCAAAGCGTGGACCTCATCCAGAGTTTGGGCTGCAATATTTCTCAAATCACTCGCTTGTTTTCTATCTGTATCTGTACTGTTTGCTTCCAACATGCGCAATCCTACCAAAAGCGAGGTAAGAGATTGTGAAGTACTGTCGTGTAGCTCACGAGCAATCCGGCGACGTTCTTCTTCTTGCGTTGAAATTACTTTTTCCAATAGCTGCCGCTGCAATCCCTCACGTTCTTGACGCAGATCATGGACTTGTGCCAGATCCTCACTCATTTTGTTAAAAGCCTGTGCCAAAGTACCTAACTCATCCTTCGCCCAGGGATGAATCCGCTTGGAAAAATCGCCACGTGAGACCGACCGGGTTGCCTCCACTAATTCTAATATTGGACGTGCCAGAATGCGCGTCAGGAAAAACGCGACAGCAACACCAAATAAGACACCTAGAAGAGTAAATGATATTGATTGAAGCGTGACTTGCGAAACCGCCTTTTGAACGATCTCATTTGAAAGTCCAATTCGAGCGATACCTGCTTTCCCATTCAAAATCGGGACAGCTGTATCGTAAATATAACCCATATTTGTTTCAATCAAAACAGTTTGATTGTAAGCAAGGTCTGTGGGAATGTTTAAATCCAACAATCCGACAGGAAAACCTTCACCAAAGGTGTGCGCCAACACCTGACGATTCTGGTCCAGAATAAATGCATATTGGAAATTATCATTATTACTTTTTGTTTCAAGTAGTATATCTTGAAGCTCTAGTAAATTGTTTAGCAGAATTGGATCCGCTGAGCGGGCAGCCAAATCGCGGGCTACAGAGATACTTTGCTCGCGCAGCTGTGCTTCCATATTTTTTGAGAGAACTGAGCGAGTCTGTAAGGTGTTGCCAAATCCAACCAGTATCACCAAACCTAAGGCAAGGCCTAGAATCTTGGTTTGAATTCTTACCGCCCCAGCAATTTCCCAGAAACGGTTGAAAATTGAATTAATGCGAGAGAAATTATTTGATTTTTTCCACATCACTTAATAAAACTCGAATATCATCATAAGCATGGTCATCAAGTATTACAAATTTATCAACGCCGATTGACTTTAAGGCAATTCTTCCTTCAGCCGAATCATGCATACTTAGCAGAACTTTCTGTAGTTCTTGTTTTAAATTAGGATCAAGTTTTAGGCTGACAACCACAGGAGGTATTCCAAATGGTGGTGAACGGTGAATCACGCGAACCTTTTTGGCTAGACTTGGATCTCGAGCAATAGCATACTCGTAAACCAGACTATCGACAGCAGCACCATCAGCCAGTTTGTTCGCTACAGCCCGAATTGCCTCATCGTGGTTATATGTAAAAAATGTTTTTGAAAAGAAGTTTTCAGGGCTGAATCCAAGTCCTTGAACCAGGTACGTGGGGTACATCCGTCCGCTCAGTGAAATCGGATCGGTAAACGCAAAAACCTTATGCTGCAAGTCAGCCATGGATTGTGCGGAGCTGTCTGCAGGAACAATCAATAAAGAGTAATATACCGTCTCCCCATTTACTTGAGGCGCTACCAATAATTCCATTTCGGAGTTATTAATTCCTTCAATGTACGCACTAGTACATACAAATGCCAAGTCTACTTTGCCGTCTGCAATAAGTTCATTCGTTTCAAGATACGTTCTTCGTTGGATTAGCTCAACCGGCCGATTGAATTTCGTTTCAAGATATTTGAGCAAAGGTTCATATGATTGAACTGTTCCTTGTGGAGAAACAACTGAGGCAACCGCAACACGTAGTGGGGTCACTTCCTGTTTTATCGGTTCCAGTGGCTGAAGATTCTCTAAATCAATATAACCAGCAACCTGCTGCGATTGCCTTGGGGAACAACCAGAAGTGAAGAGTATTAGCAGAAACAAGAATAGAAGAAAGAATCTTTTTTTAGCCATAATGACCCTGGTTTGTCCTAAGGTATGTCGGACTTTAACAAATTTTCTGCCTGTTGAAATTCCTGAGGTGTATTTATATTAATAAATGCCCTGGAATTCGGATCATAAAATTTAAATTGATCCTCTGTGATTTCCAAAACTTTAAGAAGACTGAGCCATCCAATCAATGATAGCACATCCATCGCCAGTGATTTTTTTACTGCGGCGAGACAAATTTCCCGTCTATAGACCGCATGCAACGGTTCAAGTCCTTCTCGACTCCGAGGAACAACAGCATCCATACCGCTTTCCTCAAGCAATTGCGCTGCGTAAGCCAAAAGGTGCGGGCTAAAGAACGGCATATCGCATCCAATTACCGCAACAAACGGTCGGGTTGACGAGCTTAATGCCGTATGCATTCCCACTAGGGTTCCTCGAAAGGGTAATTGGTCAGGATACAAAGGGAGATTGAGAAACCGATAGAGTTCAATTTGGTTTGTTGTTACGAACAAATCATCGGTCAGGGACCGTCCTCGGCTGGCAATATACGCGATTAGCGGCTGGTTATTAAATTCAATTAAAGCTTTATCCTGTCCCATTCTTTTCGAAAAACCACCTGCTTGGATTGCTAGAGACAAATTATTCAGCTTTTCCATACGTATCTCAAATTTTCTTGCTTTAGTAAGCAATTATCCAGCAATTTCTACCTAAACTACAAGAGGGATTTGTCTTGTTCTCGGTTTGTCTCCTTAGGTTCTGGAAGCTTTGGGATTTCAACCGCGACCTCGAGCTCATTCTTCACTTTCAATGGTTCATCTATTTCCTTAATAAGATCTGCAACAGAATTTGTTAATGAACTCCGCATTTGGCTGGTACTACGGTCAAGGTTCTTAATCGTCTCATCCAGTTGGGCTTCCTTAGCCATGATTTTCGGAAGTTCCTTCAGTTCTCGCTGGGTCGCCCAGACCTCCTGCCAGTAAGGAGATTTGGTTACCTTTCGGAGGAAAGTGCCAATCTCCCTGGCGGACTTCACCATATTGCCCGGCCCAAAAATGATTAATGCGATAAGGATGATGAAAATGATTTCACCAACCCCAAGATTCAAGAAATTCATGATTTAGATACTCACATCTCTAATTCTTTAGAACCTAATGTTTTTCTTTCTCATCTTTGTTAAAATCCTCTTCTTCACCTTTGAGACCCGTACGGAAGGATCGTATGGAACTTCCAAGCTCTTTTCCGATCTTTGAAATCCGTCCCACCCCAAATAGCAAAAGGACAATCACGAGGATGATAATTAATTCTTGTACTCCGAAATTTCTAAACATGTCAGATTACTCCTGTCTTGGGAACCTTATTTTACCGCGGCTATGAGAGTCTGTATTTTAACACCCAATTCGTTAAAATATCTAATAACGATGTTCCAGCTCCCATCAATGAATTTTATGCAAACCAAAAAACCTGTTTTTATCTCCTGCGGCCACATTAGGGATGATGCCACTATACCAGCGGTTAACAGAAGAATAGCAATGATTAATAGACTCTTTTTTGCTTTGGATAGTTTTTTTCTGGTTTTTGGCTTGTGATCCATTCTTGCAAAGATGGCAAAAATGATGCTTAGACAATAAAGACCGATCAATGGGATCATCATTAGTCCCATATTTACTGGGTCGGGGGTGGGTGTAATCAATGCGGCGAGAACTGCCGATAATACAATCGCAATTCTCCACTGCTTCACCAATTGTTTTGCAGATACTAATTTAAGCTTTGCAAGGACAAAAATCACCAGAGGTAATTCAAAGCTTACCCCAACCCAAAAAAGCAGGTTGGTAACGAACCCAAAATAGTTACTTGGGCGTGGAGAGGTATTAATTCCCATAAAATTAAGCAGGAAAGGTATGGCTGTAGGCAGCATTAAATAATATGCAAAGGCAACTCCACCTACGAAAAAGATTGTGGCTGCGGGCAATGCCAACCAAATCCAGAAACGTTCGGTACGTTTTAACCCCGGCATCACAAATGCAAGAATCTCGAACACGATGATGGGAAGCGCCATGGTCACGCCGCTCAACAATGATATCTTCATGAATGCAGAGACATTCTCAGTCACATCTATGGAAGATAATCTACTAAGACCGCCAATTGGTGTTGCCAGGAATTCGGCTAGAGTTTGACTGAATGAAAAACTTATAATAGTTGTAATAGCCAAGGTGATCACAGAAACGAGCAGTCTGTTTCGTAGCTCTTTAATATGATTCAAGATAGACATTTGCGGAGTGTCGTTTGTCATGATAATCTAGTGTACCTTGCAAGGTGAAAGGTAATCCGGATCAAAACTAAATTATTACATAGTGTCAGTTTGCAGCTACTAGAATTAATATCCGAAATGAATGATAGAAATTTCACAAGCGGATTTCCTTTGTTTATTATTTGTAAAAAATTTTGCAATTATGTTATATAAAGACTTCTATAAAGCTAAACGTTTGGTATGTTCAGTGTAGTTAATGTTTTAACTATAATCTATCATTTACCCTTTCAGTCCAGTCCCTTTCATAATTGAGAGGGTTAGGATAAAAACCATCACTTGATCTCTACCAATAGTTTTTTTACCTCGCACCGGCGCTCAGTAAAATCTTCTGCACAACTGCCTCCACTTCATCCAGATTGGGCACGTCGAATGTTGAAAATAGAACACCGTCCACTATTACCGTCGGCACAGCTCTACCTTTTGTAATCAACTGTCTCATCTGTATGCTCGGTTCTTTTGGAACATAATCCTCTTCGGTCATGTATTCTTTCATACGTAATTCATCGGGCATGAAATCAATTCCCCGTTTAAAAACCACCAACCTGGCTTCATTGGGGTGGTGGTGGACGATCTCTTGTAGAATTTTAACAGTCTCTTCGCATTTGCTTGTGGGGGGTGTGGCGATCAATACTTCCAAATGGATTATTTTACTCATGATTCTTACTCCTTGCGTCTCGTGGAAGAAATTTCCGAATTTTCCTGGTGAAGCTTTTCCAACAGCCGAAGTATTATTTCCCTGGTACGGTTAGATATTGACGCATTCGTCACGATTGCCTGTGCTTCTTGAATTGAGCTTCCAGACAGGGATGTCTCCAACAACTCAAATTCTGGTTGGTTTCCCATTGTCAGGTCGTAATTTAATCGAATCTTCTTAATTATCCTGCCCTCCAATTCAGCTGAAAGGGAGACTACTCCGAATTCTGATCGGTCAGCAACTGTGATTTGAAACTCCAAACCCGAACCAAAATTCCATTTATCGGTGCTGTACTTAGCAGCAAGTAGTTCGAAAGCCAGTTCTTGCTCTTCTTGCGTCAGGTCGCCTGGGATAAGCCGAATACCGAGCACTTCGGCAGCATGCTCTGCAAAGCGGTTCATGACCTCTCGCGTTTCCAAATGGCACTCTGCTTCGCGCGACAAGGATGTAACCCGTTCTTGAATTGAGCGGGCAGATTTACCTTCAAACTTGAGTGCTGAAGGTGTAAGTGAACGCTCCATCACTTCAAAATTGATATTGACTAAAAATGTACCACTTTGGACAAAGGCATGATACCAGGAAAATTGAGCAGAACCATATATTTTACGGTTCCCAACTAAAACGTCGTTACGGCCCTCGTAATGGGCAATGACGTTATAGTCTGAGCATGTGCGTATAACAGGAGCTGCAAACAAGTGATAGAGTTCATCGTCGCTTTGGGAGAACATATCCCGCTGGAAGAATGCTGAGAAACAGAAACTACCCATTTCATGATAGACGGCTCCACCGCCATTCATACGGCGCACAATTTGAATTCCGTTAGCCTGGCAGTAAGCAACATCCACCTCAGACCAGGTATTTTGGTGTACACCAACAAAGACCGCTGGATGCACTTGTCTCAGCCGAAGGGTTGGAGATGTTTTACCTTCATCTAAAAGGCGTGCAAGCGCTTCTTCAACGGCAAAGTGATGTCGGGCTTCATGAATATCATCAATTAAAAGACGCCATTCAGTGGACAAAATACTTACACCGTTCCTTTTTGCATTCTTCGTTAACTTGGTCAAATTCACATCGAGGTTCCACAGAAAGGTCAATACCAAGTTCGCGCTTTAGAAAGATGGATGCCGTCTCCAGTGATAGGTAAACACTCTGCTTACAGCAGCGGGGACCGCCTGCCTGGGCGATGGTCAAGAGCGCTTCAGCGGAGGCTTGCAAAGCTAATGATCGTTCCCGATCCTTCTGGTAGTTTGCACTTGTTAAAATCGAGACCAATGTGCCGACACAGATAGCGGCACCACATTCGCCGCGTGTGCCGCATGCGCCCATGGGTATGCCTTTGGTGCGCTCAATGGCTGAAGCCAACCGGCCAGGTGCGAGAGGACGCATTCGATTGTTACGTAGAGCAGCCAGCACTGCCGCGGAGACTAGTATGTGGTGCTGCGGACTGTGCATTATTGACATGGGGTGCTTCATGATCAGGTTTACAATAGACACCGGATCAGTCTGGTGTGAGCCCTCACAAACCCGCTCGACCAGCTGAGGCCAGTCTGCAAGTTGGCACTCTTCACAGATGTGGTGGCCGGCAGAACATAGATATTTCGACGGCGTTTCATGGCCACAGAAAGTACACACAGCCACGGTATCCACTTGCGCTAATTCATCACCGCACACTACACAATGATATGCCATACACCATCGTTCCTATTTCGAATGAGAATGTCACTATATCTACTCCTATCCAATGGGTCAGCTACTCTCGAAATTCAAGTATGAAAAATATCCAACCATCAAGGATTTTTCAAGGTAACGAATTTCTGATAACTTATTACAGTCTTCCGCAGCACGGTCAGTCGATGACTATTAAATTGTACTGTTTTCATTGGTTTCTTCTTTAAGTACACTTCAAATAATAAATATGTAAATTCAACCTTTAATGCATTTTTTGGAAGTGGAATTGTATTAATGCTTTTTAAATAGTATACAGTTCCACTTCCAATCAAAATCAATTTTCGTTAATTATCACCAATAATGACTTGCCTTTTATAAACCATATTTTTCCGCAAATGCGGTTACCGCATCTTCGAAGCATTTCATCGGGGCAGAAACAACACCACCACCAACTTGCCCGACACCTGGGTCTTTATGAGCGACACCAGTATTCACGCGTGGGGTAATTTGCTTTTCCACTACCTTTAGGATATCAATACCCGTCGGTGTACCGCGGAAATCTAGAGCAGGGATCGTAAACTGTTTATGTTCAGCGAAAGTGATTTCGTACATATCCAGTGTTGTATTCGTTGCGTCTCTGGGTACACCGCCGATGAAGGTGACCAAAGCCGGGGCAGCTGCCATGGCAAAACCGCCGATGCCGGCAGTTTCAGTGATGGTACTATCACCGATGTCACGACAGGCATCCGATTCTTTGAAACCGGGGAAATAAAGTGCTTTCACGATCGGTGCTTGTGCAGTGAACCATTGGTTTCCCAGCCCACTTACTTTAATTCCAAAATCGGTGCCATTGCGAGCCATGACTGTAACAATTGTGCTGCCCTCCACGTTGTCGCCAGCAGCAGTCATCGTTTTGCAACCAGCCATGATAGGGTTGAGCATGGTTAATGGATTCTCACCCAGGAATTTGATCACATCATGGGCGGTTTGCGTATCTTTGGCTACTTTGGCAATAATTGGAGCCATCTGGATTGACCATAAAATTGATGCTGCGTCTTCACGATTGTGACCATCATCACCCATGTGGAGTGATTTCGAAATGATCATACGGATATCTATGCCGCCCATTGCTTCAAGTGCACTCTTTACAGTCGGACCAACAACCGATTCCATCAAGCGAAGCTTGTTTAATACTTCTTCTTTGTAAGCCCCCATGCGTAATACATTCCCGCGACCTTCATTCATATTTGAAAAGCATTTTATCCCATGTGTCTGGTTTTCTATCACGTAAACAAGTTGTGAGGGAGAAATCACACCCGCCATGGGACCGCTGGCCATATGATCATTGCAAGGAGCGAAATCGATTTTACCGGATGCCAGTAGTTTTTCTGCTTCTTCCGGGTTCTTGGCTTTGCCTTCGAAGAGTAAAGCGCCAATCATGGCACCTCTCATTGGGCCTGACATGCGTTCCCAGGTAACTGGGGGTCCAGCGTGAAGAAGCATATTCTCATGGAGCCCTGGGACAACCTCGATTGCTTTCGCCATTGTTGTCGCAACAGGACGCGCTTCCATAAAACGCTCGACTACATATGCATTTGCTTTATTGATATCAATCATGTTTCTGCCTCCTCAAATGATTTAATTTACTTTGAACCTTGTTTGATCCTATTCAGGATACTCGCCATTTTTTCGTTACCGCTTGCAGGTGGTTTCCAATCCACTTGAATATACGGGGCACCCTGGTCTTTCAAGTTTTCAGAAAAGGATTCAAGCCCGACATTAATCACAGCCAGGGGTCTCTTAATCTGATCAAGATCAACCGGTTTCCCAATTTGGTCAGCCTCAACGATGTTGCGTTCGGCAAGCGCACGCAGGATACGCCCGACATACCGCACCACAACCTCATTGCTTGGATCAACAAAGGCTCCTGCCTTTTTCAATTGAGTGACCTGATTCTCAAAATTCTGCGGATCTTCGTCAGTTCCGGTTACAACACAAACAACCTCCAGATGCCTTCCTGCTTTTTTTGCATTTACTTTTGCTTCTGCTAACGCTGGAGCCAATTCGCTGGCAGGATCTGGATGTGAGCCATACCCAATGACTATGTCAAGCATTAACACTGCTACTTCGGGATCGTTGGCTTCTTCTAAAATTCGTCGGATGCGGAGGTCGTTATCCATCATCGGATGTAGCCGACCTACGGTAAATTCATCCTCTCCGAGATCAATGATCGAATGTTCCTGGCTTTCAAAGGAATTAGCCATTTTATTTTCTTTATTGATAGGTGCATTTGCCCATACCCTGGGAACATAACCTGCCAGGATATGCTGCGCTTCATAAGCCAGTGTTCCTCCAGAGAAAAGTCCTCGGAGATATTTCTGCTGCGGAGTGAATTTTTCCAAGCCTAAATCTTCATCGCCCTTCATCACAGGAGGATTCTTCACCAGATCAACAGCCAGTCTGGCAGCATCATCTAATCCTGTGGCAAAAAACAAATTTCCATCCTGGAGAGTAGTAACTGCACGCGCAATAAAGTTGATCACAACTGGTTTGCCTGCCTTCCGCGCGGCTTTTAATACCTCTTCAGCCACTTTCGGAGAAGGTGGTTTGGAGATGAGCACAATTACTTTTGTATCTGGATCCCGTTTTAAGACATCCAGCGCCATCAAAAAGGTAATAGCTCCTACTTTTTCTGAAAGGTCTTTACCACCCGTTCCAATTCCAAACGTGATCCCACCATTAAGCTGATGGATACGTGAAGCAACCTGCTGTAAACCTGTACCTGCTGCAGCAACAATTCCAATCGGACCTTTTCGAATCTTATTTGCAAAAGCCAAACCAAAACCATCTACCATTGCAGTGCCGCAATCCGGACCCATAACCAGCAGCCCAAGTTCGCGTGCTTCCTTTTTTAATTCAATCTCGTCTTCTACGGTTACATTATCGCTAAACAGGTGAACATGTTTACCGAGGTGTAAAGCTTCACGAGTGACCCCGGCTGCATAACGACCTGCAACAGATACAATCACCCACTCCGCTCCAGGTAGCATTTTTGTTGCAGTTTCCAGACTGCGCGGCAGGTAGTCTTGATCAAGAGAAGCTGTACGCGCCGCAAGTAGGTCATCCACCTTGGATAGGGCAAAGTCCGCTGATTTTTCATCCGCTGCTTTTATCGCTATAACCAACTCGTCTGGTTTTGCAGCCATAATTTCAGGAGAGGTTAATCCAATATGAGAAAGGAGTTCCTTATTGGAATCGGTTCCCATGATAACTCCCACATCCAGAATGCTTGCAAAGTCATCCAAAGATCGCTGCAACTTCATCAACTTTGCCGAGTCTATATACACACCACGTCTGATTTCAGTTTTAATTATTGCCATTAGTTTTCCTCCAAAGTTAGTAAAGAAATTCAATTGCTCAAATTAAACAGCGGACATTTTTTAAAAAACCTTTTTATCAATACTTCCATCACACATTCATTAATATGAATGTGTGTCTATATTATGACATTCAATATTTGATAAGTCAAATTACTTTAATCCTAACAAAACTAATAATTAATTACTTGAGTACCAAATTGATTTAAAAGAAAGTAATATCGTTTTTAAATTATTGAGATCTAGATTTTAATGGTTGGACAATCAAGGGCATTGAATGAACCCTTGTGCCCATAAACAGCCGCCGCAAGTAGGATGTATGTTTCCAAAACAATCTTCCAGGTTTGATTCAGCCATATCGCAACTATTGCACACTGTGCAAGGCGAAAAATCAAATTCTTGTAGTCGATGACGTAGTTTGATATACTCAGGCTCATTCCATATCTCAACCAGTTTTTTATCCAGAATATTACCTATTGAATATGAATGAGATGTTCTTAAATTGTCATCCAAATAGCTTGTGTGTGAATGCAGTAGAGGTAAACAAGGACTTACTTTACCATCCCATCTTATTGAGATACTCGCTTTTTCAACAAAGGGGCACGTATTAACTCCTTTATCCACAACTTGTCCTGCATATTGAACAATTTTACTATTAGTAAACCCCTCCGAGAAATTCTTGATTGTGAATTCATCCAAATCGATTCTAGGAAGTGATATTCCCGGAGAAGCAATTGAAGATTGCAAATCGCTATGGTACATTGAATGCCCATAAAGTATCTGGTCACGAAGTTCGAGGGAGTACGGTAAAACGTTGCTAACCGAAAACATATCTGCACCAAGGCGTTTTCCAAGCTTCACAACCTCAGGTAGATCATTATGATTACGCTTCATGGCAACGAAAGCGATACCAAGTTTGGGCTTTGGTGCACCTATACTCAAGGTAATCGCCTGTAAAGTTTGGAGTCTCTTCAGATTGGCAATCACCAAAGGTAAAGCATCTCCCAAGCGGACATCAGCATAACTCTCAGGTTTCGCGCCATCTATAGAGACCCAGACACGGTCGAGCCCTAACTCGACCATCCAATTTGCTACGTTTTTATCAAGCAGGATTCCGTTTGTTATAAGTTCTACTGGCGCACCGATCTTTTTGGCACATTCGACCATATCCCGGATTTTGGGGTGAGCCAGAGGTTCACCGATTCCTCCGAAAAACACCAGTGGCTTTGGGTTTAGTGTTTCGACAGATTCCATCAACCTGTCAAAAGTTACCATGTCCATCATACCGAGCGGTTCCTGCCATACGTTTCGCATACAGGTCCTGCACTCAAGGTTACAGGCATTGGTTGGTTCAATATAAACCCTTACTAGTTTTTCAGCCGTTTGTATTATCTCTATGGAATTTTCAGAAAGATTGATATTGACCCTTTTTCCAGGTGTTAAATCGAATTGCTGGCGCAGTTCTTCTGGAAGAACCAAACCTCCATGTTCATCGATAGGAATGTTAATAGTTTTTGTTTTTTGCATGATTCATGGACAAAGGGCTTGCCGGTAAACGAGCAAGCCCTTTGTGATACAAATTAACAGATATCAGGTGTCGGGTTTCCAGTTGAGACATTTCCTTTGTAAAGTCGCTTTTGCAACCAGAACGCCACATTGACCAGACCGATCATAACTGGTACCTCGACCAATGGTCCTATCACTGCAGCAAATGCTTCTCCGGAATTCAACCCAAAAACAGCCACAGCCACAGCAATAGCCAACTCAAAATTATTGGAGGCTGCCGTGAAGGATAAGGTTGTGGTTTGTTTATAATTAGCGCCAACAGCCTTGCCCATAAAGAAGCTAACCAGGAACATGACCACAAAGTAGATCAACAGCGGAATGGCGATGCGGACCACATCTAGAGGTATCTTTACAATTAGGTTGCCTTTGAGGCTGAACATCACCAAAATTGTAAAAAGCAAAGCGATTAAGGTAATTGGACTGATCTTTGGAATGAAACTCTTGTAGTACCAGTCTTTGCCTTTTACCCTGGTGAGTACCTTGTTGGTGATAAACCCTGCAATAAAGGGAATGCCCAGGTATATGAATACTGATTTCGCGATCTCACCGATAGTGATCTGCACGGTCAGTCCCTGTAAACCAAACCAGGTAGGCAGCACGGTGATAAAGACATAAGCATAAACACTGAAGAATAAAACCTGGAAAATGCTGTTGAATGCCACCAGCCCGGCAGCATAATCGGTATCACCCTTCGCCAATTCATTCCAGACAATTACCATGGCAATGCAGCGTGCCAACCCGATCATGATCAGACCCACCATGTATTCCGGGTAGCCGCGCAGGAAAATGATCGCTAAAGCAAACATCAGGATCGGACCAATGATCCAATTCTGTACCAGCGAGAGCCCTAATACTTTCCAGTTGCGAAAGACCTTGCCCAACTCGTCGTAATGGACTTTCGCCAGCGGCGGGTACATCATCAGGATCAAGCCAATGGCGATGGGAATGTTGGTGGTGCCAACTGACACAGCACCATTAAAGATTTCAACGGCTTTAGGGAAGAGGTACCCTAACCCGACGCCAACCGCCATGGCGAGGAATATCCACAGGGTGAGGTAGCGGTCTAAAAATGAAAGGCGTTTGGTGACACTGGTGGTTTCCATCTTTGTTAGTCTCCTTGCGTTTTATAAATTGGATTAATTTTAGCAAACGGATTTTCGATCCGGGTCTGGATTGCACTGCGGGCAGGTACAGCCGGGAAATGGCTTAAGGGAAAAGTGATCGAGCGCATCTGGAGAGATTTCAACAACTCGGGCAGCATGGTGCAGTAATTTAATTATTTCAGGTTTTGTCAATCGATAATAAATATGCCGCCCGTCGCGCCTGGTGGATACCAGTCCTGCTTTACGCAAACCCATTAGATGCTGAGAGATGGTCGCCTGGCGCATGCCTATGATAGCTTCGATATGACAGACACAGGTTTCACTTTCGCCAATGATGAGCAGGATTTGCATGCGTGCAGGCTGTTGGATCTGTGTCAGCATGGAGGAAATCCGGGTTTCAGGTTTTTCGTTCATTTTCACATTCTCAGACATGAATGTATTATAATGATGAACTATTAATAGCGCAATACGCGAATCCTCCTTTCCTTTTTGAAGTTTGTCACATTCCATTGCAGTAATTTTGCCTGCCGCATTCAAACGGTTTCCCCAGCCAACTGTAAATCGGGTCTGCAATTACTGGATTCACCTGCAGAATCTTGATAGAACGATGATTTTTTAAAAGGATGTAGTTACTAAATGCCCACTTTACACTGGATCTATGATAATAAAGCCCGCCAAGCTGCCCAAGGGATACTCCACCTTACTTTTGGAACAACCCGTCGCTGTTAGTTCAATATGTTAAAATGGCACCCCACCTTTGCTGGCTTACCCACCATCGTCCAGGACAATCTTTCAACCGTATTCCACCAAATACCAGGCACTTCATACCACTTCGCGCCGGCTACATCCTTTGGAATATCTGGATCATTGGCTGTACCACGAGCAAGAAATCCGTCCGGGTGAATTCCAACTTCTGTATAAACGAACGAAGAAGGTGGCCCAGTACTGTCAAAGAAATCATTATTCTCCTTCCAGTGCGAATTATTTTGCACCCAAAATAAATCCAGGTCAAAACACTAGAAGGCAATAGCACAGTGACCTCATCAAACGACTGCTTGCCTTTCCCTTCATACTTGGGATCGGCCTAATTCAAGCTCACTGTAGTTCGAAAGCTTTCAATTATTGCACTAATATCACCATTCAAAACCGTAATAGTGAGATCTTGATAATCTATAACCTCTCGCAGCACATCTAGGGCAACCCCAATACCTATTGTTTCTTCCATTTCTTCTTCTGTAAGGCTAACAGAAACGAGGTAACCAATGCCGAGGTTTCATTTTCACTCTCCAGTAGTAGGTTTGTACAGCCACAAAATGACCATAGGATATGATCTGAGAAGCAAAAGAAATTAAGCAGACATTAGCCCATAATAGTCACTTTATTCTCCAAGGATAAGTTATCTTTACAAAAACTTTAGAAATGCTTCACTATCCCTTTATCTCGAAACAGTAAGCTTAGATAGTAAGTAAAAAAAGAATATCTATTAGGAGAAATTACGAATGAATAAAACTCTAAAAATTGTATTGGTAATTATTAGTGGAATCGTGTTAAGTGCTCTAATCTTTGGTGCTGGTTTGTTTGTCGGACGAAACAATTTAGGATTGGCTGGATACGGCCCAACTGGAATGATGAGCTGGGGTTCTGAAAACAATAAATTCGGTTATACGATGATGGGTAACGGATACAACAGGATGGGTGGTTACCAACCAGGTAATATTGCAAACGTCAAACCTCTTACCGTTGATCAGGCCAAACAAGCTGTTGAGAATTATTTGAAAAAGCTGAACAATGCTGATCTTGAGATCAAAGAAATTATGGTCTTTGATAATAATGCATATGCCCGCATCACTGAGAAAAGCACCGGTATTGGTGCAATGGAATTGCTGGTTGACCCAACAAGCCTATCTGTCTTTCCTGAATATGGTCCAAACATGATGTGGAATCTGAAATATGGCCTTATGAATGGAGCCGGAGGAATGATGGGTGGACGAACCGGTATGATGGGTGGATATACCAGTACTTCTAGTTCTACTTCAGCTACGATGACTGTTACCTCTGATCAGGCTGTTCAATTTGCTCAACAGTATTTAGATCAACAATTTCCTGGCTACAAAGCTGCAACGGACCCCGATCCATTCTATGGATATTACACCATCGATATTCTGAAAGATGGCAACCCAACTGGGATGCTCAGCATCAATGGCTATAATGGACAGGTCTTCCTGCATACCTGGCATGGAACCTTTATCGAGATGTGGGAATGATCTGATCCGCACTCCTCCTTTTCAGGGATTGGCCGTTATGCCGATCCCTGTTTGTATGTAAAATAGGTTAGTAACTAATTTTTTTTTTGCGAGGGTATTGAGATGCCTGCTGCCAAGATACTCATTATCGATGATGAATCTTCCATTCATACCGTTCTGAGCGCCTATTTGAAAGCTGAAAGATATGAATACAAATCAGCTTATGATGGTCCGACAGGATTGGCTACCGCCCGCTCGTTTAAGCCGGATATCATCGTCCTCGATGTAATGCTCCCTGGTATGGACGGGATTGAGCTGCTTGCCAACTTGAGACGCGAATCGAATGTCTACGTGATCATGCTTACCGCCCGATCTGAGGAAACGGATAAAATCGTCGGACTTTCCGTCGGGGCGGATGACTACCTGACTAAACCTTTCAGCCCGCGTGAGTTGGTCGCCCGCATCAAGGCTGCCCTCAGGCGCCTGCAGAACCCTGCCGGCAATACCGAGGAACCAACCATTCTCAACTTCGCGCATCTGCGCATTGATGTTGATGCGAGGCGAGTCTGGGTTGGTGAAAATCTCATAGACCTGACCTCGGTTGAATTCGACTTGCTGCTAGTACTTACAAGGCATCAGAGTATGGTGCTCAGCCGCGAACAATTACTGGAGAAAATATGGGGATACGATTATTTTGGCGATACCCGGGTGGTGGATGTTCATATCGGCCATGTTCGCCAAAAACTGGGGGATGAATCCATGATCGAAACGATCCGTGGCGTAGGTTATCGCTTTGAGGATAAATAGGTAATACCATGATGAAATTTGTACGCACGCATCTTGCCTGGAAGGTATTCCTTTCTTATCTGCTCGTTGTTCTTGTTGGAGGAGTGGTGCTGATCACTGCCGCCAGCCTGTCCGTTCCAGCAGCGTTTGAGCGACATATGGCAAGTATGAATGCAATCATGACCAATGGAAACACGGTCGGCAATAATCAGCAAATGCAAACAGAGCTATTTTCGCAATACACGGCTGCGGTCTACGAAGCAGTAACCTATGCAGTGGTTGCAGCTTTGATCGCAGCAATCTTGGCCAGCTTTTTCATCAGCCGCCAGGTTGTCACCCCCATGTTGCGCATGATGAGCCTCAGCCACCGCATCGCTGAGGGAGAATACGAAGAAAGGTTAGCTCTCCCCGGAGGCCAGCAGGCGGACCAAATCGATGAACTGGGCCAGCTGGCGCTCAGTTTCAACCAGATGGCAGATAAACTAGAGAAGACAGAGACCATGCGCCGCGAATTGATTGGAGATGTCACACACGAATTACGGACACCTCTAACTGCGGTCAAAGGATATCTGGAAGGGTTGATAGATGGGGTTTTACCCGCCGACCCGGAAACTTACCAGCAAATTCACTCAGAAATTGACCGTTTGCAGCGTCTGGTAAATGATTTGCAAGAGTTGAGCCGGGTGGAAGCCGGAGCTTTTCAATTGCTGCTCACGCCCGTTTCACCTTCCAGTTTGATCGAAAGAATTCAGAGCACTCTCGGCCGCCAATTCGAGGATAAGAACATCCAGCTTGAGATAAGCGTGGAATCCGACCTCCCCGATATCCTGGTGGATAAAGACCGGATCCTCCAGGTGCTGACGAACCTGGTTGGAAATGCGCTTCAATATACCCCCAGCGGAGGAAAAGTCACTCTTCTGGTCCGCCGGGAACGGTCTGATGTCCTTTTCTCAGTAAAGGATAGCGGAATCGGAATCACTGCGGAACAACTCGCCTTCATATTCAACCGCTTTTACCGCACAGATAAATCCCGGACAAGGGCGAGCGGGGGTAGCGGCATAGGTCTGACCATCGCAAAGGCACTGGTTCAGGCTCATCAGGGGAAAATTTGGGCCGAGAGCAATGGTGAAGGCAAAGGCAGCACTTTTTCATTCCTGATCCCCATCTCTAGATAAAAAATTTTATGCTCCTCAATTTTCTTTAACAAAACTTTACAAATCCTTGAATAAAGCTTCATCCTCCAATGTTAAGATAGTTATGTAAGTACAAAACAAACACCGCATTTTGAGGCTTAACGAAAGGATGAAACAAGATGATGATGGGTTATTGGTACGGTGGTCTTGGTTGGATTGGGATGGTTATCAACCTGGTCATTTCGGTTGCATTGATCATCGGAGTGGTGTTCCTGGTCATATGGATCGTGAAACGATTGAGCAATAACAATTCGGGACGAACACTGAACAATGTAGTGTTGCCGGTTGAAATTGCCAAGGAACGTTACGCGAAGGGCGAGATTACCCGCGAAGAGTATCAAAAGCTTTTAGCTGATCTAGGAACAGGGTAGGTGAAAGATGATGGGTTTTGGAATGATGGGCGGTATGCTGGTTTTTTGGGTCATTATCATCGTTCTGGCTGTATTGCTTGTGAAAGGGTTGTTCAACTCAAATAGTAATCGATCAAGTGACAATGCCCGAACAGCAAAACAGATTCTGAACGAAAGGTATGCCAGGGGCGAAATCACCCAAGAACAATACCAGATGATGGTGAAAGATATTCACTAATTGACTCAACTATAGGAGATCAAGGACATCATACAGGATTTGATCTCCTTTTCCGTTGATATCTCAGAAAAATTTTTACGCAAAGGAAATAAATAAAATGAGAAAATCTCAAGCCTTGATTATCACTGCCATTGTCGCGGTTGTAGTGGTTGCAGTTGGCGCTTTTCTGGTGAAGAAACCCGTCAACCAATCACATACTGCCTTCCTGGAAAAATACGGATTGAGCGGCCTTTCCGTCGAGGAAATTGTGCACAAGCTCGATAGTACGACGTCTGATCCCGCTGGACTCAAAGCCAGTATCACGAGTGATTTCCTGGTCCTCATGGATGAATCCGACGAGGTCAGGTTAGCGCTGCCCAAGGATAAGTTTTACCTCTCTTTTGCACCTTATGTCAAAGAATCTCATCCATGCGGAACACACAGCCTGGCATCCTGCCAGGGTGAGCTGGTTAACAAAGAAATTCACGCAGTCATCACCGATAGTGGAGGGAAAGAGATTGTCAATTCTGATTTGACTACCATGGCGAACGGTTTTGTAGGTGTATGGCTGCCGCGAAATATCGATGGTACCGTGACTGTCAGTTACAATGGCTTGGTTGCAGAGGCACCCATCACAACCTTTGCAGGAAGCAACACCTGCCTGACGACCCCGCTTCAACTCAATTGATTGTTAATTATTACCTGCAGCAAAAAGGGCGCGTCGGTAATGCCTAAAAAGAACTTGGTGAAAATTGGTGACTCTGTAATCCACCTGCTTACTGAATGATTCAATCACGGGAGAGCAAAGCTATCGCACAGGATTTTCTCTCCCTTTGCAGCAGGTAGTTCTGAGAATTAGGCATTTTGATTATCAGGGAAAATATATTAGAATAAATTAATCCTCACCGCCGCCTTCAACTAACCAGGATGAATGTGTCGGTGAATTTTGTTTAATGTGAAATTGTAAATATAAAACCAACCTCATTTTTATTAATAGCTTCAGGAGGTAAAAGATGACAGAAAAAAATAAAAGGATTGTTGAAAAAACACAGAATCTGATTGACTCCACCTTGCCACACCCAAATATGGAGCACGATCATGAAGTGCATGATATGTCGAAAATGGAACATGATCACGGGAAGGTGACGGCTGATGTTGATGCTCATACCGGACATGATATGAACATAAAAGATATGGATATAAAGGCGAAAGGCTCTTCTGGGCATGACATGACCATGGATATGGGAGGGCATGCTGGACATGGCATGTCCATGAACCGTAAAGAACATGAAGGCCACGGTGCCCATGTGGATCATAGCGGGCATGAGCAAATGTTCCGTAAAAAGTTTTGGATCTCACTGGTAATTTCGATCCCTGTGTTAATTTTTAGTCCATCAATTCAATCCTGGTTAGGGTACAGTGTCCCGGAATTTCCGGGCAGTAAATGGATCACCCCAGTCTTTGCAGTAATCGTCTTCTTTTATGGAGGTCTGCCTTTCTTAAAGATGGCCGTACCCGAGTTGAAGAATCGTAAACCAGGTATGATGACCTTGATTTCACTGGCAATTAGCGTGGCTTTCGTTTACAGCGTGGCTGCGCTGTTCCTACCTACCAGTGTCACCTTCTTTTGGGAACTGGTCTCACTGATCGACATCATGCTGCTCGGTCACTGGATCGAGATGCGTAGTATTCGACAGGCTTCAGGTGCCTTGAAGGAGTTGGCCAAATTGATGCCAGACACCTCCGAAAGGATAAATCCTGACGGGAAGACTGAAATCATTCCTACAGCAAGCTTAAATAACGGAGACCTGGTATTGGTAAGGCCGGGCGCGAGTTTGCCCGCAGATGGAGAAGTGCAAGAAGGCAATTCGGAGGTTAATGAAGCCATGATCACCGGCGAATCGAAACCGGTGAAAAAGCAGCCGGGTACCAAGGTCATCGCCGGTACGATCAATGGCGATGGTAGCCTTCGGGTGAAAGTGACTGCTACAGGAGACGAGACAGCTCTGGCAGGTATCATGCACCTGGTCGATCAAGCCCAACAGAGTAAATCCAATACGCAGATACTGGCAGATAAAGCCTCTGGATGGTTGTTTTATATCGCATTGGGTGTAGCCGCCATCACCGGAGTGGCCTGGACCCTGGCGGTGGGGTTTAACGTTGAAGTGATCGCACGAGTAGCGACTGTATTGGTCATAGCCTGCCCACATGCTTTGGGCCTGGCGGTGCCACTGGTGGTGGCCATCACCACGGCAATGGGTGCAAAAAATGGCATTCTTGTACGCGACCGACTGGCATTGGAAAAAGCGCGTCTGATCGACATGGTCATATTTGATAAGACTGGCACATTGACCGAAGGGTTGTTCGGTGTGGTCGGGATCGAAACAGTCGACGGTTGGAGCCAGGATGACGCACTCGCATTGGCGGCTGCCATCGAAAGTGACTCTGAGCATACCATCGCCCGCGGCATCCGCAAGTCGGCAGAAGATCGCAAGTTAACCTTGCCGGCTGTTTCAGACTTCGAAGCTATTCAAGGGCGAGGAGCACAGGCAAAGAGGGATGGAAAGGCAGTGTATGTGGGCGGTCCGCGCTTATTGGAGATGCTTAAACTAAAGCTACCCGATAAACTGCTCCAATTCGAGCAAAAGTCGAACGAAAAAGGGCAGAGCGTTGTCAATCTAGCCCAGACTAGCGCAGAAGGGGTGCAGGTTGTCGCGGTTTTTGCTCTTGCAGATGTCATCCGCCCGGAGAGTAAGCCGGCGATCGATAAGTTGCGCAAAATGGGGGTGGAAGTTGCCATGCTGACCGGCGACAGCCAGGCAGTTGCGAAAGCCGTAGCGGATGAACTGGGTATCAAGACCTATTTTGCGGAGGTTTTACCTGAGCATAAAGACCAGAAAGTGGCTGAACTGCAGAAGCAGGGTAAGCATGTCGCTATGGTGGGGGATGGCGTAAACGATGCCCCTGCCTTGATCCGCGCAGATGTGGGTATTGCCATTGGAAGCGGAACAGATGTGGCAATCGAATCGGCCGGGATCATATTGGTGAAAAGCAACCCGCTGGATGTGGTCAAAATATTCGATCTGAGCAGGGCAAGCTACCGCAAGATGGTCCAAAACCTGATCTGGGCAGCCGGATATAACATTGTTGCTTTACCATTAGCTGCCGGCGTATTAGCACCAATTGGCATCTTGCTCTCCCCGGCTATAGGAGCTGTTCTAATGTCTCTTAGTACGGTGATCGTTGCTATCAATGCACAGTTGCTGCGTACGCATCGATTGTGATTCCTAAATAGATATTGTTTTAAAAGGAAGGGTTCTCTGTCGGCTCAATTGTCTATGCCCCCGGTAATTTCCGCTAAGGAGTTATCATGGGCAGGATGTGGACCACATCGCCTAAGATCAGGATTTGCCATGCTGGCAGATAAACGGCTAGGATTTGATGTTTTTATTTGGATTTAAAAAAACTATATACTAAGTGGAGCCTTCACCTATTTTCATCCGATGCATGCCTGTTTCAGGTAGACTTTTTCTACTTGTAGTCAGGGTATAAATAATTGGTTTGTAAAAAATGCCTTCAGTACCATTGTGAAAACGTTTTTTTTGGAAAATTATTCGCTTTGTTACCAGGACAATAATAAATTCATCCAAACAGGCATATTCAGGCTTTGAACAAGGTACAGGTATCACTGTCATTCTAGCCCATCTATTTGTTTAAATTGACACCCGTACGGTTCTGGCTTACCCAACATCGTCCAGGATAATCTTTCAATCGTATTCCACCAAATACCAGGAACTTCATACCACTTCGCGCCGGCTACATCCTTTGGGATATCTGGATCATTGGCTGTACCACGAGCAAGAAATCCGTCCGGGTGAATTCCAACTTCTGTATAAACGAATGAATAGATGGGACCCAGGGTGACCAGTGATAACATCATTCCCCAACCACAACGGGAAGGCTCGACCGTTTTTACAGCATCGAGACGATTCTGGATGAACTCGACGTAAGTCATACCTTTTGGCACTCCGACCACTGTCATAGGTTGGTTAGCCTTATAACCAACAAAAATTAAGCTGGCACAGATAATGATCACAAATGTGTTCCAAATGACTTTCCACACCATGTGAAACAATCCAGCAATCATCTTTACCCCTCTTTCTTTTCTACTTTGTAGTTGTCTTCAGGTTTTTGACCTTCGCTGATCAAAAGATTTCCAAAACGGATTTCTTCTCGATACATCCGGTCGATGGACACTTCAACCACATCACCTTCGCTACGCCCCATAGTTCCAGAGAGGTCTTTCAATTGATGAATGCATTCGACGCTGAGCCGAAAAGAACGAACTGGTTTGATAGATGAGTTTTTCTTAGGCATTTCGAACTCCTTGATAAGATTAATATAATTGTAATACATATGTATTACTTAATCAAGCACTTTTTTTGTAAAGAGGGTACTTGTAATAACTGATTGATTTATGGTTTAGTTAAAGTACATCTTGTCTCTGCTTGCTATCACCAGTTGATACAGGCTTAATATGCAGACAAATTGCTTTTCTCAACGTTGGTTGGTTCCCCCTAACGCAAGATTAATTTCAACGTAGGTTATTGACGGTGCATAAGGCAAGTCCTGCGCTTGCCGGCCTGTTCATTCTTGACAGGCTAAAACCAGTCCGCAGATGCCAGGCAGGGCGCTTCAGGGTCGCCGGCATCGCGAAGTGCAAAACCCTGTTAAACCCCTTAATAGGGGCGCGTACGCCGAGATTATCTCGACGAAAGGCTTAACGGCACAACAAAAAAATATTTCTGTAATACTAGAAACGGCTGGAAGCGATTTCCAAAGCCGATGAAAGCGGTATAGCTTGTCATTGTCATCCATTTCAAACCAGGTCAATCATGCTCTTGCTAAAGTTACCTGGGGTAAAGAACAAATCGAGAAGTATAAAACCGAATGTGGTGTGACCTCTGTCAAGAAGTCACTTCGACCAGACGGAGATCCCACTCAGCCATTACCTGTCATTTTGGGAATCAACACTCGTCGAACATATTTTCAAACGGCAACCTTATTCTTCAAACGTGCAGAGGAAATTACAGATGAGGGTTTGTTGGCCAGGTTACTGAATCCAGACATCATCATGACGACATTTGAAGAACATTACACTTATTCCGCGCCAGGAACTGTGAACAAACTGCTAGCGGCGCTTGAAAAAGTTCATCTTGGATGCTTAAAACTCGGTTGGTCGAAAACTCCATCTCCGATTACTCCGGAATTCCGCGGATGGGCAAAATCTTTTCGGGATGATAGCAATGTGCGCGCACCACGTTTTGGCTATCGAACAGAAGATTCAGTGAAGGTGGTTGAATTCTTGAAGGAGAAAAAATCGGCTTATGCGTTGCCGGCAGAGCTGGCATTACGTTGTGGGCTGCGGGAAGATGAACTAGCTGGAATGCAAGGGCAAAATATTGATGTGGAGCACAACCTGCTGCATATCACCGGAAAAGGGGGCCGCTATCGACCGGTGCCAATCCCGGAAGATCTGATCCTTAGGTTAAACCGTTCAAAACAATTTATATTTACCCCGAGTGCTTCTTGGCGGGCTGGTTTTCGGCGAACTATGCTAGACACAACAAAAGAGCTGGGAATTGCAATAAGTGGAGTACATCGGTTGCGTGCAAATTATGCTCAAAATAGATATCTCGAATTTCTTGACCAAGGATTGGATGATCGTGGCGCTCGTCGGCAAATCTCAGAACTATTGGGGCATGCTCGAATTGATGTGACTTATAAATACGTACCAAAGGGTTTTTTGGTACCGGAGGATAATAATAAATAAGATTCTGACAGTCTACTGCCGAGTTACCTGTTTTGTTTTCTACGTGTAGGCTCAGGGATCTCTATCCGCGCGTTAATATAAATCGGTTGTCGATTGTGATTACTTTGCGAAGGCGATGTTAGGGCAGGCAACCGCAGTTGCAGTGTAATTAGACATTAATCCTC